>Ga0126381_100000796_pt1 | contig 34349 bp, 25 predicted proteins | sample PanSoiMetPlot_28_FD_96465 | JGI IMG/M metagenome (GOLD analysis project Ga0126381, IMG submission 96465) | Tropical forest soil microbial communities from Panama - MetaG Plot_28 | ecosystem: Environmental > Terrestrial > Soil > Tropical forest > Bulk soil | place: Panama | collected 2016-02-17 | reverse complement strand
TCTGGGTGGATAAACAAGGCAAACCGATACGACTGGAGCGAGTCGAAAACGACGAGTCGCACCAGCTAATCGAAGAATTCATGCTGGCGGCGAACGAAGCGGTCGCCCACGAGCTTAAGAAACGCGCGATTCCCACCATCTATCGCGTTCACGAAAATCCGAACCCCGAGAAACTGGCTGAGTATCGAGAATTCGCGCTCAGCTTCGATTATAGAGTGGGGGATCTGACCCGTCGCGCTGAGTTGCAACGCTTGCTGGCCGCATTCCGTGGCAAGCCCGAAGAGCAAGCGCTCAAGGTCGCGCTGCTCAAAAGTCTGAAACGCGCACGCTACGATACGCAACCACTCGGTCACTATGGGTTGGCCAAACCAAATTACCTGCATTTCACCAGTCCGATTCGCCGTTACGCTGATCTGGTGGCGCACCGGTCGTTAGATAGGGACGCCGCGCTGCGACGTCCGGTCGGCGCAGCGCGCCGACCCTACCATCCCGATGTGGGCGAAATGGCTTCCATCGCCGAGCACATTTCGGCCACTGAGCGCAACGCCGCCGATGCCGAAATCGACGCCGCTCAAATGAAGAAGCTTGAGTTTTTTCAGCGGCAACTCGACGAGCGCAATCCGCAGATTTTCCGCGCCGCGATTGTCGATGTCCGCAATTACGGGTTAATGGTGGAATTGCCGGAGGCTTTGATCACCGGCCTTATCCACGTGTCCTCACTGACGGACGACTTTTACTTGTTTGAGCCCGCTCGACGACACCTCATTGGCCGACGCTCACGGAAACGATTTAAGATCGGCGACGAGGTATCCGTGTTCGTCGCCCGGGTTGATGCGTTCAAACGGCAGATAGATTTCGCAATTGCGGCGCCGTCTCAAGTCGCGAAGAAAAATTCGCCTGTCCGGCGCCGGAAGCAGTTTTCTTCAGCCCGACTCTGAACTCATTTTCAGTTATGGCGGACAAACCGAGCAAACAGCCTGAGAACGCTCCGGGACAGTGGTATGTGGACACAAGCTGCGCACTGTGCCGGATGTGTCTCGAAGAAGCTCCGAATCTCATCTCGTACAATCGCGACGAAACTGCTGTTCATTTTTCTAAACAACCTCAGACGCCGGAGGAAATCGATGCTGCACGACGCGCCATGGACGTTTGCCCCACGCTCGCGATCGGAAGTGACGGCTAGAATTTGCGACTCCGGGACGATGTCGTCCTTTGTCATGTCGAGCGGAGCCGAGGCATCTCTCAAAGTTGAATACCAGATCGGATAACAGGAAGAGATTCCTCGACTACTTTGCGCTTCGCTCGGAATGACAAGCTGCCGGATTTGGCAGCGACCATGGACTGGTGTAAACAAGGCGCTTAATTTTCTTTATGACTGCCGAAGCTACTGCCATTGCTACACCTACCGCCGCCGCTGCTTCCTCCCGCTACACACGCGCGAATCCCTTTCCTGCTCGCATGATCGTGAATCGCCGCCTGAGCGGTCCGGAATCGGAGAAGGACACGCGCCATTTCGAGCTCGATTTGACGAGATGGGGTTTGACCTTTGAAGTGGGCGATTCTTTGGCTGTTTACGCAACGAACGATCCAGAGTTGGTCGATGAAATCATCCGTACGCTCGGTGCGACTGGCGATGAACAAGTGCCGCGGCAGAAAGGTGAACCGACGACATTGCGTGAAGCGCTACTGCGCGATTACAGCATCAAGCAGCCAACGCCGAGGTTTTTGAAGGCCATCGCTCAGCGCGCCAATGCAGCGCCAACACTGGGCTATCTCCTTGCCCCAAACCGCAAGCAGGATCTTGAGACTTACCTCTGGGGCATGGAAGCCATCGATTTTCTCATTGAGCATCCTTCTGCTCGCTTCACGCCGGAAGAGTTTGTCGGCTTACTCGCGAAATTACAGCCGCGCCTTTATTCAGTGGCCTCAAGCTTGAAGGCGTACCCCGATCAGGTGCACTTCATCGTGGATGTTGTCCGCTACGAAAGTCACGGCCGCCTCCGGAAAGGAGTTTGCTCATCTTTTCTTGCGGAACGCGCCGACGACGTGCCGGTGCCGGTTTTCCCCACCGTGGCAAAACACTTTCATCTGCCGGAGAATCCTGACGCCCCAATCATCATGATCGGTCCCGGAACCGGAGTGGCGCCGTTCCGCGCATATCTGCAAGAGCGAAAAATCACCGGGGCAAAGGGTAAAAACTGGCTCTTCTTTGGCGCGCAGCACGAGAGATCCGATTTTGCGTATGAAGACGAGTTCAACGCGTATGTGAAGGAGGGACTCCTCGCACGGCTCGACTGCGCGTGGTCACGCGATCAACCCCAGAAATTCTACGTGCAGCACAAGATGACGGAAAACGCCGCCGAAATTTGGAAATGGATCGACGCCGGAGGCGCGCACTTTTTCGTGTGTGGCGATGCGCGGCGGATGGCCAAAGATGTCGATGCTACGCTGCGCAAGATCATTCAAGAGCAGGGCGGCAAGAGCGTTGAGCAGGCCAACGAATACGTCGAGAAGCTCAAGAGAGAGAAGCGTTACAAGCGCGATGTGTATTAGGCAAATGGCGAAATCCGAATGACGAATGCCGAATTAATGACAAAGCCCGAATGACGCAACGTTTCGCGCGGCCGTGATTCGGCATCTCTTCGTCATTCGTCATTTTTTTGGTCTGTGGCATAGTAACTCCCGAAGGGTAGAAGCCATGTACGAGAACACCGAATTTACATTGAGCCGCGATTGCGAGGCGATCCAGATTCCAAGCGGCCAGAAGACAACAATCCCGGCCGGAACGCAGGGCGTAATCACGCAAAGCCTCGGCGGAAGCTATACCGTTGCAACTTACCAAGGATTGGCGCGCTTGGCAGAAAAAGACCTCGACGCGCTTGGCTTGGAGAAACCGCAGGCGCAAGAAACGCAAAAACCTGCGCGCACAAATGGCGAAGTCTCAGAGGAAGATGTCTGGAACCAGTTGCGGCAATGTTACGATCCGGAAATCCCGGTTAACATCGTCGATCTCGGCCTCGTTTATGATTGTCGTCTGATGAAAAAGGAGGACGGCGGCACACGGGTGGAAGTGAAAATGACTTTGACCGCGCCTGGTTGCGGCATGGGACCAGCCATCGCTCACGATGCGCAGAGCAAAATCTTGTCCATCGACGGAGTGGATGAAGCCGATGTCCAGCTCGTTTGGGACCCGCCATGGAACCAAAACATGATCAGCGAAGCGGGTCGGATGAAGCTGGGGATGATCTAAGCCGTACTCTTCCTGTCATTCTGAGCGAAGCGAGGAATCTCGGACCATCTGGTCGGGTGGCGCCCGGGGTTAACCAGAGATGTTTCTCCAGCGACTGCGTGATCAACATGACATACAGAGTCATTGCGAAATTTTTATGAATTTTTTAATTCTCGCATTGACAAGAGCGGTCTGAACTCTACACTCGGCATCCCCAAAACGCTGCAAGTTGAAAAATTCTTGAGCGCGTTTTAGAGATTTCGATATGCCTTTGACTGAACTCATTTTGACCGAAAACGTTCCCGGACTCGGCGCGGAAGCGGACGTGGTCAAAGTGCGTCGAGGCTATGCGCGCAATTACCTCCTGCCACGCGGCAAAGCGTACGAAGTCACGCCGGCGACTTTGCGCCAGCTCGACAACTTGAAGAAGAAACGAGCCGAACGCGAAGCGCGTGAGCTTAATGAAGCCGAGGAACTGGCGCGTCGCATCGGCAAGGCGCGAATTACCTTTACGCTGGAGACAGGTGAGACAGGCAAAGCTTTCGGGTCGGTTACCGCGCAGGACATCGTGAATCGTCTGAAAAATGAACTTGGTGCGGAGATCGATCGACATAAAGTACTTCTAGAGCGTCCGATCAAAGATACCGGCGAGCACGAGGTGGCAATCAGGCTCCATCACGATGTCACGGCCCAACTTGTATTTAATGTAAAGTCGGCATCAGCGCCAAAACCCGAAGCAGCAACTCCTGAAGCGGTGGCTGCCGCCGAGCCTGAAAAAAAGCGACGCTCATTTTTCCGAAGAAAGAAAGAAGAGAAAAAAGAACCTAAATAAATGGCGACTCACCTGTCTCCCGCTGCTGGCCCGGGCTCGGCGGCGCGAGGTGGCGACAAGGTTGTCCCCATTTCGCCAACAGGTTCTGCGCAAGATATTCACCGCACCCCGCCGCACAGCGTGGAAGCAGAGCAGGGCGTGCTGGGTTCAATGCTGATTTCACCACGCGAGGCGATCGCAGAATGCGTCGAGAAGATTAATGAAGATTATTTCTATGTCCCGGCGCACCAAACCATCTACAACGTCCTCGTAGATCTCTGGAATGCGGGACAGGCGATCGACTTGATCACATTTACGCAGGTGCTGCGTGACCGGAGCCTGCTTGACAGCGTAGGCGGAGCCGCATTTGTGACGAGCCTTTTCACATTCGTCCCGACGGCCGCAAATGTTGGATATTACCTCGACATCGTTCGCGACAAGCACATTCTCCGCGAAATCATCGCCGCCTCTACAGAAAGCGTTCGCCGCGCTTACGAGGAGCAGGAGGAAGTAAACAATCTTCTCGATGAAGTAGAACAGAGAATCTTCTCCGTAGGCGAGGATCGCTTCAAGGGACAGATGCTGTCAATGAAGGATCAGGTGATGGAAGCGATCGAGTCGATCGAGAAGCTTTATGAGCGCAAAGGCGGTATCACTGGCATTTCTACGGGTTTTGTCGAATTCGATCGGATGACCAGCGGTTTGCATCCATCCGAGATGATCGTGATTGCGGCGCGGCCCAGCATGGGAAAGACGGCACTCGCCATGAATATCGCCGAACAGGTGGCGATAAACGAGAAACTTCCGGTTGGCGTTTTCAGCCTGGAAATGAGCAGTCAACAATTGGTGCAACGTCTGCTTTGTTCACGAGCGCGCGTTAACTTACAAAAGGTGCGTGACGGATTTTTAGGCGAGCGCGATTTCCCCAGCCTAACCGCAGCTGCGTCGAAACTAGCGGAAGCAAAGATGTTCATCGACGACAGCGCAAGCCTCACCATTCTCGAATTGCGCGCCAAGGCGCGCCGGCTTAAAGCGCAGCACAACGTACACCTTATCATTGTCGACTATTTGCAACTGCTAAGATCGACATCGCGCCGTGCACAGGACAATCGGCAATTGGAAATCTCGGAAATCTCCGCGGGGCTCAAAGGGTTGGCGAAGGAATTGAAAATTCCGATCATCGTCGTGGCACAATTGAATCGGCAGCCAGAGCAGCGATCGGGCGGCAAGCCGCGCCTGAGCGATCTCCGCGAATCCGGCTCCATCGAACAAGACGCCGACCTCGTCGGATTACTCGTTAGACCAGAAATCTACGAAGAGGACGAAGAGGCGCGCGCAGAAAAGGCAGGCGAAGCCGAATTGATTATCGCAAAGCAGCGCAACGGCCCGGTAGGCGAGATTCCGCTCACGTTCCTGAAAGAATTTACACGGTTTGAAACTCGGGCGCGCAACGTAGCCGAGCCGGCAGAGGCGTTTTAGGTGGCACGCGCGTTACCTTAGGCTCTTCGCAGCAGCGATAACGTGTTCTGCGTCGATCCCGCGTTCCTTCATCACTTCGGCGCCCGGTGCGCTCAAACCAAACTGATGCAGTCCGACAACCTTTCCATCGAGTCCAACGTACTGATACCAAATGTCGGGAACTCCTGCTTCGATTGCCACGCGTTTGCGGCATGAGTCCGGTAGAACCTCGGCGCGATATTTTGAAGATTGACGATTGAAACGTTCAAAGCACGGCATGGAGACAACGCGCACGTCATCACCCAGCTCTTTCGCAGCCGCGAACGCATGTTGGAGCTCGCTCCCGCACGACATGATAATCACGTCAAGTTTACCCTTCTCCTTCTTCGCGACGTAACCGCCGCGTAACACGCCTTCCCGGCGCAATGTTACACCGATATCGTTCAACATCGGAACGGTCTGACGCGTGAGCGCGAGGAACGTCGGGCCGTCGGTTCGCTGCATCGCCGCGACAAATGCGCCTGCGGTTTCCTCCGGATCGGCAGGCCGAATCACGTCAATCTTGGGGATCAAACGAACCGAGCTCACCGTCTCCACAGGTTCATGAGTTGGACCATCTTCACCGACACCGATTGAGTCGTGAGTGAAAATGTAAGTATTGGGAAGCTTCGCCAGTGCGGCCAGACGAATCGAAGCGCGGCAATAATCGGTAAATACTGCGAACGTCGCGCCGGATGGACGGAAGAGTCCATGGTACGCTATGCCATTGAGAATTGCGCACATGCCGTGTTCGCGAATGCCGAATCGGATGTTGCGGCCACCAGGATTATCGCGATTGAAATCGCCGCCGCCATTAATGTAGTTCATCGTCGATCCGTACAGATCCGCGCTGCCACTCATCAGTAACGGCATCGCTTGCGCGATCGGCTGCAACACTTCGCCGCCAGCTTTCCGAGTCGCCAGCTTGGCATCCGTGGGGAAGTCAGGAATTTTAGAGAATAGATCGGCCGGAACCTTTCGCTCCAGTCCATCATCGAGCATCTTTGCCTTGTCCGGATTCTTCGTCCGCCACGCATCGTAGGTTTGTTCCCACTTGGCGTAATCGCCGAGCAGCGTCTTTTTGTGCTCGGCAAAATAGTCGTACACCTCCTGCGACACGTAATAATGTTCGTCCGGCAGTCCGAGGGCCTTGCGCGCCGCGTCCACATACTTTGCGCCGGCCTCTCCATGCGCCTTGTATGTTCCCGCTACTTCGGGGATGCCTTTGCCGATTAGTGTGTGCGCGATGATGAATTGCGGTTTCCCGTTGTCGCGTCTCTTTGCCACATTCAACGCGTCGAGAAACTGTTGCATGTCGTGGCCGTCGATTTCCTGAACGTCGAAGCCGTATGCCTCCATGCGTTTGCCGGTGTTCTCGCTCTGCGTTTCTTTCGCCGCAGCGTCGAGAGTGACGGCATTTGAGTCGTAAATGTAGATCAAATTATCAAGACCCCAGTGACCGGCCAGCGCACACGCCTCGGAGGCGACGCCTTCCTGCATGTCGCCATCGCCGCACAAACAGATCACGTGCTGATCGAAAATCCTGTGCTCGCCAGTATTAAAACGCGCCGCCGCCATTTTTGTCGCCACGGAAATGCCTACCGAGTTGCCGATGCCCTGACCGAGCGGGCCGGTTGTGCATTCCACGCCGGGCGTTTCGCCGAATTCAGGGTGCCCGGGTGTCTTGGAATGAAGTTGCCTGAATCGTTTGATTTCCGACATCGGCAAATCGTAGCCGCTTATGTGCAACCACGCGTAAAGAAACATGCTGCCGTGTCCAGCCGACAGCACGAAACAATCGCGATTGATCCAGCGCGGCTTCTCCGGGTTATACTTCAGCGTATTACCAAAGAGCACCGCGCCAATTTCTGCACAGCCGAGCGGAAGCCCAAGGTGCCCGGATTGCGATGCTTGCACGGCATCCATGCACAAACCGCGCGCCTGAGTAGCTACTTTCGAAAGAATCTCAATGTTCAAAGCCATATGAGTTATATAGTCAGAGGATGAATGGAAGGGAAAGGATTTCGCGGGCCTTGCTTTCCTTGCTTCGGACAGGCGATTTTCTTCCGTAACCTAGGAAGGATTGCCAGCGCGATCTCTAAATGAATCAAACAACAGTTCTTCACGTCGTTGAGCGGTTCGAAAGTCTCTTAACGAGACTCCCCGAGAGAATTCGCAAGCCAATCTTAAATGAGCTTACCCCACTGAAAGAATTGTTTCTGCGGCAGCGGCCGCCGCGATTCCTCTTTGTCGGATCGAGTCGAATGCCGATGGACCAAATCATCGACAGGCTCTTCGCTCCAGACATAAAACAACAGCTAAACGTAACCGTCATGCCGGTGCATCGCTGGACCGACTGGAACATAGCCGGCCATGGAACCGTCTCCGTCCTTGACGCACGGGCCGCAGATGATTTAGCCAAAACCCGAGTTGAAGAGGAACTCGAACGCCAGCCAGCCGACATCATTTTCTTTTTGGACGATGCCGGGAAGGAGCGTGGCACACAGAACCATGACCTGCGGAAGTTGGTTGCCGCGTTTGTATCGAACGATAGAGCGCCAGTCAAAGCGAAGATCGCCGGCATATCGGCTGGGGCAGAAAACAGTAGCAGGCGACTGGAAGAAGCGCTCAAGGCACAGCCGACAATGCGCGACCGGTTGCTTCAAGTCGTCCGACTCACAGACGAGGCGTCCGCTGAAACACGCAGCCTGATTTCAACTCTGGCACAAGAGTTGCCGAATGAAGCTAAGATCGAAATGATTCGGATATCGCGCGACCGGAGAACGCAGCGTCACGTCGCCCAAATTCTGGTAAAATCGACAACTGCGATTTGTACGGCGATCGGAGCGCAACCCATTCCGCTGGCGGATATGCCAATTCTTACCTCGCTCCAAGTCACAATGGTCTCGGGAATCATGTACATTAGCGGACGTGAGCGGAATATGCGGGCCGCGACCGAATTTATCGCTGCCCTCGGCGCAAACCTCGGAGCAGCAATGCTTTTTCGCGAAGGTGCACGCGCGATCCTGAAGTTTTTTCCGGGCTGGGGCAATGTTGTGTGCGGCGTGGTCGCTGGCGCCGGGACCTACGCCATCGGGCGCGCCGCAACAGTGTTTTTCATCGACGGGGTTTCGCTGAAGGAAGCACGACGAACCTATCTCGCCAGCCGCAAAAAAGGAATGGGCGCCAGCCTCCCATTGAAGAAATCCTCTAAGAGAAGTTCTCGCTCCTAAGGAATGCCTGCTTCCGAGTTGCCGAATCTGGGGGATGAATAAGTTGTGAATAAGTTTCTCTATCCGGCGTATCTTGTTCACAGAATTTTGTGAACAAACATGCGAATTTCGGCCACAACACGAGGCATTGGCTACGGTCTCCCATGAAGCTTTCGGACATCCAAGCGACGCTTCGGAAAATAGGCGTTTCACCAGTCAGGACTCTCGGGCAAAATTTTCTTCACGACCACAATCTTGCCCGATGGATTGTCCATCAAGCAGAGGTAACGCCAGACGACTACATTGTTGAAATTGGACCAGGACTCGGCGCGCTCACCGGACTACTTCTTCAAAAGCGCGCACATGTTTTAGCAATCGAAAAAGACACGCGCCTCGCTAATTTCTTGTCTGCTCATCTTCGTCATCCGCGACTGGAAGTAATCAACATCGACGCACTGAAGTTTGATCCGCGTCTTCTTTTTTCGCATCGACGAGTGAAACTGCTTGGAAATCTTCCATACAACATCTCCAGTGCGTTGCTTTTGAAATTTCTAGAATATCCAAGTCCTATCTCACTCTGGTTGTTAATGTTACAGAAGGAGTTGGCTTTGCGCCTTTCAGCTTCGCCATCCACTCACGACTATGGCTCACTAACATTGCGTGTACAATTTTACCATCGCGTGAAATATCTGCGCACGATTCCTGCAACTGTTTTCTTGCCTCGGCCTGATGTCGATTCTGCGCTCGTAAAAATCTTGCCGCAAGATCCGCTCGAGTTTCCTAAGTGCAATGATGAGCTGTTCTTTAAATTGGTTCGCCTTGGTTTTTCACAGAGAAGAAAACAGCTGAGGAAATTACTCGCGACGCAAGTCAATGACTGGGACGAGTTCGCCCGCGGCCTCAACTTCAATCCAAAAACCAGAGCGGAAGAGCTATCATTGCTTCAATGGATCGCCTTGGCGAATTCCATCGCGCCGCCTCCGTACCCGGATGGAGGCCTAACAAATAACGAGCGCTTCCCAATCGTCAGCAATAAGGACCTTGTTCTCGGGTATGCACCTCGCTCCGATGTGCATGGGAATAACTTGTGCCATCGAGCCGTCCACATCCTGATTTCCAACGAAGCGGGCGAGGTTTACCTGCAGCAACGCTCGCGTTGGAAGGATCGACATCCTCTGATGTGGGACTCGAGTGCTGCGGGCCACGTAACCGGGCGGGAAACCTACGATGAAACGGCCCGGCGCGAGTTAAAAGAGGAATTAGGGGTAAGTGTCCCTTTGGAGAAGATGTTGAAGCTGCCGGCCTCTGGCCGGACCGAGCAGGAGTTTATCTGGCTTTATCGAGGCGCAGTTTCTGGCAATCTCAAACCCAATGCTGCCGAAATCGAAAGAGGCGCTTTCTTCCCTCCAGAAGTCATCGATGGCTGGGTCGTGGGACGACCGGAAGATTTTTCGCCCGGATTTTTAGAGTGCTGGAGAGCATACCGACGGAAGGCATGCTCCGACGGCAGGAGACTTAACTGAACCCAACAAATCTTCGTTTGGGTAAACGACGCAATGTCGTCCGCTTGAACTTTCGCGCCGCACGCCGCGCTGCTTCCTTGCCACCGTAAACGCTATCGCTAAACATCCTTGTTACCACGTTGTCTCCGCGAAGAAAATGGACCTGAAAACCATGTGTCTGTTTCTTTGCGCGCTCTTTCGTGTCGATGCGTCGGATATTCGCTTCCGAATCGGGATTAGGACGTCGTCGTCTTCGCATGTGTAGCAAACAAGAAACTAGCCGAACAAATTCGAGGATTCAATCAGTCGACGATAAGCGGTGCTGAAATGTTTCTGGCAACGGCAGGTTCCAAGAACGCCATTTCTTATTGTATTCGGAGGCCGGCAACAGCGCGTAACATGGGTGGCGCGAGGCCCGCAGCCACGTGACTAACTTCACCAGATTTGGCTCTGCCATCGTCGTGCAGCCTGTGGTGGGCCGATTTACACCGCGCCGAATATGAAAGAAAATCGCGCTTCCTGCTCCGGGCACGGGCGGATCGGAGTTATGCCGGATTTCAATGAGCCAATGATAAGCGAAATCGCCCGAGCGCATTTTTTCGTGCGTGTAATTATCGGGAGGATTTTTGGGATCAATTACGATATGCCGGTTATAATTTGGGGACCGCGGGTCATCGCTCCAAACATCCGCGTCCGTCACCTGATGATACGGGTAATCGGCGCCAGCAGGTAAATGTGCGTCGTATCCAAAGACCTGGCCGATCTCAAAAACTCCCGCGGGCGCTCGACCATCTCGCTCTTTTTTTCGAAGACCTGCTTCGTTCTGCCCGGCCAGCCCCGTTCCCCACGCCACGCCGTTTTTGCCAAACAAAACTGGGAAAGGCCCAGTCACAGGCACCCAATTACCGCCATGCGGTCGCTCAAACAATTGCAACTCTCCGCGCATCGAGTTCCATGTCGATGCAATGCCCAGGATCAGTTGGGTACAATCATCTGGAACTCCTTCAGCTGACACAATCCCTGGCACTAGTATCACCCAATAAACCAAGAAGCACCGCAAGGTTTGTCCTGAGCGAAGCCGAAAGATTGCCATAAGCATTCCCTGAACTGGACGAACCGTTTACGTGTTTCCAGCGCTTTCTATCGCCGCTGTGTCTGCCGGAAGATATTTCACACCAGCGAGCCAGGCCAGTCCGGACATTAAAATTATTCCGGATACAAACAGAAATGCCACGTGCATGTTCGTGCGACCGCCAATGTAACCGAGTAGCCAGAACGCCTGTACGTCGCCCAATGCGTGGATGATGAAAATGTTTGCGGCAAATGCCGTCGCACGCACGGACGGTAAGGAGACATTGGCCAGCGCAGTGTTTGATGGACCCGTGTTCAAAAACAGGAAAAAAATCGTGAGAAACATTGTGATCCATGCCGCAGGAAACGGAATGTAAAGGGTCGCAATGAAAATCGGACATGCAATCAGCATCCCAATTCCCGATACCCAGAAGTAGGAGGCAGCGAAGCGGGAGCGTAATTTGTCGGCGATAACCCCTCCCAGAAGCGTGGAGAGCAATCCGGCGACTACGGTGATTAGTCCAAAGATCGTCCTGCTGGAGGCGGGACTTTGGTGTCGATAGTCGAGGTACGCTGATACCCAAAACCCCAAGCCGCCGGTTGCGAAGGTCATCAGGGTTTGCGCGACGCAGTTAATGAGATATGAACGCGTGCGGAACAGCCTCAGGTAAGCTCCTATGCTGCGACGCGGCGATTTCTGCGCTAGCTGATGTGCGCCGACGCGTGGATCGCGTTGCCACAGGCAGAGCAAGCCCAGCAACAAACCCGGCGGAGCAACGAGGTAAAACGCCCAGCGCCAGCCGAGTTGAGCACCGATCAACCCGCCGATCACATAGCCAAGCGCACTGCCAACAGGAATCGCAGCGCAAAAAATCGCCATGACCCTGCCCCGTGTTTCGATCGGAAAGAGATCAGAGAGGATAGCCGGCGCGGCGGGGCCATAACCGCCCTCGCCAATTCCAACGCAAATCCGAGTCGCAAAGAGGATCGCGAATGTTGCCGCCAGACCCGAGCCGCCACTGGCCAGACTCCACAAAATCACAGCGGACCCGATGATCATCCAGCGTGAGATCCGATCGGCAAGCAAACCCAGAATCGGTGCGCAAATCATATAAGTTACGAAAAACGCATCACCAAGCAGCCCGGTCTTCGTCATGGCGTTTACGTCGTCGCTAGGCGCGAAAAAAGTTGCGCGAATGTCCGGCTCGAGCGCCGCCAGAATTTGACGATCGACGTAGTTGAAAAGATTGATGGCCAGGAGCAGAAACAGAGCGCTCCGCGCGCCACTCAGCGGTCTTTTCCCTACCGGTTCCATCGCAATTGCCGATTGCAGTTTGCCCCGAGCCGATTGTAAATCATAAACGATGAGTTCGATGTCACACGCCGAGAGCGCCCTCTACTTTTTTGGTCGGCTGCTGGTGCGTTGCTTTTACCGTGTCACTGTGCTCGGATCGGAAAATCTTCCACAGGGGGGATTCCTCCTTTTACCTAACCACATCACCTGGGTCGATGCCATCGTGTTGCAGCTCGCTTGCTCGCGCCCGATTCGATATGTCATCGACGAGGAACATTATTACAAACCAATTCTGCACCCAATTCTGCGGACGTTGGGTTGTATTCCAATCAATACTCGCAATTCGCGTTCCGCCATTCGCGCTGCAACTGAGAAAATTGCCGAGGGCGAGATCGTCTGCCTTTTTCCCGAGGGCCAATTGGAACGCACAGGGGTTCTTTTGCGTTTGCAACGCGGTTACGAATTGATCGCGCGGCACGCCAATGCGCTGGTCGTTCCGGTTTGGCTGGATCAACTCTGGGGCTCGATCTTCTCGTTCCAAGGTGGAAGGTTTTTCACAAAGTTTCCGAAGCGAATCCCATACCCTGTAACCATCGCTTTCAGCAAACCACTCAATGCCAAGGCCGACGTTGCGACTGTGCGTGAAGAATTACTCAAGCTCGGCGAATCTTGCTTTAGCCGTCGACCATTATTAGATCGACATCTCGCCGAAGAATGTGTGCGCGGGCTTAAACGCAAACCTTTCGGGACTGCGGTTATCGATGGACTCGATCACAGCGGCTTAAGCCGGTCAAAATTGCTCGGCGCTGCGGCGGCATTGAGTCGATACCTTCGGAAGGAGTTTTCCGACGAGCGAATAGCCATCGTTCTGCCTGCAAGTAAGGGCTCGATGCTGGCGAATTTGGCAGTGACATTGGCAAACAAAGTTCCTGTCGATCTCAATTTCACGATGGGACGCGCGGCAAACGAATCATGCTGCCGGCGTGCTAATCTGCGGGTCGCGATTTCAGCCACGCAATTCATGGACCGCGTCAAAGATTTTCCGTGGCCGGAACATGCCTTGAAATTGGATGAGCTGATGCCGCAACTAAAACGCCAGATCATTTTCTGGTGGATAATATCGCTGCTGGCTCCGGCGCGTTTGCTCTTGCGGCTTTTGCAAATTCCAAAAAACGGCGGGCACGCCGAAGCGATTTTGCTATTTACAAGCGGAACCACCGGAGAACCGAAAGGCGTTGTGGTAAGTCACCGCAATGTGGTTGGAAACGTTTCGCAGTTCCGGCAACTGCTCGACGCGAGAAAGACCGACGCCATTCTCGGCTCGCTGCCGTACTTTCATACGTTCGGCTCGACCGTAACCCTTTGGTATCCTCTCACTGAAGGCATCCGTATTGTCACGTACCCAAATCCGTTGGAAGCCGCGAAGTGCGCAGGGCTGATTGAACGGTATCAGCTGACGTTCCTGCTCGCGACGCCGACCTTTCTGCGTCTGTATTTGCGCAAAGCCGAGGCGGAACAGCTCCGCAGTCTGCGCCTCATCATCGTTGGCGCCGAAAAATTGCCTCTCGATCTCGCCAACCATTTTGAAGAACGCTTCCACAAAAACGTTTTCGAAGGCTACGGGCTCACGGAGACCGCCCCGGTGGTCAGCGTGAATTTGCCCACACCGGACACAAAGAAGGCTGTGGCACAAATACAGCCATCGAGCCGCTTGGGATCGGTCGGCAGACTGGCACCTGGAATCGCCGCAGAAATCCGGGAAGCGGAAACCGACCGAAAACTTTCGCTTTTTGAAACCGGAATGCTGTCGCTGCGCGGGCCGAATATTTTCGAAGGTTATCTGCACGATGCAAAGCGAACGGCGGAAGTCCTGCGTGATGGCTGGCTGAAAACAGGCGACATCGGCCGGTTCGACGAGGATGGCTTCCTTTACATCGAAGGCCGCTTGTCGCGGTTTTCAAAGATCGGCGGTGAAATGGTGCCGCACGAAGCGATCGAACAAAAGATCATTGATCTGCTGGAGCTATCCGGAAGAGACGAACGCCCCCTCGCGATTGTGGGGGTGCAGGACGAGGCCAAGGGCGAAGCGCTCGTTCTGCTAAGCGCCGTCGATATCGATATTGCCGAGCTGCGTAAAAAACTCCAGGAAGCCGGCGTCCCAAACTTGTGGATTCCAAAGCACGTCCAACGCGTCGAAGCAATCCCGGTGCTGGCTTCCGGCAAACTGGACTTGAAAAAATGCCAGGAACTCGCGAATCAACCTGAGTGAAAATGCACAGGTACGTCACTAGACATTTTTTTGCGATTCATTCCGCGTTTCACTCATTCGCCAATCGCAGCGCAGCGCTCTGCATGAAGCTGCTGTTCGGTAGCGTCGCGCGCGTGCACGTGTTGCGACGCGAAGGTACGAACCGCGACGGCGGATTTTTGCTGGCGGCAAATCACATTAGTCATTTCGATCCGTTTGTCATCTCGTCGGTGGTGCGACGGAAGGTCGACTGGATGACAATGGCGGAGTTCTTTCGACTTCCGTTCCTGGGATTCCTTTTACATGCCGTAGACGCATTTCCGACTGATCGACACCATGCGAATCGCCAGACGATCCGAACAGCAATCGAGCGGCTGAAAGGCGGGCACATCATTGGACTATTTCCGGAGGGCGGAATTCGCGATGGCGCGCGTTCGCTGCTTGAGGGGGCGCCGCTCCGCGCGGGGGCGGCAGCGCTTGCGCATATCGCCGGCGTTCCAGTCCTGCCGTGCGTGATCGTCGGTAGCGACCGTCTTTATTCGATAAAGCGGTGGCTGCCACTGCGGCGCACGTCTATCTGGATCACATTCGGCAATCCAATTCCAAATTTTTCAGAGTTGCCAAAAGCGGAGGCGCGCAAACGGATCGAATGCGAACTGGCGGTTGCCTTCAAAAGTCTTTATGCGGAATTGCAGCAAACATTTCAGCTTATGCCAGACGATTTGCCGCATGCTCCGCGGGAACGGATTACTGGGAAGCCCGGCGCACTGCGCCGACCGGACGCTGCAGAGCGGCGTCCCTATTCGGTGCGCCGTTTTACTTCGGGCGGGATCGATGCGCTGCTGTGCGCATCAATGAATTTGCTCCAAGCACGCCACCGGCTAAACGGCCGCAGCCGCGAGGAAATGGAACAGTATGTCACTGAGTGCGAGAAGCTCACAGCAGCCCAGTATTATGCTGTTCCGCCCCGCAGTCGCGAGAGCGATCCTTCGACTGAGCTCAGAACAAGCCTTGCCAGGGCCGTGCACGGTGGTCGCACGATGGTCGCATGGAGAAGCCCGATCAAAACGCAATTCTCGGCGAACAACATTGCGCGCGCTGAGTTTCTCCGATGCGCCGCCAAGACCCCGGAGAACGCGCCGACTGTGTTTCTTTTGCACGCACTCATGTCTGCAAGCCGCATCGGATATCGGCGTTGGGCGGCGCACTTAAACGAGCTTGGATGGAACACTTGTTTCGTACATTTGCCTTATCATTATTCGCGTGTCCCGCTCGGCTACTGGAACGGCGAGCTCGCAATTACGCCCGATCTCATTCGCAATGCGGAAGGCCTGCGCCAAGGAGTGATTGAGCTGCGGCAACTGATGAGCGCCTTACGCGAACAAGACTGTCGGGACTTTGGCGTCCTCGCGACCAGTTATGGTGGATGGATCGGTGCATTGCTCGCAATGGTTGAGCGCGACCTTCGGTTTGTCGCCTTAATAGCGCCGATCGTTAACGTCGACCACGCAATTTGGGAAAGCCCTGCATCGCGAGTCATGCGTCGGGAGCTGCATCGGGCAAACATCGAACCATCTCTCATCGCGCGGCATTTTCGGTTGAGCTCGCCCATGCACAATCAGCCGTTGTGCGATCCAACTCGTGTTTTGTTTGTTGCAGGAGAATTCGACTTAATCGCGCCGATAGAGCATATGGAGACGATCCATCAAAAATGGGGCGGCTCAGAACTATTGCGCGTGCCGCAAGGACATTTTGGTTACCGCACGATGCACGACACGATGGTGCGACTGAAAGCGCGTGGCGATTTATAATTGTCGCTCGCGCCGCATTAGTTTGTCTGTCGTTACAGTCGGCTTCAGTCCGGTGCAAGTTTGATACGCACCACAACAAGCGTTTGACTGCTTGGCATTCTACCACCTGACGTTGTGCCTACAAAAATTGTAGCCACAGCGCTCTGTCGCCGTGCGCGAGTAAGCAACATTGCCAAAGCGCTTCGGCACAGCAAGGCGGCTACAGGCAAAGTGCAGCCTTGAGAGAGTCAACGAATCCCAAGAAATTCCAGGCTTGGTCCAAGATCATTAAACGCCGCCTCTGAAAAAGCGTTGTGGCCCTCAGTGGACGGGTGCCAGCCGTCCACGGCGTGAATCACTTCCACACGGCTCAAATTGACTTTTGCCAGCGCATCAGAATATCGCAGGCGCACATTCGGTGCATCTTCGAGGCCACGATTCAGCTCACTAACCATGGCTCGCAGTTCCTCATTCACCATGCGCACGAGAACAAGCAAATTGTTCCGGTAAGGCGGCCGCATGGAAACAAAATATTTAAAATCGGCGCCTAGATACGGATAGAGTCTTGAGCCCTGCTTCCGCATCGTCTCAGCAATTTCGCGTGCCTTGAAAAATGACTCGAAATCGGCGAGGCCGTAAACAACGACGGCAACGCGATGCTTTTCGGCCCGTGCGCGGCTAGTCAGCCGCTGCATTTGCCGTGTGTAATCCTCTCGAAAACACTGCCTCAGTCGCCGCAAGCGTTTTTCGGGCTGCTCGAGTTCTTCTGGCGGGCAGCGCCATGCCCAATCTACGTTATTGTGACCAATCCAGATCAGGATCAGGTCAGGAAATCGGTCGCGAGAAAGTAATTGATCGGTTTGTCCGGAGAAGTTGCGCGTGCGAAGGACTTTCCGAAAGAAATTTTGCAGGTCTTTGCCATTATCGACAAGAGCGCCCATCCCACCGTACTCACTCGCTACGAGTGGCGTAAATTCTTCCAGCCTTCTGAAAATGCTGAAAATGCTGGTACGCGCAGAACCAGTGTTGAGAAACCAATCGTTGCCCACCCGCGTGTGCGCGCGCCAAAATGTGGCTAACGCGGATGAAATGTACGCATCCCGTGAAAGACTATCGCCTATCATCGCAATATGCGGCAACCTCGCCACCAGCCGTGTGCGGCTAATCTGCTTGTTTCTGTAAGCCAGGTAATCCCGATGAAACGCCGATGTTGGCTCAGCTATGCGTTTGAGATAATTCGCAGTAACAGTAGTGACTGGTTTCATCGTGGAAACTGTCGATCTTTACTCAATCCAACCAATCCATCGCATGGAGCAACCGGCGGAACTCCGGGTCATCGGGGGAGAGAGCAGGCAACCACTCGCCGATTGGCTCGCGTTTCCACCACGCTTGGTCGCCTAGTGGTGCGAACCGATAGCGATAAAGTCGCGCGCGGATATAACGGGGCGGCGCATTAGGAAACGGATTAGTTGCAAGGAGCGAGAGCGTACCACGATCGTTGTGCAGAAGTTTCCAGATGAAGTGCAGCGTCCATGGGTATTCAGCGGGCGAGGCCATGGCCGCGAACCAGATTTGCCAGTCGATACGCGGTTGATACGGCGCAACGAATGCAGGCCGCCGGTTCGGGTCACCAGGCTTGGCTTTGAATTCGTATTCTTTCCATTTCGTGTCGCCAGTGATGGTCGTGTCATCCGTTCCCTCAAAAATAATTTCGTCGCGTTCGCGCCCAACCGTGCCAAATGCACCATAAGTGTTGACTAGATCGAGCGGATCATAGGAGTAATTCATCAGCTGCCTTCCGGAAACGAGATTGAGCACTGGCGCGATGCTCAGATAGATAACCAGAACCGACAACGCGATCGCAATGCTGTTGTTGATTCGCGAAGGCTCTGACTCCTGAGCTGCTCGTTCCGCGTGCCTAACGAGTCGCGCCGGAAGAAACCGACGTAGAAACGTGTCATCAAAGCAGGCGAGAAATGGAATGATGGTGAGGTAATTAAGGAACGAGAGATTGCCACTGATGATGAGAAAGATCTGAAACGTGATGAGCAACACCCCAGCGACATGGCGGATGTGCCTAGGACCAACCGAGAACCACGGCACAACGAGCTCGATAAAGTGGTTCCAAGCCGCTTCGAATTTCAGCAACCAATGCGGCGAGAAATGTAGATAGCGACTGATCGGGCTCGGGATCGGTTGCGTTTCGTAGTGGCAGTAGAGGCAGGTGAGATCACGCCAGCACGGATCGCCGCGCAATTTAATCAAACCCGCGCCGATCATGATCCGAAACCCGAGCCAGCGAAAAAGCCAGATGACAAGAATTGGTGGCCGGCATTTAGGAAACGGACGGCCATCGAGAAGTGGGCAAAGAAAGATCGACAGGAAACCGGTCTCGAGCAGTTGAATTTCCCAACCGTAGCCGTACCAAATTTGGCCGATGTGCACGATCGACATGTACATCCCCCAGAGTACCGCGAGCACAACTGCGTTCGCGTAGCCGCTGAGAACGACGAGCGACAAACCGAACCCGACCCAGGAGAAGATCGACAACCCGTTGTCCGAAATACCGAACCAAAAAAGTGTCGGGACACGCATTATGGCGGCGATCCGTGTGCCGAGCTGCAGCTGAATGGCGTTGAGAAAATGGGTCGCTGGCGTTAGTCCGTGTGCGCCGATGAGCGGCACTAGCTGATTGGCTGCGACGAGAAACGAAACTGCGTAAACAAAGCCGAGCAGCCGCAGAATAACGAACCGCGTCAGCCAATAGGAATTCCCTGCCTCGAAAGGCTTGTTGAAGAATGTCTCGTTGTTCATGTCGGAAAGAGGTGCCGGAAACGTCCGATGCCGAACAGAGCACGTCCAACGCTCGACATCCGACCTAGAACGTCAATCAATCCGCAGTCGGCAATCTGCAATTTAGAAATGCCAGGGGGGAGATTTGAACTCCCGACCAAGGGCTTATGAGTCCCCTGCTCTACCACTGAGCTACCCTGGCGAATTGGCGGCGACAAAGGTCAATCGCATGATATGGACTGTCAACGCACGACAGCTCTTCGCTCTGGCCCCGCGGCATTCGATTCTGTGCCGAGCAGGCTATTCGCCGCTCCATAATTTCAACGCTGGCCGAACGGCGTCGACTTATTCCTTCTGCGCGAGATACGGCGCCAAATCACTTTCCCGACCGCGCAACGCAGCCATAAAGCATACTCCGTTTCGCTCGGTGACTGCCCCAACCCAGCCTTCCTGATGAATATAACGCCACCCTTGAAAACCCAAGACCGCACCGGTCTTGGCATCTCGTTCCTCCGGAAAGAGAAAGAACTGCATCCGTTTGTCAGCCACCCAGATTTGGGCGATACGTCGTGATTCTTCGTCCTCGAAAACGCGGCAGCCGATTGTCCTAAGATCTGCGAATTCGGGAGGCACGTCGTAGTGTTCTAATCCGTGCTTCATGAAGAAGAGGTCGCTCAATGTCCCCGCGTCCGCGTTTACTGGATCGAGCAGAACCGATCGTGTCGAACCAGCCATCGTCAGTAACTTCCGTGCGGTTCCCGATCCCGGAAAATCGTTCAATCGCCCAATGAAATGGAAGACGAGCACTCCCGTAATGACGACAAGGGCAATTCCGATTGCAAGCACAGCGGGATTGCGCACGGTTTTTCTCCACGTTCGTTTAGGGGACAAAACCAGATCCTTGACAGTCAACCATTCGACAATCTCCGGGGGAACGGGGACGGCTTGAACTAATGCTGCGACGGCGCGGTCAAAGTCTTGCTGATTGACAAATTCATCGGAGCCGCTTGCGCGGACCATCGCCGAGCGCATTCGCCGGTCCGGCGTCTGCTCGCCGGTAATTGGCGCACAGCTGGCGAGCGCCCGTTGCTTGCGTGATAATCGGGGCGTTTTCATATCGCCGCCTCGTTAACAGGCATGAGAGTTCAGCCACGCTTGAAGTTGCCGTCGGCCGAGTAACAATAAGTGCGAAAGCTCGTTTAGCTTGAGTTCCGCCAAATCAAGAACTTCGCGGTAATCAAACTCAGCGAGGTAATAAAGCGCGAGCGCGGTTCTCTGAGGGTCTGGCGCACTGGAAATCCAGATCGCCAGTTGCGCGGGTTTAAGCCCCTCAATCTGTGATGAAGCGCCAGAATTGATCTCATGCTCCTCCATTTCGAGGGGCTCGGCTTTCAAGTCGGTTTCGCTTGCTTCGAGGCAACGCCAGCGGGCCTCGCGGAAGAGCCAGAACCGTTCATTGGGCAATTCACCATGAGCGGCCCGGAGGGCAGCTTCACGCAAAGTTGTCTGAAAAACTTCCTGAGCTTTGCGCGAGTCGCCGAGCATCAAAAAACAAAAGCGATAAAGCTGCGGTAGGTTTTGTTTTGGAGCGGCCACACCAATTTTTGAGAACCCGAACGTTACGCGCCTCAACTCCCTCGACAAGGGACGATTCTCCGGGGCAGCACAGGCCGCTTGTTTGTAGTTTGCATGAGGCCGGCAGCCTCCGCCGCTCGGAACAGTAATGAGTGCATCGCGGATTATCGCAGGTTTCTCAGACGCAGTGCTACTTCCTGGGCGTTCTCGCGGCTGTTGAACGCAGAAATACGAAAATATCCTTCTCCCTGTGCGCCAAAACCGCTGCCCGGCGTGACAACTACGTTTAAATCGACCAACATACGATCGAACATTTGCCAGCTTGTTAGACCATCGAGCACTCCCGCCCAGATATAAGGCGCATTTGTCCCTCCGGAAACTTTGAGACCCGCATCGGCCGCAGCGCCGCGTAAGATTTTCGCGTTTGTCATGTAGTGAGCGATAAGCGCGTGCACTTGTTTGCGGCCTTCAGGCGAATACAGCGCTTCAGCGCCGCGCTGAACGGGATAACCCACGCTGTTCGACTTCGTACTCCAACGCCGATGCCAGAGCGCGTGCAACGAGGATCGCCGCCCACTTTCAGTTTGGGCAACAAGCGACTTTGGCACGATCGTGAACCCGCAGCGCACGCCTGTGAATCCGCCGTTCTTAGAAAAACTGCGAAATTCGATCGCGCAATCACGCGCGCCCGGAATTTCGAAAATAGAATGCGGAATGTCTGGATCGGAAACGTACGCTTCGTATGCGGCATCGAACAGGAGAATCGCTTCGTGCGCGTGAGCATATTCTACCCACTGTTTGAGCCGATCACCGGATGCAACGGCCCCAGTTGGATTGTTTGGAAAGCAGAGATAGACAAGATCAACATGTTCCGTTGGCGGCTCAGGAACGAATTGATTCTCCACCGTGCATGGCAGATAAACGATCCCTTCGTAGCTGCCGTCTTTCCGTGCCGAGCCGGTGTGGCCCGCCATGACATTTGTATCGACATAAACCGGATAAACCGGATCTGGAACGGCGAATTTATTTTGGTCCCCGAGAATATCGAGAATATAGCCGCAATCGCATTTCGATCCGTCTGAGATAAAGATTTCGTCATCAGCGATGGCGATGTTCCGCTCTCGATAATCGTGCTGCGCGATTGTCGAGCGTAGAAATTCGTAGCCTTGTTCGGGGCCATAGCCCCGAAAGGTCTCGCGATGCCCGAGTTCTTCGATGGCACGCTTCATCGCCTCGATGGCTGTACGGGGGAGCGGCTCGGTCATGTCACCGATTCCGCAACGGATCAGTCTCTTGGCAGCTTCAGGATTCGCATCACAAAATTCGCGAACACGCCGAGCAACTTCTGGGAAGAGATACCCGGCCTGAAGCTTAAGATAATTCTCGTTCAGATAAGCCATGTTGTGAGGGCGGTCTCACCGCCGACGAGTACAAGTTTAGCGGCGGTCATGGACCGCCGCTACAGTCAGAACTCGCTGATCCGCCGTTAGTAGTTTTTCGCGACTGCGTCCCAGTTCACTACGTTCCACCAAGCGTTGATGTAATCCGGCCTGCGGTTTTGGTACTTGAGATAATATGCGTGCTCCCAAACGTCGAGGCCGAGGATCGGTGTATTCTCATCCATTAATGGGCTGTCCTGGTTCGGCGTCGAGATGATCTCGAGTTTGCCGCTTTTATTTTTGATCAGCCATGCCCAGCCACTGCCGAAACGAGCCGACCCTGCAGCCGCAAACTTTTCCTTGAAAGCATTAAAGCTGCCAAACGTGGATATTATGTCCTCTGCAAGTTTACCTTTCGGTTCGCCGCCGGCCTTCGGTCCCATAATTCTCCAAAATAAGGAATGGTTGGCATGACCGCCGCCATTATTGCGCACCACGGTAAGGATATCTTCTGGAACGGACTTGAGATCGCTGATCAAATCTTCGACCGATTTCTTTTCGAGATCGGCCTTTCCTTTGATCGCGTTATTGACGTTGTTGATATACGCCTGGTGATGCTTGGTATGATGGATTTCCATCGTGCGCGCATCGATGTGCGGCTCCAAGGCATCGTACGGATAAGGTAATTTAGGTAATTCGTAAGCCATAATGTGTACAGTTAGATCGAATTACGTCCGGCGACAGGTTTTATTTTTCTGATCGCAGACGCTTCGCTCTGTGAAGCGCGTCATCAGGCGACAAGCAAACACGGCCGCCCTACCTGCTGCGATAAGCTTCCCGGCGCATCCCAGCGGTCGGCCCTACACATCGCAGCGATAAAAACCCGGACAATGTCCAAGACCGCTTCGGTAATTCACGTACGTCGCGAGCGCCAGCAGCGGAAAATTCTGGCGATACAGATCGTATTTTAAATAAAAGACGCGCGGAAATCCGGTGCCGGTAATTTGCTCTTCATCCCACGAGCCGTCGGGTTCTTGCGAACCAAGCAGGAAACGCAAGCCGCGCTGAATGCTCGTCCGGTCCAGATCGCCACATGCACAGATACCCATAACTGCCCATGCTGTTTGTGACGCCGTGCTTTCGCCGATGCCTTTGATCGCAGGACTATCGTAGGTTGCGCATGTCTCGCCCCAACCGCCATCGCTATTCTGACAGCTCTCCAACCAATCGCGCCCGCGCAATATCCAGTCCTGCGTCATGTCCTGGCCAATGGCGCGCAGTCCGCGTAGCACCTGCCATGTACCATATATGTAATTCACACCCCACCGGCCGTACCAGGAACCATCGTCATCCTGAGTATCAATCAGATATTGGAGGGCGTCGCGGACGCAACGTCCATTCTTATCAAAGCCAATATAACCCAGCAGTTCGAGCGTGCGTGCGGTGAGATCACTGCATGTCGGATCAAGAATGGCATTGTGATCAGCGAACGGCATGTCTTCAAGCCATGACGTCGTTACGTTTTTATCAAAAGCTGCCCAACCACCATCGCGACATTGGAAACTGAGCTGCCACCCGAGCGCACGACGAAAAACCTCATCAAGCGCTTGCCGATCGTGCGGCAGTACTAACCGCAGCGCCATCAACACCATCGCTGTGTCATCGGTATCCGGGTAATAAATATTGTTGTACTCGAACGCCCAACCACTGGCTTCATGATGAGAATTATTGACCGCCCAATCACCCCGAAATCGAACTTCTTTGTTGATGAGCCAATCCGCCGCCCTTTGCAGCGCAGGATGTTCAGGAGACAGCCCGGATTCCGCCAGTGAGATCACGTTGATCGCGGTGTCCCAGATCGGCGAAAGACAGGGTTGTATGCGGAAGTCCTCGGGATCTTCCAGAAAGAGCCCTGCGAAATCCTTTTCCGCCTTCGCGTAACTGGGATTTCTCTTCGAGTAACCAAGCGCGCGCAAGGCAATCAAAGAGTTCAGCATTGCTGGATATACCGCCGCGAGCCCATCGCTGCCCTCGCCGATCCGCTCGAGCATCCATCGTTCCGCTTCTTCCAGAGCGCGTCGGCGCAACGGACGAAATCCAAGTGGACCAAGAAACTTCAGAACATCATCGACCCGAAGAAAGAAATTGCGCCAGGTCCAGAAACGTTCGCTGCGCGGTAGACGCAAATCCGCCTGCTCGGTACCGAGCGGATAAAGCTCGTGCAATTGTTTCTCGCCAGGCAGAAGGCGGGTCGGTTTGAAATGACTGATGATGCCCAGCGGCATCAGCATAGCCCGGCTCCAAGATGACATTTTGTAGATGTGAAAAGGCGCCCATCGCGGCAACAGCACCATTTCTACAGGGATTGTCGGCAAATACTTCCACGGAAACTGACCAAGCAGCGCCAGGTAAAGCTTGCTGAAAGTGTTCATTTGCGGAATGCCGCCGAGGCGCATGATGTTCGCACGCGCCTCCTGCATGAACGGGGCATCCGCCGAACAACCTGCAAGCTTGAGCGCAAAATATGCTTTCACCGAGGCGTTTATCTCGCTCGGGCCGCCGTGATAAATATTCCAACCGCCATCTGGCAATTGCCGTTTCAGAATGTGAGCCACACAGGGGCGCTGCAATCGCGCATCGACTTCGCCACACCAGTGCATGAAAAGCACGTAATCAGAGCAGAGAGTGCTATCGACGATCAGCTCGCCGCACCAATGCCCGTCGGGCTTCTGCTGACGTAAAAGATTCTCCTGGGCGCGCGCTATCGCCTGCGAAATTTCGGCATCGTCCGCCGGATACGATTGCGCAAGATTCGCTCTGGCACTGGGTAAGCGAATTACGTCAGAGGAACGCTTCAACACCTCAACCCCTCAGCCAACTTTTGCTGCAACGTCAGCGCGTTTGCCTGTAAGATGTCCATTACCGGAACTCACACCGTTGAAAGCGAGAACTTCGCTGCCCCGGCCAGTGGGTTTCGGTTTTGGACCAAAATTGAATTTGACCGTTTTCCAAGTGTCACCTCGCTGTGCCTGCAAGCCCAAAGTAGCGGTCGGTTCGTAGCCGCAATGCACCATGCAATTTTCGCAACGGCTGTCCCGCGCTACGCCGTTCATGACACCGTATCGGTCCCACTCGGTTTTCTCGAGTAGTTCCGCATAGCTCGAGTAATGGCCGTCGGTCATCAAATAGCAGGGCCCCTTCCAGCCGCGAATGTTACGCGTCGGGATCGCCCATGCTGAACAGGTCAAATCACGCTTGCCCGCAAGAAATTCGAAATAGATCGGCGTGCCAAAAAACGTGTACCGGTTCATCCATTCCTCGATTTTACGGAATTTCTCGACAGTCATCGGGCGAGTGAGAAAGAAGTTTTCTGGGCGCAAATTCAGTCGCTTAATCATGTCTTTCTTCGCAGCGTCGTAATCATATCCGGGGGTAATGGTGTGGCCGTCCACGCCGAGATCGGAAAGATAATCGAACATCTGCTCGATTTCTCGCATGTCAGTTTCCTTGTAAACAGTCGTGTTCGTCGCAATCTGATAACCAAGCAGCTTTGCCATTTTGATGGCGAGAATGCATTCCTTAAAGACCCCCTCGCGCTCGACGATCAAATCATGCGTCCGCTCGAGGCCATCGAGGTGCACGTTCCAATACATCCATTCGTTCGGCCCGATCGTCGGTTTGCCCGGCCCCTTTGGACCTTTGCGAACTTCAGCTGCGTCTTTCTCGCTGATCAAACCAGCGCCAAGCAATGCAGCGATTTTGGCTTCCACAAACTCCGGTCGAACCGCCAAGTCCGCTGCCAGCCACTCGCGCATTTTCTTGCGCATGAACATGGCATTCGTGCAGATGTAAACGATTCGTTTTTGCTCGAGCAGCCCTTTCACCAACGCTTCGATATGCGGGTAGATTAGCGGCTCGCCCCCGCATATGGAGATCATCGGCGCATTACATTCCTGCGCCGCAGCGAGGCAATCCTCCAAGGTCATCATATCCTTGAGCGACGTCGAGTATTCGCGAATCCGCCCGCAGCCGGTGCAAGTCAGGTTGCAGGTGTGTAACGGCTCAAGCTGAAGCACCGTGGCGAACTTCTTCGTACCACGCAGTTTATGGCCGACCATGTAAGCCGCGATTTTGGCCGTAAGCGGAAGAGGAAATCTCATAGAAGCGAGGATAGTAACAAGGTGTGCCAGCCTGTCAACGACCCGAGTTAAGTCCTAAATATCCCACTCTGAATCGGCTGTGGCACCCTGTCTGGATTTAGTTGGATGCAAATTAAAACATTCCCCCGTGAAAGGCAAAATGGAAACATCACTCCGCGTTGAACTTTCGTGTCCGCGAGCTCAATCCCCGAACCGGATTAGCCCCCAGCGTGCCAGCCTCGCCGGATCAGGCTGATTGCAATTGCGGCAAGGAGGAGCGCAATTATCTTCGACACGCCGCGTAATCCTTGGCTGCCCATCCAGTGGGTGACCCGGTCGGCATTACAGAACGCGATCGCAACAAGTCCCAGGTTCACCAGAAGCGACATAAGAGTAAAGATAAGGCCGACCGTACCGACCAAAACGAGCAGCGCGGTAAGCAGTGCCGGGCCAGCGATCAGTGGCATGCCGAGCGGAACAACGCCAAATTCGTCGCTACTGTCACGATCGTGAGGCCCCAACCCGAGCAATTCGCGGCCGGCCAAGCCGAAGAGAATCAAGCCACCTGCTACTTGAAAATCCGCCACCGTAATCCCAAGCGCCGCGAAGATTACCTTACCGAGAAAAATAAAGCCGATCGCAACGCCAAGGGCGGTGAAGATACCGAGAAACGCCTGTTGTTTTCGGTGTTCGCGTGAAGCGCTTGTGCCAAGGCCCATAAAAATCGCAACCAGCCCAATGGGATCGATCGCGACAAAGATGGGAATGAACGCGAGGAGAAACTTTTCAATCATACGATCGCAGGCGCGTTTTCACTTTACCCAGGGAACCTTCTACACAATGTTCGCTCTCTCCATCAACCAAACCTTTCTAAATGAAACACTTTCACCCGCCAGCTCTCTCTCTGTGTTTTGCTGCTGTTCTTGCTCTTACCTTCGTTTTCGATCTTTCCGCGGAAACAAAATCGCTCGATAACTTTCGCCCTGCGGCTGCGAAAGCGAATGCTATCCTTACCATTCCAGATTGGGAGCAGACGCCGCAGGCAGTCGAGGCTTCTATGAAAGAGGCGATCAGGAAGGCGAACAAGGCTTTGGATCAAATCGGCGCACAGGATCTCGGCAAAGTTACCTTTAAAAGCACGGTCGTCGCGCTCGACGATCTCACCTACCCAGTGGAAACCGCGGCGAACAGAGCAACGATCATTAAAGAGGCAAATACCAATCCGGCAATGCGCGCCGTGGCCGAAAATGCGGTAAAGGCTTACCAGGACTGGGCGGTCGGGATCGACTATCGAGAGGATGTTTACAAGGCGATCAAAGCTTTCGCCGACACTCATCCAAAGCTCACCGGGGAAGACGAAAAATTGCTCAACGAAACGTTACGCGATTATCGCCGGGCCGGCCTGGAACTGCCGCCCGATCAACGCACAGATGTGGAACAACTCCGCAAGGAGTTATCCAAACTTGGCACCGACTTCGACAGCAACATCGTGAACGCCAAGGCCCCGGTCATGTTCACAAAGGCTGATCTGGACGGGCTGCCGGGGAGTTTCTTCGACGCGCCTGGCGTCAGGACTGGAGACGACGCTTACACGGTGATGGCAAATGTGACGTGGCAATTCAACACGGTCGAAGAGAACGCGAAGAACGAGGCTACGCGGAAGCAGCTTTATCTGATTCGCGAGACTTTAGCTAAAGACGCCAACGTTCCGGTTCTCAACCAGATGCTCGAACTCCGGAACAAGATCGCGCTGCGGCTGGGTTATAAATCGTGGGACGACTACCAGACTGAGGTCAAAATGGCGAAGACCGGCGCGAATGCGGAAAAATACATAAACGAGTTGATCACCGGAATTCAGCCGAAGTTCGAGGGCGAGGTAGCCGAATTACAGAAAATAAAAGCCGCCGATACGAATGATCCTAACGCGAAAATCGAGGTGTGGGACTGGCGCTACTATGCAAACCAGCGCGACAAACAAAAATACGCCGTCGATAAGGAAGCGCTGCGCGTTTATTTCCCATTCCAAAAGGTGCTCGACGGAATGTTCAACATCTACCAGGACATTTTCGGTCTGAAATTCGAAAAGATCGCCGCGCCTTACAAATGGATCGACGATCTCCAGCTTTACATGGTGAGTGACTCCACCACTGGCGAGCCCCTCGGGATGTTTTATCTCGACATGTTTCCCCGAGAAGGAAAATTTAATCATTTCGCTGAGTTCGAAATTATTGGTGGCAAACTGTTATCAGGCGGAAAATACCAGCGGCCAACTGTCGCTTTGCTTTGCAATTTCCCGCCGCCGAGCGCGGACAAACCCTCGCTCATGACACACCAGGACGTAGAAACGTTGTTCCACGAATTCGGCCACGCACTACATTCAATTGTGACGCGCGCAAAATACGGCCGCTTCGCCGGGACCCATGTTCCGGGCGATTTCGTGGAAGCACCTTCCCAGATGCTGCAAAACTGGGTCTGGGATAAGAAAGTCCTCGACACGTTTGCCACCTATTACCGCGACCCATCGAAAAAGATTCCATCGGAAATCATTAAAAAAATGAATGACGCCAAGCTGGCTAACGCCGGTGTGTTCTATCGACGACAGTTTGCGTTCGCATTGCTCGACCTCGCGCTGCACAATCAGCACCCGGAGGACGACTCTTACGATTGCGTTGCGATCTCGAATCCAATTCTGGAGAAGGTTTTTCTCCCAATCGATCCGAGCACGACATTTGTTTCCTATTTCGGCCATTTGAACGGCTACGACGCCGGTTACTATGGTTACGCCTGGGCGGATGCGATCGCCGCCGATATGGCAACTGTCTTCGAAAAAGCGAAGAATGGCTACCTCGATAAACAAGCCGGCATGAAACTCCGCCGTGAGATTTACGAGGCGGGCGATTCTCGCGATGTCGCGATTTCTGTCGAGAAGTTCCTGGGTCGGAAACAATCGATCCAACCGTTTCTGAAGAAGATCGGCATCAAATCGCAAGAAAAGAAAAAAGAGCCTGCCAGCCAGTCCGAGGAAAGCAAATAGTTGTAGGCGCGCTTTGCGGTGCTTATCGCCGCTGCAGAATGAGCATAAAAACTGGGCACCGGTTCGCAGCGATCCTTTTCGCCATCGCAACGTCTTGTCTCGCGGCCGATGAATTGCCGCTGCGTCTGCAGCCGGCACTCGACGCGATCACGCCCGATGGATTGCTGGCGCACATTAAAATCCTCGCGTCGGATGAATTTGAAGGGCGCGCCCGGAACGAAAGGCGAGGAACAAGGCAAAGCGCGATGCGACACTAGAAAAATGAATAGGACAGGAAAATCCGATGTGATTTCCTGCTAGCAGCAATGCACGCACCACGGCAGTTATGAAAGGTGCAGCGTACATTCTCGCTTTGTAAGAAGTGAGTTGCAACGCAGTGGATTAGATGGTTGAATCGGCATTCGCAAATGGGCTCTCTCAAGAAAAGACGCAAAGCGAAGATTGCCAAGCACAAGCGCCGCAAACGCATGAGGCAAAGTCGCCATAAGAAGCGTCTCCGTTACAAGACTTAGCGAGATTGCCGCGAGTTGCGGCAAACGGCCACGCGAGGCGCTTGCACTCCCCAGAGTACGCAGCCGCCACGGCTGCCGCTACGGAAGCTGGGCTCGTTTGCCGAACGTGCCACCGAAAGCTACAATTTAAAAACATGAGGGAGCAGAGAAAGCGGCGAGGTTCGCCGCTGGGGTGTTTTCTCTTTACACTTGTTTTTTTCGCCACAGCAAGCGGTGCGATCGCGAAAACGCAGCGCACTTCGCCTCCTCAGATTGGCTCTTGGCCTGCCGGACTGAAACAGATCGGCCGCCAGGACGATTCAATCAATTTCAAACCGCCTGGCGATCTAACCTTACGTCCCGAGGGTGAACACAAAGCCGGAGCGCTTGCGCATTTTGTCGAAGGAATGGCGTTCGAGGAAAACGGCGAGGTGGATCGTGCGCTGGAGGCGTACCGCAAAGTGCTTGATGTCGATCCCGGCCAATCCGAGTTGGCATCGCGCGTGGCCGATTTGCTGATAAGACAAGAGGATTTTCCACAGGCGATTGACATTCTGAAGGACGCGATCAAAGCAAACCCGAACGATGCCGAACCTTACCATCAGCTGGCTTACATTTACGCGAGGTATCTTAAGAAGACGGATCAAGCTATCGATTATGCCAACCAGGCAATCGCGCTGAATCCGCGAGATATCGAAGCATACCAGCGCCTTGTGGAAATCGAGCTCGTCGGTGGAGACGAAAAAAAAGCGCTCGAAATCCTCGATCGCGCCATGAAAGTTCGCAGCGACGACGCAAATTTCTGGATGCAGCTCGGAAAACTCTACGTAGCGGTTCTTTTCAAGTCGGACTCGGAGTTGAAACCCCAAGACCTGGCACGGGTAAACGAGATTTTCAAAAAAGCAGTCGAGCACGCTAACAACGATCCCGGCATCCTCAAGGATATTGCAGATTACTACGCCTCGTCGCAGCAACTAAAGGAGGCGATTCCGCTCTATCTGCGTGTGCTGGAACTGCAACCAGACGACGCCAATGCCCGCGAAAAACTGGCCACTGGCTTCATTTTGACAAATCAGCGCGACAAAGCGGTAGAAATGCTTGAGCAAATTATCAAGGAGCATCCTGAAAAATATCAGCCTTACGATTTGCTTGCGCAGGTACTGGATGACGAAGCGCGCTCCCTTCAGCGTGCAAACCGCCTAGACGAAGCCAAGGCAAAGTTTGCCAAGGTAGCGACTAACTACGAGCAGAGTCTGCTGATCAATCCCGATCATGCCAGCACTTATTTGCGTCTGGCGGAGCTGCTCCTCGGACCTCTCAAAGATCCGGAACGAGCTGTGAAGTTCCTCACGGAAGCACGTCGCCGGTTCCCGGGGGCGCCAGAGATCATTTACTATCTGGCGATTGCTCAACGCGAAGGGAAACAAACCCAGCAGGCAGTAGCGACATTTGAGGAGGCGCTGCACGAAGCGCAACTCGATCAGGATGACGAGATCGTAAACGCGAAATTCTACTTTAACTATGGCGCGGCGGCCGAACAGGCAGGTTTATACGAAAAAGCAGCGGATTTGCTGCGGAAATCGATCGCGATCGACCCGGCGAATGCTGCGGAGGCATACAATTACCTTGGTTATATGTGGGCGGATCATAACATGCACCTGGATGAAGCCGAGGAGATGATCAAGCACGCGCTGGAGTTTGAACCGAATAACGGTTCTTACCTGGACAGCCTCGGCTGGGTTGAATTTCGGAAGGGCAAATTCGATCAGGCGTTGGCCGATCTGCTTCGCGCTGCGAAGAACATAGAGCATGAAGATTCCATTGTGTTCGAACACATTGGCGACACTTTTTTGAAACTGGGACGAGTGCCCGAGGCATTGGAAGCGTGGAAAAAAGCGTTGGCGCTCGATCCAAAAAACAAAAACGTTGCGGATAAGATCGACAGCACCAAAACGACGATTAGCAAGAGCTTGCCGCTAAAAACGAATCCCACTCAGTGACCGCGACGAACATCGAACATCCAGCTCCGGACGAGACTAAACCATCACAATTCGACATTCGATATTCGACGTTGCAGAAGTAACGTGAACGATTACCCCACACCCTGGCAGCGCAAGATGATGTGGGCGGCCCTCAGCGCCTTCTTCGTTGTGCTCCTCATCGTAATCCTGGGCGCGGTAATCTGGACTGCCGCCAATGTCATCAGTTTTCTACAGCCGATCCTGATCCCGGTCGCAATCGCAGTAATTCTTACCTACCTGCTGGACCCGCTGGTGACGAAGATGTCGCGAGGGACCCTCAGTCGCACCAAAGCAATCGCCCTGATTTTCGCGATCGCGTTCTTTGCGCTAGGTGGTTTGGTGGCCTGGCTGGTCCCGACCGTCTCCATCCAAAGCGCGAATTTTGCAAAGCAACTCCCCGCGTACACAGAAAGGGCACGCGATCGCATTGTCGATCTTATCTATCGATTCGACCAAACGTTCGGGTTACTCGGCGGCGCACACGGAAGATCTGCATCGACCAGCCTCACAAACTGGCTCATCGGCCCTGCCCTCTCTCCTTCTCCGCGAGTGCAACCAACAACGACGGCGACCGCCTCGCCGAAGGGATATGTGGCCCCTCAAGAGATCGCTCCCGGGACTGAAACAATCGCACCGAGCCCGCCTAAGCTAACCGTCGCGGAACGACAGCGGATTCAAGATTATGTAGAAAAACTGATGCCCAATCTGCAGAGGGCACTTCCAACGCTGATGGACAGGCTCTGGAGAATCCTAAAGAAAAGCATCGGTGGATTTCTTGGTGTGACCGGCTTCTTGCTCAGCCTCATTCTGGTGCCGATCTATTTATTTTTCCTTCTTAACGAAAGGCCGCGCATTGAAGGGAAATGGAAAGATTATCTACCGCTGCGTGCATCACCACTAAAGGACGAAGTGGCGGAAGTCCTGTGGGAGATCAATAAATACGTCACGGCTTATTTTCGTGGGCAACTGCTCGTTTGCGTGGTGGACGGCATCCTTATCGGCACCGTGCTAACGCTTTTTGGGCTCAATTTTGCACCACTGATTGGCGTGCTCGTAGTCATCCTTACGATGGTTCCGTATATCGGGATAATCATCTGCTGGGTGCCAGCCGTTCTTATTGCCGCTTTTCAATGGGGAGACTGGCTGCACCCAATTGGTGTAACGCTGATTTTTATCCTGATACAAAACCTCGAAGGCATCTTTTACGCTCCACGTATCGTGGGTAATTTTGTCGGTCTGCACCCAATGACGGTGATCGTTTCGATCTTTGTCTGGGGTTTGATCATTGGCGGCGTCCTCGGTCCTCTGCTTGCCGTGCCGTTGACTGCAACAATCAAGGTTTTACTGGCGCGATATGTCTGGCGGGGTCGTTTGAGGGAGCAGGTTGCAGAATCAATGGAAGAACTGCCGATGGTGGAGGAGTCTGAACCGGCAACCCAACCTTAGAAGCCAGGGAGAATGTTGGTGCGAGAAGCTCCATTTAACTGCGAAACCCGGGGCATAACACAGGAATGACGGGGAAAATAAAAGACGCTGCGATGAGGAGAGCCAGTCAATCCTTGCTCACTCCTGAGTCCCTCTTCCGCGGACGGCGATCTCGTCTCGTGCTTTCGGCTGCCGCACTCGCAACCGTTATTCTTCTTTGCAGTGTTTTCTTCAACTACGGACCGAAACTGTATAGGCACTGGCAACAAAGTCGTTTGCTGCATCGGGCAGCTTTGTTGCTCCATGAGGAGAAATTTAGCGAAGCAGCAGCGACTGCGCGCGAAATCGTAAAGCTGACTCCGCGCTCCCTGCCCGCTTACTATATCCTGGCGGAGGCAGCGGAAAAACAAAACCTTGAAGAAACCGTCTCATGGCGTGCACAAATCGCGCGATTGCTTCCGAGCGATCCTGACAGCCAGCTCAACCTCGCGTCAGCAGCATTGCGCTTTGGGCAGCTCGATCTTGCGCGAAAAGCGTTGGATCACATCTCTCACCGGGATCGCGATAGAGCCGCTTTTCATGTTGTCGCGGGTTGGCTAGCCCGCGCGGAAGGAAATTTCAGAGAGCAGGAAGAGCAATTTGCGGCCGCGGTAGAAAAAGAGCCGGTAAACGATCTCTACCACTTCAATCTCGCTGCGCTGCAAATCCAGTCCAAAGATGCGGAAAAGAGGACAAGGGCCCATGCTACGCTCGATCGACTGAGCAAGCTCGCCCCATTCAGAAGCGGCGCGTTGCGGGCGCTGCTTAATGATGCTGTTGAACGCAACAATCTCGCCGG
>Ga0126381_100000795_pt1 | contig 34359 bp, 22 predicted proteins | sample PanSoiMetPlot_28_FD_96465 | JGI IMG/M metagenome (GOLD analysis project Ga0126381, IMG submission 96465) | Tropical forest soil microbial communities from Panama - MetaG Plot_28 | ecosystem: Environmental > Terrestrial > Soil > Tropical forest > Bulk soil | place: Panama | collected 2016-02-17 | reverse complement strand
TAGCCCACCGTCGTCATGGTGGTGAGGGTCATGTAGAAGGCGTCAAACGGCGGGAAATGGTCAATGACAACGAAGCCCACGGTGCCGATCGCCAGCGTGGTCAGCATGGCCAACGTAGTAAAAAGAAAACGCCGCACGAGGCGGTTCATGGGACGGCGGATCAAGAGAACAGTGTAGCCGGAAGATGGATCGAGAGGGAGCCGTCTGCTAAACTTACGTTGAAGCGCTCGTGCGAGCGGGCCGGTAGCTCAATGGTAGAGCATCGCCCTTTTAAGGCGGTGGTTCCGGGTTCGAGTCCCGGCCGGCTCACCAGATCACGCCCGCTCCCGATTACGGCTCCCCCGCCCTCTGTGTTTTTACCTGTGTGACCACCAACGTTTTCTCCGGCTCATCGTCATAATCCAAAAGTTTTGTTTGCAGGGTTGAAATAATCGCCATATAATCCGTGACAACTGGGATGCGAATTCCGCACGGGGAGGGTGTCTCATGCAATTCCGCAGAAGTGTATTGCTGTTTGTCGCTGTCGTAACTGCTGCTGTTGCACAAATCAACACCAGCACTTTGGATGGAACAGTTACGGATCCGCAGGGAGCGTTAATCGCGAGAGCGGAAGTCACCGTCCTAAGTAACGAAACCGGTCAAACCTTTCGTACGATTTCGGACGACAAAGGCCATTGGGCAGTGCCATCACTGCCCACGGGAACATACAGCGTGACGGTTAAGGCACCGGGCTTCAAGACCGGCACCAAGAGCGACGTCAAGATGGATGCGGGAATTCCCGCAACAGCGAATCTGACGCTCGAGGTGGGCGCGGTTACGGAGACCGTCGAAGTTACGGGGGGTGCGGAGGTTGTGGAAACGACTTCAGCAACGGTTTCGAGCGATCTCACGGGCCGCCAGGTGAACGATCTGCCGATCCCCAGCCGCAACGCCACAGACTTGATTGTGACGCTACCCGGTACCAACACGCCGGCGGGCCCCCGGAACACCACGTTCGACGGGCTGCCGCAAGCCACCGTCAATATGACGCTGGATGGCGTGAATATCCAGGACAACCTGCTCAAGAATGGTTCGGGCGGCGCCTTTTATCCGGTGGTCTATCCGCGAACTGACGCGATAGAGGAAGTCTCGGTCACGACCGCAGCTTCGGGCGCCGAGAGCCTCGGCGAAGGCGCCATCCAGGTGAAGTTCGTGACTAAGTCGGGGACTAACCAGTGGCACGGCGGCGCCTTCTGGCAGGAACGAAATACTTTCTTTGACGCCAACACTTACTTCAATAACATCGACGGGCTGGCGCGCGACCGCATTATGCTGCACCAAATAGGCGCGCACATTGGCGGCCCGATTCTCAAGAACAAGCTTTTTATCTTCTTCAACTATGAAATCTTCCGCTTCCCGCAAAGCTGGAACGAAGCGCAGGACAAGGGCGCGCAGCTTCTGGTGCTGACCGACAGCGCCCGCAACGGCTTCTTTACTTATAAGTCCACCACCGGGCAAATGCAGCAGGTGAACCTCTATACATTAGCCGGGTCCAATGGATACCCTGGTACGCCCGACCCGATCATCGCCAATACGCTGTCACAGATCGCGGCAGCGACCCAGGCAGGCGGGACGCTGACATCCAGGGTCAGCGCCAACGATTACAACCGGAATTACTACAACTTTCTTGCCCCCGGCGAGCACAAGATCGATTTTCCACAGGGCAAACTCGACTGGGTCATCAACTCGAAGCAGCACTGGGAGGCTACGGGCGGGGTGAATCCGTATCGGCTGTTTCCCGACGGCATCAACGCCGTCATCCCGGTATTTCCGGGCAGCGGCACGGTATTGGGATCGAAGGTGAACGCGGGGCAGAGAGAAGCATTTTGGACGGGATCCACGGCGCTGCGTTCCACATGGTCGGCGCATTGGACGACCGAGATCCGGTTCGGTGCGTCCTCGGGCAACGTGCTGTTCTTTAACGACGTAACACCGAATCTGTTTGCCCCATGGCGGGGCTACGCGCCGGTATTCGGATCGAGTACCGCTAACCTATATGTCACCGACCCTTACAACGCCAGCACCTTTTCGCGCCGCAACGACCCGGTGAAGCAGTTAACGGGCAGCGCGTCGTACATCCACGGCAGCCATCTGGTCAACCTTGGCGGCAGTTTCTCCAACATCGCGGAATGGACGGCGAGTTGGGGAACGCAGGTGATTCCGCGCGCTTCGTTCAGTGTAACGGCCAACGACCCGATTCTCGCCATCTTCAACAGCACCAATTTCCCTGCGATCTCTTCGTCTGATTTGAACAGCGCGGAAGCGCTGTACGCGCTTTTGACGGGCCGAGTCTCGGCCATCACCGGTTCGGTGGTCTTGGGCGAGCAGAGCAAGACCTACGGACCGAACGGAACCATCGGCCGCTACCGGCAGCGCGAGTTCGGACTTTTTGCCCAGGACAGTTGGAAGGTGACGCCCCGGTTCACTCTGAACTACGGAATCCGGTTGGAGAACCAATATCCCTTCCACGTTTACAACAACACTTATACGCGGCCGAGCTTCGCGGGGCTGTATGGAATCTCGGGGGTCAACAATCTGTTCCAGCCGGGCGCTTCCTCCGGCTCCACGCCGGTTCTAACGCCCGTGACTGGCGACACCACCGGATATTCTCCGGTCCACTTCCCTTCCCCCACGGTGGGTGCCGCATACGTTCTTCCCAAGGCGCACGGTCCGCTCGGCTGGCTGGTAGGCGAAAGCGGCGACTCGGTGCTTCGCGCCGGGTTCTCCATCGCTACGGTACGCGAACAGTTCACGATTCCTTGGAGCAGCAATCAAGGAGTAAGTATCAACACGAGCGTCGATCCGCTCTCGCAGAACGTCGGGGCATTCGGCGCACCGGGCAGCGTGCTATTCAGCAGTCCCGTGCTGCCCTCGGTGAGCGTACCGGCCTCGCCGACGTATCCGCTGGCTTTGGCGCCGGGAAACTCGATTAACGACTACAACCCGAATATCAAGAGCCGCTATGTGGAATCGTGGAACGTCGGCTTCCAGAGACCACTGACGCGGGATACTGTGCTGGAAGTCCGCTACGTTGGCAACCGTTCGGCGCGAGCGTGGGCCAGCCTGAATCTGAATGAGATTAATATCGTGGGCAACGGCTTCCTGCCTCAATTCCAGGCGGCACAGAACAACCTGGCGATCGCCAACGGAGTACCCGTCAGCCAACTTACCTCCATTTCGCTCAAGAGCACTAACTTCTTCAATCAGGGCATGCCCGGCCAGACGGACATTCCTATCATCTCCACGGCCTTGGCAAACACCAGCAACTCTACGTTGGCCAATTATGTCGCTCAAGGGCAGGCTGGCGCTTTTGCCAACAGCGTCGCGACGACTGTAAGTCAGATGGCGCGGCTGACGGCGGCAGGCTATCCCGCCAATTTGTTCCAGGCGAATCCCGCCACCGGGGGTTCGGCCGCCAATATCACCACGAATCAGGGCGGGTCAGATTTCAGCTCCCTGCAGGTGGAGCTTAGGCGCAGGCTTTCCAAAGGCTTGCTGGTCGGCGCGAGCTACTCCCTTGCGCATGCATTTACTACAGGCCAGATCCTCTCACTCCACGACATGACAGGCATCGCGATTCCTTCAGCTTTCGACCAGCGCCACGGCATCAAGCTCAACTGGGTTTACGAGCTGCCGTTCGGACCCGGCCGGCAGTATCTGAACAGCGTCGGAAATCCTGTCGTTCGCAAGGTTGTGGAAGGCTGGCAGTTTGCCGGTATCTCGCGGATCCAATCGGGCGTCCCATCGCAACTGCTGGGCGGCAGACTTACGTTCAACGCCATCGCCGCGCCCGGAGTGAGCACGCTCGATAATGGCGTGGTGCTCCACAACCTGACCACCAGCCAACTACAAAGCATGATGAGCATCAGCAAGCAAGGGAACGGAATCGTGAACTATCTGCCGCAGTCGTTCATCAACAACACACTGGCAGCGTTCCAGCTCATCTCTCAGCCGCTCGACCCGACTCAGCCCTACATTGGCCCCGCGCTGACGCCCGGCCAGTTCGGCAATCAGGTATTCCTATACGGGCCGTGGCTCAACAAGTGGGATGTGAGCCTGGTGAAGCACACGAAGATCCGCGAAAGAGCAGATGTTGAGTTTCGCGTTCAGGCGTTGAACGTCTTCAACCACCCGAACTTCTTCCTGGCGCCGGGCAACTCCGGGGGTCTTACGATCAACAACATCTTCGGCCAGACGCGCAACGCCTACAACGACATCAACTCGACCAACGACCCCGGCTCGCGCATCATGGATTTCCAGTTGCGGTTTACGTTCTGACAGGCTTTCGGTAGGACAGGCAATGTTGCCTGTCCGAGCGGCCGTGAGGCCGCCGGCGGCGGCTGGACAGGCACAATTGCCTGTCCTACCTACGTCAGTGCCGCCTTGCAGTACGCCACACACTTGGCGATTTCGGTCATCACGTCCGACCCTTCGGGCACTTTGTACTCGAACTCGATCGTCCCCTGCCAGGGATACCGCTTTTTCTGCATCATCTGCAGAATGCCGCGGATATCCGTGTCGCCTTGGCCAAAGGGAAAATTGGCGCCGTTGTTCATCTTCTTGTCCTTGATGTGGACATGCGTAATGCGGTCGTGATACCTTTCCAGGAAGGCGGCCGGCGAGACGTTATTGGCGGCGGTGAAGTGGCCGAGGTCGATGTTGGCGCCGTTGTACTTCGAGTAACTGAACGCCGTCTCCCAGCTTTCCGGCTTAGCGAAGGCTTCGGGGCTGTTGATGTTGGTGTGGCCGTGGTACCCAACCAGCGTCTTGTGCTTTTCGGCGAATGCGCCCAGGCGCTTGGTCTGGCTGAGCGGAATTTCGCACGAGATCGCCTTCGCACCTAAATTCTTCGCCACCTGGAAGCAGTAATCCACTTCGTCGTCGGTGAACTTGTCGATGTTGTCGTACTTGACGATCTCGATCAAGACGCCGGAGTCCTCGTACTTCTTGCGGAAGCGCTGGAAGCCGTCCATCGATTGCGCCAGCCGCCATTTGCGCAAGTTCTCGTTGCCCGCGATGCGGGCTGCTTCCTGCTCGGGCGTGGGAGCGTTGCGGCCGGCCCGCGGCGGCGCGAAAGGAGGCGGCGCGCCCAGGAAGGCTTCCACCGGCTGCAAGCGCAGCTCGGCGGCGCTGAGGTTCAGCTTGATCATGTCGGCGAGAATGTCGTCCGCCGTGCCGGGCAGGCCGTGCAGGCTGTAAGGAACGTTCAGCCCGATCTGCACGCCACCCCATTTGGAATCGGGCCTGGCCATCAAGCGCGACGCCGGTAGTGACGCCAGCGCCAGTTTGCCCAAATCGCGCCGGGTGAAGCTCATATTTTCATCTCCCAGCCCTTGCGAGCGGTGGGCCGCACGAGCTTGTTGGCTTCCGCGCTATTGGTGAAGCGCAGTGCCTTGCTGTTCCACTCCAGGCGGCCGGGAACGCGCCAAGCGATGGCAATCAGCGAGAGCCACTCGGCGTACGGCGCCGCGATGCTGAAGTCTGAGCAGGAGTGTTCCCCGCCCTTACAGGCGCGCACCCAATCGAGCATGTGACCGGGCGAGCGCGTCAGCATCTGCGGCGGAAGCTGATACTCCGCCCATCGGGACGCCGGCAGCAGCCATACACCTTCGCCGCGATCGCACGTCGCCATGACGCCTTTGGTACCGATGAAGACCGATCCATTGCCGGTCAGGATGCCCGGTTGGGCAGGAGTCGGGCGGTCGCCAAATACCTGTACGCCCGGCCCGCCGGCACCTTGCCGCGGCGCGTTGGGATCGGCGGCGCCGCGCCCGCGTCCTCCGGTTGCCGTCGCCGCACCTCCACGGCCGCCGCGCGCCGGAGCCGTCCCGCGGCCCTTGTCCGCCACCAGGTTGTTCGGCCTTGGCAGAATCGTTTCGTGCTCCATGCCGGGGACGTGGTAAACATCCGGATCGGTGGAGCGCGACGAGTCGTGGTAGAAGACCTTCACCGCAGGCATCTGGCCGCGCGCCGGGAAGTCCAGCCGGACCACGCCGCGGTTGGGATACGTGATGCTGCTCTTCCCTTCCGAGGTGATGCATTCCACGGCCGTGGGTGCGCCGAGTTGCAACGCCGTATGCACGGGGCCGGCTGTGTGCGTGGCCCAGTTGCCCACCTGGCCGGTGCCGAAATCGAGAAACGCGCGCCAGTTATACGGCACGTACCAGGTGCTAAATGGCCGCATGGACGCCGCCCCAATCCAAAGGTCCCAATCCAGGGTTGCGGGTACCGCCGCTTCCGGCGGCGGCTGCTCGAGACCCGTGGGAGCAGTACCCGGCGTAGTAGAGATGTGGGCCTCGGTAACGTCGCCGATGGCGCCCGACCAGATAATCTCCGCGGCCACGCGGTTGGCTTCGTGCGAGAAGCCCTGGTTGCCCATCTGCGTCGCCACCTTATACTTGACCGCCGCCTCCATGAGCATGCGCGATTCCCAGGGCGTGCGGGTGAGCGGCTTTTCCAGGTAGACGTGTTTGCCGCGCTCCATGCAGGCCAAGGCGACGGTGGCGTGCATGAAATCGGGAATGCCGATAGTACAGGCGTCGATCGATTTGCCCAGCTTGTCGAGCATCACGCGGTAGTCTTTGAACTTGGGCGGTTTCTCGAACTTTTTGAAATTCGCCGCGGCGCGAGAGTCGTCGACGTCGCACAGCGCCACGATGTTCTCCGTCTTGGCCGCCTCGTTCAGGTCGACCCCTCCCTGCCCGCCGCAGCCAATGGAAGCCACGTTCAGCTTGTCGTAGAAAGGCTTATAGCCGAGCGCATGGAGGGAAGGCTGGCTGCCGAACCCCACCTGCGGGACCGCTCCCGCCAGCAGCGAGCCGAAGAAGAAGTATCGCCGGGAAATTCCGTCTGAGGACATGCATAAACTTTATCAAAAAGCGGCAGGTCGCGTTAACGCTAACCCCACGCTTGTCAGCGGCACGGGCCGCATTGAATTCCTGCAGTACTCCTCCTCCTGCTGCCTTTCGGGATCTGCATATCCAATGACTGGAGCAGAGATTCGGACTCAGATGTCGAATCTAGTGCGCAGACGTATTCGGATCACGTTTACGTGGAAGTTGACGCTTGCTTTGTGCGTTATAAAACCGCGCGCATCGCATGCACCCCTCGATGCGCAATCAAATTTAATGAACCTCCTGCCGGTGGGCGGAATCATGCAACCGTGACAATGCCCGGGTTGGGCGTGCGCTTTTGGTTGGACGCGCGCTACCGGAGGCTGAAGCCGCATTGGGAAAGGACTACACCGTGTCTGAGACTCACCAGCAACATTCAGGTGCTCACGACCACAAGCATGGCCCGAAGTGCGGTCATGTCGCGGTGAAGCACAATGGCCACATCGACTATGTTCACGACGGCCACCTTCATCATCCGCACGGCGATCATGTGGAGGATCACCGCATTGAGGTAACCTCGGCTAATCCTGAGAAGTGCACACCAAACCATAACTGCGCCGGACATGAGAAGACGCACGTTCACGGTGCGAACTGTGGCCACCCCGCAATCCCCCACGGAAATCACGTCGATTACCTGGTGGATGGCCATCTGCACCACTCCCATGGCACTCACTGCGACGATCACGGCAAATTGGAGACTGCTGTGGGTTCGTCTTCGGGAGGCGCCGCTTAAAGAACTTCCTCCGGAACTGCTCGGATAAACGGAACTGGGTCTACGCCAATCTCGATCGCAAAGGGGGGCCGATCCAAGGAGGGGCCGGGAATCCGGTCGGCCGCAAGATCCGCGAGCGTCCTGTCGATGTCTCTGTTCAGAGTAAGGCGCACAATCGTATTGTTGGCCGCGGCTTCGATCAACGACGCTTCGAACTTCAGAATGTCATCCAGCCCTGCGATGGGAAGTGGATTCTGTTTCAGGTAATTCTGGAACTGAACCACCTCGTCGGTAGGGAATCGGGCGGGCGGTGTGGCGGCGACATAAGCGGCGATGAAATCCTTGAGCGGGTCCTTTCCTAAAGCCAGCAGCAGGAGATGAATGGTATTGCCGAGCAACTCGGCAAGCGCGCCGGAGCGGAACGATTCCGCCAGGCGGCAATAGAGGGAAAAGGACTCCTCATCCGCCGAACGGCAAGGGAAGTACGTAGCAGCGGCATCGGTCCGGCAGCACTCCGGCAGCATCCGCAGTGCGAAGACCTCCTCCCACTGCTCGGGCGTGGGGCCGATATCTCCGGCATTCGATTTTCTGCGGCGATCCGGCGCGGCCGGCGCGGAGGCCTCGCGCGGCGGCACTTTCTCCCACAGCCGATTCAGCACCTCGATCTCACGCAGGTACGCGCGCTCGCCAAATGACGAAACACGTTCGGGAGCCAGTTCAAATATGATGGCTCCGGGATTGGGGAGGCTGGGAAGAATCTCGGCGGTGAAAGCTACCAATTCGGGGTCGATCTCCCGCGAGTGCGCGTCCACCCAATAGCCGCGCTCGATCTCCACGCCAGCCAGATGTACCTCCCAGACACGTTCCAGCGGAAGCCGGGACAGAATATCGCTGATTTTGGCCCGGCCGTTTTTCTGATTGATCCAAAGGTTCGTGAGATCGAGCAGGATTCCGCAATCGGCCTCTTCGGCGACGGCCGCGAAGAATTCGCCATCCGGCAGTTCGTCGTCACGATGAGAGAAGTAGTTCACTCCCGTTTCGAACGCGAAAGGGAGGTCCAGTGCGGCGCGGCGCTGGATGATGTTTTGGGCGGCGAGCCTCACGCCCGAATCCGTCTGGATGGGCGGCATCAGAAAACCGCATGAATGCACCCTGGAACCGGCGCGGACATGCAGGACACTGAGATGTTCGCTGGTCCAGCATACGCTCAATTCGCGATTCCACAGGCGGAATTCGGATATGTGGTCCTTCTGATCGCAGATCGTACCGCCGATCGGGTAGCCCACCCCGTGTGTCAACACCCGCTGGGGTAGACTGCCCAGGTGACGCCTCTCCGCCGGACTGCCGGCGGGAATCGCGTCCGCCGTCGTTGCCTTAGTCCATAAAGTTTGCGGCTCGACCTCGGCAACCCTGATCAGATCCCCGTTTGAGCGGAAGAAGCTGTCCAGGGAGCGAAGGTAAATCGCGCCGGGGCCGAGCCGCGGAGGAGTAAATCTCATCTGCTGTGAGTCTCTAGTGTTATTCCTGCACCTTGAGGCTGCCCTGTTCCACGTTCAGTATCATGGGGCTTGGATCCACAGCATTCACGAAGCTGATGTTGATACCCGAGTAACACGTGGGGTGTCCAACCTTGCCCAGCACGCTGGCCAGCACATGCTGTGCCTGCTCCAAATTCATATTGGCCGGTACTCTGACCATAGCGGATTTGCTTGGATGTGACATTCGTCCTCTCCTTTTAAAGATGTCGTGGCACAGCGCCCGGCTAATTCGGTACGCTGCAACGCGACCTGATGATTAGTGAACAACGGCGCTGGAGCGTTTCACGGGTTCGAGCACTGAGGCGGCGTGGCGATCGTAGTGGGGTTGCGGATCCGTTCCGGATTTTCCCGTCTAGCCGCTACAACGCCGCCTCCGGCGGCCCGGACAGGCAACATTGCCTGTTCTACCTTCCTCGACTCCCATAAAGTGTAGACTTGAGAAACAGGAGACGGCCCGTGACGTTCTTCCAGGCGGTCCTGCACGAACGCTGCCCGCGATGCCGCGAAGGTCCATTATTTCGGGGGCCGTTGTGGCGCGGCAGCCTCGCGATGCACGCGTGCTGTTCCGTCTGTGGCCTTCGTTACGAGCGCGAGCCGGGATATTTTCTCGGAGCCATGTATTTCAGCTACGCCCTCTCCATACCGGGCGTGCTCGTTCTGATCCTGGTGATCTGGCGTGTCAGTGGCTGGTCCTATGACGTGGTGATTGGCGCCGCCGTCGTGGCGTGGCTGCCGTTCGTTCCGGCCGTGACGCGCTGGGCGCGGGTGCTATGGATTCATTTCGATCGTTACATAGACCCGTGAATGTGTGCTAGCGCCCCGGCGACTTCTGCTGGCAGAGGGCCGGTTGGCCCGGCACGTTGTTCTTGAAGGCTTGGCAGAGCCCTGTCCGCATGGCCTGGTGTTGCTGGGCGATCCTCGGATTGGCGACGGCCTGGGGGACCACCGGCCGCGGCAGGCGAGGCGGCTGCGGCAATTTCGCCACGGTCTGAACCGGACGCATCGCCAGTTTCGTCTGCTTCCCCGCGGGGCGCGTAACCACGGTGCCAGCGAGGCTCGATCGCAGGGCTTGCGCTTGGGCCGCCGGCAATCCCGAGATAACCGCGGCAATCCGATTCTCGGGACGCTCGCCTTCCTCCGCGGGAACGGGAAGAATCGCCGGGGGCGCCACCCTCTTGCTCATGATGGCCGTCCGCGCCGCGGCCGGCAGAGTCCACTGCAAGTGCACTTCGCCTTCGACTCCCATTTGCGCTCCAGGACCGGGCAGGGTAAAGTCCAGAAGAATTCCCTGCCCCGTGGCTACGGTGATTTGCGGAGATGGCACGGCGGCGCTGCTATCCGAATTCGAAAACGGATAGAACTGCGTGTCGGGACCGATCGCCACCGCAGTGGCGCCGGGAAGCCAGGGGATGACCACTTTCAGATCGCTCCCTGGAAGCGTGTGTTCGTCATCGGAGCAGAACCCTTCGTCGCCCCAGTTGCGCGCGAATACTCCCCACTGGTCGTCGCCGAAGTTGGAATTGTCTATATCGACGGCCATGGTGTAGGCGGGATGCTGCTCGGAGCCGCAGCCCGCGTGACCGCAATCGAGGCCAAACAGCGACGTCACCACGGCGGTCTTATGGAAGACCAGCGCCTGCGCCTGGGAGTTGTGGTTATCCACAAGACTGTGGAACCGGTTCCACAGCGGCGAGCTGAAATTATCGATCGTCTCGTCGGAATCGAACTCGATTTCCACCCCCTCGGTGGTGGTTTCGGCCTCATGATCCGGCATCAGCATGAAATAGTTATAGTCGTCATCGGTGCCGACTGTGGATTTCTGCCACCAGTTGACCGTATTGCTTTGATAGGTGACGGCAAAGTAATTCACGTGCGGCCCGCACAGCGCTCCGCTGTCGTAGGTAACGGGCCATTGAATGCATGAACTGGGGAACTGAATGTAAGTGACCGGCTGCCCATTTACCTGGACGACGTGAACCGCCGAGGGGCATACGACGGGCGGGGCCGGAGATACAACGGGATGGCCCACCTGGCTTTGGAACTGCGGATTCAAGGGGAAGCCGTTCTGGTCGCAACCGCTCCATGTCAGATCGAGCGGACTGTTTCCCGAGCTTCCGGCGCAGGAAAAGGTTGTGTTCGGCGGGTGTGTAATGGTGAGCGACACAAATGCGTTGCCGACATTCTTGCATTGATTTCCGGTACCGTCGTCGTGCGAATAGTACCCGTTGTCGTGGTAGACGTCGTCCACATAGCCAAGCTCCAGAACCAGAGGACCGGAGACTCCCGCGGCGACGGTCCAAGGCTTCTTCATCGCATCGGAAACACGGATGAACCCCGGAGTGGCGCCAGGAATCGAGATAGTTCCCCAGTAGTACTTATTCGAATTGGGGCCTTGGGGATCGACGTACCGTTTCCAAGTGGCGCCCGTCCCGCCGGTTTGCACACAGCCGCCGGCGTTCACGCTGATCTGGTCGCCAACCTGAAATGTCACTTGCGGATATGGGTGGGTCTTCTCTGTTACGACCGGTTCGTCGATGCGGCAAACCGTCTGGTTCGTGCCGTTCGGAGTGCACCGGATCGTGACATCGGCACGCAGGAAGGATACGGCGATTCCCGCAGCGACGGCCAGGCATATTACCACCCCAGTAAGTACACGTCTGTCGATCGAAATACTCATCTCACCCTCCAAAAGGTTGGTTGTCAGTGTAAGTAAGCCATTGCAATGGGGAGGGACTATCTTTTTATCAGAAAGGACAGCAACGCGTGCGGTTTAAGACAGACAAAGCCAGGTATTCACCGCCGGGAGCCGACGTTTCAACGGACTTTCCGCACGCGCCGGATGGAACCTTGTTCGCCGGGTCGATGTCATTTGGGTCGCTCCATAGACAATGCAGCGCGCGCGGAGTGCAACGCCAGGATAAGGACGACGGGAAGCGACTTCGCGGCAAAATTAATTTGAAACATCCATCCGGGGGCGGCATCGACGGGAAGGACGCAGTTCGCGAATCCGCGGAGGCGTACCTGCGGGAGGGAAGGTATGGCCGCAAGAACCACGGATGGTTTGGGGGAGAAAGCCTTCCGCAAGGAAACAGATAGCCTCGGCGAGGTTTCGGTGCCCGCCGATAAGCTGTGGGGCGCGCAAACGCAAAGGTCGCTGGAGCATTTCAGCATAGGCAAGGATCTGATGCCGCGCGAAATGATCACGGCCTACGCGATTCTGAAAAAGGCTGCGGCCGACACGAATTACGCCGGCAACCGCCTTGGCGCGGAGCAGCACAAACTCATTGTCAAAGCCTGTGATGAGATCCTGGCAGGCCAGCATCACGACATGTTTCCGCTGCACGTCTGGATGACAGGCAGCGGAACGCAATTCAACATGAATGTCAATGAGGTCATCTCCAACCGCTGCTGCCAGATCGCTGGCACGCCCCTCGGAAGCAAGCAACCGGTGCATCCCAACGATCATGTCAATATGTCGCAATCGTCCAACGATTCGTTCCCGTCTGCAATGAACATAGCGGCAGCCGTTAATATCAAGCATCGCCTGATTCCTTCCGTGAAGGACCTGCATGACGCGATCGGCGTGAAGGCGCGGGAATGGAACGATATCGTCAAGATCGGCCGAACGCACATGCAGGATGCGACGCCGCTAACCGTCGGCCAAGAATGGTCGGGATACGAGGGCATGCTCGCAGACAATATCGATCGGTTGGAGCGGGCGCTCGACGGCGTGTATCGCCTCGCGCTCGGCGGCACGGCGGTGGGCACGGGTATTAACGCCGCTCCCGGATTCGGAGAGGCTGCGGCGGCAGAGATCGCAACCCTAACCGGTCTGCCATTCGTCACAGCGCCGAATAAGTTTGCCGTGCAAGGCGCACATGACGACCTGGTCCAGCTTTCGGCGACATTGCGAACGCTCGCGGTATCTCTTTACAAGATGGCGAACGACATTCGGCTCATGTCTTGCGGTCCGCGAGCCGGATTTGCCGAGCTATCGATTCCCGCCAACGAACCTGGTTCGTCGATTATGCCCGGCAAAGTGAATCCGACGCAAGCCGAGGCATTGGCGATGATTGCCGTTCAAGTTATGTCGAACGACGTCGCGGTCGGATTCGGCGGGAGCAGCGGCTATCTCGAGATGAATGTCTACAAGCCCCTGCTGATTTACAACATCACTCATTCAATTGCCATCATGGCCGATGGCTGCGTTAACTTCCGCAAATTCCTGATCGAGGGAGTCAAGCCTAATCGCAAGAAAATCAATCAGTATGTTGAGGAATCCCTAATGCTGGTGACAGCACTTTCGCCGGTCATCGGCTACGACAGAGCTTCCAAAATCGCCCATTACGCGCTGGACAACGACCTCACACTGAAACAGGCCGCGACCAAGCTCGGATTCGTAACAGAAGAAGAGTTTGACCGTGTGGTCGATCCGGCAAAGATGGTCCATCCCTAGATCGCTCGTCCGAATTAAACGAAACAGAGAAAGGAACAGCAATGCCCACCATGGCAAAGCGAGGATTAGAAGTACTTCAAGATCCGGCTCTGAATAAATCCACGGCCTTCACAGAGGCGGAAAAACAGGCGCTCGGCCTGGTCGGGCTGGTACCGGACGTCGCCGAATCCGAAGACCTTCAGTTGCAGCGCGTGATCCTCCAGCTCAGCCAAAAGAACACGGACCTGGATCGATACATTTACCTGGTCAACCTGCTCGACCACAACGAGACCCTCTTTTATCGGACCGTCATGTCGGACCCGGCGCGGTTTCTTCCCATCGTGTACGATCCGACCATCGGTGAGGCGTGCCTCAAGTTCGGACACATCTACCGGCAAGCGCGCGGCATGTATCTTTCGATCGCGCGGCGCGGCCACGTGAAGGAGATCCTGAGCAACTGGCCGGAGAAAGACCTGCGATTCATCTGCGTCACCGATGGGAACCGGATCCTCGGGCTCGGCGATCTCGGAGCAAACGGTGCGCCCATCCCGATCGGAAAACTGCAACTTTATACTGCATGCGCCGGAGTCCCGCCGCAATATCTCCTGCCGATGTATCTCGACGCGGGAACCAACAATGAACAGTATTTGCACGATCCTCTTTATCTTGGCATGCGCAAGACCCGGCCGACGACAGAGGAGCTGTATTCCTTCGTCGACGAGTTCATGGATGCCGTACAGGAGCTGTTTCCGAAATGCTGCGTTCACTTCGAGGATTGGGCCGGCTACGACGCCGTCCACCTCCTAGAGCGGTACCGCGACAAGTACTGCTGCTACAACGATGACATTCAAGGAACAGCCGGAATCACGCTCGCGGGAATGATTAACGCGGTGAAACTCAAAGGCACCAAGCTGATCGACGAAAAATATCTGTTCCTGGGGGCTGGCTCCGCTGCCATCGGTCTGGCCAACCTCCTCGTCTCGGCGATGGTGAAGCAAGGAATGAAGCCGAAAGATGCGCAGGCGCGAGTCTATATGTTCGACATCAATGGACTCCTCGAAGACACGCGAAAGGATCTGTTCGACTTCCAAAGGGTGTACGCGCACCATCACCCGTCGACGCGCGATTTCGTCGCTGCGATCGAAAGCATCAAGCCGACTACCATTATCGGCGTCAGTACCGTCGGCGGCCTGTTCAACCAGAAAGTCGTGGAAACGATGGCGCACATCAACGAGCACCCGGTGATCTTCGCGCTTTCTAACCCCACCGATAAGGTCGAGTGCACGCCCGAGCAGGCGTATCGATGGTCGCAAGGCAAGGCCATCTACGCGGCCGGCGTTCAGTTCCCGCCCGTCCACTTTAACCGACAGATGTTTTTGCCGGGGCAGGCGAATAACTTCTATGTGTTCCCTGCGATCGGAATGGCGGTGTTCGCTACGCAGGCGAAGCGCGTCACCGACGATATGTTCATCGAAGCCGCACAGGCCGTCGCCGGTCAGGTGCCGTCTGATCTGATGAAGCAGGGGCTGTTATTCCCGCTCCAGTCAAGTGTTCTGGAAACGGAAATTCAGACTGCTGCACGAGTGGCGGAGCTCGTTTTCGATTCTGGGCTGGCTCGCGTCGACCGTCCGGCAGATACGGTGGGCTGGATCCGTCAGCACGTATACAAGCCCGAATACGGGGAGGAAGTCTCGGCGGGAAAAGCGGCTCGCAGCGAAACCAAGCCAACGGGATCGCCGCGAGTCCGCCACGCCTGAAGCATGGCGCCGCCGGCCATGGCTGCTGCGGCAATCTCTGGTCGTCGTGGCCACGGCTGCTGCGCAGGCGCCTCCAAATGTCCCTGCCCGGCCGGAGAAAAAGCAGGACTACGAGTTTCATGGTCCAGGTTCGCCCAAGCCGTCCGAGGATTTCAGCCAGTACCTGTTCAGCGACTGGATGGGCGTTCGTTCCCGACTTGCCGACCGTGGAGTGACCATTGCCGTACTTTTCATCGCCGATCCCTTCGGCAATGTCAGCGGTGGAGTTCGGCGCGGAGCGGCGGCTTACAACCTAGCCGCTTTCGGTCTCACTCTCCACACCGAGCGATTACTCGGATGGCCCGGCGGCCAATTTCATTTGGGATTCGCCGCCAACTTCGGAACAAGCCTCTCAAGGGACTACGTCGGCAATGCTTTTCCGATTCAATTAGCGGACGTCGCCGATCCCCATCCGCGGCTCACTTACCTTTCTTATACGCAATCCCTCTGGAACGATCGGCTCAGCATCAGGCTGGGCCGCCTCACGATCAACAGCGTGTCCAGCGAGGAGTTCCTCGGGTCGCAGTACTTCAAGGCGTTCGCATCAGTGGGTGTCGATCTGGTACCGCTCGGACTATTTTTCAACGCACCCGGTGCATTCGGCTATCCGGACACTACCTGGGGGGCGCGCGTCAAGTTCGAACCCGTCAATCAATTCTATGCGATAGCGGCGCTTATAACGGGGACCCAACGCTGAAGCACGGTGCGCTACACGGACTCGATTTTTCCCTGCGTGGGCCTGCGTTTGTAATCGGCGAAATCGGATTGCGCTGGAATTCCGAGAAAGACTCCGCAGGACTTCCCGGCAATTTGAAGATCGGAGGCTACTATAACGGTGGAAGTGCCAGAGGACTCGCGGCGGCGCCGACTGTCCCATCTGAAACCGAACGGGGCCGCAGCGGTTTTTACGTCGTGGCGGATCAGGCGCCCGCTCGTTGGGGCGACTCGACACAGGACCGCCATTTAGGCGTTTTCGAGGGATTCACGGCTGCGCCGGATCAGCGCGTCAACAAGTTACCGTATTTCTTTGACGCCGGCCTCGTCGCGTACGGCCCGTTATCCAAGCGTCCGCAAGATTTCCTTGGCTTCGCCGTGGTCTACGGCTCTTACAGCCGCGATCTTCGCCTCGCTGAAGAGCTCAATCCGGCGCGCGCCGGAGTTCAAACTTTCGAGATGACGGTTGAGTGGAACTATGGTTGGACCATCCGGCCAGGATTGCTCTTGCAGCCAGACGTGCAATACGTGGTACACCCGAACGGCAACGCGCGGCAGCATAATGCTACCGCAATCGGAATCAACATCGTTCTAAACCTGTGACGCATTTCCAGGCCAACTGATTGAGCTGGGGTTGAGTCCGGGTTGATGACCTCGTAGGCAACGAAGCCGCCCATCGGGACTCTTGGTTCATCCACCTAATGGGATGCTCTCTTCGTCTCTTTGGCAGCTATGGCGCCAACACCCCATTCGAGATCGGGCGCATCACCCCCGGCGAGCTTTGGTTACATTGGAACGGGATAAAGGTGTACATGCGGCGGGATCGCGCATCAATTTATGCAGGGGGGAACTATGAGAAAGTCTATTTGTGTAGCCGCACTTTTAGGCGGTTCATTGCTGCCGATGGTACCTGCGATAGCCCAAGTTGTTGTTCACAAGCCGGGCCACACTGTCGTCGTTCACCGGTACCGTCGCAGCAGGCGGGGCCGGCGGGCCAGAAATGCCGCTATCGGAGCGGCGGGTGGCGCTGCCGCCGGCGCTATCCTCGGTCGCGGCCGAGGGGCCGGCGCCGGTGCTGTGATTGGCGGCGCCGCTGGCGCACTCACACCCACCAGACGCCATAGGTGAACATGGCGTGTGAGGCGGGTGAAAGGAACGAAACCCATCTCCAGACCAGCAGCGGTGGAGACCGCGCGCCAGTCGACTGGGTTCCGCCGGCTGGTGTTGCACCGAGATGTCCCAGTTCGAACACCTGCCCCGAGGACTCAGCATTACGCCCCCATCCCGATTGAAGCAACGGAGGAAGTGGTCGAGTGATGACATTGGCGTTGCCGGATCTTCGAGAGCGAGGGCGCTCCCATCCCCCGGTAGACGTGCGTTCTCATATTTCGTAGACTACCCTGGTTGCGCACGTCATCGTGGGATGGGAGGACCGGCCATGGATGTTAATGGCATCGTCAAAGCGCTTTCCCGCACTGGGCAGGCTCGCGCGACCTTCTATCTCAACAGAGATACCGTGTCAATGTACTTCACTCAGGCGATCACTGCGATTAGTGCGGTGGTTCGAAGCGAAAAGCTGGCGCCCGAGGTGTCTGCGAACCTTGGATTAATCAGTGCCAAGCTGGGCGGTGACAAGGGCTGGGGCGCCACCGTAGCGTTGGACGACCCGCTCGTAAAGGCGATGCTCATCGAGCATGAGGCGCGCGTGTCAGGGACTCTTGTTGATTTACAGGAAAACGAACCTGCCGGCGGCACTATGCTCTGGTATGTCGGCGCCCCCCGGGTCTTCGATGTCATCGAGGAGGTGTCGAAAGACAGTGGCCTGCCCGACACCATTGCCTGTGAGATTCAGAAGGAGCGCGAACGGCAGCAAACGCGCCTTCAAGCCCGCGACCCGGCCCGGCGCACGATCGTGTGGACCGCCACGAGTCCGCGCTACATGGCCGCGATCTGTTCCGATGAGTGGGTACACCCCGGGTTGCTGACCTCCTACGCAACGGAACCGCCCATCGGGCTTCTTGGCCGTCTCGAGCGGCAGTTGGGTCAAGTGACCCTGATTGCCCCTTTCTGGATCTGGCACGAGGGGTGGTGAGAGCGTAGGTTGTCGACCGCTGGAACTTAGGCTTTAGCGGGCGATTCGCCTGTCCTCGCCAGCGGATCGCGGCGAGCTTTCGCTCGTAGGACCGGCAACATTGCCCGTCCCACCAAAAGATGTCCCGCGGATTTACCGCGCCATCTTCCACTCACCCCCCGCCAACACCACGCGCAGCGTCTGCGAGCTGCCGGAATCGGGCTTGGGGTCTTTGAGCTCCACCGCTGCGGAGTCGCCGCGAACGGTGATCTTTGTGAGCTTGTAGGTCAACGCGTCGGCGGCCATCTGCGAAAAGGAGTCCAGGGCATCTTCTTTCTGGGGGCCGGAGAACATCTGCATCATGGAGTCACGGGTTTTTGGGTCGGCGGCTGCACGGATGGCATCCACATCCTTCTTCTTGCAAGCCTCCAAAAACGCCATGATGGCTTTATATTGCGCGCTCGTCTGCGCTTCGGCGCCCGTCAACACGGCAGTGATCGGAGGGCGGCGCACCACCGCGGATGCTAACTGCGCATCGATACGCCAGGGCCCGTCCTCGTCGGACATGCCGTGCATCGGCTCCTTCATCGAAACTTTGCCTGCTACGCGGTCGCCGATGGCACCGGCCGTTTCGAAGTGGAGGTTCCTGGGCTGGTCGCCGGAGACCGACTCGGTGTAGAACATGAAGCCGCGCTTGGTCACCACGCTACCGCTATCCCATACCTTGGTTTCCGGGTTGATGATCAGGATCAAACCGTGGATGGTGCCGGCTTCGGCCTTTTCGCTCACCCAGAGCCGCCAATCGTTGGAGGCTTTGCGCAGCTCATCGGGCACAGCAACGTCGGAGAGCAGGACGACGAGATTCTCCTTTTCGCCGTTGCTAAATGGATCGTCTTCCATCACAGCAAAAACGTGTTTGAGCGCGAAGCGCTCTTTGGCGATCTCCAGCGTACCGGTCACAGTATCTGATGACCTCTGGGCGGCGGCAACCACAGCCAGCAGCGTGAACGAAACAACGGCGAGGTATCCCCATCCTAGGGAAGAAGGCATGGCGCATCTCCAATCTAACGGTGAATGCTAACACAGCGAAGTGCGTATTTCATGGGGGAAAAGCTGGAGAACGGGATTAGTAGGCCGGCGCTACGACACCAGGCGCTCGCGCTGATCGTTGCGAAGGTGTGCCGCCAACATGCGATCGGCCAGATGGATGTGGTCCTTAAACCAGGAAGCGAACTGTTCGAGCCTTGCGTCCAGGCGCTCGCCCGAATCGAGGCGCGCCGCCTGCCTCACACGCCCCATCTTGTTCAGGCCGGCCTGATGCTGGCGCCGATGCCATTTGAGAGCCGGATAGCGGGATTCGCGCATGAGGCGCTCCTCGCTCGCAAAATGCATGGAGAGCATGCGGGACAATCGCCACAGATCCAGGCCTGGCTCGTGTGCGGTTTCGCCGGGTTCTAACGCCCGGCGCACTTTCTCGATCTGTTCGAACAGCTTGCGGTGGTCGGAATCGAGGGGCGGCGAGAATACCAGGTGCTCGCTGCTCCATTCCACGCGGGTCACAAGCGTATTGTAGGTGAATTGCAGTCGTGATATTCTCCGTGACGGAGCGGAGGTAAACGCATTGAGGCCTCGGTTTCTCCTATTCGCCGCCGCGGCGCTTTGCGCCAGCGGGCAAACCCCGGTTAGCGTCCGCGTCCTGCTGGGCGCCACCGATACAGAATCGACCGTCTGGGATGGCGGCGTGACCGCCCAGGGCGCTTCCATCCTTTCTATAGAGCCGTGGCGCTTTGAGGGAACCGACGCCATCCACGGAAACAGTTGGAGCATTTCGACGCACAATGCCCGCCGCTTTGGCGGAGCGAACCAAGGGCCGGAGCCGCCCGTAGTGGCGAACGGCGTTGTCATAACTCTTTCCGGTCCCGAGGCCACGACGCTGAGCTTCACCACGCCGCAAGGCACTTTCCAACTCGCTACGGGCGAGATCGCGTATGGCCAATTCGTCGCGAAGCTGAACGGCCGCGTGCTGGCGGATCGCGTCCCCGCCGCCACTCGCATCACCGCTACTCCCGACGAAGAAGACTTCCCTTCCGCTGCCGTCGACCGCGAAGGTAATGTGTGGATGACATACGTCTGTTTCCAGCACCACCCAAGCCACAACCAGATGCGTGTGGCGCTACGCACACCGCTCCAGGATTTCGCGCCCCTGAAGCAAGCCCCCGGCGGCGACGAGATTGCGTTGCGGAAGTATTCGGGAACTTCGTGGGGGCCGCAGATCACGGTGGCCGGTCCAGGCCTGGATGCCTGGCGCACGGCCGTGGCGGTTGATGGCCGACAGCGCGTGTGGGTTGTCTGGTCGCAGAACGACAACGGCAATTTTGACATCTTCGCGCGCAGTGTGACCGAGAAGGCCGTCGGCCCGATCATTCAGATTTCTAAGGAGCCGGGCAACGATATCGGCCCCGTAGCTGCCACCGATTCCAAGGGCAACGTCTGGGTGGCATGGCAAGGCTGGCGCAACGGACGCGCCAAGATTTTCGCTGCTTCGCTGAACGGCGATCGCTTCACCGCCCCGGCGCAGATTTCGCAGTCGGGAGGCAACGAGTGGAATCCCGCGATCGCCGCGTCGGGCGATGGGCGCGTCACCGTGGCTTGGGACTCATATCGCAACGGCAATTACGACGTCTTGCTGCGCACGGCATCCGGCCGCGATTCCTGGGGTCCGGAAACGCCTGTTGCCGCCACGCCGCGCTATGAGGCCTACCCGTCGCTCGCCTACGATCCCTCCGGCCGCCTTTGGGTGGCGTACGAAGAAGGCGGTACAGGTTGGGGCAAGGATTTCGGCGCTTACGAAACGACCGGCATTTCTCTTTACCAGGGACGCAGTATCCGCCTGGTGGGCATCGATCCGGGCGGCGCCCGGGTCCAGACGGACGCTTCTGTCGGCGCCGTGCTTCCGGGCGCTCCGGGTCTGCGAGTCGATCAACCGGGCGTGCAGGAACAATCCGAAGACCTCGATCCGAACTCCGACACGGTGCACAATCGACGCCCTGCGGCTTCCGCGCCAATGAAGCGCGCTGCCAAGAACAACTATCCGCAGCTCGCCGTCGACAGCTCCGGCCGATTGTGGCTGGCGTTCCGCAGTGCGTACCCCACGTGGTGGACGGAGATCGGCACCGTGTGGACCGAGTACCTGGTGTCGTTCGACGGCGCGCGGTGGAGCCCGCCGGTTTATCTGCACCACTCCGACAACCTGCTGGACAACCGGCCCGCACTCGTTTCGCGCGCCGCCGGTTCGGTGATGGTCGTGGGTTCGTCTGACGGGCGCCGCCAATTTCTGCAACTGCCGCCCATGGTGCTTGGGCCGAACCCGCCGCGTCCGCGGCTGGCCCTGCTCTCCAAGCCCGATCCTTACAACGACGATCTGTATTCGTCCGAAATCACTCTCGGTCCGGCGACGCGGGCTGCCGCGGTGAAACCGGCGGCCGGTCCCGGCTCCGGCGCGACGGTCTATGTTTCCGAGGCGGCTGCCGTAAAGCGGCTGCGCGATTACCGCGCCGAAAGCTATCGCATCGTGCGTGGCGAGTTTCACCGTCACAGCGAGACCTCGCCCGATGGCGGCAGTGACGGATCGCTCCTCGACCAGTGGCGCTATGCGGTGGATGCGGGCGCGCTCGACTGGATCGGCTGCTGCGATCACGACAACGGCGACGGCCGCGAATACACCTGGTGGCTCACGCAGAAACTCACCGACATTTTCTATATGCCGGGCGTCTTCTCGCCCATGTTTTCCTATGAACGCAGCGTAGCCTACCCCGAAGGTCACCGCAACGTCATCTTCGCGCAGCGCGGGATCCGTCCGCTGCCGAGGCTGCCGATTACCGGACCGGACGAGAACGTTCATGCACCCGACACCCAGATGCTTTACGCTTATTTGAGGCACTTCGACGGCATCGTGGCCGCCCATACGAGCGCCACCAACATGGGGACCGACTGGCGCGACAATGACGCGGGCGTGGAACCGCTGGTCGAGATTTACCAGGGCGACCGCCAGAATTACGAGATGCCGGACGCGCCGCGCTCCAGCTCCGAGAACGACTCCATCGGCGGCTGGCGCCCCAAGGGGTTCGTGAACCTGGCGCTCGAAAAAGGTTACATGCTGGGTTTCGAGGCGAGCTCCGATCACGTTTCCACACACATCAGTTACTGCAACCTCTACGTGAAGGGCGTGGACCGCGCCTCGATCCTCGAGGCATTCAAGAAGCGCCACGTTTACGCAGCCACCGACAATATCCTGGCCGACGTGCGCCGCGGCGACCACATGATGGGCGACGCGTTCAGCACTCCTTCGCTACCCTCGTTGAACGTGAAGCTGGTGGGGACGGCGAAGTTCTCGAAGGTCTACGTGGTCAAAGATAACGCTTACGTCTATTCCACGCAGCCGAATTCCGCCAACGTGGAATTTTCCTGGATGGACAACGCCCCCCAACCCGGCAAGACCAGCTACTATTACGTCCGAGGCGAACAGGAAGACGGCCAGATTGTTTGGGTGTCTCCCATGTGGATCACGTATGCGCCGAAACCTTGAGTTTCCTGCCTAAGCAGTGTCCGGCCCGGTAGTGCGGCTGTGGGGCAGGATGGCCGGGTTCCACTCGGCCCGCCGGTTGCCAGCTGTTGCCAACCTGCCCCACATCGGAGGCCATCCGGGCTGGAGGATGGTATTGTCACACGCCTTCCTCGACAGCACAGGCGACTTGATATATAGTGCCTGCGTAGTGCCCGGCTCTGATCGAATTCTGGTTCTTGTTGGATTTGCGGGGCTTGCGCTGGTGTTTGCTCTTCCGCAGGCACGTGGGCCTGCCGCCGCGCCACCGGCGCCGGTGGACGATGCCGTCACATTTCGTGTGGTTCTCGGGTACCGGCGCACAGCGCCCAAAAGCTACGACGGCACCGTCTCTGTGAGCGGCGGCTCACTGCGCAGCCTGGAGCCGTGGCGCTTTCTCGACGGCGATGCCATCACACCGCCCGATTCCTGGAAGCTTCGGGTGCGCCGTGTAATTTTCGAGAACCAGCCCGATGCGCCGAGCTCAATGGCCGGCGGACCGCAGCCGATGAACCTCGTTCCGGCCGGCCTGCTCGTCACCGTCGAGCGCGCCGCGGCCTCCGCACGCTTCCACACCGCGCAGGGCGACTTCACAGTCAACATCGCCGACGTGACCTACGGCCGCTACCTCTGGTTCCTCGATGGCGACGTGCAGGTGCAGCGCGTTCCCAGGGCTTCGCAAGTCTCCTCGCAGAAGGCGGAGGAGCATGACTATCCTTCGATCGCGGTTACTCACGATGGAGCCGTGTGGACCGCCTGGCAGGCCTACCAGGACCGCGGCGACAGTGTCTACGCGCGCCGCCAGGGAGGCGATACCCAACGGCTCACGACCGCGAAAGGCGACATCTTCCGCACCGCCGTCGCCGAAGACGCCGAAGGACGCATTCACGTAGTATGGTCCGAACGCGAAGGCGTGGCATGGAACCTCTACGAGCGTATCTACGACGGCCGCACCTGGTCGCAGCGTGCGCAGATCAGCCGCGCCAACTCCCCCAATATCTTTCACAAACTGGTTTCCGATCCGCAGGGCCAGCGGCGGCTGAGCCTGATCTGGGTGGGCCATGAAAACGGCGAATCGTATCTCTACACCTCGTCGTGCAGGCACACGGGAGGTTGGTCGGCCCCGGTACGTGCCAGTGGCCCTAGCGTGTGGGCTCCCGATGGTGCGTATGACCGCGCCGGCAATCTGCATCTGGCGTGGGACAGCTATCAGAACGGCAATTACGATGTTTTCTATCGCCGGCAGGGCCTCGACGGCACGCTCACCCCCATCGAGCAGATCACCAAGTCGCCGGGCTTCGATGCGCATCCGTCGCTCGCGATTGACGGCCAGGATCGCCCGTGGCTCGCCTGGGACCAGTCCGGCGCCAACTGGGGAAAGGACTGGACCCGTGACGATCAAAACCGCTCCACCATTCTCTACAAAGACCGCGACATCAACGTGATCGTCAAGGATGGTGGCGTGTGGAAGCAGGCGCCCGATCCTGCCTCCGCCGTGCCGGACCGGATCAAGCGCTACTGGCAATTTCCGCATCTCGCATGGTCAGCCGGCCGCATGTGGATGCTCTTCCAGATCCGCACCAGCGCCGCGGTGCAGCGAATTGACTACTGGTCGTCGGGCGGCCTCTGGGATCTCTACCTCGCCACCATCGATAAAGGCGTTTGGCGGCCCGCGGCTATCGTACCGCACTCCACTAGCCGCAACGAATCCACGTTCCAGGTGGCGCCTGCTACCGGCGGCATTTGGATGACATGGACTACCGACCGGCGCACCATCCGCGATTCCAATGCCAACTACCAGGCGCCTACCATGGTCCACTACGACGTGTGGAACGCGCCGGCTTCTGCGGAGCCCGCGAGCGGCGCACCCGCGCTGGTGGCCTACAACGAGCGCCTCGGCGCCGCGGCTCAAGTCATGCATCCCAACGAGCGCGAAGACGTCCGCCGGATACGCGCTTACCGCACCACCGTCGCGGGCACCGAATACCGTATCCTGCGCGGCGACTTCCACCGCCACACCGACATTTCTAACGACGGCTCGGGCGACGGCTCGCTGGAAGACTTCTACCGCTACATGATCGACGCTGCCGCCATGGATACTGGCATCGTGACCGATCACAATATGGGCGGCGACGTGGAGTACAACTGGTGGCGGACGGAAAAGTCTTACGATCTCTTCCTCATCCCCGGCCGCTACACGCCGCTGTTCGGCTACGAGCGCAGCGTCAACTATCCCAACGGCCATCGCAACGTGGTGTTCGACCATCGCGGCGTGCGGACGCTGCCCGTGGGCCAGGCCGAAAATCGGGGCCAGGTCAACAGCGGATCGCTGGTCTATCCTTACCTGCGGCAGAACCGAGGCATCTGCATGTCGCACTCGCTCGCCACAGGCCAGGGCACCGACTGGCGCGACAACGATCCCGATCTCGAGCCGCTGGTGGAAATCTACCAGGGCTACCACGCAGCATACGAATACGAAGGCGGCCCGCGCGCCGAAAGCGCCGCCAATCATCTGCTGGTGCATGGTTCATACGAGCCCGCCGGCTTCTATTGGAACGCCCTCGCGAAAGGCTACAAGCTGGGGGTCGAGGCCAGCTCCGACCACATCTCCACTCATACCAGCTACACCATGATCTACTCGCCTTCGGCCACCGACCGCACTGCCATAGTCGACAACATGCGCCGACGCCACGCCTACGCAGCCACGGATAACATCGTGGTCGACTTCGAAGCGCTGGATACCGATGGGACGCCGCACATGATGGGCGACGTCTTCACCGCCTCGCGCGGCATGCGCCTGCGCTTTAGGACGCTGGGCACTGACACCATCGACAAGATCGAGCTGATTCGCAACCAGACCGTCATCTACTCAGTGCCCAACTCCGGCAGGAAGGAAGCTGAGTTCGAATACTCGGACATGAGCCCGCAACCGGGCACCAACTGGTACTACGTGCGGGTCACGCAACTGGACCGCAACCTCGCATGGAGCTCGCCTCTGTGGGTCACCTATAAGTAGCGCCGCCGCGGGACAGGCCGTCGTTGTTTGCCGGCTGATGGCAGGCCTGCTGGTGTGGCAGGTTGCACCCGCAGGCAAACGGCGTTGATGCACAAATAGAACCCACGTGAGAACTAGAGCGCGTCCGTTAGAAGCTTAATCGCGCTCCGAACTGCAGCTTCCTCGGTGAATTGGCCATCGACGTGAAGATCCCGAACGTGGCCGAGTCTATGTTCGTGCCGGGCGCGGCGAAGTGTACCGCGTTGTTCACATTGAACGCGTCGGCCTGTAGAGCCAACCGCACCTTCTCTTTGAATACGAACTCCCGCCGAACCGTGAGGTCCACGTCCGCAGTGTGCGGCGCGAATAAACCCAACGGCGCCGCCCTCGGAATGGAACCTTCGGTGTAAGCCAACGGATCGACGAAAGCGGTCTTGTTGAGATAGGCCGTCGTGGTGATGTTCCCCGTCCCTGGCGTACCGTTCTGCCACACGCTGCCAGAAAAACCGGGCGCGTAGTTGGGATAGCAGGCGGCGTCGATAATGCCACCGCCGGTGCATGACCCCGTGATGGCGAGCGGCGCCCCGCCTTGGTAAGTCACAATGCCCGACACCTGCCAGTGGCTTATCAACGCGCTGAGCGGCCCAACCCCGCTGTTCAGCTTGTGCCCAGCGCCGAAAGGTAACTGGTAAACAAAGGTTGCGCTGACCACCGTGGGATGATCGATTCCTCCCGGTCCTTTTTCCAGGAAGTCCTTGTTGGGATCGCGCACGCCCGCCAGATTGTCCAATTCCTTGCTGTACGCGTAATTGAACATGAACGTCAGGCCGTGCGACAGCCGCTGCGTCAAGGAAATCTGCAGCGCGTTGTACGTAGAGTTCCCGATATCGAGCCACGGATTCGAGATGCCGCCGTACTGCGGGAACGGCCGGAGCGCCTGCGCCACCGTTCCGGTGAAGTTGGGAAACGGCGTGTTGAACCCCGGGAACAGCGCCTGTACCTGGGCCAACGTGGTCGCATTCAGCGTGGAGCTGAGCAGGCCCTGCAGCGGCAGATACTGCACGGGAATCTGATTGGTATACGGTCCGGCCACACCCGCGCCCGGCAGCCAGTGCCCTGCGCTGGCGCTGTAAGCGATGCTCAGCATCATATTCTGCGTGAGCGAGCGCTGAATGTTGAAGCTCCAGTCTTCGTAATATGGCGCCTTGCCGCCGAAGTTCGGGTCGCCGTACGTCATGCCGATGGCGGTTGAAGGACCCGCCCACGGCGCGCCGGCCGCTTGCGCAGCAGCCGCGGTAATGAAGCCGATCCCATAACTGGGATTGATGTACGGCGGCGCAAATGCGATGCCCGGCACGCCGCCATCCCAGATGTATGCCGGCTGCCCCGTGGCCACCGAAGACTGCGCATTGGTGCCGTTGAAACCCACCTGGCTCAAGCCTTGCCGCCCGTTCGTGCGCCCGCCGACGCCGCCGGCGTGCGCGTAGAAGATGCTGTACCCCGCTCGAATCACCGTCTTCTCGCCCAGCCTGTATGCCAATCCCACGCGTGGCGCCGGGTTGACGTTGTGCTGGTCGATGGGCGTGGCGCAATGGCAACTGTCAGGACCGTTACCCGCGAATTGCAGAGCGCCAGGAATGCCGCCCGCCACGGGGTTCGCCAGCGTCGGGTTGAAGAAGGACATGCGATTTGCCACTTCGGTGAACGGACTCCAAATGTTCCAGCGCAGCCCAAGGTTCAAGGTCAGGCGCGAATTCACCTTGAAGTCGTCCTGCGCGTAGAAGGCGTAGGTCTTATAGCGCCCGCCGGTCTCGGCCACCGAATCCTGCGTATTGCTGCTGTTGTCCACCATGCCAAGCAGGTAGCTCGCATAGCCCAGGCCGGTGGTGGGGCTGATGGCGCCGTTGACGAACTGTGCCGTCTCATTGTTGCTGAACGTGAAACCGGCATTCAGCGCGAAGGTCTCGTTGTCCTGCAGCGTCTGCCACTGGAACCCGAAGGTCATGTTGTGCCGGCCTTTGATCCACAGAAGGTTGTCCTGCACGTCCACGGTGTTTTGCGCTTCGTTGAACACGTGCGCGTTGGTGCCGCGCCAGCTCACGGGAGCGTTCTGGCCGCTGAAGCTGATGTCAGGAAACGCCGTGCTGGCAAAGCCCGCAGGAAGACCGGTGAGTCCCGCCTTCGCTGGATAGTCTCCATTCGCGGTAGGGTCGGTCAGTGGAATATACAGCCGGCTCAGTGACACGCTGAACTGGTTCACCATGCTGTTGCTGATGGAGTACGAGTCGTGAATTTGCCCCAGCGTCGCGTACTCGATCACGCTTCTTCCGTCCGTGTAGGGCGTCGGCAGTGTCGAGGTGGAAATCGGCGTCAGGCTGCCGACCGTGGGCCAGGCATATTTGCCCGTGGAGAATAACGCGAAGACGCGGTGTTTGTCACTTACGCTGTAATCCACCTTGTCGGTCGTGCTGTCGTTATTCACCGTGCTGGGCAGCACAGCCAAGTAGTTATTGGTGATGTTGCCATTGGTGGGTGCCGGCAGATAGGACTGGAACGATTGCGAAACCTTCGAGATGCGGGTGGAAGGAATGCTATTGCCCGGAAACGGAGTGCGCGCCGCTGTGCCGGTGGCGCTGGTGGGGTCGTAGATGATCTGCGGGAACGCACTGAAATCGCCGGTCCGTTCGGCTGCGCTGGGAATGCTCTGATAACCGACCGGGGTGGTCGCGGACACCAGCCGGTACCCATCGTAATTCCCAAAGAAAAACAGTTTATTCTTGCGGATCGGTCCGCTGATGTTCACGCCGAATTCGTTCTGATGATCGGCCGGCAGCACCGCCGCGAAGAAGCCGCGCGCGTCGAAGTCCGTATTGCGAAAGTACTCGTACACGCCGCCGTGGAACTGGTTGCCGCCCGACTTCAACACATAATTCTCCACGCCCTGCCCTTCGTACATGGCCTTCGCTCCCGAGGTTTCCACCTGGAACTGATCCACCGCTTCCACGGAAATGCCGAACGCCAGGTTGCGCGTGTCGGCCTCCGTGCCCGCGCTGGTCAGCGGCAAGCCTTCGATATACACCTCGTTCTGATACGTCTGCCCGCCGTTGAACGAGCCTGTCGATGGCCCCGCCGCCTGCGTACTGTAGTTGTCGACACCGATCGCCAGACCCGCAAATGCAGAGGGATCGCGCGGCGAACCGGCCGCGTTCATCGCCAGCGGCAGATTGTCGTAGACGTTATTCTGCATTGAAGAGCCGAGCGCGGCATCGTCGGTCTTCAGCACCGATGGCGCTTCTTCCACCGTCACCGACTGATTCGCCATTCCCAGTTCCAGCTTCGGGTTGAGTCCCACCACTTGCAACGCGTCTACCGCCACGTGCGCCTGAACGAACGACTGGAACCCCGGCGCCTTTACGGTCACGGTGTATTCACCGGCCGGCAGCAGCGAGAGCACATAGAAGCCGGCTTCGGTCGTCTTGCGTTCCGTTGGCACGCCGGTCGCGACGTTGGTCGCAGTCACCGATGCGTTAGCGACAACCGCGCCCGATGGATCGCTCACCGTGCCTTGAATCGTCCCCGTACCACCGACCTGGCCGAACGCCGGTCCGGCCGCTGCGAGTATTGCCAAAAAGCCTACAAGGTGGCGCATCGCTCCCTCCCTGGCTGCGGATGTTTTCACAGTCCGTGTCTGTTGGCAAGGCATTGCAGCGTGTTCCTGGTTCGTTTCGAGCTACAAAATCACGTCCTGCCCTGGGGCCGCATACAGAACACTCCTCATTTGTTTCGGTTGCGGTCCTAGGAAACACTGTGGACCGCCACCGGTCCCCTTTTGATCTGGAAGCTCCCGTTTTACATTGCCGAACGCCCAGTGGGGCAGACCCCTGGTCTGAGGCCGCCTGATCCGGCTTCCACACAAGCAGCGGGACGAGGGCGTCCCCTCGCAGGCCCAGGGGGCCATGGGGTGGCCAGGGGGGCCGGCCGGCCCAACAGAACGTCAGCCGAATTCGAGGTTTGCGAAAACTTCGCGCATTTGGGTCGACCCCCTCGTGTTCAGCCGCCGTGCCCCAACGGCACTGCAAAACCATGTAACATTTCTAGATGCGTTTCTTCCTCCTCTCGCTTGTGGTGTGCACCTCCGCGCTTGCCGATGGCATCCCGTACCTTACCCAGCCCGCTCTTTGCCCCACCCGGCCGGAAATTGCCTTCGTTTCGGGCGGCGATATCTGGGTCGCACCCGCGAAAGGAGGCGAAGCGCATCTCCTGGTCTCCCACCCCGCCGACGAAACCCGTCCGCTCTACTCGCCCGACGGCACCCGCCTTGCATTCGTCTCTACCCGCACCGGCAACGGCGATATTTACGTCCTCACCCTGGCCACAGGCGGCCTGAAGCGCCTTACATTCGACGACCGCATGGATCAGCTCGACGCCTGGTCGCGTGACGGCAAGTGGATCTACTTCTCCAACGCAGGCCATGACGTCGGCGGTAAGAACGACCTCTACCGCGTCAGCGCCGAAGGCGGCACGCCCATGCCCGTCAGCGCCGACCGCTTCACCAACGAATTCCAGGCTGCGCCCTCGCCCGACGGCCTCACCCTCGCGTTTGCCGCGCGCGGCAACGGCGACCAGCAATGGTGGCGCCACGGCCATTCGCACCTCGACGAGTCTGAAATCTGGCTGCGCAAGGAAGGGTCTCCCGCAACATACGAAAAGTTCGTCGATCTCAACGGCCGCAACGTTTGGCCCATGTGGATGCCGGACAATAAGCAGCTCTACTTCATGAGCGACCGGTCGGGCGCGCAGAACATCTGGTCGATCGCGCCCGGCAGCAAGCCGAAGCAGATCACCAAATTCACTGACGGACGGGTGATTTGGCCCTCGATCGGCTATGACGGCAACGCCGTGGTCTTCGAGCGCGATTTCAAGATCTGGCAGCTCGACACGAAGAACGGCGAAGCGTACGCGCTGCCCATCAAGCTGGTGGGTTCCGCCGCCGCACCCTCCATTCAGCACCTGACACTGACCCAGTTCACCGACCTTGCCCTTTCCCCCGACGCCCGCAAGATCGCCGTGATCGCGCACGGGGAGGTTTTCGCCGCCTCCGCGCGCGATGGCGGCGAAGCGGTCCGCGTCACACACACTCCGGGGCCCGAGTCCGCTGTCGCCTGGGCTCCCGACTCTCTGCGCATCGCCTACGTCGGCCAGCGCGACGCCGTCAACCACCTCTTCCTTTATGAGTTCCCGCACCGAACCGAAACGCAGCTCACCCGAGATGCCGTTTCCGACCAGGGGCCGCGCTTCTCACCCGACGGCAAGTCCGTCGCGTTCATCCGCGGCCGCAAGGAGCTGCGTGTGGTCGATCTCGAATCGAAGCAGGAGCGTCTGCTGGCCTCAGGCTACATCGGCGGCGGATTCGGGGGCGCCGCGTTCGCCTGGTCGCCTGACAGCCGCTGGCTGGTCTATGCCAACAGTGGCGCGCAGGACCTCCGCAATCTCTATGTCGTTCCTGCCACCGGCGGCGCGCCCCGGCAAATCAGTTTCCTCGCCAACGCCAGCATCAACTCCATACAGTGGAGTCCCGATGGCAAGTTCGTGCTCTACGAAACCGGCCAGCGCACAGAAATTCCGATCATTGCCCGCATCGATCTGGAGCCCCGCCAGCCCGAATACGCCGAGCAGAAATTCGACGATCTGTTCAAGCCGGAAGCGCCGCGCGCCGGCCGAGGCACCGCGCCGGATGCCAAGCCGCCAGTCAAGCCCGTCGAGATCGATTTCGACGACATTCGCGAGCGCAGCTCCATGCTGCCCATCGGTCTTACTGTTAGCCAGCCGCAAATCAGTCCGGACGGCAAGACGCTGCTCTTCTCGGCCAACGTCGGCGGCCAGACGAACCTGTACCTTTATCCGCTCGATACGCCATCCGACGGCGCCGGACGCGGAGGCCGTGGTGGGCGCGGCGGCGACGGCGAGGCACGCGGACCGCGCCAGTTGACCTCGACACCGGGTGCCAAGAGCCATCCGCATTTCACGTCCGACTCCAGGGAGGTCGTTTATCTCGAAGCCGGCCGCGTCCAGTCGATCGCTGTCGATACGCGCCAAACCCGCCCGGTCAGCCTCAATGCGGAAATGGATGTCGATTTCAACGTGGAGAAGATGGCCGTGTTCGAAGAAGCCTGGGCGGGCCAGCGCGACGGCTTCTACGATCCCAAATTCCACGGCGCCGATTGGAACGCCGTGCGCAAGGCGTACGCGCCGCTCATCGAAGGCTGCCGCACGCCCGACGAGATGCGCGCCATTTTGCGCCTGATGATCGGCGAGCTCAACTCGTCCCATTCCGGCATCACTGCGCCGGCGGCCGAAGGCGGACGGGGCGGCGGAATCGTCGGCCAGCTCGGCTTGAGTTTCGATCGCGCCGAATACGAAACCAGCGGCAAGCTGAAGATTACCGAGGTACTTCCGCATTCGCCCGCCGCGCTGGCCAAGCTGCAGCCCGGCCAGTTCCTGCGTGCGGTGGACGGCGCTGCCACAGGCGCACACCTGAACCTCGACGAGCAGCTGGAGCACAAGGTCGGCAAACGCGTCGCGCTCGACGTGGATGGTAAGGAATTCATTGTGCGCCCCGTGGCCTCGCTCGCCGAACAGACCTACCGCAAGTGGGTGGAAGACAACCGCGCTTACGTCGCCAAAATCTCGGGCGGCAAGCTCGGCTACGTCCACATCCGCGACATGTCGGAGGAGGCCCTCACCCAACTCTATCTCGACCTCGATTCCGGCAACCGCGCCGCCAAAGGCGTCGTCATCGATATCCGCAACAACAACGGCGGCTTCGTCAACGCTTACGCACTCGACGTGCTCTCGCGCCGCCCTTATCTCACCATGACCAATCGCGAAGGCCCCGCCGGGCCGGCCCGCACCGTTCTCGGGCAGCGCTCGCTCGAACTGCCGACGATCCTGGTGGTGAACCAGCACTCCCTTTCTGACGCCGAAGATTTCACCGAAGGCTACCGAACGCTCAAGGTCGGCAAGGTGGTGGGCGAGCCCACCGCCGGCTGGATCATCTACACCGGCTCGATCGAGCTGGTGGACGGCACGTCCATGCGGATGCCAGGCACGCTGATCCAGGGCGCCGACGGCAAGAACCTGGAAAACAATCCGCGGCCCGTGGATATCGCAGTCACCCGCCCCATCGGCGAATCCTACACTGGCCGCGACTCACAGCTCGACGCCGCGGTAAAAGAGCTGCTCTCCGAACTCACCAAGTGAGGAGGCGGCACAGGCGACCTGCGACTGTCCGGACGACTTATCGAAGGGATTTGTCCAAACTGATTTCGAGGTGACGCCTTGAACGCCATCCTCCGAAAATGCTAGCGTGAACGCATGCCTCGGCTCCCTCGCGAATTTGTTCCCAAGCCGCGCAAGCCGGTGCCCTATGAGTTCGTCCTCGACGCGCTCTCTTCGCTAGCGCCGCGCACTAATCCGATGTTCGGCTGCCTGGCCATTTATGTCGGGTCGAAGATCATGCTCGTGCTGCGTGACAAGCCCGGAAGTCACGATAACGGCGTCTGGCTTGCCACCACCTCCGACCATCACGAAAGCCTTCGCCGCGAATTTCCGCACATGCGCTCCATAGGAGTACTGGGCAAAGGCATCACCGGCTGGCAGATCCTTCCCGCCGATGCTCCCGACTTCGAAGAGGCCGCGCTGCACGCCTGCGAACTGATAGCGGCCCGCGATCCTCGCATCGGGAAGATTCCCGGCACAAAGAAGAAGGCCAAACGCGCACGCGCATGACACCGCTGTTCGAAGATCAGCCGCCGTCCAGAGAGCCGCTCGAAGAAGGCGCGGTGCTGCTGCGCGGATTCGCCTCAGCCGTTGCCCCGAGGCTGCTGGAACAGGTCGAGCGTATTTCGCAGGCAGCGCCGTTCCGCTTCCTCACCACGCGCGGTGGCTACACCATGTCGGTCGCCATGACCAACTGCGGCCGCACCGGCTGGGTCTCCGATCGCACGGGTTATCGTTACGACCCCATCGATCCCGATACCGGCAAGCCATGGCCGCCCATGCCGGAAGCGTTCCTCTCGCTCGCCGCCGGCGCCGCCGCCGAGGCCGGCTTCGAGAGCTACGATCCCGACGCCTGCCTCATCAATCGCTACGTGGCCGGCTCCAAGCTCGGCATGCACCAGGACCGCGACGAGAACGATCAGTGGGCGCCGATCGTCTCCGTCTCCCTCGGTCTTCCCGCGACGTTCCTATGGGGCGGTAAGCGCCGCGACGATCGCATCCGCCGCCTGCGGGTCGAACACGGCGACGTGGCCGTGTGGGGTGGTCCCGCGCGGTTCGTCTACCACGGCGTGGCGCCGCTGAAGGAAGGGATTCATCCGCTGACGGGCTCCGTACGCATCAATCTGACGTTCCGCAAGGTTTTTTAGCCGATTCTCGGTGGGAGGGGCGCTCTGCGCCGGTCCCGGGGCCGGAAGGCCGGCTGCGGCTCAGGCTCACTTGTGCCGCCCCCAAAGCGTCTGATAACCTGCTGACAGAAGGTGAGCGGAATGACTGTCGAGATCAAACG
>Ga0126381_100000794_pt1 | contig 34365 bp, 30 predicted proteins | sample PanSoiMetPlot_28_FD_96465 | JGI IMG/M metagenome (GOLD analysis project Ga0126381, IMG submission 96465) | Tropical forest soil microbial communities from Panama - MetaG Plot_28 | ecosystem: Environmental > Terrestrial > Soil > Tropical forest > Bulk soil | place: Panama | collected 2016-02-17 | reverse complement strand
GGCTTGCGGTCCGTTTTTTTTAAAGCTCCTGTCCCGTCGGGGTGCACTTTCACCGAGGTCGAATCCAAACTGAAGGCTTCGATCTTGAGCCGCAGAATCTGCTCTTGCTGCAGCTTAGCGAACCCCTGATCCAAGACACCTTTCTTGGCCCAGCGATTCATGCGCACATAGATACTGTGCCAATTGCCAAACCGGCGCGGCAATCCGCGCCACTTACATCCGTGCTCGGCTACGTACTGGATGGCGTTCAACAACACCAAATTGTCATGACGCACATTGCCGCGCTGCACTGGTAGACAATCTTGAATTCGTTCGTACTGCTCGGTTGTGATCTCCATGCATGCATCTTACTTGAAGATTGTTGACGTAGTGTGAACACGCCCTAGTAAGGGTCTTGAACGGATTCGGTTGTCTCGTGAACAGAAATCATCGGTTCCGACTCTCCTTACATTAAAAAACTGGAGTCGTCGTTCTGCTCCGGAGTGTGAAACGATCGCTTTCCCCGCCACACTGTCTGGCAAGGTAAATCCGCGGTGGTGGCTGCTCAGCCCACATTGCTGCGGCTCAGTTGCGCCCAGGAATAGCGGGGGTGTCGAGGGATCTTCGGCTACACCTACGATTGGAACACCGCCCCCGTTTTAGCGATCCGATGCAGGCCCCATTCCGGTTATTTGTTCACATTAAGAACGACGACGCGATCGGGTTCGTTCTCACTTGCGGCGGGGACCTTCAGAACAACACCGTCCCCATCTTGAGTAAAAGTGACCGGCGCGTTGTTAACCAGAGAACGCGCAGATTCTACTTTGCCGGGCACCGGCGGGAGGGCGAGCAGCGGGGCAGACCACTCCAGGACGTGGACATAGATCTGGTTTTCTTTTTGGGTCGTGACTCCCCAGTCACCGGGAGGAATGGGGCCACCGCGGGTTCCGTAGATCGAATCCCCGTATTTTGAGAGCCATTCGCCGACCGCTTGTAACCGAGTCACGAATTGAGGGTCGATCTCGCCGTTTGGGTAGGGTCCGATATTCATCAGCAAATTGGCATCATGTCCCGCGGCACGCACCAGGCGGCGCTCGACTTCGGCTGCGCTTTTGTACTTGCTATCTCCGATGTTGAATCCCCAGTTGTCGTTCAGCGTGTCGGACATTTCCAGGGGAAGGACTGTGCTGACATATTTGGTGTTGAAACCGGCGCTGTTCTGGCCGGGAAGATCATGCTCGAAGGTCTGGACGTCTTCGCCAGGACGAGGCGTTTGATGGTGATTGGGAATGATCAGCGCTGCGGGCTGAAGTTTGTGAATGAGCGCATAGGTTTGGTCGAGATGCCAGTCGGCGGTTGGCTTATCCCACATGCCGTCGAACCAGATGCCGCCGATCGGGCCGTAGTTCGTTAACAGTTCGGTGAGTTGGCCATCCATATAGGTGTCGAGGTAGGCGTTCCAATCGCCGTGGCCGGGGCGTCCGTTGGGCCAGTCGGTGGCGCCGCGCGGGTAATAGTCGGGATTGTGCCAGTCGAGCTGCGAATAATAGAAGAAGAGTTTGATGCCCTGGCGGTGGCATTCGTCGGCGAGCATCTTCAGCGGATCTTTCTTATAGAATGTGCGGGCGACGATGTTCCAGTCGGAGACTTTCGAGTCGAACATCGCGAAGCCGTCGTGATGGCGCGAGGTGATGGTGATGTACTTCATGCCGGCAGATTTGGCGAGAGAGACCCAGGTCTTGGCATCAAATTTTTCGGGATCGAAGAAGGCCGGAAGACGGTTGTATTCATCGAGCTTCAGCTTGCGATTGTGAAAAACCCATTCGCCATCGCCCAGAACGCTGTAGACGCCCCAGTGAATGAACATGCCGAATTTCATGTCCTGGAATTCGCGGCGGGCCTGGAGATTTTCAGGCGCGGGCTGATAGGGAGCTTGGGCGAGGGCAGAACGTTCCTGATAGAAAAGAAGAGCTAGCATCAATGCAGAGACATATCGTGCGCTGTAGATGCGGCATGAGTTCGTCATGTTCGTTGTTCTGTCCTCTTAACGCTGCAACGGCAGCAGATATCCCGGATTGCTCTCGAAAGCTCCGCCAAAGACTTGCTGGTCGGCTTCGCGCATGTCCCAGGAGATTACGGATTCGGGTGTAATTTGAATCGTTACATCGTCCCAGCCAGCAAATACCGGTCCTACTCTCGCGTCCGAGAGGGCGGCAGAGCTCAAATATCTGCGGTGGATTGCGTTATTCTTGTTTTGTGATTCCGCCCCGCTGAGGATGCGCGCGGTTCCGGAAATAGTGACACCGAATGAAGCCGCGGGGTCACGCGAATCGATCATCAGTGCGGCTCTGGGTGTGGACAGGAGATTTCGCGCTTTGCGGGAACGAGACGATGTGGCGACGAAGACCAGCGTTCCGTCGAACCAGTACCACACTGCCACTATATGAATTTGGCCGCTTGGATTCTCGGTGGCAATGGATGCGATGTATCGTCCTTTGAGCAGTTCCTGAACTAGAGGATCGGCCAGCGACGCCATGTTTGCTCCTTTCTATGCATCGGGCAGAACCTTATCACATTGACTTTGGTTCCGCGCAAAGGGCTTTGGAGGTAAGAAGCAGTCACAAACCGGCAATTACTTACCTGTGGGGAGGCTTGCCCTGAGCGGCACTCCCAGTGTTCCTGCCTCGCCTGACTTGAGATCGTAAACGCCGGTGCGCAGGAATGTGTCTCCCGGTGGCACATCAATTTCTTTGTGGATTTGTAGTCCGCCTTTCAGCACGTTGGGATAATCCTTAGGCTGAATGCGAATTTCGTTTTTGGCGAAGACGAGGTTCAATGGCTTTCCTTCGGAATCGTAGGCGACCAGCATGATTTCGATCTCTCCATGGCGGATTTCATCGGAAGACTTCTCGAGTCTAAGATCGTCTGGCGTAACTGCGAAATCGACTCCGTAGCGAGTAAAGGGACCTTTCATCTCCGAGTTCGTGCCTGCGCGAGGTGCCTCCGCAACGGGCTGCGGACTCGTGGGTTGTACCAAAATCTTGTAAAGAATCTGAGAGTAGTCGGGGAGGTTGCGTCCCATGAGAGGCAGCAACGGATCCGGGTTTTGCTTACTGCCGGAGGCAAGCATTGTCGCGACGTCGTCGGCATAATATCCACGCCGATATGCGAGTGTGCCCTTGGCCCTGACCAGTTTGACCTGAATGCGACGGTACTTCCCATCCATATTTGTGTCGATCGGAGAGTAGGCGAGCGAGTAATAGTGTGAGCCGTGATTCACAACCCGAGTCAAAGCATCGTTCAGACCATTGCTGTTGTAGAAAGCCTGGCCTCCTGTGTCCTTCGCCAATTGCTCCATGGAGGCGTGAGCGGAACTGAGCTCGAGGGCAGCGGAGCGCGATTGCCGCATCGTGTCCTGTGCGGCCACGCTGATTCGTTTTTGACCGATCTGGCGGTTATCAACCTGGAATGCGGTATCGGAGGCAAGACCTTCGGCTGCGACGGGATACAGCGCCACGTGCGCGGTGGTGAGAAGGTCGGTCGTTTTGCGGATTTCGTCCTGGAAGTTCCTGGCACCGCTGAATGGGTCGGGGAGATCGGAGTCGGGCACAATTCCGGCGGGGAAAGAACCGGAGAACCAGATGACGTTCTTGCGTCCGGGAATACCGGAAAGGTAGCGGGCGAGTTGTTGGAGTGCATCCAGAGTGAGGCCAACGCGGGCTTCGGTCAGAAACACAGCCGTATCGCTGAGGAACTGTTGGGTGGCGCCGGTCGGATCCGCCGTGTATTGGGCCGGGATCTGATTCGGGGCACGAGGCGGCGCCATCGACTCGGAGGTCATGAAATCCACCCGACTCTGGTTGCCATCGCTCTCGGCCGATGAAGGACGCAGCGGGGAAGTATGCGGGCCGGCTTTAGCACTATTGATGCTGGCCAGGAGTCGGGAAGAATCTGTGGTGACCCCTTGCAACATGCGCAATTGCGATGCGAGGGTGAAGATGGCGACGCGCGTGCCCGGAGGGATCGTCTGCAAATACTTGAGCATTTGCGAATGCACATAGGACTGATCCGATGAAGGTGTATTGAGCGCGTCGAGAAGGACGATGTTTACTGAATCGGCAAACTGAGTCACCGGGAAATTGGTGTAGACGTGGGGAGGCATCGGAGGCAGCTTGAATGGAGTCGGCGGTACGCCTTTGTGCTCCACAAACATTCGCAGGGACTGGGGCTTGCCGTCCTCGAATATCTGGAAATCTCCATGCTTCAAACCAGGGATGGGATCACCCTTACTATCCGTGACGACTACATCGACCAGCACTTCGCGGACTTTGGCCTTCACAGTGGGCGGTGGTGTGGAGTTGTCTCGCGGATTTTGAGATGGGGCCGATTGCGCGGGCGACGTGCAAAGACAGATGATAGGGACAATGCATCGAAAAAACATTTTGTGGCTTCTCGACCCAGAACCTTATCACAACGAATATCCGCGGAGATGCAACAACTGTGGGTAGAGAAAGGAATCAGCATGGCAGGAGAAAACGGTTTGATCCGAGTTGCCAGTCAATATGCGATGGATGAAACGGTGCGACGACTGCAGGAAGCCTTTGCGCAGAAAGGGCTGCAGATGTTTGCCGTGATCAATCACAGCGGAAAGGCGGAGAAAGTTGGTTTGAAGATGCCGACGACGAAGGTGCTTATCTTCGGCAGTCCAAAAGCGGGGACACCGCTGATGGTGGCCGCTCCCAGTCTCGCGATTGATTTGCCGTTAAAGGCACTGGTGGCTGAGGACGCGGAGGGGAAGGTCTTCGTCACGTACAATGACGCACAATATTTGAGGACGCGACACGGTTTTCCGGCTGAGTTAACGAAAAACCTGGCAGGTGCGGGCGCGTTGATCGCCAAAGCTGTGGAATAATGCTGGCGCCAGACACCTGTGACCGAAAAATCCAATCCCAGTTCTAACGCCAACCCTAATCGGGCAAGGGATCATCTTGCCAACGAAAGGACGTTTCTTGCCTGGGTGCGAACCGGAGCGGCGATTGTTGTGTTCGGGTTTGCGATCGGGCGATTTTCGATTGCGCTGCGGCAGTTGACCGCGTTGCAAGGACATCCTATCCAGAGAAGCGGGATTTCGGTTTGGATGGGAGCGACCTCGATCGTATTGGGCGTGCTTTTGGTAGTCGCCGGGTTGTTTCGGTATCGGCAAACGCGCGATCGATTGGACGAGGGGACGTTTGAACCGGCAGGATTTGTGCTGGACCTGGTGACTATTTTGACCGTTCTTTTCGGATTAGTATTGGCTGGGTATCTGATTTACATCGAGAAGAGCGTGGGATGAAGAATTAGTTGCGAGTCCCGAGCAGGGGCTTTCATGCGGGCTTAGGCGCTGTTTTCTACGGACGATTCGGCGGGAAGATTTTGAGGTTGGATAACCCGAGCTTTGCTCGATGGGACCCGTTCGACTTCAGTCTCGGGTGGAGGCTTGTGCGTAGAAGGCAAGATTCCCAACTATCGCACAAGACGCGACAAGGGTGGGGCACCCAGGAGAGTTTTTATCAGCACTATGGCGAATGATCTGGAGAAAGAGGCAGCAGCGCAGGCGAGTTTGAAATTTATTAAAGATGGACAAGTTGTGGGGCTTGGCACAGGCTCGACTGCCGTCCACTTCATCAAGCTGCTTGGCAATGAGGTGCAGAAAGGGTTGCGGATCCGGGGCATTCCGACGTCGGACAGGTCTCGAGAGCTGGCACAGAGTCTGGGGATTCCACTGATCACACTGGATGACTGCCAGCAGATTGATGTCACGGTGGACGGAGCGGACGAAGTGGATCCGCAGTTACGGCTTATTAAGGGTGGCGGTGGGGCACTTCTTCGCGAGAAGATCGTAGCGTCGGCAACTCGGCAGATGATTGTTGTGGCCGATGCTTCCAAGCAGGTGCAGCGACTGGGAAAATTTCCTTTGCCGGTCGAGGTCATCAAGTTTGCGCAGGCGCTGATTGCCAAGCGGATCGCGGACTTGGGGGCCCAGGTGGAGCTTCGGCGCGAGGTCTCGGGGAATCCTTATTTAACGGACGAGAACAATCATATTCTGGATTGTCGGTTCGGAGAGATTCGAGATCCGGATAGACTGACGCAAGAGCTAAGCGGGATGCCGGGAGTGGTGGAACACGGGTTATTTATTGGGATGGCCAGCATGGTTCTGTTTGCCCGCGGGAGCGAGATTACTGAGTTGAGACGGTAGCGCGGTTTTAACCGAGCCGAGATTTGCTCGACGGACAGCGACTTCGCTGCGGAAAATCCGACTTCTGGCAAAAAGGACCAGAAGTGGGGCCACCTATTTTCATTCTTTTGGTGGCCGAAAGCCCGGACCGGCGAGTCGCTTGTTCCTACAATGATACTGAATGGCAGCCGGGGCACAAACCGACGGGTGGAACGGACAATCGAGGCGGCGCGTGCCGCGGTTTCTGATGCAGGCGCCGCTGGATCTGACTGTGCTTCGGTCCGGGGTACCGGATACTCTGCCGGGACGATCGGTAAACGTGTGCGAACGAGGTGTTGCCGCCATCGTCGCGGGAGAACTAGTCGAGGGTGAATCCGTAGGAGTGGAACTGCAGCTGCCTCCGTTAACGGAGCCACTGCGCATGCGCGCGTTAGTGCGGTATCAAGACAGGCTGCGCTGCGGGCTGGAGTTCGTTTCACTGTCGGCGGAACAGCGTGCTGCGATCCGCGACTGGGCCAAAGAGGCGAAACCAACGACGGAGGACAGATCAGTCGCCGCCGTGGTGACAACAGAAAAGAAAGAGAATCAACCGGAGGTGCACACGGATGCACCCGTGCGACGGAAGCCGCAGGGGAATGCGAAGCGGAAGAGGCGCGGTTTGTGGTGGCTGGTTGCTTTGATGATCCTGGTCGCTGGCGCCGGCGTATGGTGGTGGCGTTGGAATCGTGGTTGGAACGAATTGGAGTCGGGGCTAAAAATTCCTCAGGCGGCCGCCGACGAAAAGCCACGCGCCCAAGTACCGGCAGAAGTGATGCAGAAACTGCTGGTGCATCGAGTGGAACCTGTATATCCGCCAGAAGCGCGGAAAGAGCGGCTGGAAGGAACCATAGCACTGGACATCATTATCGGACCTGATGGGTCCGTGCAAAGCATGCACGCATTGAACGGGCCTGACGTCCTGGCGCGAGCCGCCATGGACGCGCTGCGCTGGTGGAAGTTTGAGCCGTACCGAATTAATGGGGAGCCGACGGTGGTTGAGACGACTGTCGCAGTGGAGTTCAAACGATAGGCTTACGGCTCTCGGCTTCCGCAAGACCGGCACATGGAATTCGTTACGCAATCGATGAAGCTTTACCTGCTTGTGCTAAGCCGGACGCTTGTGCGCCGGAAGGCGGAGGCCGGGCGCGTAAGCCGCTTTATCGTTTTCGCACCGAACGCAGGACGCTCACTCCGCTGACCGCGAAACAGACCACAGCTGCGAGCGCTGCGACCAACATGAAACTGGCTCTGAGATGGGCAAAGTCGGCGATCACCGCGCCAATCGCAAAGATCAGTCCCAAGACATTCAGCCATAACGGCGGATGAACTCTCGTGCCGATGTCTTTGCGGAGCCGGAGTTGGAAGAGCAGGGCGGCGAGGCCAATCGCGGCCACGACAACGAGGGCTAGTGGGCTGAGGAATGCTCCCCGGCGTGTGTATATAACCACCAAGCTGAGTGCGAGAAGCAGAAAACCAGCAGCGACCAACGCCCAGCCGCGGGGCTTGGGCAATGGCGCCGGATTGGACGTGGGCTCGGGCATCTAACCTGCCCAACGTTATACAGGGCGACAGGTACGGGTTTCAAATTAGCGGTAACGGAACTCGGCGGCGAAATTGTGTATACCGTTGCTCCCCGCAAACGCCAGGTAACTACATTTTATTCTTGGGAAGGATGTCACCGAAAAGAGGATCCCACCTGCCGGTGGAGGCTTTCGAGCAGATCGAGACTGACGTCAAGCTTGTAATGGCGGGCGCCTCGAGCTGCTGCGATGAATACAGCCGCGAGTTGCGGATGCATGCCTACGATCGTATCCGTATTTTCGGACTGGATTTCTGGGGAAGCCCTCGACAAATTGCTCACGAATGCCATGATTCTTGTTTTGCCGTCAGATCTGGAGGGGCTTTCGCTGGCCCTGCTCGACGCTATGGGTGCTGGGCTATGCGTGTTGACCAGCGATGTTCGGAGAATCGTAAAGTTGTCGATGGCGCGGGATTCACCTTCGACCGTGAAAATGCGGCGGACCTAGCAGATCGTCTTCGATTCCTGATTGCGAATCCAACGGTTCGGGAAGCTGCAGGACGGGCGGCAAGAAAAAGGATTGAGGATCACTGTGAGTGGCAGAAAATCACCGAGCAAATCGAGCGCTCATATTTTGAAATCCTCGGACGCCAGGTAGCGGCTACACCTGAACAAGAGCCGGACCGCGCAGCAGCGATCGTTGGAGAGGGTGGCGCCGAACGCAGGCGTGCTGGATAACTCGTCGGTTACAGCGGTTTAGACTATGCGAGCAGGTTGGGGATGGGGGCAAACCCGTCCCTTTTTTATTACAATTGAAAGGCTCCAGCACTGAGGGCGGGGCTGCTCTACGCCCGAAGCTGCCGGTCATTTCGCATGGAAGATCAGATTCTCGTTACTGGCGGGGCGGGATTTATCGGGTCGAACTTCATCCTGCAGCGAATGCGGGAGCCGGCGCTTTCCATTATCAATTTCGACAAATTGACTTATGCCGGGAATTTAAGAAACCTGGAAAGCATCAGCGACGATCGCCGGTATACGTTTGTGCAAGGCGACATCGCAGACTGCAAGCTGGTAGGTCAGATTCTGGCGGACCGCAGGCCTGCAGCAATTGTTCATTTCGCCGCAGAGAGTCACGTCGATCGTTCGATTCGCGGTCCCGAGGATTTCATTCGCACCAACGTCAACGGAACGTTTGCGCTGCTCGAGGAAGTGCGGGGCTATTGGGGCGGACTCCCGGAACAAGATCGCAGCCGTTTCCGATTCGTACACGTTTCAACGGACGAAGTGTTCGGATCGTTGGGGCCGGACGATCCACCATTTTCGGAAGTGACTCCGTATGCCCCCAACAGTCCTTACGCGGCATCGAAAGCTGCCTCCGATCATCTGGTGCGGGCGTATCACCATACTTACGGGTTACCTACCTTGACTACGAATTGTTCGAACAATTACGGACCATTTCAGTTTCCCGAGAAGTTGATACCCCTGATGATCCTGAATGCACGCGATGCAAAGCCGCTGCCGGTGTATGGTGATGGCAAAAATGTTCGGGACTGGCTGTACGTGGAGGATCATTGCGAGGCAATCGCAACCGTGCTGCGGGGAGGGCGTCCGGGCGAGACATACAACATTGGAGGCAGGAACGAAAAGCCTAATATAGACATCGTGCAGACGATCTGCGATCTGGTGGATGAGATGGCTCCGCGCAAGGGACCTTTTCGCCGCGAGCTCATCACCTATGTAAAAGATCGGCCAGGGCATGATCGACGCTATGCGATGGATGCCAGCAAGCTGGAACGGGAGTTGGGCTGGAAACCGAAGGAAACACTGGAGAGTGGGCTCGGCAAGACGGTTCGCTGGTATCTTGAGAATCACGATTGGGTGGGGGATGTCACCAGTGGAACTTACCGGCAGTGGATTGCCACGCACTACTCAGCCTAGTACTGCCACGAAAACGTTCACATGGCCGACACCACGCGATACAAGGGAATCATTCTGGCAGGTGGAGCGGGAACGAGACTTTATCCGGTAACCCAAGCAATTGGGAAGAGCCTGCTGCCCGTCTATAACAAGCCGATGATCTATTACCCGCTGTGTACGCTGATGCTGGCGGGGATCCGCGACATTCTAATCATCTCGACTGCAGAAGACGTACCCAAGTTCCAGGCATTGCTTGCGGAGGGAAGTCAGTTTGGAATTCGATTGCAGTATCAAGTACAACCGAAGCCTGAAGGAATTGCCCAGGCTTTCCTTCTCGCAGAGAAATTTATTGCCTGTAGTCCATGCTCTCTGGTCCTGGGTGACAATATTTTCTACGGACACGATTTTGCGAAGGATCTCCGCGAATCCGCTAGGAAGACTGTGGGTGCAAGGGTATTCGCTTATCCGGTGCATGATCCGGAACGATATGGCGTTGTAGAGTTCGACCAGAATGGACGCGCATTGAGCATTGAAGAAAAGCCAAAGCAACCCAAATCACGCTACGCCCTGACCGGCCTGTATTTCTATGACGGCCAAGTGGTCGCCATTGCGAAGTCTCTGAAGCCGAGCGCGCGAGGAGAATTGGAAATCACTGACGTGAATCGGGCGTATTTAAGTAATGGACAACTGGAGGTAATGGTCATGGGCCGTGGAATGGCCTGGCTGGACACCGGAACGCACGAATCACTGATGGATGCGGGGCTGTATATTCAAGCGATCGAGAAGCGGCAGGGATTAATGGTGGCTTGTCCGGAGGAGATTGCCTTCCGGTACGGCTACATCACGGCCGCGCAGGTGGAGAAGATCGGGGCTTCCATGCGAAACAGTGGCTATGGTGCGTACCTGCTGCAGCTTCTGCGGGAAAAGGTCTTCTGAGGAAAAGGCTTGATGCCTGTGACGGATCGAATCAAGAAGATCGCCACCTCACTGCCCAATGTTTTTCTGCTCGAACCCCGTGTGTTTGGAGACGAACGCGGATTCTTCCTGGAGAGCTACAACGAGAGAGAGTTCGCAAGTCTCGGTATTTACGAACGATTCGTGCAAGACAACCATTCCCGCTCGGCACAGAACGTGCTGCGCGGACTGCATTATCAGATCAAGCACGCGCAGGGCAAACTCGTGAGGGTAGTGCAAGGCGAGGTATTGGATGTTGCGGTGGACCTGCGACGCAGCTCCGAAACGTTCGGCAAATGCGCATCCGTAAGTCTCTCGGGCGAGAACAAGCGCATGCTGTGGATCCCGCAGGGGTTCGCGCATGGCTTCCTGGTTTTGTCTCCATCTGCCCAAGTTCTCTATAAATCGACCGACTATTATGCTCCGGAATATGAACGCAGTCTGGCGTGGAATGATCCCGACTTGCAGATTGACTGGCACCTGAGAGGCGAACCCATTCTCTCGCCCAAAGACCAGCGCGGAGTTCTGCTACGGCACGCGGAGTGCTTCGACTAGGCGAAAATCAGGACGATGAAGGTTCTTATTCTTGGCGGCACGGGACTGCTAGGCAAGGCGCTGGTGCGCGAGTGGCGCGACGACGAAGTGCTCGCGATGGGATCGCGGGATGTGGACATTCGCGACGCGGGCAGGGTGCAGGAAATTGTTGGTGAGTCGCGGCCAGATTGGATTGTATTGGCGGCTGCCTACACAGACGTCGACGGCTGCGAGGACAATTCCGAGCTGGCGTTTGGGGTCAATCGAGATGGGGCCGCTAACGTCGCGGCCGCTGCCCAGCAGATTCGAGCCAAGCTGATATTCCTCAGCTCGGATTACGTGTTTGATGGCAAAAAGACGTCGCCATATGAAATAGATGACAGGCGTAACCCGCAGGGTGTGTACGGAAACTCGAAGGCGCAAGCTGAGGTGAAGCTGCTCAACATCTTGTCCGACTGTTGCATCGCCCGCACCTCGTGGGTATTTGGAGTCGGTGGCAAGTGTTTTCCGGATACGATCTTGCGACTGGCGGCGGACCGCCCCGCTCTGGACGTCGTTAACGACCAACGAGGCTGCCCGACGTACACAGTGGATCTTGCGCGGGCCCTCATTCGACTTTGCCGAAAAAACGCGAGCGGGATCGTGCATGTAACGGACGCAGGCGATTGCACCTGGTTCGAATTTGCGCAGGAGATCATCACGGCATCGGGACTGTCGACCGAAGTTCGGCCAGTTAGCACTGAGCAGATGGCTCGCCCGGCACCGCGTCCCGCGTATTCGGTGCTTTCGGCAACAAGTCTGCACCAATACGGCATCGAAATGCCTGGGTGGAAGGATGCGTTGAGGCGATACCTGGAAGAGCGAAGGACCTAGTTCGATCCGGCGTTGCTTCGGTCAACGCGAGACTGTTACGATGCCGCGGGGTTCAAGCCACGTGAAATTCATCCCAAACTACATCGGTGGCGAGTTTACGAAGGGCTCGCGTGAGTTCCCGGACGTGAACCCGGCGGATGGAAGTGTGATCGCGCAGATCAGCGAGGCTGACGCGGATCTCGTGGACCGCGCAGTGCAGTGTGCCCGAAAGGCTTTGATCGGAGAATGGGGCCGAGTCGGTGTGCGTGCGCGCGCTGCAATGTTGCGAAAGGTCGGGGAGGCGATCGAATCGCGTTTCGATTGTTTTCTTGCGGCCGAAGTCGCGGACACGGGAAAGCCTGTTTCCCTTGCCGCAAAGCTGGATGTGCCCCGGGCGGCGGCGAACTTCCGCGCATTTGCGGATCTGATCAGTACTGCGGGGCTAGAGTCATTCCAGACCGAAACCCCTGATGGGAAGCGCGCTCTCAACTATGCCATCCGCAAGCCCTTGGGAGTCGTCGGGATTATCACCCCCTGGAATCTTCCTCTTCTGTTGCTGACCTGGAAAGTGGCTCCGGCGCTGGCGTGCGGTAACGCGGTGGTGGTGAAGCCATCGGAGGAGACCCCTGCGACCGCTACATTGCTTGCCGAGGTGATGCAGGAAAGCGGAGTCCCTGACGGCGTATACAACGTGGTTCACGGATTCGGACCGGGCTCGGCTGGAGAATTTCTTACGCAGCATCCGGATATCAATGCCGTCACGTTCACGGGCGAATCGCAGACCGGTGCTGCCATCCTGAAGACCGTGGCCGATTCAGTGAAGCCCGTATCGTTTGAATTGGGTGGGAAGAATGCAGCGATTGTTTTTGCTGACTGTGATTTCGAGGACACGATCGCTGGAATCAGCGACGCGGTCTTTCTCAATACCGGACAAGTTTGTCTGTGCGCCGAGAGGGTATATGTCGAGCGCCCGAGTTTTGATCGATTCGTTGACTCACTTAAGCGCAAAGCTGAAAGTCTTCGCTTGGGCAGTCCTCAGGATCCGGTAACAGAAATCGGTCCATTGATCTCGAAGACTCATCGCGAGAAGGTCTTATCATATTACCGCGTGGCCCGTGATGAGGGCGCAACAGTCGTGGCAGGCGGTGGAATTCCTGGGTTCGGCAATTCTCTTGACAAGGGATATTACGTAGAACCGACGATCTTTACGGGCCTGGCTGAGTCAGCACGGTGCGTGAAGGAAGAGATATTTGGGCCGGTTTGTCACATCGCACCCTTCGACACAGAAGACGAAGCGGTACAGATGGCGAATGACACCAAATATGGATTAGCGGCGTCAGTCTGGACATCGAACTTGAAGCGTGGACACCGCGTGGCCGAGCAGATGAATGCCGGAATCACATGGGTCAATTGTTGGTTTCTGCGAGATCTGCGCACGCCGTTTGGCGGAATGGGCTTGTCGGGGATCGGTCGAGAAGGGGGCATGCACTCGCTTAACTTTTATTCCGAGTTAAACAATATCTGTATCAGGCTTTAAATTGCCTTATGGGTGCAGAGGCTATGGGAGAGACAGCGAGCAAAATCCTCGAAGGGAAAGCACGGCCGCGAGGGAAGTATCCGCACGTCAAGCGCGCGGGCGATTTCCTGATTGTTTCGGGCATGAGTTCCCGGCGCGCTGACGATAGCATCGCGGGAGCGGAGGTCGATCAGGTGGGGACGATTCATCTCGACATCCGCGTCCAGACCCGCGCGGTCATTGAGAATGTACGCGATGTGTTGCGGTCAGCAGGGGCTGATCTGCGAGACATTGTAGAGATCACATCATACCTGGTGAATATGAATGATTTTGCCGGGTACAACGAAGTGTATGGGGAGTATTTTGACTACGATGGACCGGCGCGCACGACCGTCGCGGTGCATCAGCTGCCGCACCCGCATCTGCTGATTGAAATCCGGGCTGTTGCTTACAAACCGGAGAGATAGGAGGTCAAATGCCATCGATCAAAGAATTGAAGGCTTTCAATTTTCAGCGGTGGATCGAGGACAACGAAGAGAGGCTCAAGCCTCCTGTGGGCAACGCACAAGTTTGGGAAGACGGCGAAATGATGGTTACCGTGGTTGGAGGTCCGAATCATCGGCGTGATTATCACGACGATCCAACGGAGGAATTCTTTTATCAGTTAAAGGGAGACATTTTTCTTCGCCTGATGGAAACTCCCGGCAAGCCGCCGATTCAAGTGCCTATCAAAGAAGGGGAAATCTTCTTACTTCCTAAGCACGTGCGGCACTCACCACAACGATTGCAGCCCGGGAGCGTGGGAGTTGTGGTCGAGATGCCGCGGCCCGAAGGCGCACTGGATGGCTTCGAGTGGTACTGCCAGAATTGCCATCACCTGGTGCATCGCGCGGAGGTCAAACTGAAGAGCATTGTGCGCGATCTTCCTCCTCTGTTCGAGCAGTTTTACAGCAACGAAGCATTGCGCAAGTGCCATCATTGCGGAGCCATTCATTCCGGCAAACAGTAGAAAATGCCTGTTATCGACATCCATAATCATTTCTTTCCGCGCGAGTGGCCGGACTTGGCAGCGCGTTACGGCACATCCAATTGGCCTCATATCAAGCACACCGAAGAAGGTAAAGCCGAAATCATGGTTGGCGACCGGTTCTTCCGCAAGATCTATTCCGCTTGTTGGAATGCGGAAGTGCGATTACAGGAGATGGATCGCGACGGTGTGGATATTCAGGTGCTCTCGGCCACTCCCGTACTGTTTGCTTACGATCGGCCGATCGAACACGCGCTCGATTGCGCACAGCTATTCAATCATGCGGCATTAGAGTTGTGTGCTCAAGGAAAGGGAAGACTGAGGTCTCTTTGCCAGGTGCCCTTGCAGGACGTGGACGAGGCCTGTAAGGAGTTGAGCCGATGCATGAAGGCGGGGCACCTGGGTGTACAGATCGGGAATCACGTTGGAGAAAAGAATCTTGATGATCCAGCCATCGTCACGTTTCTGCATCATTGCGCCGCCGAAGGTGCGGCTGTGCTGGTGCATCCGTGGGACATGTTTGGCCAGTCGCGGATGCCAAAGTACATGATGCCATGGACGGTCGGCATGCCGGCGGAAACACAACTTGGCATCGTTGCGATGATTCTCGGTGGCGCCTTCGACAAGCTGCCGCGGAACCTCCGAATCTGCTTCGCGCATGGCGGCGGGAGTTTTGTCTTTCTACTGGGTCGATTGCAGAATGCTTGGCAACATCACCCCGTCGCGCATGGAGTCTGCGAGTTGCCCCCTGGAGAGTATCTTGATCGTTTTCATGTCGACTCAGCGGTGTTCGATCCGCGAGCCTTGAAGTATTTGGTAGAGACTATGGGTCTAGGGCGAGTAATGCTGGGCTCGGATTATCCGTTTCCATTGGGTGAACATCATGTGGGAGAGTTGGTCCAGTCGAGTGAATTCGATCCAGCGGCACGGTCGCGGTTGCTGGGTGAAAATGCGCTGGAGTTTCTCGGTCTGCCCCCCTCCTCCTTGCCGGTTGCGAAGTCTTTTAAAGCTGAAGAGACGATCCACACTAAGACTGACCAACTGACATACAGCTCCTATTTGCGAGTTCCTGAGTTGCTTCAACTCCAGCATCCGCAATCGCTGCCGCAACATCATGATGAGCTGCTGTTCATCATCGTTCACCAGACCTACGAGCTGTGGTTCAAGGAACTGCTGCATGATGTGGATGCAGTTGTAAAAAATCTTCGAGAGGCCGGAGAGAATCCTGATTCGCGCGACGAGGTTTATGAAGCGGCGAGACTGCTGCGCCGTTGCACGGAGATCACCCGGGTTTTGGTGGAGCAGTTTACGATTCTGGAAACCATGTTGCCGACGCACTTCCTGGCGTTCCGCGGGAAGCTCGAGCCGGCCAGCGGATTCCAGTCGGAGCAGTTTCGCGAACTTGAGTTCTTGTGCGGGCTCAAAGACGAGAAGATGCTGCGATATCACAAGCCTACGCCGGAGGCATACGCCCAGCTCGAACGCCGATTGCGAGAGCCTTCGCTGCACGACGTCTTCTTCGAGGCGTTGCAAGCCATCGGAAAATTGCAAATTGATAAGAATGTGGGCGAGCGCGAACAGTTCGAGGCACGAGCCAGGGCGGTGCTTTCGTTGTATCGCGACGAACATAGCCATCGGGACTGGATCGACGTCTGCGAGAGGCTTACGGAATTCGACGAGCTCGTCGTCGGTTGGAGGCTTCGCCACATTCAGCTCGTCGAAAGAGTCATTGGCGCGCGCATGGGAACCGGGGGCAGTTCAGGATCATCTTACCTGAAGCTCACACTCGATAAGAAGTTTTTCCCGGAACTGTGGGAGGCGCGGACACTGCTCGCCGAGTAACTACTTCGCATACTTTTTCTCGAATGCCGCCGAAAGCCGAGACGATCACGCTGATTGGCGCCGGGCTCAACGGGCCGCTGCTCGCTCTTGAGCTGGTCAAGCGTGGTTTCCAGGTGGCGATTTACGAAAGACGTCCTGATATGAGGCGGGTGCGCATGAGCGCGGGCCGGTCCATTAATTTGGCGCTGTCGGCGCGGGGAATCTACGCGCTGTCGCAGGCAGGTCTGTGGAACGATATGCACAGAATCGTCGTTCCGATGAGGGGAAGGATGATGCATTCCACAGCGTCGCAGATTACATTCCAGCCGTACGGAAGGAACGAGTCGGATGTCATCAATTCCATCTCGCGCGCTGAACTCAATATCACGCTCATGAATGCCGCGGAGGAACGCGGCGTCAGAATCCATTTCCAGAAACGCTGCGTTGGAATGGAGATGAAGAGCAACGTGATCTATTTGCAGGATGAAATGACGGGCGAGCAGGAATCGGTGGGGGGCGATATCGTGATCGCCTGTGATGGATCAGCATCGGCCATCCGTGGCGAGATGTTGAAGCGGAGCCGTTTTGATTTCTCTCAGGAATATCTGGATTACGGGTACAAAGAACTCACGATTCCACCCGCTGTCGGGGGTAAGCACGCTTTGGAGACGAACGCGTTGCACATTTGGCCGCGCGGGAACTACATGCTTATCGCGCTTCCGAATGTGGATGGAACATTTGCCTGCATCCTGTTCCTGCCGTTTGAGGGACCGGACAGCTTCGAGCAGCTAAGCACACGGGAAGAGGTGCGCGAGTTTTTTCAGTCGCGGTTTCCGGATGCGAGTTCGCTTATGCCAGACTTGGTGGATAACTTCTTTGCCAATCCGGTTGGGTCGATGGTAACGATTAAATGTTCGCCCTGGCATGCCGAAGGCAAGGCGCTTCTGCTAGGCGATGCGGCGCACGCGATCGTTCCGTTTTTCGGCCAGGGAATTAATTGTGGATTTGAAGACTGTAGCGTGCTGCTGCAGTTGCTGGACCGGCATGGTGCGGATTGGGGCAGAGTTTTCCATGATTTTGAGCGTGCGCGCAAGGAGAACACTGACGCCATCGCCGATCTGGCCATCGAGAACTTCGTCGAAATGCGGGATCGGGTCGGCGATCCGCGCTTTCTCTTTCGCAAGAAAGTGGAGTTTGCGCTGCAAGAGAAATTTCCGGATCGCTTCGTGCCCAAGTACTCGATGGTCACGTTTCTGCGTGTGCCCTATGCCTCCGCTCTGAAGCGAGGACGATCACAAGAGAGGATCCTGACCGAGCTCTGCGAAGATGTCGATCGTATTGACGAGCTGGACTGGGCGAAAGCCGAGAAGAGGATTTACGAAGAACTGACTCCGCTGGAGAGCTCGTGAAGCGCGTGCCATTTCAGCTTGGGCCGCAGTACGCCGCGCAAATGGATGCGCAGGACCCATTAGCTTACTTCCGCGATCGGTTTCACCTTCCCACGACGAAAAGCGGCGAGGAGTCCATTTATCTCTGCGGACATTCTCTCGGACTCCAACCCAAATCTTCGCGAACATATCTCGAACAGGAACTGAAGGATTGGGCCGAACTCGGCGTCGAGGGGCACTTCCACGCGAAGAATCCTTGGTATCCTTATCACCGGTTGTTGACGGAGCAGACGGCCGAATTGGTCGGAGCCAAGCCGGTCGAGGTCGTGGTCATGAATTCCTTGACGGTTAACCTTCATCTGATGATGGCGTCGTTCTACCGTCCGACATCGCAGAGGCACAAGATCCTGATCGAGCGTGGCGCTTTTCCATCCGATCAATATGCGGTGAAATCTCAGATCCTCTTTCACGGGTACGAACCTTCCACATCCCTGCTCGAGCTTACTGCACGTGAGGATGAGTCTTGTGTCCGCGATGAGGACATTGAAACGCTGATTGAGCAAGAGGGCGAGTCCATTGCGCTGATCTTGCTGGGAGGCGTGAATTATGCCACGGGACAGTTATTCGCCCTAGAGGAAATCACGAGAGCAGGACAGCGGAAGGGATGCGTGGTTGCTTTCGATCTTGCCCATGCCGTGGGAAATGTCCCGCTTCGTTTGCACGAATGGGGGCTGGATTTTGCGGTATGGTGCAGCTACAAGTATCTGAATGGCGGCCCAGGTTGTGCGGGAGGTTGTTTTGTTCACGAGCGGCATGCGCGAGCGTGGGATCTGCCGCGGTACGCAGGCTGGTGGGGTCATGCTGAGACAAAGCGGTTCGAGATGGGACCTGAGTTTCATCCCATGTCGGGCGCGGAAGGTTGGCAGTTGAGCAACCCGCCAATTTTAGCGTTGGCCCCCCTGCGCGCCTCGATGGAGATTTTTTCGGAAGCCGGTATGGAGCACTTGCGAGAAAAGAGCCGAGGGTTGACCGCTTACCTGGAATTCCTTCTGCGCGAGGAGATGCCGGCGAAGTACTCGATCATTACGCCCTCCGATCCCGAGCGACGGGGTGCGCAGCTCTCCATTCGAGTGCCGAGTGGGCGTGGAGTGTGTGACCGATTAATATCCCAAGACGTAATTGGAGATTGGCGCGAGCCTGATACATATCGAGTTGCGCCGGTGCCGCTCTACAACTCATTTCGTGATGTCTATCGCTTTGTTCAGCGATTCTCGGTGGCTCTTTCGTAACCAAACGACCTCCACGTTCGGACTCGCATCACTGATTACTGCGGTAATACTTTACATTTTCCTTACAAACGTACAATGCCCTCGTGGGGAGTGCCGCGCTGAGCGACGGGCGAAAGTGGACTATTGCGATCTGCGTGCTCGTATGCGTGCATATCGCCGTATCCGTGGTCGTGCCGCGTAGTTTTGCGCTCACTGCGTTTGGTGACATTCTGCAGAATGTCCTACTCTCTCTTGCTACGGTTGCATTTCTCACCAGCGTAAAGACTACGTCAGGCAAGACCCGGTTGTTCTGGTTGCTGATGGCACTCGGCCTGGCGACCTGGCTGATCTCGCAGGTCATGTGGACATACTTCGAGGTCTACCTGCGACATGAAGCTCCCAATCCGTTTGGCGGCGATGTGATTCTGTTTCTGCACGTCGTGCCCATGATGGCAGCCATCGCAATTCAACCGCATCAGAAACAAGAAGACCGCGCGCTCCAGGCGAGAATGCTTGATTTTGGGCTGTTGCTGATCTGGTGGCTGTTTCTATACCTGTTTGTGGTGATTCCCTGGCAGTACGTGCAGCCTTCGGAACCAGTATACGGCCGGAGTTTTGATCTGCTGTACTTCAGTGAGGAACTCGTGCTTGCCGGAGGCCTCCTATTCGTATGGCGTCGCAGCCGGGGAATTTGGCGGAGCATCTATCTCCAGTTATTCGGAGCCACGGTCCTGTACTGCTTTGCCTCGCTGCTGGCCAGCGAGGCGATTGACTTGCACCTTTATTACACAGGGAGCTTGTATGACGTCCCGCTCGTAGCATCAATGGCTTGGTTTGTCCGGATTGGGTTTCTATCTTCATCGGGGGATTTTGAGGTGCCCTCGGAGAACGGGCTCATGCGCGGGTTCGGGATGTGGAAAGCCCGTCTCGCAATGTTGGCGGTCTTTGTCACTCCGCTGATGGTGGCTTGGGCAGAGTTCGGGGGGGACGCTTCCACACGAGTTCGCACCTACCGCTTGTTCCTCACGGTAGCGGTCATGCTGGTGATGGGGTTGCTGGTATTCCTGAAGCAGCATCGGCTCGATCAGGAGTTGTTGGCCCTGTTGCGCTCATCGCGCAAAAATCTCGAAGAAATGCGCCGTCTGAAGGACGAACTAGAGGACAAAGAGCAGTCTTTGCGGTGGCACAGCCTCGAACTCCAGCGGAAGAACCTGGAATTGCAGGAGATTTCCTTCACGGACGTGCTGACCGGCGTTTGGAATCGCCGATACATGGAAGAGATACTTTCGGCAGAAGCCGGCCAGGTCCTGCGCAATTATCAGCGCATGCGGAGCAGTGACTTCCGAAAGGTGGATCACCGCGATCTGGTGTTTGTTATGGTCGACATGGATTTCTTCAAAGAGGTGAACGATCTCTATGGACACCCTGCCGGAGACCGGTTACTGCAACTGGTGGCCGAAAGGCTTTCGACTGTGGTGCGCAAGTCCGATGTGCTGGTGCGCTGGGGCGGCGAAGAGTTTCTGATCATGAGCCGCTCGGCGGATCCTACGGGAACACCGGCGTTTTGCAGCCGCATCCTCGAAGTAATCTCGTCCGAACCGTTTGATCTTGGACACGGAATCACGGTAAGCAAGACCTGTTCTGTGGGATGGGCAGCTTATCCGTGGTGTCGCCAGGCGTACGAGGCGATTTGCGCCGAGGAGTCCATCGAACTGGCCGATGCCGCTCTCTACCGGGCCAAGGCCATGGGCCGAAATCAGGGCGTCGGTATCGTCGCGACGGAGGCAGCAGCTCAGAATCCGACGGAAATCAACCTGTATTCCTTGCGTCAAGTGAAGGCTCCGATTGCCCACACGATCGAGACGCCTTGTCCGACGGATGCTCACATGCTCGTGCCGCCGCTGGCGGCCACGCGTGCGGCGAGCACGGGCCACAGCTAATCCCGTGCGGCCTTCGAGACAGCTTGACCTGAGCCATGCGGTTGACTACAGTGAGAAGCCGGTCTGCGGCAATCTGAGGGCATAATTCCGAATGAAGAATCCTGCGCGCAAAGCGGGCCTTCACCAGAAGGCTCAACTGATGTCTGCATCTGAAATTGAACGCACGCTGGTGCGTCTCGCCTACGAGATTGTAGAAAAGAACGGTGGAGTCGATGCCCTGGGACTAGTCGGGATTCGGCGCCGTGGGGTTCCGATCGCGGAACGTTTAGGCAAGATCATTACCCGGATCGAAAATGCAAAGGTGCCGGTTGGCACGCTTGATATCACGTTTTACCGCGATGATCTATCGACGTTAGGGCCCAAACCCGTGGTTCAGCAAAAGGAAATCGGGTTCGAGATTGAAGACAAGAATATCGTGCTCGTTGACGACGTGCTTTTCACCGGTCGCACCACACGGGCCGCGCTGGACGCATTGTTCGAGCACGGTCGGCCTCGGAGGGTGCAGCTGTGCGTCTTGATCGATCGGGGGCACCGGGAGATTCCTGTAGAGGCTACTTTTGTTGGCCGCCACGTTCAGACTACGATGAGCGAGGTGATCGAGGTAAAACTGACTGAAATCGACGAAGCAGAGAAGGTGCTGCTGATGGAAAAATAGTTTAGACTTTTTGTGCCCAACAAAAGACGGTGGCTCGCGCCACCGTCTTCGTATTTTTGGGGTGATATTAAGCGACTCGGGTGCAGACGGCTTTGGTTTGGGTATAGAGATTGAGCACATCGTGCCCCATCTCGCGTCCCCATCCGGACTGCTTATAGCCTCCGAACGGAAGCGCGGCGTCGAAGATGTTGTAGCAGTTGATCCATACAGTTCCGGCTCGAAGTTGCTCGGCGGTGCGGTGTGCCTTGCTGATGTCGCGCGTCCACACCGCTGCTGCGAGACCGTATGGGCTGTCGTTGGCACGAGGGACAATTTCCTCGGGGTCTGTGAAGGGCATGGCCGTCACGACCGGACCGAAGATTTCTTCCTGCACCACTTTCATATCCTCGTTTGTGTTGACCAGAACCGTGGGCTCGACGAAATATCCGTGATCCCCCGCCTTGTGGCCGCCAGTGACTGCCTTCGCGCCCTCGGAAAATCCCGACTCGAGATATCCGCAAACGCGATTTAGTTGTTCTTCCGATACAAGCGGCCCCATTTGTGTCCCGGGCTCAAGGCCAGATCCGACTTTGATCTTCTTCGCATAGTCGGCGACGCCTTCCACAACGCGATCGTAGACGGATTTTTCCACGTACAGACGCGATCCCGCGCAGCAGCATTGACCGTGATTGAAGAAGATGGCGCTGGCCGAACCTGGAATCGCAGTTTCGAGATCGGCATCTTTGAAGACTACGTTCGGGGACTTTCCGCCGAGTTCCAGGGACACCTTCTTCAGATTGCCGGCGGCAGCCTGGACGATTAGTTTGCCGACTTCGGTTGATCCGGTAAATGCGACCTTGTCGACATCCGGGTGTGCGGCCAATGCGGCTCCGGCAGTCTCGCCATAACCGGGGACGATGTTGACGACGCCATCCGGAAACCCTGCTTCCATAATCAGGTCGCCCAGGCGAAGGGCGGAGAGCGGAGTCTGCTCGGCGGGCTTAAGTACGACAGTGCAGCCGGTGGCCAGCGCCGGGCCGAGTTTCCACGCAGCCATCAGCAGCGGGAAGTTCCAGGGAATGATTTGCCCGACGACGCCGACTGGTTCGCGCAACGTATAAGCGAAATACCTTGCCCCGGGCGTGTAGGGAACGGAGATCGGAATCGTGTTGCCTTCGAGTTTCGTGGCCCATCCCGCCATGTAGCGGAAGAGATCGACCGCGAGCGGAACATCCGCCGCTTTGGCGACGCCCAGCGGCTTGCCGTTATCAAGGCTCTCAAGGTAAGCGAATTCCTCGACGTGCTGTTCTAGCAAGTCAGCCAACTTCCAGACGAGGCGTCCGCGTTCGGAAACCGTCATGCGGCGCCACGGCCCGTTGTCAAAAGCGTTCCTTGCCGCTCTCACGGCCTGCTCGATATCCTCGCGATCGCCTTCTGCCACCTGCGCGAGAACTTCGCCGGTGGCCGGGTTGTAGGTTGGAAAAGTCTTGCCGGACGCAGCATTTACCCACTGTCCGTTGATTAACATTTTTCGCGGTTTGTCGATGAATTCTGCTACTTGCGGATGGATTTGCGGCGAGACTGCGATGCCCATTTGGGGGTCCTCCTTGGTCAACGTGGACTTTGCAAAGAGAAATGATGCCGGGCGAATGAAAACTCCGGGTATGCTAGTCCTGCTCGGGTGGAAAAATCAATCCGGGAGATTACTCTCCGTAGGGAACCCAGATGTTCTTGACCTGAGTGGCGTGTTCGAGAAACCAGCGGCCTTCGGCAATGCTGGAATCGAACCAATCGATCGCCCGGCCTTCGTTCGTCCAGACCTGCTTCAGGTTCCCGGTCGACATGGCCTTGGCCGAGGCGACGGTCGCGTCGTCGCCGTAGCACCAGATCGCATCGACGTCATCGTGTTCCGCCAGCGGCTTGAGCAGCTGAGAGACATATCCGGTCACGATGTTGACCGCGCCTCCAGGTAGGTCGCTCGTATCAAAAAGTTGGTAGAGATCCGCCGTGATCAGCGGATACTTTTCCGATGGAACGGCGATCACGGTGTTTCCGGCCGCAAGCAGGGGCATCACTAAGGAGAGGAAGCCGAGGAGCGGAGTCGCTGACGGACAGATCACTCCCACAGTGCCGATCGGTTCGTTCATAGCAAGGGCAATGTTGCGGAACGGCGGATTGTGAACCACGCCGTCAAACTTATCGGCCCACGCTGCATAGGAAAAGATGCGCTGGACTCCGAGTTCGACTTCGTGTCTTGCTTGCTGCTCTCCAACCGCACCGGCAAGCCAGCGTGCGATTTCGTCGCTGCGAAGAGTTAAGTTTTCCGCGCAATAGTAGAGGACTTGGGCACGACTGTGGGCCGTCGCTTTCGTCCAGCTTTCGGCTTTGCGGGCCGCTTCGACTGCATTTCGAATGTCTTTGCGATTTCCGAGAGACGCCTCGCCGAGTATCCTTCCGTCGGGCGAGCGCACCTGCATGCTGTAACCGGAATCGGGGCGTGCCTGCTTGCCTCCGATATAGAGCTTGACGGTGCGGTCAATCGACGGAGAGTTTGATTCGGCCCATTCTCGCGATTCAAGAGCAGGCGAAGCGACCGCCGCCGACAGCTTCGGCGCGTGCTTGAACCATTTCGGTTCCATGTATTCGAGCAGACCCTCACGTCCGCCTTCGCGACCGTAGCCGCTTTCGCGATATCCACCAAAACCGCAGGCCGCGTCGAACAGGTTGGTGCAATTCACCCAAACCACGCCCGCTTTGATCTGTGCAGCGACGTGCAATGCGACATTGATGTTTTCGCTCCAGATACATGAAGCCAGCCCGTAGACCGTATTGTTCGCCAGTTCAACGGCCTCTTTGGGAGTACGGAAGGTCATCGCGGCGAGCACCGGGCCGAAGATCTCCTGCTGCGCGACGATCGAGGAGGGATGCACATTGCTAAGGATTGTGGGCGGGAAATAAAAACCGCGCGATGGGAGTGCCACTTGCGGCTGCCAGCAGGTTGCTCCTTCTGCTACTCCCTGGGCCACCAGGCGCTCGATTCTCTCCAATTGCACGCGCGCTACGATGGCTCCGATGTCGATTGCCTTATCGAGTGGCGGTCCGATGCGAAGTGTATTCATGCGATCGCGAATTTTCGAAATCAGCACTTCGGCGATGCTTTCCTGCATGAGCAGTCGCGATCCGGCGCAGCAGACTTGGCCTTGATTGAACCAGATTCCATCGACCAGTCCTTCGACGGCGCTATCGAGATCGGCATCATCGAAAACGATGAAAGGCGACTTGCCGCCGAGTTCCAGAGAAAGGCGCTTGTGGCTGGAAGCGGTCGCTGCGCGGATCGCTCGCCCCACTTCCGTCGAACCCGTAAACGCGATTTTGTCGACGTCGGGATGCTTCACCAAGGCCGCGCCCGTCGATCCGTCACCGGTAACGATGTTGACCACCCCGGCGGGGATACCTGCTTCTTGACAGAGCCCTGCGAACGCTAGGGCGGTGAGAGGCGTGAACTCGGCGGGTTTGAGAACCACGGTGTTACCCGTTGCAAGCGCTGGTGCGATCTTCCATGCGAGCATCAGCAGAGGAAAGTTCCATGGAATGATCTGTCCAACCACCCCGCAGGGTTCAGGTTGGGAAAACTCCTGATCGAGCAGTTGCGCCCAGCCTGCGTGATAGTAGAAATGGCGTGCCACAAGGGGAATGTCGATATCGCGGCTCTCGCGAATGGGCTTGCCATTGTCCATGGTTTCGAGAACGGCGAGCAAGCGCGAATGCTTCTGTACGAGGCGAGCGAGGTTGTAGAGATAACGGGCGCGCAGGTGAGGCTTCAGGGCGCGCCACTTCGGGAAAGCCGCTCGTGCGGCGCGGACTGCCGCCTCGATATCCGGCGAACTGCCTTGTGCGATACTCGCCAGTATCTCGCCCGTTGAAGGATCGACCGTATCGAAATATTCTCCCGCAGGCGGGGCCTGCCATTCACCAGCGATGAAGTGGTTGAATTTGCGGCCGTGGCGATCCAGCCAAAGTTGCGCTTCTTTCGGATCTTCCGGCGCGGGGCCGTACTCCATGGTAACGAACTTTTCTGCGATGCTCATGGGTTCGATCTCTCGTGTTGGCGAATCTTGTCAGGCAATTGGGTGACGGTACTCGGCGGAGTATCGTCCGGTGGCGTAATGATCCAGTTGCCGTTCAATGTCACCCAAGAGGCCACTGGCGCCGAAACGTAACATCTCCGCACGTAACCAGGAATCACCAAGTTCCTCTTTCATCAGGGCGAGCCAGTCCAGCGATTGCTTTGCGGTGCGAAGGCCACCAGCCGGCTTGAATCCCACGGCCATGCCAGTCTGCTGTGCGTATTCACGAATGGCGCGAACCATCACCAGGCTGACCGGGAGGGTGGCGTTCACATTCTCTTTTCCAGTCGAGGTCTTGATGAAGTCGGCGCCGGCCATCATGGCAACCAGGCTGGCCCGCGCGACATTACGCAGCGTCTGCAAGTCGCCTGTGCCGAGAATGACTTTCATGCGGGACTGGCCGCAAGCTTGTTTGAAGGCAGAGATCTCGTCATAGAGTGCCTGCCATTCGGCTCCGAAAACGTGGGCGCGAGTGATGACTACGTCAATTTCGTTGGCTCCGGCTTCTAGTGATCTGCGGATTTCAGCAACCCGTTCAATAAGAGGAGATAGCCCTGCCGGAAATCCCGTTGAAACGGCCGCCACCTGAATCCCACTGCCCACAAGCGCGCGGAGAGCCGTTTCCACAAAAGTGTGATACACGCAAACCGCGGCCACCTTGATTCCGAGCTCCTCGATCCCGAGTCTTGCCACGAGTTCCTGTTGAATCGGCTGTCTCGCCTTCGCGCACAAGCGGCGCACCCGCTCTTCCGTGTCGTCTCCGGAAAGCGTGGTCAGGTCCATGCATGTGATGGCTCGCAGAAGCCAGGCCGCCTGCCAATCTTTCTTTACCGTTCGCCGCGCCACCTGCGATTGGATCCGGCGTTCCACGGCGCTGGTGTTTACGCGGGCCTCCCGCACCCAGTTCAGATCCAGTGAAATGCCGGAATTTTGGAGAAGCGGTCGTCCGTGCAGGGAGGCGATTGCGCGAGACCCATCGCGATCCTGAGTCGCTTGCGAGTCAGGACGTCGCGTGATTTGGGTTGGATCGCTCAACATTCGAAGAAGATGTCCTGCACGAACCCCGGCGAGCATCAAGCCAGAATGCAATTGTACGGCACCAGCAGTTTTCCGCGCGAGTTGGAGGAGTCGCCTCGTGCCGGAGGAAAGACTGGGGTAGAAAGGCAGCCGAGGGTTTAAAATGTCGCACGATTTGGGCAATGGCCGGAGATTGACAACTACAAGGAAATTATCGATATGCCTCAGATTAAGTCGTCTGCGGCTGTCCGCGCGAAACTAGTGCGGGCGGCAACGCGAGTCATGAAGAACGCACATGCTCCCTATTCCAAATTTCGGGTTGGGGCAGCGATCCTGCTGACGAATGGAAAAATCTTCTCCGGTTGCAATGTCGAGAATGCTTCCTACGGCATGACCAACTGCGCCGAGCGCACGGCGATTTTCACCGCCGTGGCCGAACTTGGTCCCAAGATTGAGATCCAAGCGGTTGCCCTGACGAACGATCGCGGCGTGGCGTGTTCTCCGTGTGGTGCCTGCCGGCAAGTGATTTACGAGTTCGGCCCGGACGCGACGGTGTTCTTTCAGGGCCCTGACGGTTCCAAGCAAGCACGCATTAAAGAACTTCTTCCGGAAGGATTCCGCTTCGAGTGACCGGTCTAGGATCCGCCCCAGCGAAATTCCGCGCTATTGATGTCATCCGACATAAGAGAGATGGCCTCGAACTCAACCATGACGAGATTGAGGGTCTGGTACATGCATATACGGTCGGCGATGTTCCTGATTATCAGGTTTCGGCCTGGCTGATGGCGGTTGTGCTGCGAGGCATGACACGAGGCGAGACTGCGGCATTGACGGAGGCGATGCTGCATTCGGGCGAAGTCCTCGATTTGTCGTCGATGCCGCGGAAGAAAGTCGATAAGCATTCTACTGGCGGGGTCGGAGACAAGACTTCCCTCGTCCTTGCTCCCCTGGTTGCCGCGGCTGGCATTGCAGTGCCGATGATCAGTGGGCGAGGGCTAGGCCACACCGGCGGTACACTCGACAAGCTCGAAGCGATTCCCGGTTTCAACGTAAACCTGCCTGTGGCTGAGTTCCGGCGCGTGCTTGAGACCTGCGGGTGCGCGATGGTCGGCCAAACGCCCGAAATTGCGCCGGCTGACCGAAAACTCTATGCTCTTCGCGACGTTACCGGCACAGTCGAGAGTCCCTACCTGATCTGCGCCTCGATCATGAGCAAGAAGTTGGCCGAGGGCATCGATGCGCTCCTGCTCGATGTAAAGACCGGATCCGGCGCCTTCATGAAAAAAGAAAAGGATGCAGCTTTTCTTGCCGAACTTATGGTGGAAACAGGCGAGCGCATGGGTAAGCAAGTCGTGGCTCTGATCACCGACATGGATCAGCCCCTCGGAAAAATGATTGGTAATGCACTGGAAGTGATGGAAGTTGTAGAAATCCTGCGGGGTCACGGGCCGGAGGATTTGCGTGAATTGTGCCTTCACCTGGCGGGCTGGATGCTGCAATTAGGAGGTGTTTCCAACAGCGTCGCGGAAGGGACACAGCTCAGTACACAACTGATTTCGTCGGGCAAGGCGCTTGAGAAATTCAAGCAGATGATTGAACTGCAGGGAGGGGATTCGGGGGTGATTGATGATGCCAGCCGTCTGTCTCAGGCGAAAAGTAGAGCTGATGTTTTCAGTCCGACTGCTGGTTTCGTTGCTTCCATGCAATGTGAACAGATCGGAACTGCCTGTGTCATTCTCGGCGGGGGACGCGAGCGCAAAGAGGATTCAGTCGATCCCGCAGTGGGAATCGTTCTGCACAAGAAAGTCGGAGATCCAGTGAGTGCGCAGGAACCGCTTGCAACCATTCACTACAATTCCCCGCCCCGAGCGCAAGAAGCTGCAAGGCTGATTTCCAGCAGTATTCAGGTCGGCGACGTGGTACCTCCGAAGAGGCCCCTGATTCACAGAGTCATCCAGAAGTCCGGAGACCAACGCTAATGCAGAAATTCACCGGTGTTCTGGGGCTTATAACCTTACTCGCCGTTGCATACATCTTCTCCACGAACCGCCGTGCGATCCGTTTGAAGACGGTGGCATGGGGTCTCGGTCTGCAGATCACATTTGCGATTTTTGTATTGCGCGTCGACTTAGGCCGCCGACTATTTCAGGCCGCAGGCGATGCTGCCAATCGAGTCCTCAGCTACTCCTATGTCGGCTCAGAGTTTGTCTTTGGTCCACTGGGGCAGCGTGGATCGAGCATCGGATTCATCTTCGCTTTTCAGGTGCTCCCCACAGTGATCTTCATCTGTGCACTCTTCGCGATCCTTTATCACTACGGGATTATGCAGTTCATCATCCGGATCGCGGCCTGGGCCATGACGCGAATTATGGGTGCAAGTGGCGCCGAATCGATGAATGTGGCGGCCAGCATTTTTATGGGACAGACCGAAGCTCCCGTCACCATCCGCCCGTTTCTGCCTGAACTCACTCGTTCGGAACTCATGACGGTGATGACGAGCGGGATGGCGCACGTTTCAGGCTCCATCATGGCGGCGTATTTTGCGTATGGCGCAGAGCCCCGGCACGTGCTGAGCGCCGTCATTATGACCGCTCCGGGCACGATCCTGATCTCGAAGATGCTGGTGCCGGAAACCGAAGAACCAAAGACCGCAGGACGCGTTGTGATGAGTGAGGACGAGACGGAAAAAGAGCGTCACGAGAACCTGCTCGGGGCGATTGCGCGTGGCACGGGAGATGGCCTGCACATGGCATTGAACATTGGCGCCATGCTGATCGCGTTCCTCGCTCTGGTTGCTCTGTTGGATGGCATTCTCGGCGGAATTCATCGCCACTTTGCGTGGTTCCCGGTGAGTCTGGAAAGCGTTTTTGGAGTCATCTTATCCCCAGTGGCATGGTTGATCGGGATTCCGTGGCGTGATTGTCGCGCGGTAGGAAATCTGCTCGGAACGCGAATGGTACTGAACGAACTCGTGGCTTTTACAATGCTGGGTCCGCAGAAAGCGACGCTCGATGCGCGCTCTTTCACCATCGCCACATTCGCGCTGTGCGGGTTCGCCAATCTGAGTTCGATCGGAATCCAGATTGGTGGCATCGGAGCCCTCGCCCCGAACAAGCGGGGTGAATTGGCACGCCTTGGCTTCCGCGCTATGCTCGCCGGCACGATGGCGAATCTGATGTCGGCATCCATTGCGGGCATGCTGCTGTAAGATTCGTGGTTTCACATTTCACATCAAGGACCTTATCCCGTGAAGCACTACGTTTCACTCTGCATAATTCTCGCGCTGCTGGTGTTTGTCGCTGTTGGGTTTGCAGAATCGCCCCGGCGAGTGATTATTGACACCGATCCGGGCATCGACGATGCAATGGCGGTTCTGCTTGCTCTCAATTCCCCTGAGTTGAAGGTCGAAGCTCTTACTGTGGTTCCAGGAAATGTTGAAGGCTGGCAAGGACTGGAAAACGCCTTAAAAATCGTTTCCCTTGCCGGGCGATGTGATGTCGCGGTCGCTGCCGGAGCACAGCACCCGCTCAATCAGAAGCTGATCACAGCTCAGTTCTGGCATGGCAAGAATGGGCTGGCGGGAGTGGAACTGCCTGCGCCGAAATGCAAGTCGGAGTCACGTTTCGGGCCTAATCTCATCATCGAATTGGTACATAAATATCCGCATGAGATCACCTTGATCCCGGTTGGTCCGCTCACGAACATTGCGCTGGCAGTCTCGAAGGATCCGTCGATCGTTCCGCTTGTGAAGGACATCGTGATCATGGGTGGATCCATTAGCGGCGGCAATGTGGATGGAGCAGCGGAGGCGAACATCTATGGCGACCCCGAAGCTGCGTCGATCGTCTTCAACGCGGGATGGATCGTCACCATGATCGGCTCGGATGTGGGCGAGCGTACCCTGATCACGCGAAGGCATTTGGCGCAGCTGCACGCAATGCACGGGCCGGAGAGCGATTTCATTTTCAAACTGGCGGACTGGTATCTGACCCGCTCTGAGAAAAGCGGCTATCCCGGTGCGGCGATGTACGATCCGCTCGCGGTGGCGACGGTTATCGATCCGAGCCTAGTGACGCTCAAAGAGATGCATGTCGACGTTGAAACAAAGGGGGAGTTCACGCGTGGAGAAACGGTGGCCAACCGAATGGGCTCGAATGAAAATAACGTGCTGCACGGGGACCATTACGAAATTGAAGGTGTGATCGATTTGAAAGCAAACGCAAAAGTATGTACCGCATCCGATGCGGAGCGTTTTCTGCAGCTGTTTATCGGGCGGATAAAAGGCAAATAGTGGCGTCATTTAGCGAAGCGTCACGCACGTCACGCAGCGGTACTTTCCTCCAACATTCGCGCAGTCTCTTCTGCTTTGAAGCGTCAGTCGGGTCAGCCGCAAGTCAATGAACCGCCGGGCCGCTACCGGGCTTTAGGTTCGGATCCGGCGATTCCCCAGTCTTCGATATGAAGGAGTATGTCGGCGGGATCAGCGTCGACGCGGAAGGCTCCGCATTCTTCAAGGGGTGCTCCGATTAGACTTGAGCCCCGGCGGCGCCACGGTGGGAGGGCGTCTTGGCTCGTTTTTGCTGATACATGAGAGCGTCGGCTTTTTCCAGCAGGGCTTCGATATGCGGGCTGGTAGCCGACGAGCTCGAGACAATTCCAATGCTGAACGATAGAGGATAGGTACGGTTGGGGAGCGCATTACACGCATCCAGGTTTTTCTGGATTCTCAGCCGGATGCGCTGGGTCTCGCTTTCGTTGGCGTCGCCGATGAAGACCGCGAATTCGTCGCCGCCCAGACGTCCGAATATATCGGATTGGCGAAAGCTCTCTTTCAAGACATTGGCAAGTTCCATGAGGGCACGGTTCCCGGTCTCATGCCCGAGCGTGTCATTGATTTGTTTCAGACCATCAAGGTCGACGAATGCAACGGAGAAATCCCCCGCGTTTCGCAAGGCGAGCTTCATCCGATGTTCCGCGAGGGCAAGGAAGCCTTTGCGGTTAAAGAGTCCGGTGAGGTCGTCGATTTGGGAAAGGTTTTGCAGGACAGCATTGGAGGCAGCAAGTTCCTGCGCCTTGAGTGCCAGTTCCTGTTCGGTGACTTTCCGGGCTGCGATATCGCGCTCCAACAGTTCGTTGCTGCGCTGTAATTCAGCGGTGCGAAGCCCCACCAGGTCTTCCAGTTGAGCGCGATACTGCTGAAGTTCCTGTTCGACGCGCTTGCGCTCGGTGATATCCCGGGATATCCCCATGGTACCGATGATGTTTCCGTCACTGTCGCGTAGAGGCAGCTTTGTGGAGAGCACCCAGGTTTCGCGACCGTCGGGCCATGTCTCCCGTTCTTCTTTTTCTACGATGGGCTGACCGCTGCGTACGATCTCCTGTTCGTCTTCGAAGGCCTGGCGGGCATGTTCTTCACGGAACATGTCGAAGTCGGTTTTGTTGATGGCTTGGGTGGGGTCGGTCAGACCGAAGCGGGCCGCCAAGGATCGGCTGATGCGGACAAAACGGCTGTGGCGGTCTTTGAAGTAGACGCCGTCGGGGATATGTTGCAGAAAGGCCTTGAGAAGTTCCTCTTCGGTTCCGCGCACTGGCATGGGCACAGCGTAGCTTGTGATTTGGACAATGTTACTCCAATCGGGGGATTTTGAACCCATCGCGAGTAATGTTACCGGCGGTTGCGGTATCCGGTTTGATTTACTGGGTCTCTGGGCTGACCTGAAAATCCTCCCTTGCAGCAAAGGGCAGCCAGAGTCACTCGGTTTCTTCTTTGCGGGACGGACGAATGCGTCCCTCCCTACGCTAGAATCGCTGCTACTTTGCCTTGTAGACGATTTTGCCAGCGACCATTGTCCAGAGAACCTTTGTCGCTTCCATGTCGTCGGGGCTGATTGTCAGAACATCGCGGTCTAAGAGCACCAAATCGGCGCGCTCGCCGGGCGCGATTACTCCTATCGATTCAAGATTCAAGGCCTTGGCGGAATTGCGCGTGTAGGCGTAGAACATCGCCTCGCGAGGCATCGACTGGGCGGCGTCGAGGATGCCTTCATTTCCTTTCCTTGTTTCCGCTTTGTATATGGCTCGGAAGATGTTCGCAGTGGAGACTGGCCAATCACTTGCGCCAGAAATGACTCCGCCGTTATCCAAAACCGAGCGTGCGGGGTATTGCCATTTGTAAATTTCGGGATCGACATAGGGTTTGAGGATTTCGATTGTGTCGTTGGAGCCTTCGGCCCAGAAGAGCTGAAAGGCACTGATGACGCCTAGTTCGCGGAAGCGGGGAAAATCTTCGGGGCGGATGAATTGCTCGTGGGTGAGCGTGTGGGGGAGATGAGAATCTCCGTTGGCGGCTCGGGCGGCGGCGATGCCGTCGAGCGCGGACTTCACGGCACCATCTCCGATGGCATGGACGTGGATGATGAGGCCTTCTTTGTCGGCGGCGATGCAGAGTTGATTAAATGCTTTCTGATCGTACAGGAGTTCGCCGTTGCGTCCGGAATTTTTGTACGGCTTGGTGAGGTGCGCGGTTTGGGAGGGGAATTCGGCGACGCCGTCGGCGAAGATCTTGATCCCAGTGATGTGTAAATGCGGAATGTTTCCGTAAGTTTGCTGTTGTTTGTGTACGAAAGCGAGTTCGGCGGGAGGATCCTTAGCGAGCACTCTCGGGAAGGCCACGACTTCGTTATTCAACTCGCCTCGTTCGTTCAGCATTTTGTAGGCTTTCAGGGTTGATTCAGGAGCGCTGGGTTCAAGCCATGCCGTGATGCCCAGGCTATAGTTGTATTCGAGGGCGGCGCGCCCGGCGGCGAGGATCTCTGCGTCGGTGGGCGGCGGCATGAGGTGGTCGACTTTATGCTGGCCGGCGTCGACGAGGAATCCGTTGGGCTGCATATCTTTGTCGTACCCGAAGTAGCTGCGATGGTCTGCATCAAGGGTCTTTAGATAGTCAGCGGTGATGCCGGCGCGCTGGAGCATGGCATGGTTGGCCCAAGCGGTGTGGCCATCCATGCCGCGGAAGATGAGGCATTGTTTTTCGTAAGCGCCCGTACTGAAGTCTTGATTCAGTGTATCGGGATGGGACCAGAACTTCAGCGGCAGACCCAGGATCTCGAGGATCTCGCCGTGCATGCCGCGTCCGCTCTTCTTAGCGTCGGCAACGAAGGCCTGTAGTTCTTCGAAGGTGTCGACCTTCTCGGTGGCATCGGCGTTGACAAGGTTGAAGCCGCCATCGACGGTGTGGCTGTGGGAATCGATGAACCCGGGAAAGAGGCTCTTGCCCTCGAGATCGGTGCGACTGGCGGATGGGGCGGTTTTCATGACTTCCGGGAGATCGCCGACGGCGAGTATTTTGTCACCGCGGATGGCGACGGCCTCGGCGTAGGGATGTTGGGGGTCGGCGGTGAAAACCTTCGCGTTGAAGAAAATTTGATCTTGGGCGTGGAGCAGAGTCGCGACAAATACAAGACAGCAGAAACTTCCCAGGGATCGGCCCATGGATACCTTCCTACTGTGAGTTGTGACTGAGGGAACATACTATACACGGTGGACGGGGAAGTTTCACCGCCTGGCAATACGGAGCGGTGGGGATTCACCCTTGCGGGACAGCCGAGGCGGCTGTC
>Ga0126381_100000792_pt1 | contig 34419 bp, 25 predicted proteins | sample PanSoiMetPlot_28_FD_96465 | JGI IMG/M metagenome (GOLD analysis project Ga0126381, IMG submission 96465) | Tropical forest soil microbial communities from Panama - MetaG Plot_28 | ecosystem: Environmental > Terrestrial > Soil > Tropical forest > Bulk soil | place: Panama | collected 2016-02-17 | reverse complement strand
GGCACCGGCATGTTCGCCCCCGAGGTGCTCAGGCCGACCGTGGACCATCCCGGTGATCCCCGGCGACATGGCCACCACCCGGGCCTCCAGCAGGTACACGCTCGTCTACCTCATCTACAACACGATCTCCAACCTGCTGACCCAGGACGAGCAAGTGGCGTGCTTCCGCAGCGCCGCCCGGCACCTGTCGCCCGGCGGCCGGTTCGTCATCGAGCTGTGGGTACCGGAGGTGCGCAAGCTGCCACCGGGCCTCCGGAACTGGACCTGATGGCGCAGCTCGCTGGGTTCGAAGAGGCGCGCCACGCCGACTGGGCCGGGGCCGAATTCACCGCCGAGTCCTGGTCCCACGTCTCGGTCTACCGGCTCCCGGCGGCGCCCTGGCGCCACCGCGGTGCAGGCTTTATGCAGATCAAGCGTCCGCGGTGTTGACCGCGATGCCGAACATTCCCTCCCGGGTGTTCCTGTCCGCATCCGGACAGATGATGGTCTGCCATCCGGGATGCCGTTCGGCAAAGGTCGTGAAACCCGTGTGCGAGTCGATGTCGTCGACCAGCAAGACCCCGCCTGCCGACGTGACCGAGGCGGCCTGCTCCATCTCGAACAACGTGTTCTCGGCGGTGTGCAGGCTGTCGTGGATGAACAGCTCGACGTGGCCGACATCGGCGGCCACCTGCGGCAGTCGCTGCTTGCTTGAGCCTTCCACATAGGACCAGCGAGAGCGACACGCTTCGGTGACGACTATGCCCGTCTCCCCGTGCAGTCGATGATCGAAAGGAAACGGGAGATCGATGCTCCACAGGTGGCCGGAATCGTTCCGTCCCAGCGCCTCGAGCACGACCCGGCTCGTGACGCCGTGTGCGACACCCGTCTCGACCACGACCTGCGGCTGGGTATGCAGCACCACGCACCATGCGGCACGGCACAGCGAACTGTCGCCGTCGGCATACCAGGCATAGGTGTCGCGGCCGAAGCCCCATCCCCTAGACGCCAGCACCTCACCGATGTCCGCCATTACGTCATCGAACCGCTGACCTTCCGAGCAGGGCCAAGGAGCGCCCAGCAGTTTGTGCAAATGCTCATTCCAAGACTCGTCCACCGCGAACCTAGGAGTTTTCCCTCGCGTATGCCACTGATACCACTGCCTGATTTCCCCCGGCAGAGCGCGGCTTACCACAATCGGATCAGCAGCGAATGTGCGCGCCAGACGCATCATCTTCTGTAGGCGCGTTCCCCTCCAGGCCATTACCCCTCCCCCTGCTAGGCCATATTCAGATTCTGCTGGGATCGCTAAAGTTCCTGAAGCAAGGTCACCTCCGCTCTCGTGGGTTACATTAGGAACAGATAAAGAAGTATTCAACAGCCAGCTTCGGGCTGACAAATGGAATATTCATGTTTACCCGCGCATTAACGGCTTTGAGTAGCCTGCGATCGGACATGTTATGGTTCCAGTTGTGCGAGGCCGGGAAGGACGAGTTTATCTTGAAATAAGACCCCAGGCTCTCGCGGAAGTCGTTAAGGGGCTGGACATTACTGAAGGCCTCGTACATACGCGCGTTGCGATGACCGAAGTTCCAGTATGACACGATGAATGTCCCATCGTCGGCCAGCAGCTTCCTTATCTCTTCAAACTTCTGGGACTGAACGTCGCCGAAGTACTCGAAGGCACCCTGGGCCACGACTATGTCGAACTGCTTGCCGTTGAACTCTATCGGATTCTCGACTAGGTCTGCCTGGATCAGATTCGGTGCTGGATCATGTATGGCTATGTCAATTCCGTAATAGCTGATATTCTCATCAAGAAGGATGCGCAAGCTCGCCGGTCCGCAGCCGATATCGAGCAGATCGCACTCTTTTCCCCCAGCGATCTTGTTTACCAGCCTTGCCACCTTCTGGGCTCGAAGATGTGGTTCAGCGTAATTGAGATTCTCTTTATCCCAGAATTCCCTCTTGTAAGACTTGACAGCGTTCCCGGAGCCGCTTCCGGTAACCGTGTCCTTGCTCCTCGCCGGATCCTTCATCGTCGTCTCCCTCCCGCAGCACAGGAACTACGAGGGCTCAGTCTTGATACATCTCGCGCTGACCTCATAGGCGATACATATTTAGTGCCGATACCTGGCGGTGGCGGGCGGGATGAGCAGTGAGGCGGCCAGGGCGAGTTCGAGCAGGTATGGCGAGGGGCCGGTGAATCCGACTTCGGTGAACGAGGCGACCAGGCAGTAGGTCACCAGGAACAGGGCCAGCGCGCGCTGCACTCCGCGGGGCTGGAAGTAGGCCAGCGCGAGCAGGAAGACGAGCATGATCGCGCAGACCACCACCCCGTACAGTCCTTGCGCCTCGTACGAGGCGAGCCAGTTACTGTCGATGGGCAGGCCGTTAAATGAGTCGTTAGACAGGCCGAAGCCGAAGATCTCCTGGAACTTGTCGCGCGGGAACGACAGCAGCGGGCCCCAGACGGCGGTCCGGCCGGTGAGGTTGGTCAGTTGGGAGCTGCTCTGGCCGCGGGCCAGGAAGCTGGCGAGGAATCCGGACAGGGTAATGACCGCGATCGCGGTCATCGCTCCCGCGATGGCGAATAGCTTGCGAACCCGCGCCCTTGCCACGATCAGGCTCAGGCCGGCGACCAGCAGGGCTGCGATCATAGCAACCAGGGCGGTCCTGGCGCGCGTCGCGATCAAGATAATCCCGGCCGCCGACACGATCATCAGGGTTACCCGGCTGGGCAGCTTGCCGCAGAACCACAGCACGGCCGTGACCCCGAAGATAACCGCCGCGTAGTGCGCGACCTGAGCGGCCGGGACAGCCCAGAGCACGCCGATCAGCCGGTGCGTTCCTATCGCCTTGTTCGGCGCTATCAGCACGCCAAGCAGCACCGAGCCAAGAACCACGGCCAGCGCCTTTAGATGGCAGCGGACCAGCAGGAGGTCACTGCGGCCCCACCACGGCGTTAGCAGCCACAGCGCGGCCACGAACTCGACCATCCGGAAAGTCCGGTACACCGTGCCGAAGGAATGCGGCTCCAGAGCGGTTATGACCGCCTCTATCGCCAGCAGGAACGCCAGGCACAAGAACACGTTCGGGCGCAGCACGATCTTGCGGTTGATGGTCAGTGCCACCAGGATCGCGACCGGCAGCGCCCCTTGCGTGATGCCCTTGCCGAAGGCCCCCGGGATATGCACCAGGGCCCCGGTATACCCCACCACATTGAGCACCAGCAGGCCCCAGACAATGCCGACCCTGCGGCGCACGGTGCGCTCACGCGCCTCCGCCTCCGGCAGCGGCACTCCGCGACCCGGACGCAGCCAGGCGACGGACGTACTCGCCGGCCTGCGCGAGCGGACCTGATCAACGGTCACCGGATCGCCTCATACCTGACGCATCGTCAGCCGTACCGATCAAATCCTCCGCGCCAGAGCGCAAACCTGCTTTCTCGGTGGCGTCGCCACCGCTATCCGGTGTGACCCCGCCAACACTCTCGTCCGTCTCGTCTGCGCCGACCAGGATGCCGGAGATCAGGGACATCCCGGCAAGCCGTATCATCTCCCCTACCGCATGGATCTTCGATGCCGATGACTTTCCAGCGGTCACGAAGGCGACAGCGCTCCGCGCCCATCCGGCGAGGTGCTCCCCGCCCAATGCGGGGTCAAGGGTCGCCAGGGTAAGCAGCAGATCTGCTGACGTGGAGGCGGTGACCACCGGCCCGGCGGCCTGTACGCGGGCCGTCCTGGACTGGAACGGACCCACTGGCAGCAATTCATCTGGATCAGGAATTATCACTATGAGGCTCATGTCCTGCACGTTCACCGTCCCCACGCCGGGGTCGGCGACCCCCAGCAGCCGGGCGGCCGGGGCACCCTCGCAGAGGTCAGCCACGACGACCCGCAGCCCCCGCTGCGCGCACGACAGAGCAAGCGATACTAGGCAGGCTGCCGGAACATCTACATCGTCGACGGGAACGACCGCCAGGTTCGCGGGCCCACGAGGACTGGGCGGAACCGCACGGTCCAGGTACGCCGCGGCCTGCTTGATATAGGCGCTCCGGGCGGCTATCGACTCCCCTCGGCCCTCTTGCCGACCGCTGAGCCGCACGGTACCGACGCTGAGCTTGACCGAGGCGCCCAGGGCACGCGCAACGTCATCACGCTGGCGGAGCCGGTCTGAAATGAGCGCGCTAATGATGACCCACCCCATGCCTACCAGCAGGCCCCCGATGAGCCCGATGAAAGCGTACGTAATGAGGTGTTTCAGCCGCGAGTGCGGCTGGAGTGCGCTGGCTGGGTCGAGCACCCCGCTGTCCTGCACGACCTGCTGGGTGGTGATCGTGCTGCTGTTCAAGTTCTGAATGTTGGCTTGCTGAACCGTGTTCTGATCGGCGATCGCGTTCTGGTACTGCGTCTGCAGATCCTTCAAGTTCGCCTGTTGATCTGGCGACGTAGGCTCGGCGGACACCTGCTGGACCTGCGTGGCGAGCGAGTTGACCTTTTGCTGAGCTTGCTGGAGCTGCTGCTGGAAGGTGCCCGGCACGAGCTTCTGCGCGGCTTCAGCCATGGTGGTCCGGAACTGGAGGAATTCCGTGGCCAAGGCGCTCGCTCGGGCTACCGCCTCGCTGCTTGACGGGGCGCTCACCGTGATGACCAGCAACCGGTCGGTGGGAGCCGTGACCGTGTACTCACCCTGGAAGTGGCTCACGCTCCCCTGCAGCCCTAGCTTTTTCATGGCGAGTTCAGCCACTGCGCGGCTTTCCGCAATTGTCTGCTCGTTGAGTATCGGCGCACCTGAGGCCTCGCCGGGTGCGGCCTGGGGGGTGAGAAGGAGCGATGTCGACGCCTGATAGGAAGGGGCCTGTTTTACCGCGAGGCCAAGGCCGATCACTAGCCCCACGGCCGCCAGCGTGTACCACAGCCGCCTCCGGCGTCGCAGCGCCGCTTTGATGAATCCCAGGTTGGTGAGGCCGGTACCGATGTCGGTCGGCCGATCGTCGACGTATGCGTACTCGTCGCTGTCCAGGAACTCAAACAGGCGGTCACCTTCATACATGAAGACCATCACCTTGTGATCGTGTCGTTCGTTGTCTAGTCACAGTGACACCCCGGTCAGCCGTGTCGGCATTGTCGTTTGGGCCGGCCGCCCCAGTTCAGGGAGACGACCGGTTGTCGGGTCGGCGGGGTCTGGGTCCGCGATGAGGATTCCGGAAACACGGCCGCCATGGGCGGCTGCGCTTGCCGCGATACGGGCCAGCTGCGCGGCGGTCGCCACGCCTGGTGAAACCCCGAGGATCATGGCACTAGTGCGCATCGGCGCTGCGACCTCCACGGTCCGGCTGTCCACGACGGCCACGACAACGGTCAGCATGGCATCCGGCTGCTGATCCATGGTGTCGCCTTCGACGAAAGCGACCTGCAAGTGGCTCGATCGTCTCGACGATGGCTGGGCTGTGGCCGCTGCGCGCAGCGCGGATGCCGCCTTGGTGTTCTGCAGGGGACCGATGACCAACGCTGTCGTGATCCCAAGGGAGGCGGCGAAGGCCGCAAGCTGCGGGCCAAGCGCCAAAGCGCGCGGATCGGAAGAAAGCGAGAGAAGAGTGAGGGAAGAACCGGCACCGGCGCCGGCGGACATGGTGCCGGCTTGGCCCAGATCATCCAGCACGCTGCGTAGTCCGAGGGCATCGATGGGGCTGGGGTCGTAGGCATCGAGCAGTCTGCCCCAACGGGCAGCATCGGTTGGATGCTGGACAGAAACGGATGCCAGGACGGGTACGCCGATGGCATCTGCTATCTGGTCGCGCTCCCGTAGCCGCAGGTCCTGCCGACCGATCGCCAGCACAGCGACGGCTCCGATCAGAGCCCCCAGCAGGGTGCCGATAATCGAATTAGCGATAAGGCGAACGACGAGGCTGCCCTGCGTGGCGCTTGTCGCATATCGCACGACTTGGGCCGGCATCTGACCACTCGGTGCATGCGGGAGACCGACGTAGGCGATGTAGCTTTTTGCGACAGCGTTCGCGGCATCCTCTGCCTGGGCAGCGGTTTCGCCTTGGGCGATGATTGATATGAGGTTCGTGGTCAGATTTGCGGCCCGAATGTGGCTGCGCAGGCTTTGCAGCGACACGGCAGGACCGAGGTCGCGCACCGCACCTGCCAGGACGGAATTGCTGGTCGCGATCGTGACCTGCAACTGCGTCGTCGCCTCATTGGTAGAGGCCGGGAGCACGACGAGGGTTTCACTCTCGTGCATCGGCAGATCGAGCATGGCATACCCCGCACCCAGGAGAAGACCCAGCGCGGCGGCTATGCCGACAGCGGCCAGGCGCCGCCGCAAGATCTGCAGGGTTCTTCTCAGATCCAGCGCCTGCCTTCTCATCCGGCCTCCATGTTATTCCTGCTACCTCCCGTAACAATCGGAACGGATGCATGCCTCGTAATAATCTGCACGTAAAGAGAACGTTCTACCGTGGTGCCGACATCAAGGAATTCCAGCCGTGTGATGAGCGGCTCGTCGGGCGCCGAACGTCCCCGGCCGATAAGCGTGACAGCGGGAACGCGGCGTCCGAGGCCGCTGGAGTACCACCCCAGGATAGGAGCGGTCTCACCCTGGTGCAGGCTCCACCGCAATGGCTCAGGCAGTTCCAGTCGCGCAGCGCCGGGTACGGACGCGCGCGGCCACCGCAGGACGGCGCATGCCCCGTCTATCTCCGCCTCAATATCCGGACCGAGGTGGAAGGCCAGACAGATGTCGTGACGGCCGCCGCCGATTTCGTCCACAATGTCGACGCTTCGCGAGGCCCGATCCAGCCGGACCATCCGGCGGTGCCGGGACGGGGGGTCAAGTGCCAGGTAGCCGTCGTGCTCTGCAGTCCATTCGGCGGCGTCGCCGATATCCTGCACGTCGATTTCACTGGCATTGGCGTGACGCAGCCACAGGAAGGGACCGCCTTCACTGGATTGGTTCCGGCCGTCAAGTTCCACCGTGTTATGGGCGATCGTGGAACGGAAGTACGAGCGCCACTCAGGGTCACCGTGGTAGCAGTACGTGCCCGGATCGGCCAGCACATCGACCCCTCCGTACCGGACCTCCACCGAAAGCGCATCGGCGTGAGCATGCGCGGCGATGCTGAGATATCCGTGCGGGCCCCCGTCACACCGGCACCAGATTTCCGGCTCACGGTCACCCGTCGTACGCAGCAAGGTAATCCCGGCATCCCCGAATTGCCATGGCCGTTGTGCGGGCCTTCCGGCCACCTCACGGGTTGCCCCGGGCATGGCACCGATAATAGAGCTGCCCGCGTCCGCCGGACCGTCCGGCCACCAGTCAAGCCGACCGAACAGCGAGGCACCCAGGGCCAGTAGCGACGGCCAGCGGTTGGACGAGGGAGCATCAAGCAGCAGGGCACGTCCTTCATCGCTGTCACCCTGGCGCGGCGGCCGCAGGCGCTCGTCAAGCAACGCCGCACCGCTGTCGACCATCGCGCACAGCCGCTGCCAGGTGGCCGCGCTCAGCGGGCATTCCGCTGCCTCGGCCTCGATCGCAGCGAGCAGGCCGAGTTCGGCGACGAAACACTGATAGTCGGTGGCAAGCTCACGGCCGATACCGGACGGGAAGGTGTTGCGGACCAGCTCCTCCTCGAAAAGCCGCGCGGCCTTCCGCCGCCAGCGGTCGCTCTCAGGGAACCACGGGAAAGCGCAGCTGGCCACGAGCTGTCCGGCGGCCTCCGCGATGACGTGGTTGTTGGCAGACGAGCCCTTGCTCCTGAAGGCTGACAGGTATTGCTGATGCCAGCGGATCTGCCGAACCGCTAGCTCGTCATTCTCGAAATAGTCCGCTACTTGAGGCCATTCGTTCAATAGGCGCCTGATCCAGGTCAGGCTAATCAGGCGGATACCGATCTCAATGCCGCTTGTCCAGTGGACGCCTGACAGGAACGGATTCTCCCGCATCCAGGAGCGCAGATGATCCGCTACCCGGCGTGCATATACCTCGTCGTGGCTGAGGAACCAGGCCGTGGCCAGCAGCGTCAGGTGCTGCAGGCGAGAGATCTCCCAGACCTGTTTGACGTTTCCTGTCTGCTTCTCCGAGCGATGGTTGATCCGGAACGCGTAGCGGTCCGCAGGAGCCTGGCGTCCAGTCACGGGGTCGAAGAACCAGTCAGGCTGCACCAGATCTGTCCTGTGGACGCCCAGTACCTCCCAGTTGCCCTGCAGGAGCTGATCCGCGGCTGCCAGCACGGCCGCCCTGGCCTCCGCCGGCACCCGCTCGGCTGCGAGGGGCGGAAGGACGTGGGTGAACCGGCGGTCGCCTTGCCGCACAGATACGCCGGCGGCAACCTGCTCGCGCTTCACCTGCCGGAACGACCACGCAGCCTGGAGCGCTCGGTCGCGGGCGCGCCAGGCGACCTCGGCCGGCGCCATCCGGGCGATCCTGCGCGCGTACCAGCCGAGCGGGGAGGCAGGCAACGCGTTCACACCCGTTCCGGTTTACCGCTCGACAGGCTCTCGCCCACTGCCAGAGTCGCCCGTGTCGTGGCGACTAGTGAATCGAGCGATATAGGCATCGGAGCACCGGTCCTGAGGGCCTCGACGAAGCGCGCGATCTGCTGTTGCTGACCCTTATCCTGGCTCCCCCGTGACCGCGTGCTGTCCTTACTGCGCCCTGTCCAGACCGTGGCCTGCCTGAAGTTCTCGAGGCGTGCGCTGCGGCCGCCGGCCGCCGCGTCCAGCGTCTCCTTCGGATAGCGGGCATTGCCCCCTGTGACGTAGGTGATGGTACCTGTGGAGCCGTTCTGGAATCGCACTGTTGCCTGCAGGTCATCGCGTTCCGGGCCGCGAACGGCGTAGACCTCCTCGGGATTACTGCCGGTCCACCAGCTGAGCGTGTCGATGAAGTGCCCGCCCTCACCGGCAAAGCGAGAGCCCTCCAGTTCCTCGTTGCGGTACCAGCTGTCCGCGTCCAGCTGCCCGGCGTTCACCAGGTAACGCGTCACGGAACTGGCGCCCGGCTGACCGAAAAGGGACTTGAGCTTGACGAGCATAGGCGCAAAGCGACGGTTGAATCCGACCATGAGCCGGTCGTTCCCCGTGGTGTTGATGACATCGACCACCCGCTCAAGCTCGTCGCCGGTGAGCGCGAGCGGCTTTTCGACGAACACTGCCTTCCCGGTCTCCAGAGCCCGGCAGACCAGGTCTGCGTGCGTATGATGGCGCGTCACGATAAAGATCGCGTCGAGCGATTCATCGCCGATTACCGCGTCGGCGGTGGTGGAGGCGGACACGAACCCGAACCGCCGCTGCGCGTTGACTGCGGACAGTGAGCGGTTTGTCGCGACATGGGCGAGCTGGACGGTCTCGAGCCGCGCCAGGTGCGGCAGCAGCATAGACGATGCGTAATTGCCAGCCCCGATGAACCCGATCGCGAGCCGCTTCTTGGCGGGACTGCGAGGGGCGGTCGGGGCTGCTGAGCTAAGCAACCGGCTGACAGCGGGCGGTTGGCTGTCAGGTGCGGGCGCTGGGTACTGGAGCAGGACCCCTACGGCGGCCAGCGAGCCGGAGGACAGATCCTTGTAGACGGTCGTCGCGTCTTGAAGCGGGAACACGCCGGAAACGAGCGACTCGACCTCGATCTCCTTGCGGGCGATGAGGTCAAGAAAGCACTCAAGATTGCGCCGCTCGGTCCAGCGGACATATCCCGCCGGGTAGTCGATACCGTCAAGCTCGTAGCGATCGTCATACCGGCCGGGACCATACGATCGCGAGAAGCGGACGTCGAGTTCTTTGTCGTAGTAGGCGTTCCACGGCAGATCCAGGCGGGTTTTGCCGATGTCAACCACCCGGGCCCGATCCCGGGCGAGCCTGACGGCGGCCTCTACCGGTCCATTAGACGAGCCGCCAGCCGCCAAGAGCACGTGATCAGCCCCGCGCCCGTCGGTGAGCTCGGCCAGCGCCTGCTCGACTGCCGCCAGACCATCGTCGGTAGGCGGGGCGCACAGCACAGCGCCGGCCTTCTCGGCCAGGCGGCATCGTTCGTCGATGACGTCGAGCCCGACGGTGCGCACCCCGGCCGCGATCAGCAGCCGGGCCGCGAGCTGGCCCACCAGGCCGAGACCGATGACGCACGCGGTGTCGCCCAACTGAACCTCGGCTCGCCGCACGCCGTGCATGGCGATCGCTCCGACGGTGGCGAAGGCGGCATGCTCGGGCAGAACCCCCCTGGGTACTGCGACGCAGAGGTTGACGGGGATCCAGTTGTACTCCGCGTGCAAGGCGTGCTCGTTCCCGGCCGCCGCGACGACTTGGCCGACGCTGAACTCTTCGGCTCCGCGCCCTACCTCCACTACCACCCCGCACAGCGAGTAGCCAAGCGGTGTATAGGAGTCCAGCCGGTTCATGACCTTCTGGTAGGTGGCGACCGCGCCCTGCTGTGCTACCGAATCAAGGACCTTCCTGACCTGATCCGGCCGGGCTCGCGCCTTGCCGACCATCGATAGCTTGGCTTCGGTCACCTTCATCATTTCCGTGCCGGTGGAAATGAGCGAAAACAGCGACCGGACCAGCACTCCGCCGGGCCGGCACGCCGGGGCCGGCACGTCGAGCACGGTGAGCTCTCCGGATTTGTAGTTCTGCGCGATCTGTTTCATCGTGTCCTCTCGCCGAGGAGTCGCTGGTAAACACCGAGATATGCGCGCTCTTGGTGGCACCAGGCCAGCTCTTGCTCGATGCGGGCCCGGCCGAGCTTCCCCAGCAGGGAGCGCCTGGGCTCGTCGTCCATGAGGTCCACGATCGCCGCGGCGTATTCGTGCACGTCGTTGGGCTTGGCGTACACCGCGGCGTCCCCGGCCGAGACCCGGGTCTCATGCAGGTCGAACGCCACGACGGGAAGCTCGAACGCCATGTACTCCATCGTCTTGTTCATGGTGGACACGTCGTTCAGCGGGTTCTTGGGATCCGGCGACAGGCCGAGGTCCGCGGTAGACATGATCTGGGCGACGAGCTCGTCGGGCGCCCGGCCGGTGAACTCGACATGCCCGGCCAAGCCCAGCCGATCCCGCAGTGCCACCAGGTCGTCGAAGCAGTCGCCCGAGCCGATCAGCGTGAACGCGATGTCCTCGCGATGAAGTTCGTGCACCACGACGGCCGCGGCCTGCACGACGATATCGACACCATCCTGCGGCCCCATGACCCCGATGTACGCGGCGAGGTACCGCCGGCCACGACGCAGCTCCGGACATGCTGGGCCGCGTTGCAGCCGTCGCGGATCCGGACCTGACCGGACGACGGTAACGTCGGCCGGAGACTTGCCACTGCGGGTGACCGCGATCTCCCGGTAGGAGCTGTTCGTGGAGATCACGTGGTCCGCTGTCCGGTGCGTCCTGCGCTCCAGGGCCCGCAACCCCTTATACGGGAGTTTCGGGCCGTCAGGGAAACGAGACTGGTACAACTCGGGGCACAGGTCGTGGTGATCGAACACGAACCGGGTCCGGTCGATGACCCGGAGCACCAGGGCGATCGGCCAGAAGATGTCGGGTGGATTGCAGGCCTGGATGACCCCGAACCGTCCGGATCGTCGTGCCTTGAGCGTGAGCCATGCCGTCGCGCTGAACGAGTACGCGTACTCCATAAGGAAACCGAGCTTGCTGCCCCCGGGCGCATAGGGCCGGTATTTGTATAGCTCCACCCCATCGACCACCTGGCGAGCGGGGTCCCCCTTGCCCTTCGGGCAGACGACAGCAACCTCATAGCCGTTCGCGACGAGGGCCTGGCACTCAAGCCATACCCGTCGGTCGAAGGGCACGGGAAGGTTCTGGACAATGATGAGGACGCGCTTCACCGGCCGATTCCCCCGTAACCGCGCGCAGCTTTCACCACATCAACTCACCTCGACGTCCGTCACTTAGCCATATCGTGGCTTTTGACCATTAGAGTCACGGGCTGGCGGCGGTGATACGGCAAGTGCTGGGCGGCCCGCGACCCGGGCGACCAGATCGCCGCGGTTGGTATCACGCGCCGCCTGTTGCGGATCAAGTGATGCAGCAGGGGCGGCGTTCCGCTGCCTCGGTCCGGAAACGTCCATGAGCTGGGGTAGCCGATGAAGGTGCTGGTCGCGGGTGATCGGGGCTACATCGGCGCTGTCATGGTGCCGTTCCTGCGCGCGGCTGGTCACCAGGTCAGCGGACTGGACCTGGGCCTATATGAAGGCTGCGACTTCGGCAGTGGTCCCGAAGACGTCGGCGCGCGCCCGTTCCGGGATATCAGGGATGCTGACGCCAGTCAGATGGCAGGCTGTGACGCTGTGGTATGCCTGGCCGCGCTGTCCAACGATCCGCTGGGTGACCTGAACCCCGCGGCAACGTATTCGGTGAACCTGGACGGAACGCTGGCCTTGGCAAGGGCCGCCAAACAGGCGGGCGTGCGGCGCTTCCTTTTCGCGTCCTCCTGCAGCCTGTACGGGGCGGTCGGCTCGGCCGCGGTGGCAGAGGACGCGGCCATGGTTCCGGTCACCGCCTATGGCGCAGCCAAGCTGGCAGCCGAGCGCGAGCTGGCGGTACTGGCCACCGACGCGTTCAGCCCGGTCTACCTGCGCTGCGCGACCGCTTATGGCGTCTCGCCACGGCTGCGGCTCGACATCGTGGTGAACAACCTGACCGCGGTGGCAGTGACCGAAGGCAGGGTGCACCTGGAGAGTGACGGGTCGGCGTGGCGGCCACTGGTGCACGTGGAGGACATCTGCCGCGCGTTTCTGGCCGTGCTGGAAGGCCCGCTGGAACGCGTGCACGATGAGGTGTTCAACGTAGGCCGTGCGCAGGACAACGTGCAGGTCTGCGACATCGCCGAGCTAGTCCGCGCCGCGGTGCCGGGATCGAGGATCTCGTTCGCCGATGCCGCAGGACCTGACCTGCGCAACTACCGGGTTGACTTCTCCAAGCTCAACGAGACGTTCCCGGACCTTAACCTGCGCTGGTCCGTGCGAGACGGGATTGGTGAGCTTGCTCGCGCTTACACGAACTACGGCATGACCTACGACGACTTCGTCTCGTCGCGATTCGTGCGGCTACGGCGAATCCGCGACCTGCTCTCCGCCGGATTGCTCGACGACATGCTGCGCCGGCAGGCGGGGGAACACGTCAGGTCACAGAGTGCAAATCGCGCGGGAGGCTCGCTGATGCGGTCGCCCGCGTCCGGCTGAGTCCCCGGCACGGCGGGTGAAAATGTTGCTCGATGGCATTCGCCGCGGACAAGGAGTCTCGGTCGGGAGAAGGCTGGCAGTGCCGTGGCGGCTGGCGCAACAGGCAGGCCGCCGCCTCGGCTGGGGTGTCGCGGACCAGGCTGTCTCCAGCATTACCAACTTCGCCGTGAACATCTACATAGCCCGCAATCTCGGAGCCGTCCAGTACGGGGCCTTTAGCCTTGCGTATGTGACCTACGGGTTCGCGCTTAACGCATCGCGCGGTCTGGCCACCGACCCGCTGCTGGTCAGGTTCAGCGGTGCCCACCCACCGACCTGGCGGCGTGCGGTAAGAAGCTGTACCGGGACCGCCTTGCTCGTTGGCTTGGTCGTGGGTACCGGTGTGCTTGGCGTGGGCATGCTGCTTGGCGGCACGGCCAGGCTGGCCTTCCTCGCACTCGGGCTGACGCTGCCAGGACTGATGCTGCAGGACAGCTGGCGATTCGCGTTCTTCTCCCTTGGACGCGGCTTCCAGGCATTCCTTAACGACACGATCTGGGCCGTGGCGATGATTCCGGCTCTCATCTTCCTTCGGCTGACCGGGCACGCCAGCGTGTTCTGGTTCGTTTTTGCGTGGGGGGTGGCAGCGACGGTCGCGGGGGCCTTCGGATCGCTGCAGGCCCGTATCGTGCCTACGCTGCCGGGCGCGACAGGGTGGCTGTCGCGGCAGCGTGACCTCGGGGCCCGTTACGCTGCGGAAGGCACCGTTAACAGCGGCTCGGCGCAGCTGCGTACCTACAGCCTCGGCTTCATTCTGGGCCTGTCCGCACTTGGTTACCTGACTGCTGCCAGTACGCTGATGGGTCCCCTTCAGATCCTGATCTTCGGGATGGGCCTGGTCGCGTTGCCGGAGGCCGCGCGAATTCTGCGCCACCGACCGAGGTATATGCCGCTGTTTTGTGGTGCGCTCAGCGCTGGACTCGCCCTGCTCGGGTTCGTCTGGGGAATTGCATTGCTGGTGACCCTCCCGAGAGGTGTCGGAGCCTGGCTGCTGGGACCTCTGTGGCGGCCGGTCTACCCCCTGGTGCTGCCAACCACGTTTTACTTCATGGGCTTGTGCCTCAGCGTCGGTGCCGGCACCTGGATGCACGCTCTGGCGGCGGCACGGCGAAGCCTGAATGCCGCTGTGCTCAATTCGATCGCCCTTGTCGGGTTTTCGCTCTTGGGAGCCGTTGAAGGAGGAACACTGGGGTCTATCCGCGGTGCCGCGATCGGGACATGGATCGGCGCGCTGCTGTGCTGGTGGCAGCTACGCGCGGCGCTACGAGAGCACAAGGAAGCGGCGCCACGAGAGCACAGGGAATCCGCGGGCCGCGCGGTTCAGGCGAGCCAGCAGAAGGGGAAGCATCGCCGGTCACCGGAGGCCGTCGCCAGTCAAGAGCTTTCCTCACGATCACAGTAGTTGAATAGGATCGGCAGGCGCCTGGTGCCACAATCACGGGTACTTTCGCGATCCAGGCGTATCAAGGTGTGGTCCAGCGTTCTCTTGTTGGAGATTCTGTGGAGGCCAGATGAGTGAGCAGGCGCTGAACCTGCGGAGGTCGGTACACATCGTGCGCCGGCACAAGATCCTCATCTTCATCATGGCTGTGGTGGGCGTGCTCGTCGGCGTTGGTTATTCCGTGCTCAAGCCGCCGCTGCTCACGAGCACGGCGACGGTGGTGCTTCCGCTAGCCGTGCAGAACGCCGACACGGCCGCAGGCGCCGGCACCGACACCACCGTCAAAGGCCCTGATCCTTTTATGGCGACACAAGTCGTGATCGCGGGCAGTGACCCGGTGCTCTCCGCCGCGCTGCCAAGCATCAGCCCAGCAATATCGAAAGCAACGCTGCGAAGCAGAATCAAGGTCACGAGCCCGACAGCGGGCATCCTGTCGTTCAGCGGCAAAGGCCGGACCGCCGCGCAGGCGGAGGCTACTGCTGGTGCGGTCGCTAACAGCTACATCGCCATCATCGGTCCCAAGACTAGCCCGGGCGGGGCTACGCCGGCGCATCTGCTCGACCCGGCGGTCACGGCCACCGGAGAGGCGCCAGTAGAGCACATGACCATTTACGCCGTGATTGGCGGGGTACTCGGCGCGCTGTTCGGAATCATCCTGGCGCTGATAATCAGCCGCGCCGACCGGCAGCTCAGGACGTGTGACGAGATAGCGGCGTCGATCGGAGTTCCCGTCCTCACATCGTTCCCTGTTGATCACCCGAGTGACGCCGGGGGCTGGACGAAGCTTCTGGAGGACTACAGGCCAAGGGACCTGGACGCGTGGCGCCTGCGCAATGCCCTTCACCAGCTGGACATGACTGGCTTCGATACAGGCTATGTTGGTGACGGCGGCAACTCCTCACTCGCTGTCCTGTCCCTGTCCTGCGATCCGGGAGCCTTGGCCGTCGGCCCTCAGCTGGCGGTCTTCGCCGCATCCATGGGGATTGCCACGGCCCTCATCATCGGCCCGCAGCAGGTCACGGAAGTCATGGCTGCGCTCCGCACCGCATGCGCCGTGCCACCGCCCGAATCATCGAAACGATCGAGCCTCTTGCACGTTGCCATAGGCGACGGCGGGCTCGCCGATGTGCAGCTGGAAAGCGCGCTGACCATCGTGGTTGGCGTTGTCGACGTCGAAGCGCCGCAGGCGGCGGCCGCGATGCGCACAACCATGACCGTTCTGGGTGTCTCGGCGGGCGCGACCACCGCTGAGCAACTGGCCAGAACCGCCCTGGCAGTGGCCGCTGACGGTAGTGAAATCGCCGGGATCCTTGTCGCGGACCCCGAACCGGCCGACCGCACCACCGGCCGTGATCCGCAGCAGGCACCCGCAAAGCGACGCAGCCCAGCTGGGCGTCCGAGAAGCATGACCACGGAGATCAGGCGGTGACGTGAAGCGCGTGCGGCGTTACTCCGCCAAGTGCTTCCGATGATGCGTATCTATCCGGGCAGCTGCACGTTCCTATGATCACGAGTCCCGGAGGCGGACTCCGCCGGTCGTCGGCTGCGTGCCTGGGGGGCCTCGCATGCAAAGAGATCAGGAGTTGCATGTGCAGACCAACGAGCCATCTAGCCTGGTGGAGCCAAGAGACCCGGGTCTGGCGGAGCGGCTCGGTGAGGGTATCGCCCGCGGAGCTGTCGTTGTCGCCAGCCTGACGATACTGTCCCGGATTCTTGGCCTGGTCCGCACGCTGGTGTTCTCGCAGACTGTCGGCGCGAGTTGTCTGGGCACGGCGTACGTCACCGCGAACCAGGTACCCGATCTCCTGTATCAGCTGATCTTGGGCGGCGCGCTGACCAGCGCGATGGTCCCGGTGCTGGCCCGGTCGGCTGAGCGCGCGAGCAGTGACCCGGCGGCGAAGGCGCGGGTCGGCGAGATAACCTCGGCGCTGCTGACCTGGACCGTCATTATCATCGTGCCGCTGGTCCTGGTCATCGTGGCGGCGGCCGGACCGATTGCCTCCCTGTTGAACCCGAGCAACCCGAACGCGCACTGCGTCCGGCCCGAGGTGGTCGGCGTCACCGGTGACATGCTGCGCGTGTTCGCTCCCCAGGCGCTGCTGTACGGGCTATCCGTCGTGCTCTACGGGCTGCTGCAGTCGTACCGCCGGTTCGCCGCGCCGTCGATCGGCCCGGGAATCTCCAGCCTTGTGCTCCTTTCGTGTTATCTGGCGTTCGTGCCGTTGAGCAAGGGGCGCACCCTGCCGCAGTTGCCGCAGGCGGCCGAGCTTGTCTTGTCGGTGGGAACCACGCTAAGCGTCGCTGCCCTGGTGGTGGTGGCCCTGCCGCCGGTGTGGCGGCTGCACCTGCGGTTCCGGCCAATACTGCGGTTCCCGCCCGGGGTGGCGCGGCGGGCCGGCGGCCTGGCGCTGGTCGGCGTCGCCGAGCTCATCGCCATCGACGTGGCCAGCGTCGTCTCCATCGCGCTGGCCAACGGGTACGGCAAGACCGGCGCGCTCGTGTTGTTCAATTACGGCTCGCAGGTTTTCAACTCCATCGCCGCGATCCTGGCGCTGTCCGTCGTGGTCAGCGCCTTCCCGGTGCTGTCGGTCCGGGAGGGGCCGGCCTTTGACAGGACCAGCGCCGGATCGACGCGGGCGGTGCTGCTGATGTCGTGGCTGGGCACCGCGGTGATCGCGGCGATCGCCGTCCCCGCCGCGCACGTGCTGGCAAGGCAGCCAGACCAGGTCGGGCAGCTCATCTGGGCGTTCCTGTTCTTCGCGCCGGGTATCGCGGGCGTCGCTGTGATCGCGAACCTGTCCAGGGTGATGTTCGTTATCGGCCGGCTCAAGGTCGCCGCAGTGGCGGTAGCAGGAAGCTGGCTGCTGGTAATCGTGGCCGACGTGGTGCTGGTCCAGGTGGTGCCGGCCGATCTGGTGCCAGCGGCGCTGGCCCTTGGCACCACCATCGGGCAGCTAGTGGTGGCCATCCCGCTCGTGTTCGTCACCCGGCGGATCTGTGGCCCGGCCGCCGTGCACGGGGCCGGTCGCGCGGCGCTGGCCGGGCTGGCCGCCGGCGCGGCAGGCACCGCGGTTGGCCTGGCCGTAAGCCTGGTCGTGCCGCTGCATCACAAGCTGGAAGCCGTCGCCCTCACGGTGCCCGCGGCGGGCGGCGCGATCGTCGCGTTCCTGGTCGTCGCATACCTCCTCGACGACGGGGATCTCAGGGCCGTCCTCGCGTGGTTGCGGCGGGTCGTCAAGCGGCGGTCCTTACCACCTCCGACCCTTCCCGATGTATCAGAGCCGGACCGTCACGAGTCCTGTAAAGCGCTAAGACCACCAGGCGAGTGAAAGGACCCGTCGACGTGGATTCGTCTGACATGAAAGTCCTGCCAGACCTCGGCGCCGCCGAAGTCCGTGACGGCGACCTCGCCGTCATGGTCGAAGACCTCGATGCCGACCTGCGACGCATGTCGGGCAGACGCGTCCTCATCACGGGAGGAGCTGGCTTTCTCGGCTACTACCTTGTCCAAGTGCCACTCGCCTGGAACGACGCGCACCCCGGCGAGCCTCCGATCGGGGTCACGGTCATGGACAACTACTTCCGAGATGCCCCTGCATGGCTGAAGGAGCTCGAGCAGCGACCCGAGGTCGATTTGGTCGTGCACGACGTGCGCGGGCCGCTGCCGGATCAGATGGGCGATTTCGCGTACATCATCCACGCGGCAGGCATCGCGTCGCCGTCCTACTACAGGGCGCATCCCATCGAGACGATGGACGCGAACATCAACGGGTTGCGGACCCTGCTCGACTACGCGAGGCAACGCCTGGACGCTGGCCTGGAAATGAAGGGCTTCCTCTTCTACTCGTCGAGCGAGATCTACGGTGACCCGGCCGCTGACGCGATTCCCACGCAGGAGACGTACCGGGGGTACGTCTCCTGCACCGGGCCACGTTCCTGCTACGACGAGTCGAAGCGCTACGGTGAGACGCTTTGCGTGAACTTCGCCCGCCAGCACGGTGTTCCGGTCACCGCGGCGCGCCCGTTCAACAACTACGGTCCCGGGATGAAGATCACGGACGGGCGGGTGATCGCCGACTTCTTCCGCGACGCGCTCAGCGGACGTGACCTCGTCATGCTCTCGGACGGGTCGCCGACGCGTACCTTCTGCTACGTCTCCGACGCGATCACCGGCTACTATCGCACCCTGCTCCGGGGCCGCCCGGGCGAGGCGTACAACATCGGCGTGGACGGCCCGGAGATCTCAATGCTGGAACTTGCGGAGATGGTCGCCGGGCTCGCGAACGACCTGTTCGATCACCGGGTGAAGGTGGTCAGGAGACTAAGTCCCGAGGCGGACTACCTGGTGGACAACCCGAACCGGCGCTGTCCTGACATCACCAAGGCGAAGCAGGAACTGCAGTACCAGCCGCGGGTGATGCTGGAGGAAGGGCTCAAGAGGACGCTGCTTTGGTACACAGGCAACCGGGGCGGAGAGGAGCGCTGATGCGGGTCGCGGTTGTCGGCACGGGCTACGTCGGCCTCGTGACTGCGGTAGGGCTGGCCGAGCTCGGGCACGACGTCGCATGCATAGACATCGACGAGCGCAAGGTGGCCGCGCTCAACCGGGGAGAGCCCCCCATCTTCGAGCGGGGGCTCGAGCCGCTGCTCAGGCGCAACCTGGGGACACGGCTGGGCGCGACAACGGATCTTGCCTCTGCGGTCCAGGCCAGCGATATGACCTTTATCTGCGTCGGGACTCCTTCGCGGCCCGACGGCAGCATCGACGTGTCCTACGTGCACCAGGCATCCGAGCAGATCGGCGCCGCGCTAGCGACCACCACCGGGTTCCACGCCGTAGTCGTGAAGAGCACGGTGGTACCCGGCACATCGGACGGGGTCGTTCGGCCGGCGTGCGAGCGCGCCTCGGGGAAGCGAGCGGGGGTGGACTTCGGCGTCGGCGTCAATCCGGAGTTCCTCACCGAGGGACAGGCGGTCGATGACTTCCTCCGTCCCGACCGGATCGTTATCGGCGGCGACAGCCGGACCGTGGGCCTGCTACGCGATCTGTACGCCGGGTTTGAGGGCGTGCCGATGGTCCAGACCAACGCCCCCACCGCCGAGATGATCAAGTACGCTTCCAACGCCATGCTGGCGACCGCGATCTCGTTTGCCAATGAGATCGCCAACCTGGGATCGGCGATCGGCGGCATCGATGCCACCGAGGTCATGCGAGGGGTGCACCTGTCGCGTTACCTCACCACGACGCTCGAGGACGGGTCCTCGGTCACCGCGCCGCTCAGCTCGTTCTACGAAGCAGGCTGCGGTTACGGCGGGAGCTGCCTGCCGAAGGACGTGGCCGCGCTGGCCGCGAGGGGGCGAGAAGCGGGATCGCCGTTGATGCTGCTGGAAGCCGTGGCCGATATCAACGATCGCCAGCCCGCACGGCTCATCGGCACGCTCGGCCGGGAGCTCGGGACGTTGCAGGGGCGCAGGATCACGGTCCTCGGGCTGGCTTTCAAGCCGGACACGGACGACGTGCGGTCCTCGCCCGCGTTCCCGGTAATCCGGTTGCTTCGCGAGGCTGGGGCCAACGTGACGGCGCACGACCCCGTGGTCGGCCCGGAGGTCCTGGACGGCATGGGCGAGGTCACCTACGTGGCGGACCTGGCTGACGCGGTTAAGCAGGCCGATGCGATCGTGATCGTCACCCGCTGGGACCAGTACCGTCGGCTTCCCGAGCTGATCGGCCAGCTTGACCCGCCGCCCCTCGTGGTCGACGGCCGGCGCATGCTGGACAAGACCTCGGTACCGTCTTACACGGGGGTGGGGCTGTGAAGTTCTCGGAGACCGCGGTCCAGGGCGCGTGGCTCGTCGAGGTCAACCGGATCACCGACGACCGCGGCTTCTTCGCGCGGGTCTGGTGCGAGGACGAGTTCACGGAGCACGGCATCAAAGCGGACTGGGTTCAGGCCAACGTCGGGCGCAGCGTCCGGGCGGGCACCCTGCGCGGCATGCACTACCAGCGAGACCCCCACGCCGAGGCGAAGCTCGTGCGGTGCACCCGCGGGGCGGTGTACGACGTGGCGCTCGACCTGCGGCGCACATCGCCCAGCTACCTGCGCTGGGTTGGCGTCAGGCTCGACGCCGACGAGCACGCCATGCTCTACATTCCCGCGGGCTGCGCCCACGGCTACCAGACACTGGCCGACGACAGCGAGATCACCTACTTCACGTCCGCGCCGTATGACCGGGATGCCGCTACCGGCGCCCGCTACGACGACCCGGCTTTCGGGATCGAATGGCCGCTTCCTGTCGAGGTGATCTCCGGGCAGGATGCCGGCTGGGAGCTGTGGTCACGACCCGGGACCGACGGAACCAACCCTGAGAGGCAAGCGGAATGATCATCGTGGACACGGCGCTCGAGCGCCGCCAGCGGGAGGGCAACCCCATCAGGATCGGCATGGTGGGGGCCGGCTACATGGGCCAGGGCATGGCCGCGGTGATCGAGCGCAACATGGTGGGAATGCGGGTCGTGGCGATCGCCAACCGGACCGTCGAGACCGCCGAGCGCGTGTTCGCCGACGCGGGCGTGGAAGATAGCGTCCAGGTGAGCGACCAGGAAGCCCTGGACGGCCTGCTGGCCCGCGGCAGGAGGGCCGTGACCTCCGACCCCCTGCTGCTGTGCCGGTCACCGGAGATCGAGGCGATCATCGAGTGCACCGGCGATGTAGGGTCCGGTGCCCGCGTCGCCACCGAGGCGATCGCCAACCGCAAGCACGTCATGCTCATGAATGCGGAGCTGGACGCCACCGTCGGCCCGATCCTCAAGGTTCTGGCCGGCCGCGCGGGCGTGGTGATCACCAACGCTGACGGCGACGAGCCGGCCGTGGCGATGAACATGTTCCGCTTCGTGAAGTCGATTGGCTACCGGCCGGTACTGGCTGGCAATGTCAAGGGATTCCTCGACCATCACCGCAACCCCGACACGCAGAAGGGCTTTGCCGACGCGCACGGGCAGCGACCCTTCATGGTGACCTCTTTCGCCGACGGCACCAAGCTGTCGCTGGAGGCGACCACGCTCGCCAACGCCACCGGCTTCAAGGTCACGAAGCCTGGCATGGAGGGCCGCCGGCTGGGGCACGTCAGGGACCTGCTCGAGTGCTACGACCCCAAGGAGCTGCTGGACCAGGGAGTTGTCGACTACGTACTGGGGGCAGAGCCGGGGTCGGGCGCCTTCGTCATCGGCTACAACGACGACCCCCAGCTCAAGCCCTACATGTCCTACTTCAAGCTGGGCGACGGGCCGCTGTACATGTTCTACCGGCCGTTCCACCTCACCCACCTGGAGGCGCCGCTCAGCGTGGCCAGGGCCGTTCTGTTCGGCGATGCCGCCATCGCGCCGGCCGGCGGCCCGGTATGCGAGGTCGCTACCATCGCCAAGCGCGACATGGAAGCGGGCGAGGAACTCGACGGCATCGGCGGCTACGACTGCTACGGAGTGATCGACAACGTCGAGAACACGCGCCGGAGCGATGCCCTGCCCATCGGCCTTGCCGAAGGTGCCCGGCTGATCCGTCCGGTTGGGCAGGACCAGCCGATCCGCAACGCCGACGTTACCCTGCCCGCGGGCCGCCTGATCGATGACCTCCGAGCCCAGCAGGCCGCGCACTTCGGCGGTTAGCTAACACGTACGTGAAGCCCCCCGGCGAGCCGGGGGGCTTCGTTGTCGGTGGGGCAGCCGCGCGGTCAGGACATGGTCTCGCGGTCGAGGTTGCGCCTCGCTGAGGTGCCCGCCCGCCGGCCTGCCGGGAAGAGCAACCTGGACAACTCGGCGAACTGCTGGTCAAGCAGCCGTGCCTTCTCCGCATTACGCTCTGCCATCGCCTGGCTCAGCTGATCCGAGCGGCCCTGCAGCGCCGTGAACTGCTCGATGAGCCGGTCGACGTCAAACGTGTTGGCAAACTGGCAGAACTCCGACAGTCCCATGTCCGCCATCAGTAGGTCGTGCTTCTTTGCGTAGCTGAGCGACAGGGTCGGCTTGCAGAGCTTGAGCGCGCACAGCACATTGTGGTAGCGGATGGCGACGATAGTGCCGACCGGCGCCATCTCCCCCATCAGCTCTTCCAGCGAGGTCACCGGGTCGGCGACGGCCCACATCGGTTCCAGGTCGGGCCGGTGTGCCCGCAGGTCGGCCAGGATCTCCTCAACTATGCCGTCGTCCCACAGGTTGTCACCGCCGAACAGGCGGATCCGGTAACCGCTGTCGGCCAGCCACCGGACGAAGCGCTTCATCTTCTTGACGTAGGCGACGTGGATCTCTTCAGCCTGCTTGCGATCGTCATTGGTGCCGTAGTACGCCATGACACCCACCCCAACGGTCTGCGGATCGCCGGGCTCGGCCGGGGGCACTGGCAGGGCGAAGGCAAGGTCGGGGTAGACGCGATCGCGGCTTACGTCGATCCCGGCCCGCTGCATCGCGTCATACGACCCGGTGTCACGGTAGGAGCGGTAGAACGCGAGCTTGGCCGCCGAGGTGAAGAACAGCTTGGTCAGTCGCTGACTGAGCACGCTTGCTCCCACGCTGACCATCGCGACTTTCGTGCCGAAAATCCTCCCGGACCCGGTCAGCAGGAACATCGCGTATGGATACCACCAGGGCCCGACGGGAAGGGTCGCCTCGAGGACCCCGGCCCCCGGCACGATCACCGCATCGTGCTTGCGGACCCATGACGCTACCCGGTACGCGTCAATTCCCTTGCCCAGGGTCCTGAGCGCCATTCCTGTCACACCAGATGCCCGGTCGTGTTCCTGGTACCAGTTCATGGGGATGGCCGGCGCGCCGTACCGGGACTTCACCTTCTCCGGCCCGGTGCACATGAAGTCCACAATGGCGTCGGGATGATCGGTCTTGAGCCAGGTGACCACGGCCTCAAGCATGCCTTCGTTGCCGATGTTGTCCGTGCCGATGACGCCGAACAGACCGATCCGCGGGGCGGTAGCGCCGGACCGCCGGCGCCTTCCAGTGAATCCACGCGAGGTCACTAAGGCCTCCTCTTCTGACCGGTTACGGTGTCGGCCGACATAACGGGCTGGGCACGGAAGACCGGCGCCTCGGCGTGCGGGGCGCGCCGAGGCCGAGCCCGGCTGGTCGCCCATTGCGCCAGGTAGCGGTAGCACTCACGCCGGTCCGCGGATGACAACGGTGCACGCCGGATGGCTGCTACGTACGCCAGGATGTATTCGCCGTACAAACGGACAGCCGGATGCCGCAGCCGGTCTGCGCGACGTGGGTCCATGTTCGCGCACCTGGTGCGAACGGTCGGGCACGCCCGTTCTTCTCGTTCGGGGTGGTCGCGCCGGAAGTACAGCCAATCCTGGACCTGGTGAAACGGACCGTGGAGCGCGATCTCAGTAGTTATGGTCCGGTCAGCATGATGGTGGCTGCCATGCAATGCTGTCCGCCGGAGGATGTTAGTCCGGACGACACCGTAAACATCATCGCCCCCGTCCGCGAACAACATGCTGCGAAAACGCTCCGGAGCACGCAAAGAGGCGGTGGTCAGCGGATACTCAAGCTTTTTCGTTACGGTGCCTGAGCCATCAACTATTGCGGTCCAAGAATGTGCGAGCACAACATGAGGGTTCTCGTCCAGGGCATCGACGCAGCGCTGCAGCAAATCCGGGGCATAAAGGTCATCATGCGACGCCCATTTGAACAGTTCCCCGCTGGCCTGGTTGAAGACAAAGTTATGGTTCGGGGCGAGGCCGATGTTACGCTGCTGCCGGATGTAGCGGATCCGGCAGTCCTGGTCCTCGTATTGATGGCAGATGTCGGCAGTGCCGTCGGTCGAGGCGTTGTCAGAAATAATCAGCTCAAAGTCCTCATAGCTCTGGCCAAGCAGGGCGTCGAGCGACTCGGCGAGGTAGTTCTCACCGTTATAGACTGCGAGCCCGATGCTCAACCGGGGTGCCGCGTTCATCGCTATCCCTCGAATTCCGAGACGAGTCAGAAGGGCGGCGAGACGCCCACCCGCAGCCATAAGACACGCGACCATCCGGCGCTGATACATCCCGGATGATCTTCCCGGCCAGGCCGCCGCATCCTCCGGGGCAGCGGCGCTAGCTCAGTATCAAGGACTTCGCGCAGGTGAAGGCCTCGGCGTACGGTGCACGGCACTCCATGCCGCGCAGCCGGGCCAGTCCCAGGAAAACCTCATCGTCCCACCAGTCGCGAGCCCGCTGGGATGGGAAGACCTTGTGAAGCAGTTCAAGCTTGCGGTGCGCCACACCGTCCGATAGCGGAAAGTACATCCATGGTCGACCCAGGTCACCATCCCATTTCGGGATCTCGTATGCGAGATAGAGTTGATCGCGGAAGACGGTGGGTATGATCTCGCCGATAGTCCGGTGGTCCTGATGCGCATCGTCGCGCGGCGGGGCAATGATGATGTCTGGCGAGCACGATCTCGCTATACCCTCCATGACCTCTTTTACCTGGCCCCAGAGCGCGGGTAGCCGACCCTCAGCAAGGTCGTAGAGGTCGATGGTGACGTCAGCCGCGGGAAGAAATGCGCGTGCGGCGTTTTTAGCCTCCAGCTGGCGGTCCGGCTGGCCGGTCAATACGACGTAGCGGACCTGCAAATCCGGCTGGCTCTCGGAGAGAGTAAGAAGTGTCCCGCCGGCACCGATCTCGATGTCATCAGGATGAGCGCCGATCGCAAGCACTGACAGTGGCCTGCCCTCGGGCGCTGTCAGACGCAATGGCAGCACGGAACGATCACCGCAGCGCTGACCTGGATGCCGCCAAGCCCGTTCCGCCAGGCGCAGGCAAGGCAGCATCGAGCGGCGGTGTCATGGCCGACCGGTCTGGATCCCATACCATCCAGGGGCAGGTCCCCCGGTGATACAGCTCCTCCAGCTGAGCGCGTTCTTTCACGGTGTCCGCGGGCGACCAGTATCCCTTATACGGATATGCGAGGACCCGTCCCTGGGGGACCAGTCGCATGATCGCGTCCTCCACGAGATCCTCACCTTCGTTTAGGTGGTCGAAGATCTCTGGACGCATTACGAAGTAGCCGCCGTTCTCCCACTGCCGCAAGTCCTGCATGGCGGTCACCTGGGTAATCAGTCCGTTGTCGTCGATATCCACTACGTGGTGCGACGACTGCGGCGGCACCGCAAGCAGACCTACTATCGCGCTGCTTGCCTCGAACCGCCCGATCATATCCGGCAGCTGCACGTTCGTGAGGACGTCTGCATAGTTAGCCAGGAATATCGGCTCGTCCTCCACGAAACGCCGGACTCGCCGGAGGCGCTCGCCGATCGGTGAGTTGAGGCCCGTGTCGATGAGGGTGATCCGCCACTCGGAGATATCCGTCCTGAATAGCTTCACGTCGCGTGCTGCGCCATTCTCAATGACGAAATCGTTGGACCTGGTTTCGTCGTAGTTCAGGAAGAAGTCCTTGACCGCGTTGGCCCCGTAGCCCAGGCAGACGATGAAGTCTTTGTGCCCGAAATGGGCGTAGTAGCGCATGACGTGCCAGAGCAGCGGCCGCTCCCCGACCATTGCCATCGGCTTGGGACCGCTGGTGACGCCGTCGCGCATCCGCAGCCCGAGGCCACCGCAGAACAAGACCACTTTCACGTTTCACCCTCCCTGTTGGACGGCAAACCCCAATGCTCAGCCCGGTAAGGCGACGAGGCGTCCACCCACAGTCAGAAGATTCGCCACGGCCCGGCGCTGATACATCCCAGATGGATCTTCCGGTGACCAATCCGGCGACCATGCTGCGCCCGTATACCGTTCATGGGTGACGGCGTTGCGCCGAGCGGGGCCGTTCCCTAGGATCAAGCTTTCACAAGCCGAAGTAGCGGGTATGTTCCCGGTTCGACGGGGTTAGTACTGCTGTCCCGCAGCGGCTAGTCTGGTCTCGGGCCGGGATGCTTGGCGGAAGCAGGGCGGAGCGGGCGGTTGCAATAATGACGACGACCGAGCATCTGGATGCGCGCGCGGCCAGGGATCCTGAACCCCTGGCCCAAGAACCGCTGCCAGAAGCATTTGGCGAGCAGCTCGTCGTCGGTGATATCCCACGCGAGCCGCCCGGTTTCCAGCCGCGGGCCAACCTGCTGGCGAAATTGGACCAGGCCGGCACGGCAATGTCGGTGGCTCATGCGGTCGCAGACATGCAGGGGACGGGCAAGACCCAGCTGGCAGCGGCGTATGCGCGGATGAGGCTCGCGAGGGGCTGGCGGCTCGTGGCCTGGATCAACGCGGAGGACTCCGCGAGCGTGCTGGCCGGTCTGGCGGAGGTAGCCCGCGCCGTGGGGCTGTCGGACGGCAGTACCCGCTCGGACACCGTTGCCGCGGGCCGGGAAGTACGGTACTGGCTCGAAGCTGACGGGGACCGTTGCCTGATCGTGTTCGATGGCGCGGCAGATCCCGACGTGCTGCTGCCGTTTCTGCCTACTGCTGGCGCAGCCAGAGTCCTCATTACCAGTACCCGGCAATCGGCGGCGAACTTCGGGGCGAACGTCCCGGTTGACGTATTTACAGCCGGGGAGGCGCTGGCGTTCCTGGCCAGGCCGACCGGACTGGCGGATCCTGCGGGCGCCTCCGCCCTGTCTGCTGAGCTGGGGTATCACCCGCTGGCGCTGGCGCAGGCCGCGGCCGTCATCGCCGGACATGGCCTGGGGTATGGAACGTACCTGCAGCGGCTCCGGGCGGTGCCGGTCGACGAATACCTGGTCAGGGAACAAGGGCAGCGGTCGGTCGTGGCGGCGGTGGCACTGTCCTTGCAGGCGGTCCGCACAGCCGATCGGGCGGGTGTCTGCACCCGGCTGATGGAGATCATGGCGATGCTGTCGGCCGACGCGGTCCGCCGACAGCTCCTGCATGGTGCCGGGCAGGCGGGCCTGCTGTCCATGGGCGGCCGTCGAGTATCAGCGGGCCGGGTGGACCGGGCACTGGAGTGGCTGAGCCGCCGGTCACTGCTAACCGTCAGCCAGGATGGCCAGACCATCACCATGCACCGGCTGGTGGCGCAGGCGCTCCGCGACGGGCTGGAGCGTCGGCAGCGGCTGGCGACGGGGGGGCGGGTTGCCGCCTCCGCCCTGGAAGCGCACGCCACCACGCTTGCGAGGTCGGGGGATCGGCCGGCCGTCAGGGCCATCCCCCGGCATGTGACGGCGCTGCTGGAAAACATCCCCGAGCGCACCGTTGAGGCTGACAAAGAGCTGGCCAGAATGCTGCGGCGGCTCCGGTTCATGGCGCTCTATCACCTGGTTGAGCTGGGCGATAGCACCCCGCAAGCCATCGAGATCGGCGAGCCGCTGTCCGCAGACCTTGAGCGGCTGCTAGGTCCTGATCATCCGGAAACACTGAACTCGCGGAACAGCTTGGCCGCCGCCTATCTGGCTGCGGGCCGGGCCGCCGAGGCGATCCCGCTGTTCGGACAGATCCTGAACGTCCGTCAGCGCGTGCTGGGTCCCGACCATCCCGACACCCTGACTTCGCGGAACAACCTCGCCGCCGCCTACCAGGACGCGGGCCGGGCCGCCGAGGCGATCCAGCTGTACGAGGTCAACCTGGCCGCACGACAGCGGTTGCTGGGCGTTGGCCATCCGAGCACCCTGACCGCGCGGAACAACCTGGCCGCCGCCTACCGGGACGCGGGCCGGGACACCGAGGCGATTCCGCTGTTCGAGCGGACCTTGGCCGCCAGGGAACGGGTGCTGGGGCCAGGTCATCCCGACACCCGGACCTCAAGGAAGAATCTCGCCGCCGCCTACCAGGACCAGGGTCGGACCGCTGAGGCGATCCCGCTGTTCGAGCAGACCACGTCCGGCTGGCCGCGACTGCTGAGCCCGGATCGCTCCGATAGCCCGGCCTCAGGGAGCAGCCCCGCCGCTACCTCCCTGAACGAGGACATCACTAAGACCATCCCGATATTCGTGCCGACCCTGGCCGCCCGGAAGAGCCAGCCGCCCGCGACTACAGCAGGGATCGCACTTCCTGCCGACCTCCGACGGCCGCCCGCCGACCCGGCCATGAGAATGCTCCCGGTCGGCTTCCGACGGCCACCGGACGATAGCGTCGCACGTCCGTCTGCCAAACTGACCTCCCATTCACCCCTCAGCAGGGCGCAGCATGCGATACCCATCGACGCCCCGGACGATCGCGCCGTTGTCGCGGCGATAGCAGCAGGTGATCGGGCGGGTATCGCCATGGCATACGAGAGGTATGCGGCTGCTTTGTACGGCTACTGCCACGCGATGCTGCATGACCAGGGCAGGGCGGCTGAGGCTATGCGGGACACGTTCGTCATCGCCGCCACCACGCTGGGCGGCCTTCCCGAACCCCCCGAGCTGCGCCCTTGGCTGTACGCCGTGGCCCGCAAGGAGTGCGAGCGTCTGCCCAGCCCCCGGGCAAAGGTTCGCAGTGAACAGGCTGGCCCCGGGGACCCCCGAGCTGTTGCCGGCAGCAAGGGCGGGAAGGCCGAGCTCGGTACCCTGATCTTTGACCTCATGGCTGAGATGAAGCCTCGTGAGCGTGAGAGCATCGAGCTGATCTTTAGGCACGATCTCCATGGCCCCGATCTCGCCGAGGCACTCGGTGTGCCATCGAGCCAGGCGGAGCCCCTGGCCTCACACGCGCGCGATCGGCTGGAGAAAGCCCTCGTTGTGCTGCGCATCGCGCTCACCCGGCGGGCGGCCTGCCCGACGCTGGGAGAGTTGTTGGCCGACTGGGATGGGAAGCTGACCGGGGAGACATGTGACCTGGTTGACTGGCACGTCGAGCAGTGCCACACCTGCGCCGCTAACGGGCTGGGCGCGCTGCGCCCCGAGGCGCTTCCCGTTCTGCTTCCGCTGGCTCCGCTCCCCCCGGAACTGCGGGTAGAGGTCCTGTACCGGTGCTCCTCCAGCGCCGAGGATGCCGTGGCGTACCGCCGGCGGGTGGTCCGGCGCACGGAATCGACAACGCTAGCTTGGTTCTCGCGGGCGATCAGGCTGGTGAGCTGGGGCAGTATCCGGAGCAATCCCGGACCGGCGGTCGCCACGGCGGCTGTCGCGGTGTGGGTCGTAGTCGCCGTGACCGTTACACTGCTCACCTTGGCCGCCACCCGTTCCGCCAGTGCCCAGGCGACTAGGCCAAACGTCAAGAACTCCCCGAGCAGGCCCGCGGCTACCGCGCCCGCACCCGTCGCTAAGCCGTCCGGGAAAGTGAGTCATCGCCCCGCCCACGTGCCATCTTCGGCCCGACCGTCGTCGGCGCCCGCGACGTCGCCGTCACCGACATCAGCGTCACCCTCGTCGTCGCCGACATCAGCGAAGCCCTCAACGCCGCCGACATCAGCGAAGCCCTCAACGCCGCCGACATCACCGCCGCAATCGCCCTCGTCGCCGCCCACGACGTCGACCTCGCCACCACCGTCACCCTGAGGTAAGCCGGGTGGTTCGGGCCGAGAACCCGCCCGCGGACGGGGTAGTGCGGCGAAACTAGCGGCGCGCGTGGTGCGCGTTCGCCGCCAGCGCACTCCAGTGAGCAAGCTGGTACCACGCGGCCAGGGTCGCGGCGTGCTCGGGGCCCAGGATCCGCTCGCGGACCGGCAACAGCGCGGCGAACTGGTCCCTGGCGGCGGCAGCGTCACCGGCGCACCCGGTCCAGAAGGCGAGTTCTTCCCAGGTAGCCAAGGTGTCGGGGTGTTCCGGGCCAGATACGCGCTTATGGGCAGGCAGCAGCAAGGCGAACTGGTCCCGGGCCGTGGCAGCGTCACCGGCACGCCCAGTCCAGTAGGCCAGGTTGAACCTGGCTGTCAGGGTGGCAGGGGAGTCCGCACCGAATGCGCGCTCGCGGGCGGGCAGCAGCGCCGCGAACTGGTCCCGGGCCGCGGCAGCGTCACCCGCGTAGCCCGCGAAGTTGGCTAGGTTGTGACGGTTGGTCAGGGTGTCGGGATGCTCGTCGCCAAGGACGCGCTGAGCTACCGGCAGCAACGCGGCGAACTGGTCCCGGGCGGCGGCAGCGTCACCGGCGCACCCGGTCCAGTAGGCCAGGCTGGCGCGGGCGGCCAGTGCATCGGGGTGCTCGGGACCAAGGACGCGCTGAGCTATGGGCAGCAGCGCCGCGAACTGGTCCCGGGCGGCGGCAGCGTCACCGGCCTTACCGATCGAGTAGGCGCGCTCGCTCCGCACGGCCAAGGCACCGGGGTGCTCGGGACCTGGCGGCGCGGCTGCCTCGACCGTCACATCGCCAATGGCCGAGAGCGCGTCGGTGTCCGCGGGTACCTTCCTGGTACGCAATACGGTCTGGGTCTGCTGGACCAGGGCTTGCAGGTCCGCCTCAGCGTCCGGGTTCTCCTCCAGCAGGTCCGCGAGGCGCCCCGCCCACCGGACCGCCAGAGCCGCGCGGATCACCCCCGCATCCGCCCCGTCCGCGCCGATGAGCTGCTCGCGCGTCTCCTTCAGGCGTTTCTCGGCTAGCCGGATCTGGGCGACCTTCCCACCGCCCAGCAGCTGGGCGTACCCATGCCGTGCCGTCTCCCAGTCGTCACCTGCCGCGGCATCTACCATGATCTGACCAGCCAGCCCGGTCAGGGCGAGAAGCCTATGGGCCAGCATTTCCCGCCGTCCTCTCATCCATGGGCGATCAAGCCGTTCAGGTGGTCTGGAGCAGGACGCGCAGCCGTGATAGGCATCGACCGCGGGTTGGACCGATGCTGCCCACGGGGAGCCCCAGCTCGTCCGATATCTCAGCGTAGGAGACCGGAGGGTCGGCCATCAGCATCTCGAGCAGCCGCTGCCATCGCGTGGGCAGCCGTGACAACGCCTCGCGGACGGTCTGGTCGCGCTCGCGCGCGAGAAGGCGCTCATCGATCTCGGGGCCATGAGCGGGCGCCTCATCCATGTCGTCGGTGTCGTGGCCGAGTACCAGCCTCTTGTGTCGCGCGAGGCTGCGAAGGCACTCGTTCCGCGCGGTCGCGGCCAGCCAGGAGCCGACCCGTTCGGGGTACTGGAGCCGGTCAATGTGCTCGAGCAGCCGCAGCCAGGTCGTCTGGACAACGTCGGCGGCGTCGCTTTCCACGAGCTTGTAGTCGGCCGTGATCGACCAGATGAGCCGGGAAAATTGATCGATGAGGCGTTCCCATGCCTGCGTATCACCCCCGGCAGCGCATCGCACCAGGCGCGCGATGTTTGCCGGGTCTGGATTTATGTCCACTTGCCTCTTCTCCGTACTAGTAAGCACCAGACCCCCTGAAGATCACCCAGCACGTCTTCCACAGAATTTGCAGGTCGAGGGCGAAGGACCAGTTCTCCACGTAGCGCAGGTCGAGCCGCACGGTCTCGTCCCAGGACAGGTCCGACCGGCCGTTCACCTGCCACATCCCGGTGATCCCTGGTTTCACTACGAGCCTGCGACGGACGTGGTCGGCGTACCGCGAAGCCTCGTCCGGTAGCGCGGGCCTCGGTCCCACCAGCGACATCTCGCCGCGGAACACGTTGATGAGCTGCGGCAACTCGTCGACCGACCACTTGCGCAGCCGTGCGCCGATAGCCGTGATGCGCGGGTCATGACGCATCTTGAACAGCACACCGTCGTGGTCATTGCTGGCCTGGAGTTCCCCCAGCCGTTGCTCCGCATCGACGACCATCGTGCGGAACTTGTAGATCTTGAACGGGTGCCCGTCTCGCCCGATTCTCGTCTGGGTGAACAGCGCGGGCCCGTGGTCGGCAAGCCGGATTGCCCCCGCCAGCGCCGCGAACAGCGGGGAAAGCAGCACCAGCGCGATCCCGGCCACTACGCGGTCAAAAACCTCTTTGACTACCTGGCGCGGACCGCTGAGCTGGGGATGATCCACGTGCAAGAGCGTCAGCCCGGCGGTCGGGCGGACCGTCGTCCGGGGACCGGCCACATCAAGCAGCGCGGGCGCGACACACAGGTCGGTTCCCGTCTTCTCCAGTTCCCAGGCAAGCGTCCTGAGAGTCCTGCCGTCGATTTCGCTGCTGGACAGCACCGCGACCGTATCCACGCTGGCGCGGCGCACGGCCGCGGCCACGTCACTCAGCCCGCCGACCACCGGGACGCCCGCGACCGTGCTGCTGGGCGATTCGCGCGTCAGGCATGCCGCCACCACGGTCAGGCCGTGAGAGCTGTCTCGCCGCAGCTCGGTCACCAGGTCTTCCACCGCCGACTGGGGCCCGACGGCAAGAACGGCGGCCAGGAAACGCCCCAGCGCGCGCTGCTTGTGCAGCCGCTTGCGCAACGCGTACCTGACGATCAGGTCGATCACCGTAACAGTCGGCATGGTGAGCAGCAGGTAGACCCGGGACAGCTCGGTGTTGAACGTGTAGGAGAGGATCGCCAGTGCTGCGGTGAGGCTTACCGCGGCGTTCAGTACCTTGCGGAACTCATCCGAGCCGGTACCGATATACCGATCGTCGTACACCCCCGAGATCCTCAGGGCCAGCAGCCAGAGGAACGGGAACAGGACGGCGAGTGCCGCGTACCCGGCGGTCAGCTCGCCGCCGAACCGGACCTGGAGGGCCATAGTGGAGGAAATTGCCGCTATGACGAAGTCAAAGATGGCCGCTTGGCGAAGGTAGCCCCTTGTCCAGACCGCAGACCGTGTAATAACACGTCTGTGCCGGTCACTTACAGTTATGGAATAATCACTCACTACAACGTCCCCGCCCCTTTTGGCTCGTAAGCCGCCCGCCCTGCCGTTCTAAAGGCATACAGAAGTAAAGAAGAGCAAGTAAAGAAGAGCTTTGTCCCAACAAAGAGACGCGCGACTTTAGCCGTTGGTTGACATGCTAGAAACTAGGTTCCATATAACAATGGAGTCTCGGCCATCCCCATCCGGATGAGCCGGCATGGCCCATTCCAAGGGCACGCCCATATGGCAGCCAACAAAGCCCTGATCAGCGTGATCGCCAAGGTCACGCCGCTACTGTCCCCGACACAGACTGAATGCGGGGAGTTACTCTTCGTACCCATTGCCCACTAACACCGGGCGGCAGAAGAGCAAGCGCCGACACGGCGAATGCTCCTCCCACACGGCCGGCGCCCCTACAGGCAGCCGAACCGCACGTATCCATGGCCTCCGAATGTGCATTCTCGCCCCCTCATGGCTAATAGCCACGTCCCCTTGACCTAGCCACGCCCCTTGACGCGCATACTAAGTTCTACGATCCATCTCGCGACATGGATTGGGATTCCATGGTTGGAAATGTCCGCAACAGGAGGTTAACCCTTTCCCCAGGGTGCCGTCTAGCCTCATAAAACCCCTTTTATAACGGCTCTCACCCACAAAGCCACAAATCAGGACGGAACCGGCAGGGGCGACCCCCGTTCCACCAGCCTCACGCTAATCCTGCCGCGATCGCTCCCTGGCGCGTATCCGCTCCGCGAACCGCCGCGCCGCCGCGCGAAGCTCGAGCTCGGGATCAACACCGCTCGCTCGCGCTCGCGCGACGAGCCCCATGAGCTCGTCACCCAGGGCGCTCGCGGGGGACGTCCCGTTACCGGAACCTGATTCACTTTCAGTCCCGCCAAGGGGCCAGGGCATCCCCTCTCGCTCCGCCCGCCGCTGGAGTTGCGCGGCCAGCGAGAGCGCCGGCTGCCCGAACGCCACCCCGTCGAGCACGGACGGCTGACCGGCGCCAGCCGCCCCGGCGCGCTCGGCTCGCTCGGCCTTCTTGATCTCTTCCCAGTTGCGGTTGACGTCGGCGGCCGACGACACCGCCACCGAGCCGAACACGTGCGGATGGCGCCTGACCAGCTTGGCCGCGAG
>Ga0126381_100000790_pt1 | contig 34449 bp, 27 predicted proteins | sample PanSoiMetPlot_28_FD_96465 | JGI IMG/M metagenome (GOLD analysis project Ga0126381, IMG submission 96465) | Tropical forest soil microbial communities from Panama - MetaG Plot_28 | ecosystem: Environmental > Terrestrial > Soil > Tropical forest > Bulk soil | place: Panama | collected 2016-02-17 | reverse complement strand
GTGGCGTCGCCGGAGGAAAAGCCAAGTTCCAGCGCTAGAGACCGTCCTTTTTGGCGAGCTAAGACGATGTCCTGGTCTGAACTAATGGTCACCCGGATTTCCATGCGGGACACTGAAGCTCACTCTCACTTCATCGTTTTGAATTTCTCGTTCAGATAGGCCAAACCTTCCTCCAAATCAAGGGCTGTGGCGACACCTTCCAGAGTTAAGCCGAGCTGCACCATCGCAAAGGCGACTTCCGGCTGGATTCCAACAATGACGGTTTCCGCGCCGCGCAATCGAATCATGTGGGCAATCTCGCGCAACGTGCGCGAAGCAAATGAGTCCATGACGTCCATGGCGGTTACATCCACGATGACGCCGCGCGAACGGAATCGCACTACCTGCTGTATCAGGGCACTTCGCAGCTGGTTGAGGTCGGCATCGGAGAGGGCGGCCTGAAACGTCGCAATGAGTACCGCCCCCTGCTTAAGAATAGGAACTTCCACGTCGCCCTTTTCCGCTGGCGGTTTAGCTTGGTTCTGCCAACGCCGCTACTTTGTATCCCAAGACGCGTTCGGCCTGTTCGATACCGCCCTGGAGGTCGCCGACCGTATTCATCTTGCCGAGATCCACGCCGATGGTTACCAGAGTCTGGGCAATCTCTGGTGACAAGCCGGTAACAATAACCGTTGCGCCAAGCAACCGCGAAGCTTCGACCGTTTGCACCAAGTGGTTTGCAACGGTAACGTCCATTGCCGCCACACCGGTGATGTCAATTACTACGACTTTTGCGCGAGTCGTGCGGATCCCGCGGAGAAGCTGTTCGGTCAGCTGTCGAGCGCGCTGCGGGTCGATTACGCCGATGATCGGGAGAATCAGAAGCCGTTCACGAACCTGCAAGACTGGCGTAGAGAGCTCACGAATGGCTTCCTGCTGCTGACGAATGACGCGCTCGCGTTCCTGAACGAAACCGACGGCCACGGTATTAGCGATGCGGTTTGCCGCCGGTTCGTATGCATCCAAGATGCGATTTAGTTTCTTGAAATCCGTCTGGTACTTTGCGAAGAGGGAACGCGCGAGGACGTCACGGAGGAGGAGAACGATTCCGACAACTTCGTGTGTTTCGACGCCGCGCGGAATGATGCGTTCAGAAAGGTTTCGCGCGTATGCCTGCAGCGCTTCGAAAGTCTCGGTCTCGAGCGCTTCGACGTAGCTGTCGTATATCGATGTTGCTTCGGCGAAGATTTCTTCCTTGGTCATGGCGGTCAACAATCGCGTTTCCGAAATGCGGCCGACCCATTCTTCGCGAAGCTGAGTGCGGTTCTGGCGGAGGTGGGCCACCAATTCTCGAAGCAGCTCTGACGATTCATCTCGCTTGGCCATTAGGTATTTCTCCTCGCTTGGAGCCGGACGAGAGCCGACGGCTCACACCCCCGCTGTTAGACAGGCAGCATGGTCAATAGCATCTGAAACCTGGTACTACAAGCAAGTAAACTCCTGAAAGCCACTCAGGTAAAGACCCTATTTTGGCCGTCAATAATAGGATATCAGAGGGTCCGCAGGAGCCTTCACCTCATGTTGAGATCAACAGAGCCCAAGTCCGCCTATCCGGCCATTTTGTGTCTTATCTCCAATAAGTCCCGTAGCTTAGCTCTCTCGCTTTAGCAAAAAGGGGAGGGGAACGGGCCGCACGGATACTCGGGCAAAACCTTTAGATGCGCACCGGGGGTTTACCTGAGGGCTTCGGAATTTACCTTTGGTCCGCTTGTGGGCACGTTTTTCTTGTTCCCTTCGCCGTCCTCCCTCAACATGCTTCAAAATGCGAAGCATGGAGTCGATTCTGGAAGTTCGCGAACTCTGCGTCTCCTACCGCTCGCGCGCCGGAGACGTTTATCGCGCGCTCGGCGGAGTCAGTTTTTGCATGGAGTCTGGCGAGGTCATCGGTATTCTCGGTGAATCCGGATCTGGAAAAAGTACGCTCGCGGTGGCGCTGCTGGGGTTGTTTCGCCGCGACTCCGTTGTTGCCAGCGGCAATGTTTTGTTTCAGGGTAAGGATCTTCTGAAAGCTGAGCCTAATGAACTTCGGGCAGTTCGCGGCAAGAGCATTTCGCTGATTTTCCAGGAGCCGTCTGTTGCTCTTCATCCGACCATCTGTGTTGGACAACAGGTTCGGCGAGTACTGGCCGCACATGGAATGGGCGATAGAAACGAGCTCGATCGAAGAACGCATGAAGTTCTTGAGGCGCTTTTTGGGGAGGAGGCGGAGCGCATCGCGCGCGCTTATCCCCATCAGCTCAGCGGAGGACAGCGCCAGCGAGTTCTCATTGCCCAGGCGATTGCTTGCGAGCCCGCCGCGGTGGTCGCGGATGAACCGACGGCGTCGCTTGATCCCACCACCCAGATGGAAATTCTGAATGTCTTTCGGGGACTGCGAAAAACGTTGGGTCTGACTATGATTTTCATTACGCATAATCCGGCATTGCTTTCAGGATTTGCCGACCGCGTCATGGTTCTCTACGCCGGGAAGGTTGTGGAGTTGGGACCGGCGAACGAAGTGTTGGTTTCCCCTAAACATCCTTACACGCAGGCACTTTTTCGGTCGATTCCGCCCCTTGATGAGCCGCATGATGCGGATGAGAGAAATCTCCCCGCGATTCCGAGTGACTCTAACTCGTCGTGCTTGCCGCAGTCTGGCTGTCCCTTCGAGCCGCGATGTCCAGAGCGCATGGATGTTTGCCAATGTGAGGAGCCGGGGTTTGTAAATTTCAGCGAGGCGCACCTGGTTTCCTGTTTCCTCTATAAAAACCAATGAACACTGCCGGACACGATGGGAATATGCAGCCGCTTCTCGAGGTTGAGAATCTGGTGAAGACCTACTCCCGGAAGAAGTTTGCCGGCACGCGAGAAGAAGTGCGAGCACTGGACAATGTGTCTTTTACTATTTTTCGCGGGACTACACTGGCGATTGTGGGTGAATCAGGTTCGGGCAAGAGCACGCTGGGTCTTTGTTTGGCGTGTTTGGAGAAGCCTACGTCCGGGCTCATACGATTTGAGGAAAAAGACTTAGTCAGACTCGGAGAGAAAAATCTTCGAGCCATTCGACGAAGGGTCCAGATGATTTTTCAGGACCCGGCCAGTTCCTTCAATCCGAGATGGACCATTTTGGAAATTCTGGCCGAACCGCTGGCTCTGCAAGGAACTCTTGGCCGCGACGAAATCAGGCCGCGGGCCCACCTCGTATTGCAACACGTCGGTCTCTCGCCTGACATGGAAGAAAAACTGCCTAGGGAGTTGAGCGGCGGGCAACGGCAACGACTTGCCATTGCGCGCGCTCTGATGCTGGATCCGGAATTGCTGATTCTTGATGAAGCGCTCTCGGCGCTGGATTGTTCTGTGCAGGCACAAATCGCCAATCTGCTGATAGAACTGCAAAGTGCACGCAGCATGACGTATCTCTTCATCACGCACGATCTGGCTATGGCCGGCCATCTGGGCGATGAGATCGCGGTGATGAGTAAAGGCCGGATTGTGGAGCAAGGTGCGCCAGACAAAATGCTTAAGCAACCCGAGAATGAGATTACCCGCCAGCTTTTGGCGGCCGCGCCTCGTTTGGATTTCGCTGGACCGCCGATATCGGAGTCGTGATGCCTTATTTGCTACGGAGATTCGGCCATGCGATTTTCCTGCTCATTGGAGTTTCCGCTCTTGCTTTCGCATTTACAGTTCTTTCTCCGGGAAACTACTTCGACGAAATGCGCCTGAACCCGCAGATTGCTCCGGAGACGATTGCCGCGCTTAAGACGCAGTATGAATTGGATCGTCCGCTGCCTATTCGCTACGCCCATTGGGTGAGTTCGGTGCTTCACGGCAACATGGGATTCTCGTTTGCCTACAACAGCCCCGTGGCTCCGCTGTTGTTGGTGCGCGCGCGAAATACTTTGCTCTTAACCATAACGGCCATGCTTCTCGCCTGGGGAATTGCGCTGCCGTTGGGCATTTGGAGCGCGGAACATCAGGGCGGTGTATCTGACCGCCTGGTTTCGTCGGGGACGGCGGCGCTCATGGTGATTCCGGATTTGGCGCTGGCGCTCGGTCTTCTGGTCCTTGCTGTCAAGAGCGGGTGGTTTCCGACGGGGGGCATGGTTTCGCTCCATTTTGATGATCTCTCGTTCCTCGGGAAGATTCGCGACCTGCTTCTACACATGACTTTGCCGGTTGCAGCGCTTGTGCTTTCCGTTCTGCCTTTGCTTATCCGCCACGTGCGAGCATCGGTTGCGGAAGTGCTGGATGCTCCATTTCTTCTTGCCGCGGAAGGACACGGCATCCCGCGAAGAACCTTGCTCTACCGATACGCGCTTCCGGCCGCGGCCAATCCGCTGATTTCACTGTTCGGGTTCAGTGTCGGCACTTTGCTGAGCGGTTCACTGCTCGTCGAAGTGGTGATGAGCTGGCCGGGACTTGGGCCTTTCTTGCTTGAAGCAATCTTGGCGCGCGATTTGTACGTGATCATTGGCGGAGTGCTGCTCTCCACGCTTTTCCTTGTCGGCGGGAACTTCTCGGCTGACATGCTTCTTTATTGGGCCGATCCGCGGATTCGAGCGGAGGCCCGCAATTGAAAGGGAAGGGCGCCATCTCGAATTGGATTGTAGTTCTTCTCGCCCTTCATGCGATCGTGATTCTTGCCGGTTTTTTTGCGCCCTACGATCCGACCGAGCAGGACCGAAAGAGCCCTTACCAGCCGCCCATGCGGATCCATTTTGTCGATGCGCAGGGTTATTTTCATGCGCGGCCGTTTGTTTACCAGCTGCAGCCTCGTGAAGGCTCGTATGACCAGTATCAGGAAAATATCGCGCGCTCCGTTCCACTAAAGTTTTTCGTACAAGGCGAGCGTTACCGTTTGCTGGGGTTCGTGCCATCGCACTTGCATCTCTTTGGCGCGGAAAACGAACGGATTTGTTTGTTGGGCAGCGATTCGTACGGGCGCGATCAGTTGTCCCGCTTTCTTTATGGCGGACAAGTTTCCTTGTTCGCAGGTCTCTTAGGGGCTGGAATCACGCTGTTCCTGGGCTTGGGTGTTGGTGCGCTGGCAGGCTTTTACGGGGGCTGGCGAGACGATTTGTTGATGCGCCTCGCGGAATTGTTCTTGGCTTTGCCGTGGCTTTACCTCCTTTTTGCCCTTCGCGCTTTCTTGCCGCTTGCCGTAGGCCCGCTTCAGGCCTTCTTTCTGATCATCGCGGTGCTCGGGGCCGTAGGCTGGGCGCGGCCAGCGCGGTTGGTTCGGGGAGTGGTGCTGAGCGCAAAAGAGAGAGACTTCGTCCGTGCGGCTCGCGGATTCGGGGCTACGAGCGGATATTTGTTGCGCCGCCACATACTTCCAGAAGCGTCGAGCGTGCTGTTGACCCAGGCGGCGATTCTCGTGCCGCAGTTCGTACTCGCGGAAATGACGCTGTCTTTTCTTGGGCTGGGCGTTCCTGAACCGGTTCCAAGCTGGGGCAGTCTTCTCTCCAGTCTCGAACAATACAGCGTTCTGGTTTCTTGCTGGTGGATGTACTTGCCTGCGTTGATGATGGTGCCATTCTTTCTAGGATACCTTGGTCTCGGGAGCCGGTTGCAGCAATACGGAGAGCCGTACAAGATAGGGAAGTAGCTTTGGGGGGCTAGAGTGAGCAAAGCGAGAGCAAATTGCTCGTTGCGTAGGGTGTCACTGGGTTTGCTCGTCGCCCTTGTTTGGATCCTCAGCCGGCCTCATGCTGCCTTTCCTCAGCAGAAGAGTCTCAAGGAAGAATTCCTGGTGTTGCCCGGCGAGGTTGGCCGCTCCGGAGGACGAATGGTTGTTGCACTGCGCTCAGAGCCAAAAACACTGAACCCTTTAATTTCCACCGACATCAACTCCCGCGAGGTCATTGGCGTAATGCAGGCGGAGCTGGTTCACATCAACCGTGCGACGCAGGTAACGGAGCCTGCGCTTGCCAAGTCTTGGGAGATTTCGCCGGACGGGCTGCAATATAAGCTGGTGTTGAGAAGCGGAGTGAAATTTTCCGATGGTTACCCGCTGGACGCTGATGACGTCCTCTTCACGTTTCGTGTGTATTTAGATGAAAAGGTGCATGCGCCTCAGCGCGACCTTTTGCTTCTGGATGGCAAGCCGATCAGCGTTCGCAAAACAAGCTCGCAGACGCTCGTTTTTCAGCTTTCAAAACCCTATGGCGTGGCTGAAAGGATGTTTGACGGGCTGGCGATTCTGCCGAAACATCTTCTGGAAAGGCCATACGAGGAAGGGAAGATTGCGCAACTCGGAACTTTGGCGACTCCTCCAAACCAATGGGCGGGCCTCGGCCCGTTCCGGCTGAAGGAATATGTTGCCGGGCAGAGAATCGTGTTGGAGCGCAATCCCTATTACTGGAAAACGGATGCGGAAGGAAACAGGCTGCCATACCTCGAGGAGCTGGTTTTCCTCTTTGTACCAAGTGCAGATGCTCAAGTGTTGAGATTTCAATCTGGCGAGACAGATTTGATCAGCCGGTTGAGCGCAGAGAATTTTTCCGTGCTTTCGCGAGAGCAAAGAGACCACACGATGGTGGACGCCGGCCCCGGACTCGAGTACAACTTTCTCTTTTTCAATTTGGGTGGGCCCGGAGAGAAGGCCTCTGCGGAAACGCTTCAAAAACTAAAATGGTTCCAGGAAGTGAAGTTTCGGCAAGCGGTGTCGGCCGCCATCGACCGCGAAGCGATTGTGCGCTTGGTTTACCAAGGCCGTGGCAGCCCGCTGTGGGGGCTGGCCACTCCGGGGAACCGACGTTGGAAAGACGACAAACTGCCGCATCCCCTGCGCTCACTCGACCAGGCCCGTGCGCTTCTCAAGGAAGCCGGTTTCTCATGGAGCTCTGGCTCAAACGGCGAGTCGGTACTACTCGACTCTAGCGGGAAGCCCGTGGAGTTCTCCGTTATCACGAGCTCATCCAATGCCGATCGCTCCAAGATGGCTGCGCTCATTCAAGATGATTTGAAGCAACTTGGAATGCGCGTTCAGGTTGTCCCTTTGGAATTTCGCTCGTTGCTCGACCGGGTTACTCGAACAAAAGACTACGACGCTTGCGTATTGGGAATTGCCAGTTTTGACGCGGACCCGAATTCGGATATCAACGTCTGGCTGTCGAGCGGAGGCACACATCTGTGGAATCCTTCGCAAGCCCATCCTGGCACGCCCTGGGAGGCGGAGATCGATCGACTGATCAACGAGCAAATGTATGCCCGCACGTTCGAACAACGGAAAAAGCTCTATGACCGCGCGCAGGAAGTCCTTTGGGACTATCAGCCCATGATTTTTCTGGCCAGCCCGGATATCCTAACAGGTGCCAGAAAGGCGGTCGGCAACTTTCACCCAGCGGTGCTGGAACCTTACGTGCTTTGGAACGTGGAACAACTCTACCTCAGGAATGACGCGGTCAACGGCATTCGATGAGCCCTGCAAGCTCAAAAGCGCGAAAAACCCAGGGTGTCGTTTGGGATGACACGCTTCTGGTCAAGGAGTGTCTGGCCGGAAGGGAAGAAGCCTGGTCGATGCTCATCGAGAAGTACAAGGCTTTGATCTACTCGATTCCGGTGAAATACGGACTTCCGCCCCAGGAAGCAGCGGATGTTTTTCAGGCGACGTGTACCGAGCTTTTGGCGCGCCTGCCGGAAATCCGCGAGCCGCGCGCACTGCCTAAATGGCTCATGCAGGTGGCGCACCATGAAAGTTATCGCTGGAAGCGGCAGGGCCGGCGCGTAGTCAGCCGAGATGGAGATGAGGATCTGCCTGAGCCGGAAATCCCGGCTATCGCGGAGAGTTTGGTGCAGCAAACACAGGAAGAACAGATCCTGCGCGAAGCGATGGCATCGTTGACGCCGCAGTGCCGCCGCCTGGTGGAGCTGCTTTTTTATGAGCTTCCCGCGCGGCCCTATACCGAAGTCGCCAAAGAGCTGGGGCTGGCCGTGGGCTCCATAGGATTCACGCGCCAGCGGTGCATCGAGCGGCTCCGCCGGCAACTCGAGGATTTGGGTTTCTCCTGATGCCTGCAACGCGAAGCAAAAGCTCAGCGGGCGAATTGATATCTCAGCTGGCTCAGCTCTCGACGGAAGTGGATCGCCGAGAATTTCTGGCCCGACATCGCGGACTTATCCGCAAAGGATTCGTCGAACAACTTGCGGAGCAGGTTGTCGAGCGCGTTCGCGTAAGCACGCAAGAAGCCTTGCATCTTGCGGAAGCGGCCATCCTGATTGGCGAGCGTCTGAAACGCAAAGACGCTTTGGCGCTCAGCCTGCGGGCCAAGGCAAACGCCCTGTACTCCTCGGGCGACAATCGCGCGGCCACCGAGCACCACCAGCGCGCCTTCGAATTGTATGAATCAGCAGGCGATTGGAAGGAAGCCGCGCGGACTCTAAGCAGCTCGATCCAACCCTTGATTTTGCTAGGGGAATACGATCAGGCATTCCGGGCGGCGGATCGCGCCCGAGAAATATTCACTCGTCTCGAGGACCAGCGGCGCCTCGCACGATTGGAAATCAACGTTGGCAACATCTACCACCGCCAGGACCGGTTTGAGGAATCCATCGCTCATTACGAGGGCGCCTACCAGGGCATGCTGGCTTACAAGGATGCGGAAGGAATCGCCGTGGTGCTCAGCAACATGGCGGTGTGCCTGATCAGTCTGAACGACTTTCCGCGTTCCTTGGCTACTTATCAAAGAGCCCGTTCCTTTTGTTCACAGCACAACATGCCGTTGCTTGTCGCGCAGGCGGACTACAACATTGCGTATTTGTATTACCTCCGTGGCGAATACAGCCGCGCCATCGAAGCCCTTTACGCCGCAAGGCGCGCTTGCGAGGCTACCGGCGACGCCTATCACTTGGCGTTATGCCATTTGGATTTGTCTGATATTTACCTCGAGCTGAATCTCAGCGAAGAAGCGCGAGAAATGGCTCACGAAGGCTTCCTTCGATTCGAAAAGCTCGGGATGGGCTACGAAGCCGCAAAAACATTGGCCAACGAAGCTACAGCGTACGGCCAGCAGGGGAAAACCCTGCAGGCGCTTGAGCGATTTGCGAAAGCGCGCGAGATCTTTGTGCGTGAAGACAATCTCGTCTGGCCCTGGCTGATTGATCTTTACCAGGGCCTGTTGCTTTTTCAGGAGGGCCGTTACTTCGAGGCCCGACGTTTGTGCAATTCGGCCGCGGAGTTCTTCGATCAATCCGCGCTTTCGGGCAAGGCCGTCATGGCCCATCTTTTGCTCGCGCAGATTGCACTGCATGTGGAGGATCTCGCGACGGCCGACCAGGAAACCCGAGCGGCCGTTAGGAAACTCTCCGGGCTGCAGACGCCCGTCCTAACTTATCAAGCGCATTTCCTTCAAGGAGAGATCGCGCGGGCTCGCGGCGAACGGCAGTTGGCGCACAGCGCATACATGGAGGCTCGAAAGGCGCTCGAAACTTTGCGCAGCCGCTTGCAAGGTGAGGAACTGAAGATTTCCTTTGTCAAGAACCGCATGCAGGTTTACGAGGCGCTGGTTTCTCTTTATCTGAGCGGTGGCGACGCGGGGACTTCGACCGAGGAGGCTTTTGCCTGCATCGAAGCGGCCAAGTCACGCAATATGATCGAGATGATCTTCCAGAGCGGACAGAGCCTTCCGCTGGGGGAAACAGGGCAAAGCGATTTGGTCCGGCGCATTCGGGATTTGCGAGAAGAACTGAATTGGTACTATCACCGCATTGAACTCGAACAATTGCGGCCCGAAGCTAAATCCCGCGAAAAACTCGAAAACCTGCAGGAAATCGCGCAGTCCCGCGAAAAAGAATTACTGCGTACTTTGCGTGAGCTCCCCGCTCACGAGCGTGAGAACGCAACTCTGGAAGCGCCGGCCGATTTTTCGTTGAAGAAACTCCAGGCTACTTTGCCGGAGAATGCAACACTCGTTGAATACTTCATTGCCGGCGAGCAATTGGTTGCGGCCGTTATTTCACGTGAGGGCGCGCGAATTCTGCCAGTGACCGTGCTTTCCCGGGTAGCCCATCTCCTCCAATTGCTGCGCTTTCAGGTTTCGAAATTCCGTATGGGCAATAATTATGTCGAGCGATTCGAAGCGCCGCTCCTGCGAGCTACGCAAAGCCATTTGGAGTCGCTCTATAGCGAACTGATCGCGCCTCTTCGTACGCTTTTTCGCGGGAACCATCTTGTCTTGTGCCTCACGGGCCCCTTCACTTCCTCCCCTTTCATGCCTTGAAAAGCGGGGACGAGTATCTGTGCGATTCCTTTACCGTCTCCTACGCACCGAGCGGGACGGTTTTCTCCCTGTGTCAGCAGAAGGCTCCGAGCGAAGCGCCCGGTTCTCTCGTCCTTGGAATCGCGGACGAGCGCGCACCGCAGATTCTGGACGAAGTGCGCAGCGTGAGTTCTTTGCTGCCGCGTGCATCGCTTCACTTGGGCGAGCAGGCGACCTCTTCGCTTCTTCGGGAAAAGGGAGTCGAAAGCGGGCTGCTGCATATCGCGACTCATGGCATGTATCGCCAAGACAACCCCATGTTTTCGGGCATTCGTCTGGGCGATGGATACCTGAATTTGTATGACCTCTACCAGATGAAGCTGAATGCCAGGCTAGTGACTCTAAGCGGTTGCGCCACCGGCATGAATTTCGTGGCTGCCGGTGACGAACTGCTGGGCCTGCAGCGCGGGCTGTTCTGTGCCGGGGCAACCACCCTGCTGCTGTCCCTTTGGGACGTTCACGATGAAAGTACCGCTCAATTGATGGGTCATTTCTACCGGCACTACATGCAAAGCGCGAATATGCCAGGAGCGCTGCAACAGGCAATGAGGGAGCTGCGCGAGAACAAGCCTCACCCGTTTTACTGGGCGCCCTTCGTCCTTGTCGGCAAACTAACTGATTCCAAAGGATTTGACTAAAGGGCCACGGGGCTTCAATTTAGGGTGGCTACCTGCCTATTTTTTGGCCCTTTTCCCTCCCTTATGCAACGAATGTTAACAGGTGATTCCAGAGCCGCTGGGGAGTGGTCAAGGATGGAAAGGAATTCGGGGGGAACGATGAAGCACTTTACGACCGAGGAGTGGATCGATTTCGTGAATCGGGCGGTTTCTCGAGGGGCGTCGGAAGAAATGGAGAGACACCTGAAACAGGGCTGCAAACGCTGCCTGGAAACAGTTTCGATGTGGGAGCGGGTGCACAAGTCGGCTGTGGCGGAGAGGAACTATCAGCCGCCGGAAGACTCGGTAAGGGTTGCCAAGGCGGCATTTGCGGTCGCAGGTTTGCAAGGCCAAAGAAAGGAATCCGGGAGCCGGATTTCGGTTCTCTTCGACAGCTTTCTACAGCCCGTCGTCGAAGGGGCCCGGTCAGCGGCCACCGACCTAAGACAGATGCTCTATCGGGCGGATCCATTTCAGATTGACCTGCAGATCGAGGCCAAACCCGGCGGCAACGACCTCATGGTTACCGGGCAGCTTCTGGATCTGAGCAATCCTGGAATAGCCGGCAAGGATGTGCGCGTGACCCTTTCGAATCTGCGTGGTGACGTGGTGCACGCGGTTAGCAACCAGAACGGTGAGTTTCTTTGCGCGATCAAGAACAGCGGCGATCTGCAAATCGCTTTTGCAGGCACACACGGCGAACCTATCGTGATTTCACTTCGCGATGCCCTTGGCCGCATGCCGCGGGGTGAGCAATGAGTTCGAGCTCTTTCGAGTTGGCCGCGCAGCGTGCCGTCGGTACGGAAGTACCAGGCGCGATGGTCAACTCGAGTGGACAGGAAGACTCAGTCGTACTATTGGACCGGAAAGATTTCCTGGCAAAACTGGCTGGGCAAATCCTCCGGCCGATAGCTGAGGAATTCAAATCCTAGGAGGCCCTTCGAGGGTCGTAATTTATGAAACGCAGGACAACCGTACTCTTAGCCCTGATCGTCCTCATGCTAGCAAGTTCCCGGCCGGCGGCTGCTCAAAACCGCTTCATTGTGCAAACCACGGGCGGCCTATCCTCCGTCCTGAATCTTTGCAATCTTCTCGGTTGTCAGGTCCAAGGATCCCTGGACGGGCAGATTGGTAAGACGTATCTGGTTACTTCGTCGGGGAACATCATCGCTAATCTTGTCAACGGCGTAGTGAATCTCACTGAATCGTTACTGGGAATCGTAAGCATTGAAGCCGACCATGTTTTGCCCCTGCCACAAACGGCCCTCCCAAGCATTCCTTACGGGCTCTATGACAATTCGCCTGTGAACTATTACGGGACCGTAGTCTGGCATGGCTACGCTGTACAGCCCGCAGCTCAGATCATTCGGCTCCAGGATGCCCAGAATGGATTCAGCATCGGCGGCACAGGCATTGTGGCGCTCATTGACACTGGCGTGGATCCCAATCACCCAGTTCTGCGGCCCGTCCTTCTCCAAGGCTACGATTTTACCCGCAACCAGCCGGGTGCTTCCGAGTGGCTCGATGTCAGCGGCGCCCCGATTGCGAACCACAGTGCTCAAGGCGAGCAGCCCGGTTATGTCCAACAGTCCACCGCTGCAGTCTTAGATCAATCTACTGCGGCCGTCTTGGACGGCTCGCCATACGTGGCCTTCGGACACGGAACGATGACGGCGGGTTTGGTACACCTTGTTGCTCCAAACGCCACGCTTCTTCCGATCAAGGCCTTCTCAGCGAACGGGACCGGCTATCTTTCCAACATCGTCTCTGCGCTATATTACGCGGTACAGAATCACGCAAACGTGGTGAATATGAGCTTCGACCTTAGCTCTTCGTCAGCCAGCTTGCAGAATGCCATTTCTTACGCCAACAAGGCCGGCGTAGTCCTCGTGGCGGCGGCCGGTAACGAGAGCACCAACGTCAAGGTTTATCCGGCGGCCATGAATGGCTACGTCGTTGGCATCGCGTCGACGAGCGATACGGACAAGCGCTCGTCCTTCTCCAATTATGGTTCTGCGGATGTGTGGATTGCCGCCCCCGGTGAAAACATAATCAGCACCTATCCCGGCGGGACCTATGGCAGTGAGTCGGGTACATCGTTCAGCTCGCCGATCGTCGCAGGCACAGTAGCTTTGATGCTCAGTGCCAAACCGTCAGGCTTCAATCAATCACAGGTTGCCAATGCGTTGGCGAATGCCCAGGTTCTCACGCCAGACCTGAATCATGGCCGGCTCAATGTCTATCAAGCCGTTTCGGCGTGGATCAATGGCTCCGGCTCGACTTCTAGCCCTAGCTCATGCACGTTGCTCTGCTTGTAATTGGTGATGTTCAAGGGTCAAATTCCGGCGCCGACAGGAGGCTCTCCCCTTCTTTCGGCGCCGGAGTCCCTCCGGATCAAGCAGCTTGAAGAGCAAGCTTCCGCCCTGCGCAATTCTGTCATCTGCGCATTCAACCAGCTACTCGATTTAAAAGATCTCAACACTGGAGTACATAGCACGCGCTTGGCGGAATGGGGAATGCGGGTGGGGCAAGAACTAGGCCTCGAAGAAGCTGATCTTCAAAACCTTGAAGTTGCGGCGCTCCTTCACGATATTGGCAAGGTGGGCATACCGGATGCCATTCTTCGCAAGCCGGGGCGTCTCGACGCGGAAGAATACGCCCTAATGAAAAAACACCCCGAATATGGCTGGGCTGTTCTTCGCATGCTTCCTGGATTTGAGCGCGCCGCTCTCGATATTCTTCACCACCACGAGTTTGTCGACGGAAATGGATATCCTGCGGGTCTCAAGGGGTCGGAAATTCCGATTGTGTCGAGGATTGTTTCAGTGACAGACGCCTTTGACGCCATGGTTTCTTCGCGTCCGTACCGTAAAGGTTTGCCGTTCGAGGAAGCCATTCGCCGGCTCTCCGAGTCGAGTGGAACCCAATTCGATCCTGTCGTTGTAAAGTGCTTCCTCTCTTTTGCGGGGGACGAGATGTCCACTGTCTTCGCCGCAGCTGGAACCTCCGTCTCTTCTGCCCTCTAAGATCGAAGCAAGAGAACAGATGCGATTCCAGGCGACGCTCGACGGACTTACCTCTGTTTGGAATCGAGGCGTGGTCCTGGAGCTTCTGGGACGCGAGCTGACCCGAGCCCACCGGGAAAATAAATGCACAGCCATACTGCTCGGGTGACGTGGACCATTTCAAAAATATCAACGACACATAGGGACATCTTGCCGGGGATGAAGTGCTGAAAGAAACGGCGACGCGGCTGGTTTCGTCGGTGCGTTCCTACGATTTTGTTGGCCGCTTTGGCGGCGAGGAATTCCTGGTGACGCTCAACAACTGCGATCCAGCCTTCGGTCTGGCGCGAGCCGAAAAGATTCGGGGAACCATCGCTGGCCGCCCGGTGGAAACATCGGGAGGCTCTGTACCTATCTCCATGAGTTTTGGACTATTGCTTAGCCAGGGATGGGGTTGTCTGTCGGTCAAGGAATTGCTTCACGATGTGGACTCGGCTCTCTACGCTGCGAAGGCGGCGGGGCGAAATTGCGTCAAAGTGGTCGCTCCAAAAGAGCTAGCCGACAATCCGCGAGAGCTTGCCTCTGAATCTGTTTGGCCTAGACGTTAGCTGTGGTTTTAAAGGACCTTGGCTTTCGATTTTGACTGGCCGAGCATCTGGCGCATCGCAACTGTAGAACCGGGGGCACGCTTTTCCCGCCAAGCTTCCAATCGTTTGCAGGTTTCTTCGATATTCTGAAACAGGTGAGGATTCTTGAAGGCCGAGCGCCAGGTGGGAACGATGGTGCGCATGCGGTCCCACACCACCCAGATTTCACCGTTGCTTTCAAAGAAAAGTTCGTCGTTGATGAGACCGCGATTGACGATGCTCGCCACCATTTCCCAATAACTGATAACCATGCGGATGTAAGTGTTCTCTTCACTGCCTTGGGGATATTTTTCGATCATGTCTTCGGGAGAGTTTGGGTGGAAGTTGTCGGTAAACCAGGCGCGCGCCTGCCTCAAGCGTGGCTCTCGCCGCAAATCGTAAAGCCGCAGCATGAGGTTCACTTCGTCATACGTAATCTGGGCCATAGCGAATCCTCCCGGGCTAACTTGCAGTGTCCGGCTCGGCCGCTTCCTGCAAGGAATGAGAAACGCCGGTAAGTTCGATGCGCTGGACGCTTGAAACGGGTATTCCTTGCTTAAGAAACTCCGCCTGAATGCGGCGCCGCAGCTCTCGCGTTACTTCGTCTTGCCGCGTCGGCAGCGTTCGTACCTGCAGCCGAATCGTGGAAGCGCTTCGATCGAAATCCTGGACGCCAAGGATTCGGGGACCATCCACCAGCGCCTGCGACCAGGCAGGATCACCTCGCAATGTAGCCGCGGCAATCTCCAGGGCCCTTAGTGGTTTTTCGACAGGCATGTCGGGAGATAGCGAGACGTCCACGAAGCCTTGTGACCAATCGCGGCTCAGATTGCTGATTATTCGAATCTCGCCGTTTGCAATCGTCACCAGGGCTCCTCGATCGTCGCGAAGAACCGTCCGTCGAAGGGTGAGATGTTCCACACGGCCGCTACAGTTGGAAATCTGGACCGTGTCGCCTACAACAAACTGGTCTTCCAGAATGATGTAGAACCCAGCAATTACATCGCGCACCAGCGTTTGCGCACCGAATCCTAAAGCTAGGCTGGCCAAGCCCGCAAGAGTTACAGCAGGCAGGATGTTGATTCCTAGTCTGTCTATGGCGGTCAGAAGGGCCACGCCCCAGACCACTTTGCTCCCGGTACTGTGAAGAATGCTCGCCAGAGTGCTCGTTTGCTGCTCGCGGAGTTGCGCCTGGCGAGTCTGCGCAGTTGCCTTTTTGATGATCAATTTGCTCGCCGCCCGAAGCAGGCGGTTCACAATCAATGCAAGGACAAGAATGCCCAACAGTTGCAGGGCATGAGGAAGCACCAAATCCACCCAATGATTGAAAGAACTTGGCATGATTTCTAAGAGAGGGGGAGTATAACATTGGAGAAGGTTTCAGAAACCAGCCGGGTGTAGTGGATAAGGGTTGAATAGGCCCAGGGGGAGTTTGTGATCATGAAATCGAGAAGGAAGTTTCTGACCATGTTTCTTGCTTCCGGTGTGCCTCTCGGTGTCATGGGCTACACCATGCGTGCCCAGGCGGTCCAGACCAAGCCGCCGCCCAAGCCACCCATCAAGGACGAAGATCCTGATGAGCCGAAGATTGAATCCAAGGCGATCCTGGAGGCCAACCAGAAAGACATCAAGAAAAACATCGAGAAGCTGTATCAATTGGCCAGCGAATTGAAGGCGGAAGTCGAAAAAACCGATTCCGTGCAGGTGCTTTCCGTAGTCATGGTGAAGAAGGCCGAGGAAATTGAAAAGCTGGCAAAAGGGATTCGTTCTCGCGCGATCGGATAGGGACTCTTGGACCTAAACGGCCGAATGAGTGGAAGGAATGCGGCTATCGCGAAGGAATGAGGCGAGATAGAATAGAAAGAGTTGAGAGCGTTTAGCACGCTGAGCATACTCGTTTTAGACTGCGCGCCCGTAGCTCAGATGGATAGAGTACATGCCTCCGGAGCATGGGGTCGTGAGTTCGAATCTCACCGGGCGCGCCACTTTTTGCGCTTCTTCTCAATATCTTACAATTCCAACCTTTTGGAGTTTCGAACTGATCCCGCAAGCGCGTTAAACAGAAGTTGTGCGAGCTTAGAGCCGCATTTTCACTTCTCTGAGTCCGTTTCCAAAGAGCGAATTTGACGGCCGCCCCAGACAAACAGAAATGGTCGTTTAGTCTTGCCTTGATCGCGGTTTCGCCAACTTGCAGGAAGGAATGGGAGTGGTTTTTCCCGCTCGTACAATTCCAGCAGTTGTACACACGCTTGCTTCAATGATGGAGGAAGAGGATAGTCGCCAAATAAGAACGGCATGTGGTAAAGGGCAAATGCGCCACCAGAAGGCCATGGGGCCGCTACATCGCGCAAGATTGAAATCACTTGGCGCCAACCGATATGGCGAACCGTTGCCCTCATCCAGAATATTATTGAACTCGCATTCGCTTCCGCGAGGCCTTGCTTGAAGATAGCAACATAATCGCCACGTCTGAGTTGCGCACGGTCGGCCATCGGGAGTGCAGCAGGGCAGTCTGAATTCAGCAATAGTGAAATAAGCTCCATGCGCTGAGGCTGTGGCAACGCGCGAATTCTGCGCAATAGGGATTGCTCCTTCTTTGAGTCACGTCGTCCAGTAGCATAGCTTCTGAGGTCAGCAGCCAGATCCATATTCATGTTGAGCATCGCAATATACTTAACGGAAATTCAATGGCCCAAGAGCTTGTCCGCGGATTCTACATCAGCACTCTGGTTGTTCCAACGCACGGGATGGCGACGCCCGTTAGGTCAAAGCGCTCGAGTGCGTGATAGGTCGCCTTGTCAGACAAGTGCTCTGAGCCGTTCAAAAGGAATCTCAATTCGTGGCAATGCTGACACGAAATCTCCGAGAAAAGTTCTAAAATCGTCCCCTTGGGCGCGCCATAATCCTTGCCAAGAAATGTCGCTCACTAAACGCTCCAGTTGCCTCGGGCGTTAGTGACTAGACAGGTAGCACAGGCTTCGAGCGGTCGTGCGTTCCTGTTGAGACACATTCTGCCCTCAGTACTATAGGAAGATTCCGACATTCAAGGCCAAACTGGCCTTACGAGGGGCTTGTCCTGTCGTCCCCTGCTCAGAGGCTGGATGTTAAGGGACTTCGCAGACCACAATGGTGTCCCCAAAGGCGCGCTGGAGCCGCTTGAACGGCCCAGTGTGAACTTCGCACGAGCAGACGATCGAAGTACGCGAAAAAAATCTCCGACAGTCGTGCTGAACTGGTGGAAACGCCTGTGGAGTCTGCCTGGGCAACAAAGACGTTTTTTGGGTTGGCCCGCGACCATTTTCATTGTGACGCAGGTGTTGGCGGGAATCCCTCTTGTGCCGTACGCCCTGCTGCACTGGCAGACTGACAACTCGCTGCGGTTCGCCAGTTTTCTTGCCGTGGCATTGGGGGCATCCCTCTTCAAAGTGCGGTTGCCTGGGATACAGGCCACGATGTCTGCGAATTTCCTCTTCATTCTTGTTGGAATTCTCGATCTTTCTTATCCGGAAACTCTGTTGATGGGATGCCTCGGTGGATTGGCGCAGTCGCTTTGGCAGGCTAAGCCCCGCCCGCGCTTGATTCAGATTCTATTCAATTTCGCAAATCTCGCTTTGTCTATCTCTTTGGCCCACTTGGTCTTTCATAGTCAGTTGGCCTACAACCTTGGACTACGATGGCCCCTGCTCCTAGCGGCGGCTTCTACAACCTATTTTGCGATGAATACGATGTCAGTCTCCGGCATTATCGCGATGACTGAACGTCGAAATCCCGTGATGGTCTGGAAAGAGTGCTACCTCTGGTCTTTCCCTTATTACTTGTTGGGGGCCTTGATTGCGGGGGGCGTGAGCCTTATTAATCGCTCTTTCGGATGGCAAGTCGCGATCCTGGTCCTTCCTGTCGTTTACTGGATTTACCGGTCGTATCGAACCTACCTCGATCGGCTTGAGGCTGAGAAGAAACATACCGAGGCAATCGCCGACCTGCACTTGCGCACGATCGAGGCTCTATCTCTCGCCATTGAAGCAAAAGACCACAACACGCACGATCACCTGAAGCGTGTGCAAACTTACGCCATACAAATTGGCAAGGACCTTGGCGTTGATGAGGGACAGTTGAACGCCATCCGGGCCGCGGCAATGTTGCACGACATTGGCAAACTGGCTGTGCCCGAACACATTCTTTCAAAACCGGGGCGGCTCACTCCTGAAGAATTCGAGAAGTTGAAGATTCACCCGGTCGTCGGCGCGGAGATCCTTGACCGAGTTCAATTTCCGTACCCGGTCGTGCCCATTGTCCGTTCGCACCATGAGAAATGGAATGGCACCGGATATCCCGATGGCCTGTCTGGCGAAGGGATTCCCATCGGCGCGCGGATTCTCTCCGTGGTCGATTGCTTTGACGCATTGACCTCTGAGCGGCCGTACAGGCGTGCGGTTTCACCAGACGAGGCCATGGCCCTGCTGCGTGCCGAAAGCGGCCGAAGCTATGATCCGCGAGTCGTGGATAGCATCGAACGCCGATACAAGGAATTGGAAGAAGTGGTGAGCCGCGCGGCGCGAGAGGGAAGCCCGCTGGAGCTTGTGTCAAAAGTGGACCGTGCTGCGGCTCCCTCGGCAGGCTTTGCCGAGATGCCAAATGAGGCGGAAGTCCGCGCCGCATCCTTTCTCGCTTCGATTGTGTCCGCACGGCAGGAAGCTCAGCTTCTGTTTGAGCTTGCGCAGACTTTGGGCAACTCGTTGAGTTTGAGAGAAACGCTGTCGGTGGTTGCCGTGCGCCTGAAGGAGATGATTCCGTACGACTCCATCGTTTTCTACATTTATGAGGAAGGAAAACTGATCCCAAAATACGTCCATGGTGTGGACTACGACTTATTCACATCCATGGAGATCCCCCTCGGTCAAGGCGTTTCCGGTTGGGTCGCGCAGACGGAAAAACCGATCATCAATGGCGATCCCGTGGCCGAGACAAAATACCTGGGTGACCGCGCTCAAATCTCCGTGCTGCAATCGGTCCTCTCCGTGCCTCTGCGCGGTCGTGACGGTGCCGCTGGAGTTCTTTCTCTTTATTTGCGCGAAAAGCAGGGCTTCACGAAAGATCATTTGCGCCTGTTGCTGGCGGCCAGCTCAAAACTTGGGCTGTCCGTTGAAAATGCACTGCAGTACGAAAGAGCGCAAGACACGGCGAGTACGGATTTCCTGACGGAATTGCCGAACGCCCGCTGGATCTGTGTTCACCTGGAGCAAGAAATTGCCCGATCGCGCCGCAGCGGGGTTCCGCTGGCAGTACTTATGAGCGATCTCAACGGCTTCAAGAATGTGAACGACAATTTTGGCCACCTCGTAGGCAACAAACTGCTGCAACAGATTGCGAAGAACTTGAAGAGTGCTTGCCGCGAATATGACCAGGTTGGACGCCTCGGCGGTGATGAATTTGTGTTTGTGCTTCCTGAGTTAACGAAAGACGGCGCCGAAGAGCTCAAGCCTCGATTGGAACTCGCGGTCGAAGAAGCTGGTCAGCAGATTTGCGGCGCAAAAGTGGTCTCCGCGAGCATTGGCTGCGCCTTCTATCCGAAAGACGGCTCCACGGCGGAAGAACTGCTTTCCGAGGCGGACCACCGGATGTACGAAACAAAAGAGACCTACTATAAGCAGCGCGGTGAGGCTCCCCGGCTCCAGGCCGTTGATTAACTTTGATGGTTTGCTCTTTCCGGAGAGATGTCATAAACGCGAGAAAAGATGAGGGCCAGAATCCAAAGAATCGTTGGACGTTTGCTCATGCTGGCGGCCGTTTGTCTTACAGGCGGCCTGTTAAGCGCGTCTCTGGTGCGCTTTTCTCCTGGTTATGGAGTGGATGAACAGGAACTCGATTCCCGTTTGAGCCAGGCAAGCGTAGAAGCGATTCGAAACTCCCATCGCATGAATGGCGGACTGCTTTCCTATTACGGCCACTATCTGGCGGGTGCGATGCACGGTGATTTGGGCTCCTCCCAATGGTTGCAGCGTCCCATTTCTTCGCTGATCAAAGAGAGATTTCCGCTCACTGCAAAATCCGCGCTTTTGGGAGTCTCTTTAGCTTGGCTCGTTGCTTTAATGATTTCGCTTGCGGGCGTTTTCTTTCGTGGTTTCTACTTTGATGTTTCGACGACGCTGCTGAGCGGAGTGCTAATCGCGCTCCCCGCCGCAGTGGTAGCCATATTTTCCGTTTATCTTCGCGCGCCTGTGTTTGTGGCCATTGCCGTCGTCCTATTTCCGAAGCTGTTTCGATATCTTCGCAACCTGCTGAATCATGCTTACTGTCAGCCCTACATTCTAGCGGCACGGGGGCGCGGAATCAGCCAATCGAGAATCCTGTTCCACCATGTCCTTCCGTTAGTGTCACCAGCTCTTTCCGCCCTGTTGGGAGTGTCGCTGGCGGTGGCATTTGGCGCCGCGATTCCGATCGAAGCTCTTTGTGACTCCCCGGGAGTAGGGCAACTCGCGTGGCAGGCTGCCTTGAATCGCGATTTGCCCTTGATTATGAATCTGACGCTGCTGGTCACGCTGATCACGGTGGGCGCAAATATGCTTGCGAACGTTGTGCACGAGAGGGCGCTATGAACGCCGTAAAGCTTCGCGTGATCTGCGCCGTAGTATTGTGCGTTATTTTTGTAGTGGGCTTATTTGCTGGAACGGTAAGCCCTTATCCTTACGCCAAGCAATTCCGCGAGCGCCCGAATGCCGCGCCTTCGTCCACCCACTTGCTCGGCACGGATAGCCTTGGAAGAGATCTCTTTGCCCGGTTGATCTACGGAACGCGCGTGTCCCTATTACTTGCGCCGACCGCAGCCTTGTTGGCCACCCTGCTCGCGGGCATTTTGGGCGGATTTGCGGGTTTCGTTGGCGGATGGTGCGAGAAGGTAATCCTCGCGGCCGCAGACCTTTCCATGGCGCTTCCGTTGCTGTTTGTCCTCCTGGCTTTGCGCGCCGTGCTTCCGCTAGATATTTCACCCGTTCTGTCCGTCATCGCGACCTTTACTCTGCTGGGTCTGCTGGGTTGGCCGTCATCGTTGCGAGTCGTCTGGGCAGCAACAAAGAATCTGCGGAATTCGGATTTTCTTCTGCTTGCGCGCGCAACCGGATGCGGCCGCTCGAGAATCGTCGTGCGCCACCTGTTTCCTAACCTGCGTCCAGTTCTTTTCGCGCAATTCTGGATTTCCATTCCGGTCTTTGTCCTGACAGAAGCCACTCTGAGCATGCTCGGTCTCGGCGTAATCGAGCCCCTGCCTTCTTGGGGAAATCTCTTGCGCGGCCTAGAGGATATTTCCGCCGTCAGCGCAAATCCATGGAGGCTTACTCCCTTGGTTCTGCTGATTCTCGTGGTGATTTGCTTTCAATTGATCTTACCAGCACAGGAGGAAACTGCGTGATGCCCAGTCCGCTAAAAAGCCTGGCTCTTTCGGCGCTTCTGGCCCTCGCGCTTCCCGTTCGCGCGCAAACCGGCGGCGAGCTGCACTTTTGCCTCCATGGCGAGCCCAAGACGTTCAATCCGATTCTCGTAGACGACGAAGCTTCCGAGAATGTTCGCTACCTAACCGGAGGCGTTCTCATTCGCCTCAACCGGCAGACGCAAGCGCTCGAACCTGCGCTCGCCACTTCATGGAACGTTTCTCGCGATCGCCGCACGATTACCTTTCATCTACGCAAAGGGATTCACTTTTCCGACGGGACGCCCTTTAGTTCAGAGGACGTGTCCTACACGATGCGGTTGCTTATGGATCCGGCAACGCATTCGACCACCGGCGATTCCTTCCGTTCGGGCGAAGGAACCGTGCAAGTGCGAACTCCGGCACCGGATGTAGCGGCCATCATGTTTCCGGCTCCTATCGCTGGGCTTGAGCGTTTGTTCGATCAGGTTGCCATCCTATCGGCGCATTCTCCGAAAAAGGAGATGGCGGTCCTCGGTCCGTTCTACGTTGCCGACTACAAAGCAGGCTCTTACGTTCTGCTGCAGAAAAACGCGAACTATTGGAAGCGCGACGCCCAGGGGCACTCTTTGCCCTACATCGATGGTGTCCGGTTGGACATCCAGCGCAACCGCGACATCGAGTTGCTTCGATTTCGCCGTGGTGAATTGCAACTGATCAATCGCCTCGATGCGGAGCAGTTCGAGCGTCTGGAGCACGAAAATCCCGCCGTAACCCGCAATGCGGGCACCGGGCTGGATGCCGAAGAGTTTTGGTTTAGCCAGTCACCGGCCGCGCCGCTCCCCGCTTACAAGAAAGCTTGGTTCGGAATGAAAGAGTTTCGTAAGGCAATTTCCAGTGCCATCAATCGGTCAGACCTTTGCCGCCTGGTTTATGCGGGCTACGCGAAGCCGGCTTACGGTCCAGTTTCTCCTTCCAACCATTTCTGGTTCAACGCGGCTCTCGAAGATCCAAAGTACGACCCACAAGGCGCCCTGCGGTTGCTGGCACAAGCTGGCTTCCGATTTGAGAACGATACTTTGAAAGATCGCGCGGGCAACCGCGTCGAGTTTACGGTGGTTACGAATTCCGGCAACGCCGCGCGCGAAAAAATAGCCGCGATGATTCAACAGGACCTCTCGCAGATCGGAATCAAGGTTAACATCGTTACTTTGGACTTTCCTTCGCTAATCGAGAGGATTACGCGCACCTTCGATTACGATGCCTGTATACTCGGCCTGGTCAACACCGACCTCGATCCAAACGGCCAGATGAACGTTTGGTTGAGTTCGGGTGAAAACCATCAGTGGAACCCGAGCCAGAAATCTCCGGCAACGCCCTGGGAAGCTGAAATCGACAAGCTCATGCGCGAACAAGCTACTGCTCCCACGGAGAAAGAGCGAAAGGTTAAATTTGATCGGGTGCAGCAAATCGCGGCCGAACAACAACCCTTCATCTATCTCATTAACAAAGACGTTCTCGTCGCCGTTTCTCCCAGCGTAGTCGGCGTCGCTCCTGTGGTTCTCGATCCTTGGGCGTTCTGGAACGTGGATACTCTGCGGCTCGGTCCAGCGCCGGAGCTCGGTGTTCAGAAATGACTTTGGGGCCCTCATTACTCTCCGCGCGCCTTTCCGTGGACTACCGGAACAAACCGGGCGTCCTCAAGAATCTTTGTCTGGAGATTCAACGCGGAGAGGTTGTGGGGCTCGTGGGTGAAAGCGGCTCCGGGAAAAGCACCTTGGCGCTGGCCCTTCTCCACTTACTTCCGTTGAAGGGAGCGACGGTTCAGGGCGAAATCATTTTTCATGGCAACGATCTTTTGCGGAAAAAGGAAAGCGAACTCCGCGATATTCGTGGCCGCCAAATGAGCGTTGTATTGCAAAGCCCGCTGACTTCCTTGAATCCTGCTCTGCGCATTGGAGCACAATTGAAGGAAGCCTGGCGCGCGCATGCCACGGGAACCGGTGAGCAGTGTCACGCGGCGGTAAGCGCCGCTCTCAGAAGCGTCAGTTTGCCGGACGACGACGAATTCCTTACAAGGCGTCCCTCTCAGCTCAGCGTTGGCCAGGGGCAAAGAGTCATCATCGCGATGGCGATTCTTCATCGCCCCGCGCTGCTGATTGCGGATGAGCCAACCAGCGCCCTTGACACGATCACCCAGTCCGAAGTTCTGGGACTATTTGCGCGCCTCAACCGTGAATTGGACATGGCCATTCTTTATATTTCGCACGATTTATTGTCAGTGGCGGCGCTTTGTCATCGCGTTGCCATTCTTCGGGACGGCGAGATTGTTGAATGCGATGGCCCGGATGCCATTTTCGACTCACCGCGTCATCCCTACACGCAAAGACTGATTGCCGCACTTCCAAGCCGCTATCCACGAATAACCGTTCACGAGCCGTCCGAACGGTGTATGGAAGAGATTTCCGCTCTGAAGAAATAGTCGCTTCATCCACCAGGAAGCCTGTCCTGTTCCTCGTTTCCTAATCCTTGCCTCACAGCTAGCCACTGTCATATGGATGACTATCCCGCCGCGGGCACTAGCGCCATGGCAAAAATCACGACACTGCGGTTGTTTGGCAGCGTGATACTTCGTACGGGCTTATTACTATCAAGACCGAACGAGTAGCCAAAAACATGAAACGGGCCATCGTCCGTTTCTCCATCGCCTGAAAGCCGATACGGTACGCTAGCCGCCGCGGATTCCCCCGTGAAAGTTGGGGGCGAATTCCAGTCGCTGAGGCTCTGCGTGAAGCTGGAAGACGTGCCGTCGGCGTACGCAACCTTGAAAGTCTGCGATCTCTGACTGCCATCCACCGCGGTCGCGAGAATCTGCAAGCCGGCAAACTTCCCCGGCGGCAGGGCAACGGTCCGGCCTGTGACCACATCCGGTGCATTGGCCGGGCCGAGATGAAAAAGAACGCCATCCCACTCCAAAGTAGAACCCAGAGACTGCGCTGGGAACGCGAAGCCGCCGTCATCAAGACTGGAAGCCTCGTCGAATGTCGCGCCATCCTCATAAATTCCTGTGGCGTTGTAAGCCGAGGCAAGATCGACCGCGACTGCGCCCGTTTTGATGGCCGTCACTTTCAAAGCGACGGACACGGTGTGCGACACCGCGCCAGAATTACCTGTGCCGGTGATCGTGATTGTGGAAATCCCTGGGTGCGCGGAACTCTCTGCCTTTAGCGTAAGAGTGCTCACACCGGTGGTGCGGGACGGACTTAATGATGCGGTGACCCCAGCCGGCAGCCCCGACGCCGTCAAGCTTGCGCCGCCATCAAGCCCGTTCCTCGGGATCACTCCGATCTGCGTTATAGCGCTTCTCCCTTGCGTCACGGCAAGACTAGTTGCCGTGCTCGAGAGCAGAAAGTCTTTGTCGCCGGCCGCTGTTGGAGGGAGAACGTCGTACAGTGGTTCGGCAGGCTTTGTGCGGGGATTCTCGTCGGCAACTGACATCGCCAGGATTCGGATTTTCGGGTTGTTAGGCAGCTTTATCGTTTTTGTTCCAGACTCTAGATCGATTGCATAGGCAAACAGGTAGGAATACGAGTAGGCCACGTTTTCGCCCGCAGCGTTGTGGTGGTGCGAACCATACCACGCCAGGTCCGCACGTTTGATGTAGCCGGGTTTGATCCCAGTCATTTCCGCGTAGTCATCATGCCTGGTTCGTCGAGGCCGACCTAACCTTTCGGGAACCGAAACTTCTTTCGCCAGCCACCGACGGTCGTCCCACTGCCCGATGAAGCCGCTCCAGTCTTGAATGTTCAACTCGGTTTTCTTAGCTCCAACTTGGAAGGTGGCTTTTTGGTCGCCATCGGCCGCTGCTGCCAAGACATAAAGTCGATCAAACTGTCCTGCGGGAAGGCTAATCGTTTGTCCCTTTGGCGTGAGAGCGTTGGGTGTGCCTGTTTTTGCCGGAGCAAGCTGAAACTCGACGCCGCCGAATTGAATTTGTGAGGGCAGCATTTCGGCGGGCAGTGCGTTGCCCTGGCCGTCAAATCCACCAACCGATTTCGTCCCGTCGTTGCTGGCGGCCGCGACATCGTAGGCCAACTTTACCGGCGCGGAAAGCACGCCGCTAACCTTTGTGGGTGCGGGGGCGACCTTCACCGCGAAGGTCCGAGGTTGATAGGCCGAGAACGACGTGATGAGCGCCCCTTCTGTCATCGTCGCCGGGCCCACCGGTTGTTCTTGCCCGTTCACTTCACGAGCTGCGCTAATCGGCGCTGCGAACGACACGCGCACGTTGTCTTGCGGTTTGCCGTCCAGTTCCACCAGTCGCACGATGACTTCGTCGCTCTCTTCCGCTTTCTTCAGCGCCAAAACTCGAACCCGTGGGCTGCTCACCTTCAGGAAAGAAAACTCCTGGCCCAATGCTCCCGGGTGTTTCGAAGCCTCAAAAGCGAGTAGCGGGGCGTTCAGGCGTTGCCCTTGCCAATCGGTTTGCCCGTCGTGCCAGCTTCCGGAGTGTCCGGCTATTCCATAGATGAATTCATGATGCCCGATGTCCTGTGTACCCTGGTCGGCGTATCCGCCGGACGTTCCCGGCGTTCGAATCAGTGTGAGCCGAATCGTGTTGTCATTTGGCTTATCGGATCCATTTTTGCAATCCGTAAGGATGGTGGTGCCAAATTCTCCGTTTATGTCAGTCAAATCAATCCACTGATGCGAGGGCACCTCAAACTTCTTCGGCTCCGCTGACGGTCTCCGGATGGTGCCGATATCCCAGTTATAGGTAGCCATGCGGTTCGTAGCGGATAACGGGAACGTGGCCTTCAAATTGGACTCTTTCGTATTCCAATCGATCACGTTTCCGAATTCGACGCGCTTGCCTGCGTCACCTGCGGAAAGCCGAATCGTTTGCACAAACGCCGAGCCCGCAGTTTCCCGTGAAACTTCAATCGCCACGCGCACCGGGCCATTCTCGAGAACGCGAATCTTTGCCGGGCCGCTCACATAGGATTTCGGCGCTGCCTGCTCCTGCTCCCAATCCATGTTCCACGCTGGCCACTGTTGCGGATTGTCATAGGAGATGGCCAGCCTTGCTGGTCCGGCAAGCAGCTCCTTTCCAATGGACTTGTCGAAAATACTTGTGACGTCTCCATCCGCACTCAGCTTGACGCGATAGTATTGGTTCTCAAGCGAATCATTTGTCACCTTCAGCGCGGAAGCAGCGCCTTCCGTGCCAGGCTGCACATCGTAAACGGCAAACCCAGCCGACGGAACCTGCGCTAGAAACAGAACCTTTCCTCCGGAGATTTGCGCAGGAACCTCCCTGCCACCAGGCCCCGTGACCCGCACTGCCTTTGGGATTCCGCCGCTAAATTCCACGCTCGCTTCCACCACGTCTTCGCGCGCGATGTTGAGCGGATTGAAGACCACGATTGGGAAGCCTTTTGTTTCCGTATTCAAGGCTGCCGCGACCGCTTCAGTAGCGTTGCTCAGCACCCCGGCAAACTGATTCATCGCGATGACATCATCATTCCAGGCGAACTCATAACTCTTGGGAGTGGCGGTTCCCGCGGCGATATCATGAAAGTGACCGCCCATTACGAGCGTCCACGCATTGTTCAGCCGATCGCGCGGGTACGCTCGACCTCCCAGCCATTCCGCAGCAATCGACGCCTTCTCCGCCGCGTCCGCTAGCAACTCTTCCTTGCGCAGCCAGCGCTTTTGGTAGGCTTGGGACGTCAGCGAGCCTGCGGAGTGCTTGGTCAATTCCATTTCGCCGGTGTAGCGCGGCAGACCCGCTTCTTCCGAAGAACTGATATTCAGAAACATTTGGTCGGCGGTAGCGGAAATCACATGAATGGCCCCTTCTCCCACTTTCACCGGAGGCCACTCTGGATGCGACTGCCTGGAAAAATAGAACGCGTCCAGTGGAGGGAAGCTCGCCGTTCCCTTGGTGACAATCGCTTCCAACCTTTTCACCGACTCTTCATCTGGGGCGCCGCCGACGTCTCCGGTCCCGTAATAGTGGTAGTCCGTGAATAAGCCGCTGACTTTCCCGTTGTTCTCCACTCTTGCCGCCCAATCATCCTGAAACCGTTCCTGGCCGCGGTTCTGGTCCATCTTCGTCAGAGCTTCCCGCTGATTCTGCAAGCCTCGAAATTCCTGGATATCTTTCTGATCCAACGGTTGTCCACTCTTCTGCACCTTTTCCAATTTTTCTCGCAGCGTCTGAATCTCCGCTTGAACCTTTTCCAAGGCTGCGTCCGGCGGGGCCTCAGGCAGGGGTTTGGTGAGGTCCGTATAGATTCCTCCGCTATAACTTCCCGGATTCAGTCCGGCCAGAACGCTCTCACCATCCGGTCCCACCCACACTCCAACGTTGAACGGCGTCCCTTCCGGAGTCTTCTCGCGCGATTCTGAACCTCCAGCATCAGCTGAAGACCCCCAGGTTAGCTTCTGCGTCGAAAACCCTTTGACGCCCGAGTGCGCCAGGATCGTAGGCAGCGAAGCCGGAAACCCGAAGCAGTCCGGGAGCATGTATTCGGCGCTCGCTTTCCCGAACTCCTTGCGAAACCATTCATTGCCGTAAAGGATCTGCCGGATAATCGCCTCGGCGTTCGGAGCATTTACGTCGCCCTCTTCCATCGAGGAACCTGCAGGAAACCATCGTCCCATGTGAACGAACTGCGTCAGCTTCGCAAAATTTGCCGGGTAATATTCCTTCATCAGCCGATAGCGATTGGCGCCGCTGAAATTAAAAACATAATGCGGGTACTTCCCGAAAAGCGCGAAGTTGTCGTCCATGGTCTTGCGAAGGTATTCGTTGATGACTTGGGGGTATTCCCATCGCCATTCCGTATCCAAGTGCGCATAACCAACAACATAAAGGGTGGGATCCTTGGTCAAATCAGGCTTGGCCGCGGTCTCCTTGTTCGAATCCGGTTTGTCGGTCGTCTGCGCGCTCGCGCCGCAAGCGAACAGCAGGCACACCCCAGCAGCCGCAGCAAGAATCCAGCATAGAGGCTGCAAGTTGGCCTTCGATAGGTGCTTGGACTTAAGTTCTTGCAAATTCATGGTATCCCTCCGAATCGCCCCGCCCCTCGACAGGGCACACCCTCACTTCCGTGTCACAATTGCACTCTTCTCAAGGCTTCCTTCTGCTGTCAATCCACTTCCATGTCATTTGCACGTCCCCGCGTAACCGATTCAGCTATCAAAAGTTATCTATGCTCCTTCCTCGAAATCGCAGGCGGACCTCAACCCCTCGAGGAGGCAACTATGGCTACATGCTGTAATATCAATCCGCCATGCGTCTTCTCTTGGGGGCTTTGCTTTTCGTACTTGTAATGGGGGTGGTTGCCGCCCAGCAGTCGGGTTCCACACTCGACTCGCAGAAGGCGTTTCCCGGTGAATTTGTGGACACTACTTCGGCATCCGGAATTCACTTCAATTACCGCTCGTCCCATACACCCAAGCACTATCTGCCGGAGACTATGGGTCCAGGTGTCGCACTTTTCGATTATGACAACGACGGCCGCCTCGACATTTTTGTAGTTAACGGTGCTCCTCTCCAGGATCCCACCCCCAAAGGCTCCATCCCCCAGAAAACCGGTCCAACTTATTGGAACCGCCTCTATCACCAAAAACCCGACGGTTCTTTCGAAGACGCGACCGAAAAAGCAGGACTGCAGGGCGTCGGCTACGGCATGGGAGTCGCAGTCGGCGACTATGACAATGACGGCTTCGCAGACCTCTTTGTCACGGCTTACGGCGGCAACAAGCTATACCACAACAATGGCGACGGGACTTTCGCTGACGTCACAGAAAAAGCCGGGGTCGCCGGTTCCGGCTGGTCCACGAGCGCCGCATGGGTGGACTTAGACAACGACGGCTTGCTGGACTTGGTTGTCCTTCGCTATCTCCAATGGGATTTCGACGACATCTACTGCGGCGAACATAAGGAAGGCTATCGCGCCTACTGCCATCCAGATCTTTTTCAGCCGATCTCTCCGCTTGTCTATCACAACGACGGCAACGGCCACTTTACCGAAGTCTCGAGAAAAATCGGCCTTTCCAAGCCTGGCAAAGGCTTGGGCATCGCTCTCGCGGACTACGATCGCGACGGCCACATTGATCTTTTCGTCGCCAACGACTCCATGGTCGAATTCCTTTATCACAATAAAGGCAACGGCACTTTCGAAGAAGTCGGCCTTGTCTCGGAAGTCGCCGTTGACGGAGACGGCCGCACTTACGCCGGTATGGGCGTGGATTTCGCCGATTACAATAACGACGGCTGGCCGGATCTCGTCATTACCGACCTCGCCAATCAGCGTTACGCTCTTTATCTCAACAGCCACGACTCGACTTTTTCTTACGCCAGTTTCACATCCGGCGTAGCTCGAGCAACCATGACGCACTCCGGTTGGGGAGTCCGCTTCCTCGATTACGACAACGATGGCTGGAAAGACCTACTCATTGCTCAAGGCCACGACCTCGACACGGTTGAACTCAGCTATCCCAATCTGCATTACCGCGAACCGATGCTTCTCCTCCGCAACACTGGCAAAGAGTTCATCGACGTTTCGTCGGCCTCAGGCGCGGTTTTTAGCCAGCCGTGGCTCAGCCGCGGTATGGCCATCGGCGACATCGACAATGACGGCCGCGTGGACGCCGTTGTCGCCACCAACGACGGACCGATACACATCCTCCACAACGAAACCCCGACTCAGAATCACTGGCTTTTGCTGAAACTTGTCGGCCACAAAAGCAATCGTGACGCAATCGGCGCTGAAGTCAAACTCGTCACCGCGAAAGGCCCGCAATTCGCTACGGTTTCTACCGCCGGAAGCTACCTTTCTTCCAGTGACAAGCGCGTCCACTTTGGTCTCGGCTCCGAATCCGCCGCCCAGTCCATCGAGATTCGATGGCCCAGTGGCAATACGCAAACCCTCAAGAACGTCCGCGCAGACCAAATCTTGACGGTCGACGAACCTATGTCCATAGCAGCACAAAAATGAGTTTGCGTCGCCAATTACGCTACACGATCCATTTTCTTTCGCTCGCGCTGATCTTTTTTCTCCTTCTCGCGTTCTCGCGTCTTACTCTCAGTCAGCAATCCTCTTCGGGTAAGACGCAGAATGTTCCGTTACAACACTCTTCGGGCATGTCCACCGGCGTCAATCACGCGCCAATCAAGGATTCCCACTCCCGCCCTATCACTGCCGGCGGTTTCGTTGACGGCGCCCCCGTTGTCTTCACCGACATCACGCATCAAGCGGGCATCGACAAATTCCACCATCGCTCCGGTTCCCCCGAGAAATCCACCATCATCGAAGCTCCAGGTTCCGGCGTCGCTCTTCTCGACTACGACGATGATGGCTGGCTCGACATTTATCTCCTCAACGGTTCCACTGTCGCCGCCGTCAAAGGCGCGGAACCTGCGCCTCGCGCCATGCTTCTTCACAACAATCACGACGGTACGTTCACCGATGTCACCGACAAAGCCGGCGTTTCGAACGATCGGTGGGGCTTTGGTGTGGCCGTAGCCGATTACGACAACGACGGCTGGCCTGACATCTACGTCTCCAATTACGGAAAGAACCGCCTTTACCACAACAATCACGACGGAACGTTCACCGACGTTGCCGAAAAAGCTGGCGTCGCGCTAGTCGGCTGGTCCACGGGGGCGACTTGGGGGGATTACGACCGCGACGGCTTGCTCGATCTCTTTGTTCCTGGCTACGTCCACTACAATCTCGACCACCCCATAATGGCGGGGAAGAATGGCGTTCCCGAAGGCACCTGCCAATATCGTGGCGTCAATGTTTTCTGCGGTCCCATGGGCCTGCTTGGCGAAGGCGATCATCTTTTTCACAACAATGGCGACGGCACTTTCACTGATGTTAGCGTCAAAGCCGGAGTCTCCGACCGCGAAGGCCGTTACGGTTTCGCTTCCGTCTTTGCCGACATGGATGACGACGGCTGGCCCGATCTCATTGTTGCCAACGACTCCACTCCCAACTATCTCTATCGCAACCGGCGCGACGGCGCTTTCGAGGACGTCAGTTATATGAGCGGCTTCGCGCTGAATGAAGAAGGCCGCGCGCAGGCCTCCATGGGCATTGCCCTAGGCGACTACAATCATTCCGGACGCCTCGGCCTCTTCGTCACTACCTTTTCCGACGATTACAAAACTCTTTATCGCAACGACGGCGATTCGACCTTCACTGACGTTTCTTTCAAAGCCGGTCTCGGGAGCCCGACAATTCCGTTCCTCGGATGGGGCACAGGCTTTTTGGATTTCGATAATGATGGCTTTCTCGATCTCTTTATCGCTAACGGCCACGTTTATCCTGTCGCTGACCATCACGATTGGGGCACCACTTGGGCTCAACGCCCGCAACTGTTTCGCAATCTTGACGGCGCCAAATTTCAAGAAGTTCCCCCCGCCACCGGAAGCGGTCTTGCTTCCGTTGTCTGCGCGCGAGGAGCAGCTTTCGGTGACCTCTTCAACGACGGACACATCGATGTCGTCCTCAACAATCTTGACTCCACCCCCACGCTTCTTCGCAACATCGTCCATAACGGCAACCATTGGATCACGCTGCGCCTTATAGGGAAGGGGGGCTTGTTTGACGAAAGGGAAGCGGCGGGGAGCTCCCGTGCAAACTCTGCGACGGCCAACGGCGCTCCACCATCTGGAGCCAAGCCTTACAAGTCCTCCCGCGATGCTATAGGTGCAAAGGTCTTTGTCATGGCTGGAGGCGTTCGCCGGCGCGCCGACGTCTTTAGCGGTGCCAGCTACGCTTCTTCTTCCGACCCCCGCGTCCACTTCGGCCTCGGCTCCGCCTCCAAAATCGACAAGCTGGAAATTTTCTGGCCCAGTGGGCTCCGCGAAGAAGTCATGCTTCCTTGCATTGACTGCATTGTCCAACTCACGGAAGGCCAGGGTGCCTTAACCACGGTAGCCCGCTGAACTCCTCTACCTTTTCCTGAGTCCCCACCGAACGATACGCGTGAGACATCGAATCGAACGCGTCAAACTGCAAACGCTCCCAAAATGGAGCGAAATCACGGACTGGCCAGTTGCCGGCCGTATTGCTTAGGCCATCGCTGCGTGCTACGCTCGGCATCCAGCAGGGGTGAGGTCATGCGAGCGGTTCAGGGGTCCTTCCGAACCAGGGGTTTTGGAGTTTTTGAGGTCGACCTGCGCGCCGCAGAACTGCGGAAGCACGGAGTTCGCATCAAGCTGCAAGAGCAGCCTTTTCAAATTCTTTCCCTTCTTCTGGACCACCCCGGCGAAGTAGTGACTCGCGAAGAGCTTCGAGAAAAACTGTGGCCGGCGCACACTTTTGTGGACTTTGATCGCAGCTTAAATAAAGCCATGACCAAGTTGCGGGCAGCGCTGGGAGATTCCGCCGACAGCCCGCGATATGTCGAAACGATTCCACGTCACGGCTACCGATTCCTAGCTCCCGTTTATTTGCCGCCGGCAGAAACAACTCATGAAAACACCGCAGCGGACGCATTCCATAAGGAACTGATAACGGGCAATGGAAAGAACGGTGCACACAAAGAGGGGGAGGGCGCGAGCCCAATCGTCGATATACACACCCCGTTGGGAAGGCGGCGCTTCTTTGGGTTGGTTTTCGCCGTCGCCATAGTGATCGTGGGAGCCGGCATTTATCTACGTGTTTCGCAGCCCGTAGCGTCTAGCGGCTCGCCGAGCGCCGTCAGTCCACGACGCTCTGTGGCTGTCCTTGGTTTCACAAATCTTTCAGGGGATCCAAAAGAAGCGTGGCTCTCCACGGCGTTTTCTGACTGGCTCAGCACAGAGCTTTCCGCGGGAGGCCAACTTCGCACTCTTCCGGCCGAAAGCATCGCGCGAATGAAAGCTGAACTGGCCCTCAACGATATGGACAGTTTGGGTCCGGGAAACCTTGAGAAAATTCACCGGAACCTGGGCACGGATTTGGTCGTTGCGGGTTCGTACGCATCGTTGGGGACAAATTCTCCGCGCCAAGTTCGCCTCGACTTGCGACTCTTCGATGCGAAGAGCGGCGAAACTTTGTATGCCGATTCCCAGACCGGTTCCCAGGAGAACCTTTTCGACCTGGTTTCGCGCGCTGGGGAGAAGCTGCGCGCCAGTCTTGGAGTTCGAAAGATTACGAAGGAGGAAGCCGTCGAGGTAGCGACCGCCCTTCCTTCAAACGCAGGAGCCGCGCGACTTTATGCGGAGGGACTGTCCAAACTTCGCGCGTTTGACGCACTGCAGGCGAGAGACCTTCTGCAGAGGGCCGTCGTAGCCGAGCCCGATTACGCGCTCTCTCATGCCGCTCTAGCGACCGCGTGGGTGCAGTTGGGATATGACGAAAACGCGCGTGGCGAAGCGAAGAAGGCCTTCGATTTGTCTTCCAATTTGTCTCGTGCGGAGAGGCTCCTGGTGGAAGCCCGCTACCACGAAACTTCGCAGGAATGGGAGAAAGC
>Ga0126381_100000789_pt1 | contig 34466 bp, 16 predicted proteins | sample PanSoiMetPlot_28_FD_96465 | JGI IMG/M metagenome (GOLD analysis project Ga0126381, IMG submission 96465) | Tropical forest soil microbial communities from Panama - MetaG Plot_28 | ecosystem: Environmental > Terrestrial > Soil > Tropical forest > Bulk soil | place: Panama | collected 2016-02-17 | reverse complement strand
GCACCCACCTCTTGGTTGACGACCAAACACTCTTTCGCTTTTCTTGTTACTGTAACTTATTGGTTCGATGAGGATTTGGCTCCCCGGGCTAGATTCGAACTAGCAACCCTTCGGTTAACAGCCCAAGTGGTTGAAATCCTAAATGCTTTATCGTGTGTCGCTTACCGGGAAACACGACCGATTTTCAGTCCCTCGGTTGGGCTACTTGGGCTACCACCTCTGCCTAACGATTTGCGCGGGACGATCAGATGAACGCACGGCTCTCTAACACAACAGGAAATGCTCGGCTCCACTGGACGATTTTCGAACTTGGCTTGGGCACTCTTCCCCTTCTCTTAGCGTAAAGGCGACGCGACCGCCGAGTCGATCGAATCTGCATCGAGCTATGGGTCGATTTGGGGGAAGCGCAACGCGCGCGCCGCCCACGGAGGGTCACTGGCGCCTCGCGGCGGATCGCAGGTTCCGTTCGCGTGTGGCATTCAGATGCTCGCGCGGGGAATAACGAAATCAACCTATTTTCGGAACGGATGAGATTTTGGCGAGGCACAGCGGTGCGCGCCGACGATTTCATCCAAAAGGGCAATCCCGTCGTCCCCATCGGTATGAAGGTGAAGGTAGACGACCTGAAACCCGGCTCGTACCGCTTTGTGATGCAAGCGGTCGACTCCGCCAAGAACAACGCGGAACCGCACGGTGGATTTCGACATCGGCGAGTAGCGGAACACTATTGGCGGCTTGCTAAATCAGCAGGAAAAGAGAAAAGTCCCGTTTGTCCCGGTGGTCTCAGTGGCTCTAAGCTCTTCGGAATGCCTCGGCGGCACGTGTGGCTCAATGCCTTCTCGCTAAGCCGTGCTACTGAGCTGCTAGTGCGCCGTCCGCCTGCTGGCGGTGCGTCAGGAACTTTTTCTGGCACTGAACCCCCGCTTGCCGCGCTTCCGCAAAATCCGGCCGCTGGCGGATGGGATCGAACAGCGGATCCTTGTCCATGGACGGATAGGAGCAGTAGTTACCGCTAATGGCTTTATGCAACTGCCTGAGGGCTGCGTCGCCCTGGCCGCAGAAGCTCATTACGCCTGCGTTGAAGTAGAACATCTCTGGATCGCGCCAAAGTGGTTCGACTTCAAGCCCAGCGGCGGCCTGGCGTATTTCCGCTTCCGGTGCCCGGTTCAGGCACACACGGGCCAGGCCTGCGAACGGGAACCCGCCTTGAGACGCTGCATCCGACTCTGCCAAGGCAGCTGGTCCGTTTCCGCTGCGCAGCGCGATCGTCATCCGCAGCACGGCTCCAAAACCCGAATGCTCTTCCAGCCGAATATACGGTTGGGCATCCGCGTAGTCTCCTTGCAGGATGAAAGGAACAGCGCACGCGCGAAGGATGCCAAAACCCGGATCGATTTGACGGGCCGCTTCACACTCTTTGTCGGCCTCCTCAAGAAGCCCGGCATACCTCAAGTCAACGCTCACGTAAAAGTGCCCTTCGGCTAAATCCGGGTGCCTCCGCAGAAAATTTGCCGCCTGATCATAGCTGCCATATAAGTCGCCGTCCTCGACGCGGATGGCGCTGGAGATCGAGGGCCAGTTTGCGTCGAGTTCGGCCTGGCGTTTGTATGCCGCACGCATCTTTTCCTCCGCTGCTTTGCCCCCCTTCCCATAGTGAAAATCGTAGGAATAGCGTCGGCTCAGTTCGGCCCACGCAGGGGCATAGTCGCCTTCAAGGGAGATCGACTCTTCCAACTGTTTGATCCCAATCAGATTAGGCTCCGGGTCGTAAGGAGTACTCAAACTGTGCAAGAAAAGCTCCAGAGCTTGTTCGTTCTTGGGAGCAGGAATGTCTTCGTGAGGTGCGCCGAACACGCGCATTGCAGGGAGCAATCCGTGCATCGCGCTGGCTGCAAGTTTGTCATGCAAAGCGATGAGCTCTTGTGGAGAGACCGTGACCTGCTCTCGCCAGACTGACACATTCCGCGCCACGTCCACGAGTTCCAAGTTCACGCGCAGGTTCTTGTTTTCCAGGAGAAAGCTTCCCGCCAATACATGCGTCACTCGCAACTCGCTTCCCACAGTGACTGGATCGACGGCTTGCGATCCGTAGCGGCTCGTTGAAGCGAACGGTCGCACAGAGATCGATCGCGCATGAGTTAGGTCCGTCACCAAGTCATTGGCAATGGCGTAGCTCAAGTAATCAAAATCCCCACCGGCTCCTTGATTAGAGAACGGCAGGACCGCGATGACCTTCTGTGACGCGATAGCGACTGAGCGCCCTCTTCGCGTGTACGTCCATCCCACGAGGAGGAGCGCCAATCCCGCGAATGCCGCTATCGTCACCCTCCACCAGGAGACTGCCCTTCGGGGCATGGACGCAGCTCCGTTGTTCGCGGCTTGGGCTGAGGATGAGGCGACTGAATTCGTGTCCTCAAGTATTGGAGTAAACTCGTCAACGGACACCGGAGCAACGAAACGATATCCCTGCCGCGGCACGGTCTCAATGAAACGAGGATTGTCCGACTCATCGTCAATGGCGGCGCGCAGTTTCTTCAGTATGACATTCAGGCTACCGTCGAAATCCACATAGGTGCCTTCAGGCCACAACTGCCGGCGTAACTCTTCGCGCGTGACGATTTCTCCGGGGTGCTCCAACAGCGACAGGAGAACACGAAAAGGCTGGTCCTGGATTTTGACGCGCACGCCCTTGCGGGCCAAGGTGCCGCGAGCAGTATCGGCCGCAAAAAGGCCGAATCGGAACACGCGTGCCGCAGCCATGGGAGTCGGCTCCGTACTCGGGGGACTTGGAGAATTAATCCGTGCATCATAACACAACTGGGATTGCTCCAAGTCAGCAACGGCTCTAAGAGTTTTAGATTTAGAACGTTAGCAGGTCAGGAACGAAATCATGCTCAGTTCCTTTGACGCTTCAGGCTTTCTCGCTTTTATTTGGGCTATATCGTGGCGCGGCCTTCACTGGTCCCCACACTTTCCGTCACGCAGAACGGAAAAAGGAGCCCAGCCCATGAAATCACTTCGGTTCATCAGCCTACGAATGGGGATCGTATTCTGCCTCTTAACCCCGGCCGCCACGGCAACCTTCTCACAGATGTCGCCGGTTCCATTCATTGACATCCTGAGCCCCACGAGCACCTATCCCGGTCATGGGGACTTCACCCTGACCATCAGCGGAGCCAACTTTGCGACCGGCGCCACCGTGCAGTTTGACGGTCTCACGCTGACGCCCAGCTCGCTGTCGCGCAATTCACTCACCGTAACGGTGCCCGCGGCCGCCGTGGCCTCCGCGCATACGGCCTCCGTCACCGTGAAGGATCCCAATTCCAATTCGTCCAACCTGATCAAGTCCAACGTCGCTTTCTTCCCAATCACCACCGTGAAGGCCTTCCTCAATTGGACAAACGCTTTTAGTGTCCTGGACCCGCCATCGCCGTTTGGGTTGAATTTCGGACCGCCTGCATCAGCAATCGCCGTGGGCGATTTCAATGGAGACGGGCATCAAGACGTGGTTGTGGCTCATCCTGCCAACGCAGACATCACGGGTACTCTTCCCGGAACCATCCAGATCTATTTTGCGGATGGCAAAGGCAATTTCACTGGCGCCAGCCCGATTTCCACGCCAGGGATGCGCAACATAGTCGCCATGGAAGTGGGTGATTTCAATAACGACGGCTTTCTCGACGTCGCAGCTACCGATTCACTTGTCGTAACCATCTTCTTTAATGACGGCGCAGGCAATCTGACTGCCGGGGCATCCACGGCTCTTCCCACCTGGGACCCCACCCGGTGCGCAATCCTGATGCCTCGCTTGGGTGTCGCCGACATCGACGGCGATGGAGTGTTGGACTTGGTCTTTCCAATAAGCACCGGCCCCGAGGTCGCGGTTCTTCTGGGAGACGGGCTGGGCCACTTCACGCAAAGCTCTAAGATCGCACTGCCGCCTGTCAATGACGCCCCCTTCGCCGGTTGCGGCGTCTCGGTCGGGGACTTCAATGGTGACGGATGGGTTGACATTGCATATGGGACCAGCCTCGGCCAGGCTGTGTTCGCCTTTAACGACGGGACAGGCGGTTTCGGCTCAGCGAACACCTACTCCGCAGGTTTTCCGGCTTCAGCTGCAGGAGACATGACCGGAGACGGTTTCTTGGATTTAGTTGGTGCGGGCTATCACGCCGTTAACGTCTTCACAAATCAACAGAATGGCACGTTCGCGGTTACAGGACCATTCACACCGCCGGCCACGGTACAGTTCATCGCGGACATTGTGCTTGGGGACCTAACGGGCGGCGGGGCATTGGGCGGATTTATCGCAGGCGGGGTGGGGGACGCCTTGATCGGAAACGGTAGTGGGAGCCTTTCTTTCAATGCGCCTTTGCTCGGCGCGTCCCTTGACGCGGTTGCCGTTCGGCTCGGGGATTTCAATGAGGATGGTCGCTTGGATGTGGTTTATGCCGGTTTTACCGACCCCAACGTGGGCCCGAACGGCGTCGCTTTTGAGTATTGGCTGCAGGTTCCAGGGCCGCCCATTTGGTCCGTCCCGCAGCAAGATTTCGGCACAGTTATTCTCCATTTGGGCCAAATGTCCGGCAACCAGCAGCAGTTGTTGACCGAAGTGCTGTCCAACTCCGGCCCCGGCCCGCTGGACATTGTCAACATCACTTCGAAACAGCCGGGGCCAGCAGGAACACCAACGCAGACGGATTTTCCGATTTCTACTGCTGCCAGCACCTGTCCGCTTAATGGCGGAACGCTCCAGCCGGGCGGCAGTTGCACCGTCGTCTTGAGTTTCCAGCCGCGTACTTTTGGAACTTTTTCGGAGACGCTTAGCGTCTTGGACGATGCCAATGGCGTTCCCGGCAGCGCGCAAAACGTAACGCTGACGGGCACGGCGATTGAACTGGATGCGTCGATTCAGCAGCCCATCAACGCCGATGGCACGAGCGTGTTCAGCGCCAAGCGCGGCGTGGTACCAGTGAAGTTCACGCTGCAACAGAATGGCGTGCCGGTTGGCAAGGACCCAGGGCCAATTGGCTGCCAATTGCCGCCCGCCACCATCGGGATCATTCGCACGGCCGGCGGAACGATTGGGCCCATTGACGAAAGCGTCTTCGAAATGTCAGCGGATAGTGGCGCGAATTTCCGCATTGACACCACTTCCTGCCAGTACGTTTACAACCTGGACGCCCGCGCGCTCGGGGCCGGCTCGTACTCCGTGCAAATCCTTGTTGGCCCTGTCCCCAACGGCATCGGCAGCGCCACCTTCGGCCTTCGTTAGTTTTCGAGGAAAAGTTGCGCACGGGCGGTTCGCCTCACGAAACCAAATGAAAGCGGGACCCCATGCAGAGAAATAGTGAGGAGTTTTCAGCTAATGCCGCTCTTGCCGAACTCGAATTTCAGGAACTTCTTCTGCGCTGCGTTTGCGCTGACCTAGCCACCCTGCGCGAAGAAACCCAGTCCATGGAAACGAGCCGGCACAAAACCCCTGGTCCTGCGGAAACCGTAGAGAGCGAAACACTGAAAGTGGCGGGGAATCCAGGCTCGCCACACCGATGAGCTGGCGCGAAATTCATGATGGAAGAAAACACAGAGCGCTACTCTTTGTACGCTGCAAAGCGCGGGCTTGATGTCGACGACGGGGGTTCCGTCGATGACTTCGATGGGACCGATTCGCAGGCGGTTCTTGTTAACCTCGCGTACGGTGAGGGGATGAAGACCGAGCGGATTTGGCCGGTCAGGAGAGCGCTTCGCAAGAACGCCCGTTAGAGGCGCCCTCGGGTTGGAGCGCGGGTGAACCTTCAGGACATTGCGGCGTGCCTGGTGCAGCCAGGTCACTACGATGATTTCGTCGCCGGCCGCCAGGCCACCAAGACCCTCTGCTACCAGCGAGCGAAGGCGAGCAACTTTATCCTCGGACCTGGAACTTCCACTTCATCGGCCTTCCGGTCATAGACGAAAAGAAACAACGCAAACCATCTTTCACGGTAACGGAAGTTGAGCAAATTCTGGCAAGGGCGAAGGGCCGTTATAAGGTCCTGTTCGTACTGCTCGCCGGAACCTGACTCCGCATCGGCGAGGTCCTCGGGCTGAAAATCGGTGAACATTTGTCCGGTGACTTCTCCACGATCATGGTCCGCCAGAGCGTTTGGCGTGGCTCCGTTCAGGCTCAGAAAACCGACAATGCGTTTCGAGAAATCGATCTTCCAGCTTCACTGGCTGCTTTCTTGAAGGCCAGCGTAAACAGTAGAACTTCAGGTTTCTTTTTTCAGTCGGAATCGGGTAGACCGCTGACACACCGCAACGTTTTGCGAGATGGTCTCGGACAAATTCGCAGAGATATGCAGTTGGTAGGAGTCAAGGCACTTCATGCCTTCAGGCGTTTCCGTACCGCACACCTGCGAAAGAACCGAGTGCCGTCGGACTTGCAGAAGTTGTGGCTGGGACACGCCAACAAAGATGTCACAGACCGTTATGCGGAGCAGATGAAAGAAGACGTTGAGTGGCGCAAGCAGGAAGCAGAAAAGGCTGGATTGGGGTTCAAGTTGCCGAGCATAGAAAGTTTCAGTTGGGCTACTTGAGCTACCAAAACGGCAAAAATCAAAGTTGGAGAAAGTCGCGTAACTGATTGAGGGATTGGAAATTAAGTTGGCTCCCCGGGCTAGATTCGAACTAGCAACCCTTCGGTTAACAGCCGAGCGCTCTACCGTTGAGCTACCGGGGAGCCGCACAACAGCTTTCTTTTCATTCTAGTACAGCAAATGGCGTAGTGCTATGAGTTTTCGGCGGCACACTGAATGCTCGTCCGCCTGCAACCCGATCGGGCAACAGATTCTCCTTCGCTACTATCCTGAACAAGTAGACGAAGAACGGCCCCGCCAGATCGTTGGCGTTGTGGGCGAAGTCAAACAGATCGGCATGGGCGGGCTTCACCCGCTCCTCTACGAACCTTACCTTCAGCAGCCGGAGGTTCTTCCGGGTGGCAATGATGATTCCCATCTTGCGGGGACTCTCTGCGTCCGGACGAGTACGGACGTACACACGCACACAGCCGACATCGTGTCTACAGTGAAGCAGATGGTTAGAGAGGTGGACCCCGACCAGCCGGTCATAGATATCAGCACAATGGACGACATCGTGGGGACATTCATGAGCCCTTATACGTCGTGCGTCACCGTCATCGGCGTTTTCGCCGGGATTGCTACGATCCTTGCGGCGATAGGCGTTTTTGGAGTGCTTTCGTACTTTGTCAACGAGCACACGCGTGAAATGGGCATCAGGTTCGCACTCGGAGCCCAGCGTGGGGACGTCTTCAGGTTGGTCGCCAAATTAGGACTCAAGCTTGCCGGGACAGGACTCGCTATTGGCGCTGCGCTGACGCTCGGACTGAACCGGTTCATGACGGCGCTCTTCTTCATCGACGGAGAGCTGCGTCAGGTGAAGCCCACCGATTCTGCAACCTATGCCGCGATCGGGATACTGTTTCTGAGCATCGCGCTGCTGGCGTGCTATTTGCCTGCCCGGCGTGCGACTAACGTGGATCCAATGACGATCCTGCGACACGAGTAAACGCAAAGGATACGCGCACCGATACTGGTTCGTCGGAAAGGTGGGTCCCTATTAGGCTACTGAAAGCAGAGAAAAAGAAGATGTGCAGGAGATTTCTCACGGGGCAGGAAAGTAACGATTTCTTGCGCTCTGGTGATTGGCTAAACGAGGTGAGTGATGGCAGAACTAATCCGAACCTGCTGGGTTAGTACCCTGAAAGCTAAGTATTGCATTCTCAAAACTTTGGGTCTAGAGTCTGGACACTTTCCGTCGTTCCAATTCTTCAGTCTCTCTCCTTGGCGGCCGACGACGTCGGGAGTCCATTATGTTCGGAGCAAATCTACGTCACGGTGACAGGTGCAGCGCCTATTCTCTTACTCGTTGGGTGCGCTCTGCCGTTGTCGCTCCATCGCTACGGGGCGACACCAATGCCGGGCCGAGGTGGCCTAGCTATCGTACTGGCTCGCGAAGGTGGCATCGCGGTACCAGTTTCGCGCTTGGATGCGCGCGCCGACCGGTCGGTTTTGCCCCAACCGATGGCCGGGTTTCAGGTGTCTACCAAGGGGCATGGAGGTCGCGATGAAGATCAGCGCTGGCAAGCAGTTGCTGCAATGTGCCTTGGTAACCAGCCTTGTTGTGGCATCGGGTTTCGGAACGCTCTCAGGTTATGCGCAAACCAAGCCGTCAATGCCGGTCAGTCTGAAGATTCCTGCCACGCCCATCGTGTGGGGCTCCGGTGGCGCGTCGGATCTTGGCTATCTCCCGGGATCCAGCAGCGTGTCGTCGACCGGGGCCTATACCTATACGATTCCGATTGAAGTTCCGCCGGGCCGCGCAGGCATGGCCCCCGCGCTGGGTCTCAGGTACTCGAGCAACGCAGGCAACGGCGTGCTGGGCGTGGGGTGGGCGCTGAGCGGCCTCTCGGCCATCAGCCGCTGCGGCCAGACGTTTTCGACCGAAGGCGTCTCGAACGGAATTCACCTCACCGATTTCGCATCGACGCCGGAAGCGCAGCGCGACCGCTTCTGCATTGACGGGCACAAGTTGGTTGCGATCAACGGCAGCTACGGTGCCGACCAGACCGAGTACCGCACCGAGGAAGACTCGCACCAGCGCATCATTTCGATCAGCAAATCGCCGGCCTCAGTGACTCAGGGGCCGGATTCATTCACGGTTAGCTTACCCAACGGCCAGATCCTCACTTATACCGCTCCAACGGTGACGCAGTGGTCCGCGACTGCCAACGGAGTCAAGGCAGCGAATCAGGTGCGTATCGTGTGGCTGCTAGCCAGCCAGACCGATCTTTCGGGCAACGGCATCGTTTACAAATACAAGACCTACAGCAGGGGTGAGAACAGCGGCATACAGATCCTGCTGAACTCGATTGACTACACAACCTTCAATGGCCCTGCCTCTAAGGGTGATGCCTCGGGTCCGTATCGCCATGTCACCTTCAGCTATGAAAGCCGTCCAGACCAGGAATTCACCTGGCAGGCCGGTGTGGAAGGGCAGCTTCTCCAGCGCCTGACGACGATCACTCTATCGGCGCCCAATCCCGCCGTGTCGGGACCGGTGTGGGAATACCTGATCACCTATCAGGCCCAGCCGAGCAGCTTCTCCGGACGCAGTGTGCTCAGCACCGTCCAGCGCTGCTCGATGCAGGGGCCCAGTGGAAAGACACCGGGCGCGATCGGCAACTGCACCTGGAAGAAGCAGTTCACATACACTGTGGGAAGCAACACGCCAACGTTCATCCAGACCAACGTGCCGTCGGCGACGAACGTTGACATCACGCCGATCGTCCTCTCAAGCCCCGTAGGGCTGCCCTTCATCGGTCCGGAGCCGATGGTGAAAGTGCTGGACGCCGACGGCGATGGCGTCGACGACCTGTTGTTCCAGGCCGGCCAGCCGGAGTACTGGACCCTTCAGGAGGAGACCTACCTGGAGAATGCTTCCTGCGTACCGAACGAAGACAACAATTTCTACTGTCCCCACCCGCCGAGAATGATCGCGCCATTGCTGATCCTCGGTACCAGAACCACGGCGACCAACGTCAACCCGCTCGTGACACCTTACGATCTGAGCACGGACTATGGTGCGGATCTCTACCTACCCAACGAGACAACGGTCTCGGCCAGCTACTACGGTCGGGGTTACTACCCGTGGACTGCGCTGGAAAACCTGGCGCCGGTCGATCTCGACGGTAACGGCAAGTTCTCGGTCTTCATGGCGGCGCGGGTTGGCCCCGCCGGTTGCACCTATAGGGCGCTTGATTGGGGACTCTATCCGGACTATCTCGGACTCGGCATGAAGGATCGCGGCATTGCTTTCCCGCTGGCTGGCAACTGCACCAACTGGGCCAGCAGCAATAAGAGGGTCCAGTTTTTCTTCATGGATTCCGATGGTGACAAACGAGCGGACATCGGCACTTTCAACGTCCAGAGCGGCGTTTCCTCCGACATCCAGGTCTCCCTTAACCTCGGCCCCAACCACTTTGGCGCGTGGTCGCCACCTACGCAGGCACCGCAGGGCATTTCGGCCGGCTGCCCGTTCTACGTCGAGGATTTCTCTGGCGACGGCCGCTCGGGCATCTTCGGTCAGGTCGGCAGTGATGGAGAGGGTTGCGGCGGCAGCGCCACCTATGCGTACTCTCCGTTCGACGGGTATTCACTAACACCGGACAATAACGCATCGATGCCGGATCTGCCCATGGGTGTTCCAGGCGCAGCGAAGATGCTCGCATGCCCCGACGGGACCTCTTCCTGCTATTCCTCGCCCGGATATCAGCCGCGGCCCGAGTTCTTCGGGGACTTCAATGGCGATGGCCTCGCCGATGTCATCTCGCTCGATCCGGTCAGCAAGAACCTGTTCCTGAGCTGGAATACCGGCAACGGCTTCGGGCCGGCCACGCAGCTCGTGAATACGCCCTGGACCACGGGCTCGTACAAGGTTATCGTCGCCGACATCAACAGGGATGGACGTGCCGACCTGATCGTTTTCCACGACAAGCCGAGCCGTGCCATCACCATGATGCTCTCGAAGGGCGACGGCACCTTCACCTCGGTCGATATCCCGAATGCGGATCCGGGCCTGAACACGCCGGAAGGCTGGACTACTTCGACGATCGGCGATTTTAACGGTGACGGCCTGCTCGACATTGCCGAGGTCACTGGCGCCGCGCCGACCTCGGATGTGCTATCGATCCAGAACCCGCCGCCGAAGGGCCGCCTTTTCTGCGATCCCAACTATGTAACGTCAAATCCAAATGAACCCTGTGCGGTGAATAACTCCCAGGTCTTGGCGATCGAGAAGGGCACGCTTCAGACCCTGGTGCAGCCCACCAACACTGCATTATTCCCGGGCTCCATGGGGTTAGAGCCGACCGCCGACCTTCTGGTGGCGGTACGGGACGAAGGCGCGACGTTCAACCGCGAAGTGGTGAGCTACGCTTCATTCGATGCCACCGCACAGTCAACCTCCTGGTCAGACAAACCCGAGATGGGCTCCTGTCCATTGCTTTCGTATCCGCAGCACTGCCTGACCAAGGGATTGACTGTGGTGCGCGCGGTCGGCTCCACCGACGGCGTCAACCCCCACTGGGTGTATTACAGCTACGAGCGGCCGGCGATCGACCTGCGGGGTCGGGGCTTCCTTGGCTTCGCTAAGGTGCGGGTCTGGGATCCAACCCGGCTGCAGCAGACTATCACGCTTTACGACAACGCCACGGAGGCCGGCAGCCTGCTGCCGCCTCCGGTCAATGTCGATCCGTACGGACCCTATGTGTACTTTCCACCTCTGTTCCAGCCGGGCTACTACCCGGGTTCGGAGCGGCCGCAGAGCGTGACGACGGTTACCCTGATCCCGTCTTCGGCCTCGCCGCAGAACGTGCCGACCGTGCGCGAAGGCCACGGAACGGCCAACGCGAGGGTCGTCCAGACGGTCTACAACAATCAGCTTGTCCGCACCAACAACAATAAGACCTACATCATCGAGCCCAGCACAACGGCCGGCACTCCGGCCGTGGTCCGCTCGGAATGGGAGCAGACCGCTTATTACGCTGCGAAGGTGACGGATCCGGCCGATCCGACCTCCGACTACGTCTGGAGCATCTACGGTTCCGCTCCAGTCTCCGCCAGGGTGGAGACGACGACGGTGAACAAGATCGATGATTTCGGCAATATCCTGTTGCAATCCTTGCAGACCAGCGTCGGCGCTCAGAAGGGCGTGCTGACGCAGACCGTCTCGACTTACAAGAACAGCACCTCGGCCTCACAGTGGCTGATCGGGCAACTTACCTCGACTACTGTCACCGTCACCGAGCCCGATCCAACGGAATTGCCGGTGACGCGCAAGATGGGCTTCGGCTACGACACCAATGGCCTGCAGCACACGATTACCAAGTACCAGGTGGAGCCGAGCACAACCTCCACGGTCAGCACCACTACGTTCGGACGTGACAACTACGGGAACGTCGTCAGCGCCGCGACCCGGGCGATCGGTCCTAGCGGACTACTCGAAACCCGCCAGGTCAATACGGAATACGACCCGCTTTGGCCGGGGCAGCCGAACGAACGCATCTTCCCGAGCCAGCGCTGGGTACCGGTGAGCCTGAATGCCGGCGGCGGCAAAACATGGACGCCGTCCGATTGGACCCTCATCCATCCGGGGTACGGCGTGGTGTCGGCGGCCATGGATGCCAACGGCGTGCAGGCCAGTGCCACGTACGATGACCAGGGACGGCCGCTAAAGATCACGCCGCCGGTGGGTGCGCCGACGACCATCCAGTACCTTGCCCGCACGGATGTGAAGCTCGGCGGCAACAACGGCATTGTCGTGATAGCCTCCAGCGGCGGGCAGACCACGCAGAGATTCACCGATGCCGCTGGCCGTACGATCCAGAAGACCCACCTGGGTTTTGATGGAAAGGTCGTCACCGACCACTACATACAATACGATCGGCTCGGCCGTGCCATCACGTCCTGGCGGCCGTACACCGGTACCGCGCTGCCGTGGACGCTGCCCCCGGGCACGACTTATCCCGCAACGATGACATACGATGGTCTCGATCGCGCCGTGAAGTCGCTTGGCCCCGACGGCCAGCCGACAACCTACGCTTACAGCTTCTTCGCCAGCAGCGATCAGTATCCGAGCGGCTTCTCACGAACGGTGAGCGCCACCACAGTGACCGATCCGAACGGCTATAAGATGCGGTCGGACACGGACGTGGACGGCCGCATCATTGAAACCGCCAATTACCTGACCAGCGATGCGGCATCCCCCGGTTGGATCCGCACGATGTTCCACTTCGCACCATTCGATCTGATTGACACGGTGACAATGCCGTCGGGTGCCATCGAGACCACCACCTACGACACGCTGGGGCAGGTGACGTCACACTTCAGCCCAGACAGCGGCACTGCTGTGAACATGGCTTATGACGGCTTTGGCGAACTGCTGTCCAGCCTGCACAAGGAGTCGGGGGCCGTCACCAGCCTGAATTACGACACGATCGGGCGCAGCAGCGGGTGGCTCAACACCGACGGCGCCGTGGTCACCAGCGCGACGCTGACCTACGACACCCAGCCCAATGGCCTGGGCAAGCTAGCCATAACGTCAAGTTCGGACAACATCGCGACGTTCTACAGCTACGACAGCTGTGGCCGTCCCACAAGCATGACGGAGACAATCGACGGCAAGTCTTACGTGATCGGGCGGATTTACGATCTTACGGGACGCCTCAGCAAGCTGCAGTATCCGGCCATCGGCTCGAATTCGAACCCGGGCATGGAGCTCCAGTTTAACTACAACGATTACGGGTACATCTCCTACCTGTCCAACGTTACTGCGGAACCAAATGGCTCGACGGCGACGGGGAACCTGATGACCGTGACCTCGCGCAATGCGGACGGCACGCTCGCCGGGGCTGTGGCGACGAATGTCGGCTGGCTGGGCATGGGCCAGTACAGCTTCAGTTACATCCCACAGACCGGACAGCTAAAGGAATCCACCTACGCGTCCTGGGGGGGCAAACCCCCTTCCGAGCCAAAGCCCAGCTCGCTGCCACCGAACCTCATCGATCTCATCTACTCGTACTATCCGAATGGCCTCGTCAAGACGCGGACGGATACGGTCAACGGGCGGTTGGAGAGCTACAACTACGATTCCATGATGCGGCTGACGGACTGGAGCCTCGGTCTGTGCTCGGCGACGCCCTGTACGCCGATATCTGCGTCAGGTTTGAGGCACTATAACTATGATGTCGACGGCGATGTTACCTCAGTGTTTAGATACGCGATGAGAAACAACATCCCGATCAAACAGACTATTGAAACCAATACCTACGGTCCGCTGACCGGCTCGGGAGGCGGAGCGCAAGGCGGTCCTCACGCGATCAACGGCACGACGCGCAACGGAGTGCAGTCGACCATCGCTTATGACCCGCATGGCCGCCAAATCGACAACGGCAGCGGACGCACGATCACCTACAACGCTTTCGATCTGCCGCGTTCAGTGTCGCAGAATGGCGCCAGCTGGACGCTGCAGTACGACGCTTTCGGCAACCGCGCAGTCAAGACCGGAACGGATGGCACGGCGATTTACATCGGGGGCATCTTCGAGCAGCGTATACCACCCGCCGTCAACATGTCCGGCGTGATGGATGTCTTCAATGTGTCAGGCGTTGGGCAGGTCGAGGCCAACGAGAGCACTGGCATTACATCGACACTTTATACGATGACCGATCCGCTGGGCAGCACGAACAGCGTCGTGCAGGGGCAGGTGGTCAATGGTGTCATGAATGAGAAGACGCTGAATACCTTCTTCTACGGCCCGTTCGGAGCCCGCATCAACAAGGACGGCGGTCACTATACCAGCGCCTCCTTCGGGGACGTTCACAACGGCTTCACCGGGCAAGAGCACGATGATGATTTCGGGCTGATGAACTTTAGGGGGCGCATGTACGATCCTGGGTTGAAGCGCTTCCTGAGCGCAGACCCGATAGTCGCCCATCCCGGATTTAGCCAGAGCTGGAATCCGTACAGCTATGTTCTGAACAGCCCGCTCAACTTGACCGATCCTTCCGGATTCCAGGACAGCGGCATTCGGGTCGGTGACTGCTGCGCTCCTGGCACCGAGGACGATACCGACTCTCCGCTTTACGAAAATGCTCCCTCGCAACAACAGATCGACAGCGAGATCCCCTCGGGCTACACGCAACTCGGAGCGCCTTATGCGCATTACGACGGCGGCAGCTTCGTCGCGTGGCAGGTCGGAATCGAGAGGCGCGACAACACCGGCGCCACCTTCTCGACGTATATGGTATTCCCCGGTTTTGCACCGCCCACGCAGGCCCCGCAGGCACCGGGGCCTCAGGCGGCCACCGAGCCACCACTCGTGAATGGCGGAAACCATGGCACACCCCTTTACACTCCCCTGTATATGGCATTCAGTCGTCAGACATTCTGGAGCACTCCGGTCGATCCGAGGGTCCTCAACTCCGTCGCCAGTGAATTCATGGAGGGCGTGAATCGCAATGCGGTGCCGCTCGTGGCCACTATGGCCATGGGAGCAGTAGAACTCGGCGTTTTGGGCGGTCTGGAGTTCGGGCCCGGTGCGGCCGTCTTCGGCAAGACCTTTGTCAGCGCGGTCGGCGATTACACCGGTGCGACATCATTGTTCAACGGAGCTCGCGCCGCTTCTAGCTTTCTCTTTGCAGGCGGAAGTGGGGTCGGTTTGGGCACCCGTCTGTGGCTTGCCTTGAATATGGGAGCCGCAGAAGCCATGGGTTGGGGCGTGCTGGGAGGCGGAGCCGCTTATGGAGTGGGTTCACGCGGAACGATGATGTGGAACAGCGGCGCGAAGGCGAACGGAGTTTCGGCAAAATGGATGCCGCAGGTCGCCGAAAACACGAATGGGGCATTTTCTTTTTCGTCACCCACAACCGGCCGGGGTGTGAACTTCTTGGTCCAGAAGATTGCAAATGCTATACCCGATGCACAGATATACGTTCTCTCCGGGGGGCACGGTGCACTGTCTGGCGCTGCATTCGTGAACAATCCGTCGCTAAAGGACGTTGGGTTGTATATTTATGACCTGAACCTGATGAACGCGAGTCTTCCGAATAACGCTAGTGTCGTGAACGTGTTCAACGGAAATGATCCGGCGGAGATGGCCGAATTCCTGGCGTTGGAGGGGCAGGCTGCTTTGGGAGGTACGTCGATATTTACCGTGCGCGCCTATTGCTTCAGCTCCTGCACCCCGGGGACGCCATGATGGTAGGTGGATAGGGCTGTCGAAGGGGGCGTGCGGGGTTCTGGAAGGGATCGTCTGTAAACGCTGCAAACGGGATAGCCCTGGTGCGGACTATCCTACGGACTATCTCGAGCCTGCTGTGAAACAAATGTGAGACGCTGCGCACGAATCGGCCGTCACGCCGCCGTTGTTGACCGGTCCTCCGACGAGTGCATGTGCCCGGCAGATGTCATACGCCTCCGTCGTGGTCAGGAACGTCCCTTCCTTATCGAAACGGTGCGTCCAGGTGAGATTAAACAAGCCCTTCTGGTTTGCAGACTGAGATGCACCGCGATATTGGTGGCACCTTGGGGACAAGAAAAAGGTGTTTGGGGATGGTCCCGAAGCTGTTAACTGACGCCAGAGAAACGAGTTATGTGAATTTCAGTTCTCTGTTAACAGCCGAATGCTCTACCGTTGAGCTACCGGGGAGTAGCATAACCTAATTGTTTTCATTCTATTACATCAAACAGATTCATGTCATGACCTTTCGGTACGAAATAGGGATGCTCAACACCTAGGATCATCCCGAGTTTTGTGATAGTTACGAGGCATTTTCAAGATCGATTTGGGTGAGTTGGGGGACAAGACTGAGTTTTTCATGCTAAATGGAGAGTCTGCCTGCGCAAAAGACGTTCAGCTATTCTGCTATTCCGGAAAATTCATTCGTCCCAGGAACTGCTGGAAACGGCAGTTGGAGCGCAGCAGATCGGACTCTGGAGCAACTTTGGACCAGATCAGCGAGGGCGTCATGCTGCTCGTACGCCTTTTTCAGCCATGCGAATGCCTCATCCATATCTCCCGATGCCGCATAGAGCTTCGACATATCACCCGGCGAAAACCGAACAGACAGTTAAGTTTCTGGAAATCCTTCCCGCCAGGTGCCACAGTCCTCTGCTGTCCAGTCGATCCTGGAGTTCGCAATCTAGTGCTTTGATGCAGTACGCGGAACCTTGCGCAACTCGGCAGTGCTCCGCCGCAGAGCGTGTTCAACGTTATCCGGATCACCAGTGTCGAAACCGTTCGGGTCGATGGAGCTGCGGTTTGGGATTGCATGCCAAGTTCGAAGGCTCTTTTCATACCACGAAATCGCTTCCTGCCAGTGTGCGGTTCGCTCGGACTCTTGATTGGACTGGAGTGCGAAGCGCGATGCAATATCTCCCAAACCCTGATAAGCCTCCGCCAACGTGTACTGTGCTGGTTGGCTTGGAGGATGCGCGTTCGCAGCGGCCTCGGAAGTCGCGACCACTTCGTTGAAAGCTCTGCGAGATCGATCTAGGTCTCCAAGCTGCAACAACGTCAGGGCAATTTTGGCGTCCGCGTCGGTCCCCATTAGACGAGCATCCATGTTTTGCGGGTCGGCAAGAGCCAGGTCGGTGTAAATTGCTCGAGCTGTCCTGTAACTCCGCAGAGCTTGGGCTGGCCGATGCAATCGGCCAAGGATTTCGCCCGAGGCGATCCGGTTCTCCGCCAGCATGCTGCGCAAAATCGGGTTTTGCGAGTTTGAGGCAGCTGCGGAGGATATTATTGAATTTCCTTGGTCGACAAGCTTGAGCGCTTCATCGAATTTGGTTCCTTGTCTCATGAGACATACGCCCACATCCGTGTACGCGCTGCCGGCTGCGAGTTGTGCATCCAGATCGCGTGGGTCAACCTCAGACAGCTTTCTGAAAATGCTCAATTCCTCACGATAGTAGCCGAGCGCCCCGTCAAAATGTCCACCCGCGGCCAAGACATCACCAAACATCGAATCGCTTGCAGCAAGATTACGTTGCGCACGTGCATTGTTGGGGTCGGCCGCGAGTGCCCGGAAGAGGCCCTGGGAGATCGATAAGTTTTCAAGAGCCTCCTTAGCGTGTCCGGTCCGCAGGAAAATCCTTCCGATTCGTTCATAGATGACTGCTTTTTGATGCAGGCCGATCGGATTACTGCGTTCTAAAGTCAGCAAGTCCGCCGTGACCTGCAGAGCTCGACCATAGTCCTGCAGAGCCGCCTCGGGACGTTCTAACCCTCCTCGCGGAACCGAGTTATATTCAACGCCTCCGCGAGTCACGTAATCCAACAGCAACTCAACGAGAACGTCTTTCCGGTCCGGCGAGGAGGAGCCTGTTATCGAACTCGAGAGCGCGACCGCCTGATCGGCGTATTCCAGAGAGTCTCTGGGCTTCCCCGAAACTGCCAGAAGCTCGGATATTTCGCGCGAGATCCGAGCAAGCCCCGCCACGTCCTGCACGTCCTTTGGATTTCTTCGTGCGAAGATTTCTCTCAGCACAAAAGATTTCTTGTAGCTTTGCAGCGCGCCCTCTGAGTCTCCTAACGATGGTGTTCGAGGTTTCCCTTGGACATCGCCCACGCGTTCGTAGGCTGTTGCCAATTCGCGCTGTAACCGCGTGTCTCCAGTTGCTTCCTTTGCGAGGTCATCCAAATACTCACGCGCCCGGTCAAGAATTAGTTTGCGAGTTGAAGTTGCTCCAGGCAGCGTCTGAACAGAATCGTGAATTTCAAAGATCAGCGAATTCGCCAGCTTGCGCACATCGTTGAATCGCTGCTCAGCGCGACGCTGTTGCTCAAGCGCAACCCTCGCCTCATGTGCGACTAGGCCCAGCGCGACAAGGACTGTAGCAATCGCCGTGCCAGCTGCCGCTACAGCTGCTTTGTGCCGGCGGACAAATTTCGAAGTTCGGTATCGAAGGCTGTCTTTACTCGCGGTGACGGGCAGATTGTTCAGGTGTCGACTGACGTCTTCCGCAAAGAACTCGGCCGAGGAATACCGACCATGCGGCTCTTTACGCAGGGCCTTGAGCACAATACTGTCCAAGTCGCCCCGCAACCGGTTGCGGAGCTTCTCTGGTGAGGCATCGCGCAGCGCTGCCATCTGAGCTGGTGTGCCTGAAGCATCGTTCACCTTGGCCCCCGCGCGAGTAACGATCGAGCTTGGCTTATCCGGGTCCATTTCGCACACCGCTCGATTGATCTCGTCCGAAGTTCGTTTGCTTTCCGCGTACGGCGAACGCCCGGTGAGCATTTCATACAAGACTACGCCCAGCGAATACACGTCGGTAGCTGTGGTTATCGGCCCTCCCTTAACCTGCTCTGGGCTTGCATATCCGGGTGTGAATAGCCGGAAGGCGGTGAGGGTGTCTTCCAAACTAACGCCAACGGCGGTCGGGTCCAGGATTTTCGCGATGCCGAAGTCCAGCAGTATGGGAACTCGGTCCCGAGTAACAAGAATATTGCTGGGCTTAATGTCGCGGTGAATAATCAACCGTTGATGCGCGTATTGGACCGCCGAGCAGACCTCCAAAAACAACTTGAGGCGTTCGGCGGTGCCAAGCTTGTGTTCATCACAAAAAGCATCGATACGCTTGCCATCGATTAGCTCCATGACCAGGTACGGTACGCCTTCTTCAGTAGCACCACCGTCCAGCAAGCGACAAATGTTCGGGTGCACCAGAGTAGCCAGAATCTGCCGTTCATTTTTGAACCGGTTGAGCACGAGCCCCGAGTCGTATCCTGTTCGTACAAGCTTGACGGCAACTTGTTTTTGGTACTGGTCATCTGAGCGAACGGCTCGAAACACTTCCCCCATGCCCCCGCCGCCAAGCTGTTCGACAATGCGGTACGGACCTAGGTGCCGGCCCAATAGCGTTCCAGCGCCGCCACCGAAGCTGGGGGCAGGCTCTCGGCCGAGAGTTTGTATGTCCAGAAAATCGGTACTCATTCCGTCGTGGCACGCAAGCAGAGAGTCGATTTCTTCACGCCACTCGGGATGCGCAGCAGAAAACTCTGCGACATATTCAGAGCGGCGCTTAGTGTTCATTTCAAGGGCCGCGTTGAGCTTATCTTTTATCTCGTGCCATTGCTCGGGTGTCATGGAATTTGGTCGCGCCCATCTCACGACATAACCACACTCTCGCCGTAGCCCAGTCTCTCTTTACCGTGGCCGGGGAAACGCCCATCACGTGCGAAGTCTCTTCAATCGACAACCCGGCAAAGAAGCGCAGCTCGACAACTCGGCTTTGCTGGGAATCGAGTTTTGCCAGTGCATTCAGCGCGTCGTCCAGGGCCACTAAGTCCACGGTTGTGCTGGACAACAGGGAGGTGGCCGTGTCTAGTGCGAACTTGTTGCCTTCGTTGCGCTTCGCAGCATTCCTTCGCCGCGCATATTGAACGAGAATCTGCCGCATCAGGTTGGCGCTGACCGCAAAGAAGTGTTCCTGGTTCTGAAAGTTCATGGGTCGCTGCTTCATGAGGTACAGATAAGCCTCATGCACGAGGGCGGTAGTTTGCAGGGTGTGGCCGGAGCGCTCCTTGCGAAGGTGGCGGTGGGCGATTCGCCGGAGTTCGCCGTAAACCAGCGGGATGAGGCGGCGCAGAGACTCCTCGTCTCCATCCTGCCACTTGGCCAGGAGCTCGCTAACAGGCTGGGCCGGGAGGTGTGCCATGGGAGACGCGAATCGGATCTCTTTGGCGGAGACACTAACGAGTTTAGTTGCTGAAGTCAAGTCATTGAAAAACAACACGTTACAGTCATCGTCGTGAGGAATTGCCGGCCTCCTTGCTCTTGAAGCCGCACTTTTTTTCGAGAGAGTGAGCCAATTCTGCGGCGCTTTGCACTTAAACAAGTAAGAGAGCACGGCAACCCAGCATGCTCAGACTGGACTTCCGCGGGGAAGTCTCACGAAGGAATCGGCAAAATGAAGACCAAGAGGACGTACTCGCTTATTGCGGCGCTCTTCACCACCAGTTGCTTGATACCGCCGGCCTGGGGGCAACAAGCCGCGAAAAAGGCCGCATCGTCAATTGCCGCCGCGGGCGCATCAGAGGCGCTCCTCAAACAATGGAACGAAATTGGACGCAAGCTCATCGCGATGGCCGAAGACTTTCCGGAGAACAAGTACGACTTCAAGGCGGCTGAGAGCACGCGGACTTTCGCTGAGCGGTTGATCCATGCCGCTGCCGCGAACTATTACTTCACCAACCTCGCGCTCGGTCAAAAACCGCCCGCCGAGGATGCCGAGCCCCCGAGCACGCAATTCAAGAACAAGGCGCAACTCGTTGCCTACCTCCGGAAATCCTTTGCTGATGGTGCCGCGGCCATCAAGGGAAAGGGCGACAAAGGCATCTTGGATTTAGTCGTGGATCCCTTTGGTTTTGATGATCCCCAACATGCCGGCCAAAACCAGATTCGTCTTTCTGATTTGGCCGGCAACATCATCGAGCATTCAGGTGAGGTTTATGGGCAGCTGAGCGTCTTCTATCGCGTCGCAGGCATGATTCCCCCTGAGTCGCGGCCCAAGAAGGCCGCTGAGGAAATCAAGCCGACTCTTCCGGGCGGCAAACTCCGCACGTATTACGTCGCGGCTGTCGAGGCCAACTGGGACTACGCCCCCATGGGCATGGACATGATGACGGGGACACAGTTCCACGGCCAGGCGACAATTTGGACAGAAAAGACGAAAGAACGCATCGGCAAGGTCTACCGCAAGGCGATGTTTCGCGAGTACACCGACGAAACGTATTCGACGGAAAAAAAGCGCCCAAAAGAATGGGAACACCTTGGTCTATTGGGTCCGCTCATTCGCGCGGAAGTAGGCGACACCATCGTTGTGCACTTTCGGAACAATGCCACCCAGCCTTACAGCATCCACCCACATGGCGTTTCCTATGGGCGCGACTCCGAAGGCACTCCCTACCCTGACACCAGCATGGATGCAGCAGGCCTGATTCCACCAGGGGGTTCGCACACATTTGTCTGGAATGTTCCCGAACGCGCCGGTCCTGGCGATGATGATGGCAGTTCCGTCGTGTGGCTATACCACTCGCACAACTGGGAGCCGCGGGACGTGCAAGCCGGACTCATCGGGCCGATGGTTATCACGCGCCGAGGTATGGCCCGGCCCGACGGAAGCCCAAGAGACGTCGACCGCGAATTTGCCACGCTCTTTATGATCATTGACGAAAATACGTCACATTACCTCCAGCAAAACATCGACGCCAACATCCAGGACCCCAAATCCGTGAATAAGCTGGACTTTGTACCTAGTGACCTCGAGGGAAACCTCAACTTTGCGGCCATCGGCTTCGCCGCGGCAAATTACAAAGCGTCGATTAATGGCTTCATTTTCGGAAACCTGCCCATGCCTACGATGAAAAAAGGCGAACACGTCCGCTGGTACGTCATGACGATGGGTGGCCAAGTGAACTATCACACGCCACACTGGCATGGAAACGTGGTCACCGTTGACAAACACCACACGGACATCTTTTCGATTCTTCCTGCACAATTCGTAACTGCCGACATGATCCCCGACCGCGCCGGCACCTGGATGTTTCATTGCCACATTGACGAACACATGGAAATGGGCATGATGGCCATGTATCAGGTGGTTCCATGAATCCAGAGAATCCGGTGAGTTGTGCGGCACTGGACACTTCTTTTCCAATTTAATTGTTACCGGGAGAATGGTTGATGCTTCCACAATCCGCTCTGCAGAAGTTTCGTGACGGTCTTCGGGGCCAGTCGTTCTGCCCCGGCGATGCGGGCTATGACGAGGCTCGCACCGTTCCAAACGCCATGATCGACAGGCGTCCCGCTATCATTGCGCGGTGCGCCGGCGCAGCTGACGTGATCGGATGCGTGCGCTTCGCTCGCGAACACAACATTCTCGTGTCTGTTCGCGGTGGCGGCCACAGCATCGCCGGCAAGGCCGTTTGCGACGGCGGCCTTATGATTGACATGTCCGTAATGAAAGGGATCCGTGTAGACCCTGCCAAGCGCTCGGTGCGTGCCCAAACCGGTTTGAAACTCGGCGAATTTGACCGCGAGACTCAGGCGTTCGGCCTCGCCACGACGCAGGGGGTCGTTCCTACTGTAGGCATCGCTGGTCTCACATTGGGCGGCGGCTGGGGCAATTTGCACGGCAATTTCGGTCTTGCGATTGACAACGTGATTGGCGCAGACCTCGTCACTGCGGACGGCTACCTCCTGACTGTGAACGCTTCGGAGAACGAAGACCTCTTCTGGGGAATTCGGGGAGGCAGCGGCAACTTTGGCGTGGTCACTTCCATCGAATACCGCCTCCACGAGGTGGGGCCCATCTATGGTGGCGCAATTTTCTATCCGGCCGACAAGGCAAAAGAGGTCCTGCGTCTCTGGCGTGAATTCTGCGAACAGAGCCCCGACGAACTGGTTAACCAAGCTACCGGCGCCACTCTGGAGGGCACCCCGGTTTTTGGTCTGGCGGCTTGTTATTGTGGTTCTGTCGCCAAAGGCGAGGAACTGTTGCAGCCACTCAGAAAGTTCGCCAAACCACTTGCGGATATGCTCGGGCCCATGACCTACATTCAAATCCAAAGCATGTTCGAGCCGTTCTTCCCGCCTGGACGGTTCGTCTATACCAAATCAAACTTTCTGCGTAGTTTGGGAGACGACGTCATCGAGAATCTCGCCCAATTTGTGGGCAAGTGCCCTTCGCCCTACACTTTTGCTCCATTCGTCGAACACTGGCACGGAGCTGCCACTCGTGTGGCCCCCGGCGATACAGCCTTTCCACACCGGCAATATTCCTGGAATTTCTTTGCCTGGTCCATCTGGACCGACTCCGCGGATTCCGAGAAAAATATCGGTTGGACACGCGAATGTTGGGAAGGCTTGAAGCCCTTCCTAGTCGCAGGAGCCTATGGCAACTACGTCACAGACGAAGGCGATGCCATTGCACGCGAGGCGTACGGCTGCAATTACGACCGCCTCGTTGCCTTGAAAAACAAATATGACCCGACGAACTTCTTTCGCTTGAACCACAACATCAAGCCGACCAAAGCGCCACAAGCGGTGAGTTGATCATACGCAACTGCCTGGGTCATCGGAAAGCATCAGTCGGCCGAGTAGTCAGTAGCCCGAAGTAACCCTCACTTATGCATGGTCCCGCGTATATACAAATCGTGGGCAATCCACACGTCGTCCAGTCTGGAAACTCAGTTCGGTGTGTTCACATGGACCGGCGTGAACATTCCAGTATGAACCTGAGCAAATTCCACTTCCCGACTTCCCGCGCGTCGTCGTGATTTGGTGAGTTCAAACTTTGGGGGACATATTGGGGACAAGAAAGAGGTGTTTGGGGATGGTCCCGAAGCTGTTAACTGACGCCAGAGAAACGAGTTATGAGATTTTCAGTCCTCTGTTAACAGCCGAGCGCTCTACCGTTGAGCTACCGGGGAACTGAACAAGGGCCGTGTTTTCATTCTATTACAACGATTTCCGTTGCACTATCACTTTTCTGCGTTGCACCGAATGGTCATTTCAGAATTCGAGGAATCGCAACAGGCAACAGGTGCTTGGGACGCCGCCTCACGATCGACCAGGACCTTGGACTGCGAATCGGCAAGACAGTCTAATTTTTAGAGGCAAACCGTTAAGGAAAATCGACGTCGAACGCGTAGAGATCAGCAAAACTCCTGGAGAGGTGGACCAGCAAAGATCCGTCTGGCTTTAGTCCGTAGAACACGCAGCGAAAATAACCGGATTTCAGTTCCTTGTGAAAACCGTAGACCTTCTCACGGCGCATGCCGGATAACCAGACACGGTAGATCGGCTGGTCTTCTTCCAGTATGTCCTGATAATAGATGGACTCCGAATCACGTGCCCACGATGGCCCGCTGATTAGCGTTGCGGTCACTGTGTCGACCCATTTGTTTTTCCCGACATCGTAGAGTTTGATTCGATGGTAGTCATTTGTAACCCCCAGGACGAAACGGCCGTTTCGGGACCATGTCGCACTGTCTATGTCTTGGGAGTCTGGCAGTTTGTAGGTCTGCTGGGTTGCAAGGTTGGCTATATAGATGCCACGTTTGGGTTCCTTCTCGCCTTCCTCCGGGGATACTGAAATCGCCACCGATTTTCCGTCTGGGAGCCATTGGGGATGAGATTGCCAGCCACGTTCCGGAAGAACTCTGCGGGGCACTCCACCGTCACGCGGCAATAGGTAAATCTGAGTTCCTTGATTGGGTCCTTCTCCTGATCCCATAAACACGATCTGCGTGGCGTCCGGAGACCATTGTGCGTCGGCAATCCTCAGTAGCGGTCCCGTTAGTTGGAGCGGCTGGGTCCCATCTGCTTTGCTTCGCCACAAAGAAAAGTCCGCATTGTGCTGGTACAGAATCCATTCGTCCGTCGGGCAAAATAGTACTGCGCTGTTCTGAGGGAGCCCCGGAATAGAAACGAGCGTGCGTAATTTCTGGTCGTAACGCATCACATCGCCCTCCAGGTTCTGCCCCACAGCAAAGAGCTGTCGACCATCGTTGCTGAGAATGAGCCGACTGAAGACAGTTGGGCCGGAAATGAGATTGGCAGGCGCGGGTTGCTTCCAAGAATACAAGCCGCGGCGCTCTCGAACGGCCCAGATCCCTAGTCGGCCTAGTTGCCAGGCTAGGAAAATGTAGTATCGGCCGTCGGGCGTCCATCGCCCGCAGCATTCCCCTGGTGCGTTAGTCCAGTTTGAAAAAAGCCGCTGGAGACCGCTCCCATCAGCAGATATTTCCCAAACTTCGCCATTAGTCGTATGCGGATTTTCCAAACTGAAGCGGATGATTTTTCCACTGGGAGAAAAAGAAAAGTCGTAAATTTGTCCTGGAGCCGTCACAAGCTTGTGTGCGTTTTTGCCATTCGCATCAGCGATCATCAGGTCTTTCTCGTGTGAATACAGGACTCCCTTCCCGTTCGGAGTCCACACCGCGTGCTTCGTTTCGATGTCCCCAACGCGGTGGGGCGGCCCTCCCTGAATCGGAAGCGTCCAGAGCGGCATTTCGGTATCTCGCATGACGAATGTACTCACTAGCATCTGCGAGAGGTCTCTGGAAATGTCCAAAATCTCCAGATTCGAACCGGGAAAAGCTGCCCCAACGGGCTGTGAAGTTCCGCCCTGAGCCGAGGTCTGCATTGGGTTCCAATGTGCGCCCTCTCTTTCCAGGTAATAAATTCGGGCTCCGTCCGTTACCAGGCTTCCCCAATCATCAATCCTGCCGGTTCGCGTCAATCGAGTTGTCGAAGTTATGTGCGGAGCCTTGACCGGGAGGAAGACTGGAATAAGTACTAGGGATAGCAAGATCACGCAAACTGCTAGTGGGGCCCAGACTCCAGTGGCTCGTCTTCCCGGGCTGATTGCTTGGCCAAGGACATGTTGTTGGGGAAGAAATACTCCTTTTGGAATGGAAATTGGATTGACCGCAGCTTGGTCGGCTTCCAGTTGTGACACTGGGGCAATGAACCGGTAACCAAGACGCGGGAGCGTTTCGATGTACCTTGGACTCTCAGGTGAATCACCAAGCGTGGCTCGAAGTTTCTTTATCGCGGTGTTGAGACCGTGTTCAAAATCTACGAAGGTATCGGCGGCCCATAAGCGCTTGCGGAACTGTTCGCGGGTCACGATTTCGGCTGGGCGTTCCAGGAGCAAAGCCAGGACCTCGAACGCGTGACCGCTGAGTCTCACGCGGGTGCGGTGTTTCCGCAGTTCCCGCGCTTGAAGGTTCACTTCAAAGACGCCGAAGCGACGACTGTTTGCTACCTGTAACACTTGCTACCCGCAATGCTATGGGAGACCTCTCGTGGGCGGATTCTATCACGCCCTCAGCGGGCCGCTAGTACTATGGTTATGAAACCGCTCACCCTGGCTATCAATTGCTTTTTTTTCAGCGAGCTGCAGGCTCACCAAAGAATTGCCATGGATGCATTGAAACGCCCTGTCTAACAAGCGCACCTTCTACCAAAGTTCAAAAAAAACTCCGCGAGACGCGGAGATTTCGGTGATTGAGCTTGGGGGTCCTCTAAGTGACAAGCCCATTCTCGCGGACGATCCGTATCGTGTGCTTGAATACGAGGCAGCCGTCGTGAATCAGTTTTTTGGCTTTCGGGTGATGCTCAACCGCTCGTTGCTCACCATCATTGCTTGTTACCGGAGATCGTGAGGTGACCAATGTTCCGCTCAATGCTTCGCGTGGCCTTGAGTGTCGCTTTTCTTGCAACTGCGACACTCGCTCAAGATAACGGCATTGACCTTTCTTGGCAGCCAGGATTGGGCGTTTTCAACGAGGGTTTCCCTTATCCCGAGACCACAGTTGACCCTGCCACGGGAGCGGCTCGCGTCGTTTTTCCCTTCACTCTTATCCCCGCACGGGGGACGGCTCAGCCGGTTCTTCAGCTTGTTTACAGCTCGACCAGTGGGGTTCGCGCGGCAGGTGTTGGGTGGGGCTTGAACGTACCAACCATCGAGCGTAGGAACCCGTCGGGTGCGCCAAGCTGGGGTCACGACGATCGGCTGATTTTTCGCGGAAAACCCATTGTTCCAATTTGTGTTGTGATTAACGGATCCTGTGGGGACGTTCCTCAAGAAAAGATGCCCGCCTGGGCGAACAATTGGACCTATTTTCGAGCGCAGGTCGAGCAAGCCTTTTCTCGAATGTTCTGGTCGCCCGATGGAAAAACTTGGCGGGTGCAATTGAAGAACGGCGTAATCATGGAGTTTGGATATGCCCTGGTTCTTCCTAACGCGACTGGCCCGGCAGTAGATGCAGACCGGGGAGGAAATATTTTTCGTTGGAATCTGGTCCGGCAGTATGACGCACAGGGCGAAAAGGGCCCAGTAAACATTGTTGTCTATTCGTGGAAAACATTGGGAGAGCTGGGGATTAGTTATCTGGCCGACATTTATGATACCCCATCTGTCGTGGGGTCTACCGGTGAGGTCGACAATTTCGCGCACCATACGCATCTCGATTACGAAAACCATGACTTCCCAAACGTAAGCCATGCACTTATTTGGCGTGCGGTTCCCGATTTGCGCCTGAAGCGAGTTGATGTCACGAGCAAGGACTTCCAGGCGAACGGCCCCCGTCAACTCGTTCGCCGCTATCATCTGACCTACATGTCGCTAGACAACTATGCACTCGAACACGTCAAGCTACATGGCTCCTTTCTCCAGACTGTTCAGCTTGAAGGTCGGTGCCCCGCGGTTGAATCTGCACAAGGAAATCCACCAACAATGCTTCTGTCGGACCAGACGAACTGCCCAACGATGCCGCCTGTTACATTCAAGTATACACACAAGCATCGACCGCTCTGCCTAGCGAATGACGGCTGCGACAACATTTATGAAGCTATTGCGCTTTTACACGGTCCTAACCCAAACCCGCCACCATTGTTTCCGACGCTGACTAGCGTAGCCACCTTGGATGCAAACCGGGATGGGTTACCGGACATCGTCCAATCTTTTGGAGACGACATTTGGCCGGGACAACACTATAACACTCTGTGCCTCAATGGCTCTGTTTATACGAGTAGTATGCAGCGCGTTCTTGATTGCAAGTCTATCGATGTCGGTAACCTCTTAGGGGATCCCAGCCAAAAGCGACCTGGCACATTCCTGAATAGTGACCTCGGTGTTTCAATACTAGGTTACTGGGGTAACGGTGCCGGCTCGAGCGTCCTCTGGCGCCAGGCGACCAACACTAGTCTTGGCGATTTTTATGAAGCAATTTATCCTTCAAATGCGGGCGGCAGTGGCTGGCAGTGGCTACTTGGCTCTGGGCAATGGGTTAGTTTTGCGACCACTGTCGTAACCCCGAATGGCGATGTAGTTCGCCTTGTTGGCGATATTGACGGAGACGGCCTCGTCGACGCCCTTGGTGCTGACAACTACATCTATTTCACCCGCAAAACTGGCGACTCCCAGTCTGACTACATTTCGTTTTTCGACTCAGGATCTGCGCAGAAAAGCAACATCACATTGCCAAAACCACCCATACCAAGGAATCCGCCGCAACTCGCTCTGCTCGCTGATATGAATGGGGATGGCCTCGCCGATTACGTAACGACGTTGCCGTCACAGGATCCAAACGCGTGGGTGCCGAGCAACGAGTACATCTACTATCCAGGCGATGGGACAGGCAATTTCAACTGCATTCGGCCCGCCCAGAGCTGCACAAACCCGCCTGGTTTTGCGCCCGCTTATGTAAAGCTAAAGACTTCCGACGGCAGCTTCCTTCCGTCTTACGCGGGTCCTGAGTACTCCGCCCAATATGGGCGTGTCTATTTTCATGATATGAACGGAGATGGGCTTACTGACATCGTTTGGGTCGGACTTAGACCAGGATTTGTGGATGTTAGCGTTTGGATGAACGAAGATGGCCTCAGTTTTTACCACTTCGTTGACTACAGTGTACCTGCAACTGCATGTTGCGGTTTTAAAGTTCTCTTCGCTGACATGTTCGGGTCCGGTGTAGATAACATAGTGATAATCGAACCCGGGGAAATTGACGTTGTCGATCTATTCGCGAACACCATCACCACGGATCTGATATCGAATGCCGTCCGCGATGGTTTACTCTCAGAAATCTCGAATGGGCTTGGTGCAACGACAAAGCTCGAATACCAGAACACAGCCTTTCTCGATGAGAAATCTCAATGGACCACTCAGGCGGCATGGAAGACGCATTCAGAGAGAGTGATGGATGTAGTCACAAGGATGGAAACCGACAACAATCTGCCGCCACCTTACAACGATAGACCCATTACAACATATGAATACAAGGACCCCATGTACGACAGTTGGGAACAAGCGTTCCTCGGTTTCCGATGGGTTCGCGTTGAGCGTCGAGTTTACTCCGCCACAAGTCAGATAATTGGGGCTGCTACCGAGACGACGTATTTCTATGGGCATTGCCCTCCGCAGGTGTGCCAGAACACAACGGACGACGACGACTGGAAGGCTGTAACAGGCCTGCCGGTGGTTTCCGAACAATCGGACAGTGTCGCTGGTACGCACCTAGCTACGACCGTCTGGGATTACGATTCATCGATACTGCTTACGGGCATGGATGGGCGTAGGGTTCATTACGCATACCCAAAAAGAACCGACACTTGGCTCTATGACGTAGGGAACTTCGGTTACAACCCGCAGACCACCAATGCTGTCGTGGTTGAGCCAGCCACAAAGGCCGACCAGCAGGAAATCGTTCCCGTTACGCTAGCCATGACTCTTGGTCGGGTACACATTAGAGCCGAGCAGGTGTTGGACTCCTGGGGTAACGTGACCCATACAGCAGAAGACGGCCAGATTCAAGATGATGGGACTCCTGTAGACCAGGCGATCGCAACGGATATCCATTATCCGCGATCGACTGAATCTTGGGTGTGGAAGCCAGACAGAATAAAGACAAATTCTTTTGCCCATCAAAATGGCATTCCTGATGGTTATCCACGCGACTACAGTTTCAACTACGATACTCGTGGCAACTTAAAATCCGTCTCGGCGGTATTAACTGGAACTTTGCCGCTGGATCGATTCCATGAGGATCCCTCAAAGGCGATTGCTCCGCCTCCACCCAACGCATCGGTGGACAGTCAAACTTTGCAACTCGGGAGCTGGAATTACGATGACTACGGCAATGTGCTACAGGCCGCCGGTCCCGATGCCGCCTGTACAAACTTCGCGTACGACGACCCCTATAAGCAGCTCTTAACTCTATCGGTTACGTTCACGCACGGTTGCGGTCGCTTATGCAACCAGACCCCGGGAAGTTGCGGTCCATTGTCTACAGTCCTGACCTACGACCGCGGTTTTCAGAGAGTTGTTTCAGAGACGGCACCCAACGGGGCGCAGTTCTCACTCGCATATGATGCCTTCACAAGAATGACACAAGCATTCGAGCCGGATCCGAATACCGGTTCTCCCGTGGGCGTCCCCTCATTTAAGGTCGATTACACAGTAAAACCAGGCGGCCCTACACATCTCGTTCACCTCCAAACTCTCAATTCTGACCACAGCTATCGTCAGATATGGGTTTACCTGGACCCCCTTAGTAGGCCGCTGCTGACTTTGGCGCAAGCTGATCCAAGTGCGGGCGATGAGGGACTATGGGTCGCGAGCGGGCTGGCATTGCGACACGGTTTCGGACTCGTCTATCAAACTTTTAGGCCTTGGTGGTATACGGGTGACCCCACAGCATATCCAATTGGTGTCCCGAAGCAGCCGCTTAACGGGTACTCATACGACAGTTTTGGGCGGCTGACTTCTGTTTTCGACTCGAATACCGTCAGAGTCGGAAAGACGATCTACCATGCGCTTTCGAAAGACCTCTACGATGGAGCGCAATTGCAGACCACTGGTCCACACGCTGGTGCCTTTACGACTGCTTCGCGAGACGGGCACGGCCGCCTCACAGGGGTCAGTAAGCAAATCAAGAGCGGAAACACAACGGACCAGATCCTTACGAAATGGTCCTACTTATCAACCGGTGAGATAGCCGCCCAATTCCAGTCACACACTGGGGGGCCTGAGCAGATTGTTCGCTGGATGCAGTATGACTCGCTTGGGAGGCTTGTCCTGAATGCAGAGCCCAATACAGCTGTGAATTTCTCTGCGGACCCGGTTAACACCCAGAAGATGAAGACGTGGCGCTATGCATACGACGATGCAGGCCACCTAGTAGGAACGAGCGATGCTCGTGGCTGTGGTGAGAACTTCTTCTATGACGGCGGCGGCCGCCTTACGGCGGAAGATTTTTCACCTTGCCGAATCTATCAGCCACCCTACACTGCCCCCAATCCAATGGATGGCTCCGGTACCGAAGCTTTCTTTTGGTACGACAGCCCAGAGCCGGGCCAGACGCAAGACTTCGGCACCAACCCTGCATTTCTGTCCGGGCAACTGGTAGCGGTTTCGGATCGAGGCGCCCACACGAGATATGCCTGGGATGGGCGAGGGCGGCTAATCGGGATCGCGCGCGCGATCGCGAAACCAGGGTCGCCGGACGTTGCGCTGGGAACGCGCTATGCGTCGTCTTGGTACCGCAAACTGATTACTTTCGATGCTGCGAATCGCGTCGCGACACAGTCGACAGGTGCCGACGTAGCAGAACTCGCCGGAAGCAATGGCCTAAGTAACGTCGCATTCAAGTACAGCGCAAGGGGGCTGCTGAGACAAGTAGGTGGGAGCTACTGCGATTTGTTAACGGCGCGGCGTTATGATGCCGATGGCGCCCTGCTAGAGCAGGACTACGGAGACCTCGCTGCAACCCGCGCCAATTTCACCTACGACACGAATCGCAACTTGAAAGAACTGAAGATTTCGCGAGCGGCCCCGCAGCTCTGGGCTAATCCAACAAATGGATATACGCCACCCGCAGCCGGGGATCCTCCAACGCAGCAGCTCTTGCTTGAGGATCTAACCTATGGATACGACCCTGTCAACAACCCGGCGAGCATTTCTGACATGCGCGGAGCTACGGATTGGCCTGCGGGAGCCAAGCCTATTTCAAGAAATATCCAGTACGACGATCTCTATCGCGTAACGGAAGTTGATTATGACTCCGGGAATGACATTCAGGTTTCACCTCTCGCAGCGGAAATCTCAGCCGGAAACAACGACCCTGTTCCCCTTCTTCAGCTCCCAAAACGCGTTCAGAAACAAAACTTTCAGTATGATTTTTCGGGCAATCTGTCGCAATGGAATGATGATGCAGGTGCTTTCTATGACCGATCGTTGGGGACAATCTACAACGGCGCCGCTGCGTTCCCGAATCAGATGTATGCAGCTGTTTCAGGAAACAATGGGAATCTGGCGGCTCACTATGATGCCGCTGGGAATCTTGAAGACCTCGTGATAGTCCGAGCCGGCACCTGTGGTAACCCTGACGGAGAATGCACACACCGTTTCGCTTATGAATGGGACGAAATTGGGCGACTATCCCGAGTGCGGCGTTGGGACTACGTCAGGATTCCTGGGAATGAGCCAGTTTATCCGGCGCTCCCCACTTCGACACCTGCCGCCGATGCGCATTTTGCATATGATGCGCGTGGCGTGCGCGTTCTGAAGTCGCAAATGATGGTGGTCGTGGTAAATCCTCCAAATCCTAAGCCGGGTGGGAAACCAGGCCCAGTGCCCTCGCCTCGTCCATTTCCCGTTCCAGTTTATGACGTAACATTCTTCGATTCTTGGCGCTTACATGACGCGGGGTGGAATCCGGGTCGCAACGATTATGAAGCCAATTCTGCCACGGGGACCGTCTCCCTCGGCAACTGGGCCCGGGTAATCTATTCGACGGCAGGTCTCCCCTCCGTCAACAATCAGGACCAGCATGTCTTGCTGCTATTGGGCGATCCATTGCGGTCCTTTGATATTGCGGTCGATAAAGCAACGAGTGAAGTGGTTGAACGAGTGACTTATGACGCCTACGGAATGCCGGATTCAGACTATCGCCCCGAACGGTGGGGCAGCTTCCGCGAGACTTACAGATTCACGGGCAAAGAGGATGACGCCGCGACAGGAGCTTATTACTTCGGCGCGCGCTACTACCAAGCGGGGCTAGGGCGGTGGATCAGTCCCGACCCTCTTACTGTTCACGGTCTTGGCAGTGACCCCAACCCATACAGTTACGTCAGTGGAAGGCCGCTTCGATACAGAGATCCTTTCGGCCTGCAGGAAGGTGACATCTGCTCGGAGGATGCTCCAGCATGCGACGACTATAGCGCACCGCCACCAGTGGAAGTGGAGGGAGGACCAGGGGGCTCGAGTGGAACAGGAGCACCTGCCGCATCGGGAGGCTCGGGAGGCTCGTCATACCAGACGCCGCGCGTAAGCTCGCAACCAACTGGCACCGCAGCCGGGAACATCGGAACACAGCCCCTGAGCCCGGCCATGTCTTGGCTCCTCTACACCAATAACCCGGTCGCGGAGTTCTTGGTTCAAGATGACAGGACTCTGGCCGCGTTGCAGGAGGGGGCTGCACTCACGGCGGTCACAGCAGCGACGATTGCAACTGCGGGAATGGCAAGTGAACTGATAGAGGGAGGTGTCCTTGGGCGCGGAGTCCTAGCCGCTGCAAGGAGCTACGGTGGACAAGTGCTATCGTACATCGGTGGTCTGGTTGGTCTGGGCTCCGGTGCAGGGACCGCAGTGGAAGAAGCGGAGGAGTCGGCAGGAAGTCCGGCCGTACAGGAAGTGGCTCAGATTATTAAAAACCGAACTCAAGGCATCGATTTCCAGACCGCTGGACACTTGGCCATAGGGGTGGAGGAAAACACAACTGAGGTAATCAACGGGGGAGCAGTCATTATTGACACCAAGCCCGATGCGATAAGCAGGGTGACCGGGATCATCGGCGAATTCAAGAATGTACAGTATCTTTCCCTGACCCGGCAAATTTTGGCACAAATAAACATCGCACAAGCACGAGGCGTTCCGTACGTGCTGATGGTCGGAATGAATACACAGGTCTCCGCACCTCTTTTGCGCGCAATTCTACTCAGCAATTCCATAATCGTTCGTTTCGATCCAGCGACCGGGACGTTTCATGTTTTTGAGTAAAGGGCTGGGTATCCCCTTGTTCGTGAGCAAGGCCTGAGGTCAAACTGTGCCTAACCCCTGGGGACATCTTGGGGGCAAGAAAAAGGGGTTTGGGGATGGTCCGGAAGCTGTTAACTGACGCCAGAGAAACGAGTTATGAGAGTTTCAGTCCTCTGTTAACAGCCGAATGCTCTACCGTTGAGCTACCGGGGAACCGCGCAACACGATTTTTTCATTCTAATACAGACACCGGAATAGAGCCACCCGTGTCGCAGGACAACACCTTGTGGGCAATAT
>Ga0126381_100000788_pt1 | contig 34479 bp, 21 predicted proteins | sample PanSoiMetPlot_28_FD_96465 | JGI IMG/M metagenome (GOLD analysis project Ga0126381, IMG submission 96465) | Tropical forest soil microbial communities from Panama - MetaG Plot_28 | ecosystem: Environmental > Terrestrial > Soil > Tropical forest > Bulk soil | place: Panama | collected 2016-02-17 | reverse complement strand
GGCGATGACGCTGACGGCCTCAGGCGGCGTCATCGGGATCACGGTGGGCTGGCTGCTGAGCGTGACCATCCGGACGCTGGTGCCGAGTCTCCCGTCGACGGTGCCGTTATGGTCCGTAGTGACAGGGTTCAGCGTGGCGACTAGCGTGGGGCTTTTCTTCGGATTGTGGCCGGCGGTCAAGGCAGCGCGGCTTGACCCTATTGCGGCGTTGCGTTATGAATAAGATCCATTAGTCTGAAATAGCGGCTTCCGCGGCTCCCATGGATGCTCATTCAGAGCGGTCGCGCCTCATTCGTACCGCAGCGCCTGAATCGGATCGATGGTGCTGGCACGACGGGCGGGGAGAAAGCCCGCGCCGGCGGATACCAGCGATAGGACGAGCACGGCGGCGGAGGCAGCGGTGAGATCGGTCGGCTTCACGCCATAGAGTTGCGTGCTGACGTAGCGCGCGAGCAGCATAGCCGAAGGAATTCCGATGGCGAGCCCGACGACGGCGAGCGCGAACGTCTCGCGCAACACCATCCAGACGACCTGGCGCTGCGGCGCCCCCAAAGCCATGCGCAGCCCGATCTCCCTGGTGCGGCGGGCGACGACGAATGCCATCACGCCATACAGGCCTATCGCGGCGAGCAGCGTTGCAAGCACGCCGAATCCCGCAGACAGGCTCGCGATGAGGCGCTCGGTGCTGAGCGTTTCATCGAGCTGGCGCTCCAGGGTCTTCATCTGGAACACGGGCAGCGCTGCGTCGAGCTCGCGAACTTTGCCGCGCAGGGTTGAGTACATGAGCCCAGGGTCCATGGCGGTGCGAACGTAGAACACGACACCGGCCGGGTAGTCGACGTGCAGAAACGGCAGGAACACCTGCCGGTGCACGCCTTCGCGTGGGCCTTCGTAGAGGGTATCGCCCGTGACAGCCACGATTTCGATGTCAAGCTTCTTGGGCTTGTCGCCGAAAGCGATGTGATGGCCCAGCGGGCTCTGGCTGCCGAAGAAGTGCGTGGCAAACCTGCGGTTGACGATGGCGACTTTGTGCGCGGTATGGCCGTCGAAGCTTAGTCCGCCGTCGCCCATATTGAAGTCGCGGCCCTCTAGTAAGGGAATCCCCATGGTCTGCCAGTAATCGTTGGAGACGCCGTTCATGAAGGCTTGCATGTCTTCGCCGTCCTTGATGACGTGGCCTTCCACGGACATCGTGGAGTCCCATTCGTCGGCGCTCAGGACCGGTTCGACCGCGTAAGACGCCGCCTTGACGCCGGGAACGGCGCGGATGTTATCGAGCAGGCGGCTGTAAAGTGCCTCCATGCGCGGCATCGTGTAGCCGTTCAGGGCAGGGTCGACCTGGAAGGTGATGATGCGGTCGATGGAGCGGAAGCCGGGACTGGTCTGTTTGAGGTTGATGAGCGTGCGGGCGAACAGACCGGCGCCGGCCAGCAGGAGGAAAGAGAAGGCCACCTGCGCGATCACCAAAATCTTTCGGAAGCGCACGCTGCCACCGGTCGCGCTGACGGCTCCAATGACGTCCTTGAGCGCCTTCCACAAATCGACGCGCAACGACTGGACGGCGGGCGCTAGCCCGAACAGGATGCCGGTGAAGATGGCGAGCGCGGCATTAAATGCGAGGATGCGGCCGTCGGGCGTGGCTGTGAGCATCAGCGGGGAGTCACCGGGCGGCAGGAAACTGAGGAGGCCGCGGATTAACCCTACTGCGAGCAGTAGGCCCGCCGCTCCGCCGGCGATGGAAAGCAGCAGGCTCTCGATCAGCAGTTGCCGGATCAGTTGCCAGCGCGATGCGCCTATAGCCAGGCGCACCGCGATCTCCTTCTGGCGGGCCACCGCACGGGCAATCAGCAGGTTGGCCACGTTGAAGCAGGCGATGAGCAGCACCAGTCCGACCATGCACATGAGAACGACGAGGGCAGATCCGTAATTGCGGCGCATTTGGGAGAAGCCACTGCCGGCTGATTCCATCAAAACCTTGCGGTCGAGAAATCGCTTAATGTAATAGGGTGAAACGTCCTTCATCTCCGGCATCGTCGATTCCTGCCGGAGGATCTGCGTGAGCAGGGGCTGCAGCGAAGCTTTTGCCGAGTCGAGCGTGAAACCGGGTTTGAGGCGGGCGAACATCTGGACCCACTGGCTTCGGCGTTCGCCGATCTCGTCCCAGCCCGGAGTCATCAGCGGCTTCATCTGCATGGGGACGCGGATTTGCGGCGAACGCGCGGGGTCGACGCCGTTGAAACCGGCGGCGCTCACGCCCACTATGGTCATAGGGTAGTCGTTCACCAGCATCTTCTGGCCGATCACCGCGGGATTCGCCGCGAAGCGCGTTACCCAGTAGGGATAGCTCAGGACGACGACGGGATGGCCCTTATAAACGCGGTCATCCAGGTCGGGCGTGAAGACGCGGCCCAGCGCCGCTTTCACGCCCAGCCCCTGAAAGTAGTTGCCGGAGACGAGCTCGCCATCCACGCGTTCCGTCGTGCCCGCGAAGTTGACGGAGAGCGAAGTCTCGCGGCGGCAGAAAACGTATGAGAAGGCCTGCGCTTTCTGCTGGAAGTCCGGATACATCGGGTAGGAGGCCATGTGCGTGCCGCGGTTGCTGCCGATGTGAGGGCCGGTGGTCCAGATCATCACAAGACGATCGGGATCGTGGACGGGCAACAGGCGCAGCAGCAGTTGATCGACAAGCGTGAAGATGGCGGTGTTGGCGCCGATTCCCAGGGCTAGCGACGAGACCGCGACGAGCGTGAACAACTTGGCGCGGGAAAGATTGCGGACGGCAAATTTGGCGTCGGAGGCAAAAAGGCTCATGGGCTCTTGAGCTAATACGCCGGGACAGCGGAAAAGTTACTGAAAAAAACTAACAGCGAACCCACCTACAGCTAACCGCTAAAGCTGAACTAGCAGCACTTAGGGCGGGCGTAGCGGGCGCGCAGACGTTCGTCGGAGAATTTGTGCCATTCTTCACGGGAGTGGGGGCGGTTGTACCGTTCCAGATGGCGACGGTAGGCGCGCTCGTCGGAGAGCTCACGGAGAATCTCCCAGGCGAGGGCTGTGAATTTGCGGAGACGGCTCATATTTCCTCCGGACGAAGTTGGGAGAGCACAAAGGGGGATTCGTTGACGCGGGCTTCGCGGGTTCCCCGAAAGACGCCGACCCAGACGCGCAAGGAATCGAGGAGAATTACGGCGACCAGGACCAGCAGGATTGCGCAGACGGCGGCGTCCAGACGGGCGTTGAAGATAAGGGCGCGGGCGGCCGAGGGATCTGCCACTTGGCCGCCTGCGAGGGCGGCTTCCAGGCGCTCGGCCTGCGCCAGGAAGCCGATGGCTGGAATGGGAGAGAAGATCTTTTGCCATGCGGCCGCGAAAGTGGCGGAGACCAGCCAGACGAGCGGCCCGCAGGTGACCCACATGAACTTCGCGCCGTGCATTTTGAGCAGGATGGTCGTCGCGACGCAGAGGGCGATGGCGGCGAGCAACTGGTTGGAGATCCCGAACAGTGGCCAGAGCGAATTGATTCCGCCGAGCGGATCGCGCACGCCCTGGATCAAGAAGTATCCCCAGGCGCCCACCACCGCGGCGCTGGTGATCATGATGCCGGGCTTCCATGAGGTGCGGCCGAGTTTGGGGAACGCGTGGCCGAGGAGGTCCTGCAGCATGAAGCGGCCGACGCGCGTACCCGCGTCGAGGATGGTGAGGATGAACAGAGCCTCGAACATGATGGCGAAGTGATACCAGAAGCCGACTACGGCGCTGCCTCCCAGTTGGGAGAAGATGTGGGCCATGCCGAGGGCGAGCGATGGTGCCCCGCCAGTACGGCTGAAAAGCGTCTGTTCGCCGACATTGCGCGCGAGGGCCGACATGTCGGCTGCGGTGACAGGGAATCCCCAGGAGCTGATGGTGGCGGCGGCTGCGGCGGGAGCTGCGCCGACGACGCCGGCCGGGGAATTCACGGCGAAGTAGACGCCGGGCTGCAGGACCCCGGCCGCGATCATCGCCATAACGGCGACGAAGCTCTCCAGAACCATGGAGCCATAGCCCACCGGTAGAGCGTGCCACTCGCGGGCGATCATCTTCGGCGTTGTACCGGACGAGATAAGAGCGTGGAACCCCGAGACTGCGCCGCACGCGATGGTGATGAAGCAGAAGGGGAAGATCTTGCCGGCGAAGATCGGGCCATTGCCATCGATGAAACGGGTGAAGGCGGGGAGTTGAAGGTCGGGCCGCACGAACAGAATCGCGACGCCGAGCAGAAGCACGACGCCCAGTTTGACAAAGGTGCTGAGGTAGCCGCGCGGCGCCAGCAGGATCCAGACCGGGAGTGCGCTGGCGAGGAATCCGTAAACGATGATCGCGGTGGCCAGCGCGATAGCGGTCCAGGTGAAGACCGGGGCGAATGTTGCCGACTGCGCGACGGCCCGTCCGCCCCAAATACTGGCCATGACCAGGATGAAACCGAGAACCGAGCATTCCATGACCTTGCCGGGTCGCAGGTAGCGGAGATAGACGCCCATCAGAATGGCGATCGGCATAGTGGCGGCGATCGTGAAGGTCCCCCACGGGCTGTCGCGAAGAGCATTGACCACGACCAGAGCCACGACTGCGAGCAGGATGATCATGATGACGAGCACGGTGAGCAAGGCGATGATGCCGCCCACACGGCCGATCTCCTCACGCGCCATCTGTCCCAGCGATTTCCCATCGCGGCGCATGGAAGCGAAGAGGATGACAAAGTCCTGCACCGCGCCTCCGAGAGTGGCACCGATGATGATCCAGAGAGTGCCGGGAAGATAGCCGAACTGGGCCGCGAGCACGGGTCCGACCAAGGGCCCAGGGCCGGCGATGGCGGCGAAGTGCTGGCCGAAGACAATCCACTTGTTGGTGGGCTCGAAGTCGTGGCCGTCACGCAGGCGCTCGGCCGGCGTGGCGCGCTTGTCGTTGAGGGTCATCACACGCGCGGCGATGAATTTGGCGTAAAAGCGGTAGCCGGTGGCATAAGTGCAAGCGGCGGCGATCACCAGCCAGGAGCTGTTGATTGGCTCGTTGCGGTGCATGGCGATGCCGGCCAGGCAGAACGCCGCGAGCACCGCCATGACGATCCAGAAGAGATGCCGGAGGATTTTCACGTTGTGAGGATACTACAGTTCGAGCCACGAGCCGCGAGATGGCTGCGATGGGGTTTGTTTGGCAGCTCGTCGCCCGCGGCTCGGCGCTATCTACGCCGCTCGCTCGGCTTTGGCTTTAGCATGCGATTTCTGGTAGCGGTGCTTTTCCGAACCGCGGCGGATGCGCCAGATCGACGCGGCAAGGACGAGGAGGAAGCAGCCTTCCACCAGCAGCTTTTCGCCGTCGAGGAAATCGGTGGGACGGTCTTTGATATCCGGGTCGATCAGGGTGCCGTGCACAAACATCAGGGCGGCGGCGACGTAGGCCAAGTAGTGGAGCTTTTTCCACGGGCGGTAGCCGAGCTTTGGGCGGAAATAGGATGTAGCCACAACCAGCGCGAACGTGTAGAACGTGAACGCGCCCAGATTGTTGTACAGGGTCTGGTGGGGCGAATGAATCGGCCACAGGATGTCGCCGAGCTTGAAGCCGGCGGTGCTCGAAAACAGCAGGATCAGGGGATGCAGCGTCGCGACCGCGATGGCCACGTAGGCGGTCCAGTTGTGGATCTTGAACAGGGGCCACGGCAGCTTGCGGTGCGGCCATTGGACCACCGGGTTGTAGTTGGTCTTCACCAGCAACCCGAGCAGCAGGTTGACGGTGAAGAGCGACATCGCGGTGAGTCCCGCGAAACTGGAAAGGTCTATCGCTGTCATGTGAACCGTCAGGGCAGGGGATTAGAAATGCGAGCCTGGCGAAGCTGAGCGATCGTCGCCTCCACGTCTTCGAGCTTGGATGGAACAGCGGAGGAGATGACTTCCGGTTGTCCGTTGGTGACGAGGACGTCGTCTTCGATACGCACGCCAATGCCTTTGTAGCGCTCAAACGCCGGCCGCACAGCCGCGATGAACTGTTCGTTCTCGGGAGTTTTTTCGAGATGCTCCAGGGCGTCGGGGCGGAAGTAGAGTCCGGGTTCGACGGTCACCACCATGCCGGGTGCGAGCTCGCTCGCTCCGGGATCGTGCACGTTCAAGCCGATGCCATGACTGATGCCGTGGTTGAACCAGATGCGGTACTGATCGCTGTTGGGATCGGTAATGAGGCCGAGCTTGAGAAGACCTTCCTTGAAAACCTTGACAGCGGCCCCGTTGATGGAGTCGGGCGCGACGCCGGAGGAGCGGTGGCCTGGTTTGGCATTAGCGATGCCCGCCTGCTGCGCGGCGTAGACCAGGCGGTAGATGTCGGCCTGTTCCTTGGTGAACTTCCCGTCGACGGGTATGGTGCGGGTGACGTCGACACTATAGCCGTCGAATTCAGCCGCGTCGTCCATAAGCAGGAGATCGCCGGGGTGAATGGTGCCGCGGTTGGTTTCGTAGTGGAGGGTTGTGGCGTTGACGCCGGAGCCGACGATGCAGGGATATCCCCAGTGGGCATTCCGGCGCAGGAAGGTAAATTCGAATTGCGCCTGAATTTCGTATTCGGGCGTGCCGGGGGTAGCGACGGTGTAGGCCCGCTGAAAGGCTTCGGCGGTGATGGCCTCCGTGTGCCGAAGGATGTCGAGTTCTCGCGGCGATTTGATAGCGCGGAGCTTGGAGAAGACCGGCGTAGCATCCTTAACGGCAACCGCTGGGGACGCGGCGGAAAGGCGGGCGGCGAATTCGTGCTCCCGCGGGAGCTCGGTCTGCCAGTTGCGAGCCGGGTTCAGCATGTAGACATCCGCCTGTCCGCCTGCCACGGATTGAATCGTGCCGCTGAATGCCTGGTCCAGGTCAATGGGAATCGGCTGCGCCGGCGGCAGAGAGGGGCCGCGCCCACCGCGCCCGCCGCGGCCTTGACCGGCTGGCGCGTTGGTCGCGCGCCGCGGCTCCTCAGGCGTTTTGGCCTGGGGCAAGATCGTGTTGAGAAACGTGGCGAGATGGCGGGAGTCCCAGACCTGCTGGATGCCCGAGATTTCGCGCGCCTCGGCGGGCGTGAGCAAGTGGCCGGTCCAGCTTTCGCGATCCGGATTGGACGGCGGCAGAAAGAGGACTTCGCGGACGCTTTCGGCTCCGGGGATGAGGACGAGCGCGCTGCCGGGCTGGTTGAGGGCGGTGAGGTAATAGAAGTTGTTCTCCTGGCGAAACGGCCAGTCCACGTCGCCCGCGTAGTTCCGCGGCTCAGCGGCGTAGAGGATGAGGATTCCCTTAGCACCGATGGCATCCATGACGGCGCGGCGGCGCGCGGTGAGATCGGCGATGCGATCGCGCTGCCAGGAAGCGGGCGGCGCGGGAGCCACCTTCCAGGGGCTTTGCGCGATTAGACTCGCTGCTGCCAGACAAAAAACGGCAAGAATACGGCGTGGATGCAAGAGGCCCTCCCGGAATGTTTCATTATTGCAGACAAGCCCGCGCGACCGCCGGACCAGACGGCTGCCGGTGCTACCATGACAAACTATGAACCTCTACACATGGGACCAGATGGATAAGGAAGTCTTGAGCGATACCATCGCGCGCAAGATGGTCACCGGCGAGAAGGCGATGGTGGCGCAGATCTTTATTAAGAAGGGTGGCATCGTGCCCGAGCACTTCCATGAGAGCGAACAACTCACTTACATCCTGGAAGGCGCGCTGAAGTTCAAGATTCAGGGCAAAGAGATTGTGGTGAACAAGGGGCAGGTGCTGCACATTCCATCAAACGTGCCGCATAGCGCCGAGGCGGTGGAAGACACGGTGGATCTCGACATCTTTAGCCCTATCCGCCACGACTGGATCAATAAGACCGACGATTACCTGCGCCGCAAATAGCCATGGACCTGGGACTGAAGGACCGCGTGGCGATTGTCGCGGCGTCGAGCCAGGGGCTCGGCAAAGCGGTGGCATTCGGCCTGGCGCAGGAAGGCGCGCGGCTGGCATTGTGCGCGCGCACGGAATCGGCGCTGCAGGCGACGGCCGAAGAGATAAATTCGAAAACCGGCGTCGAGGTTCTGGCGCGCGCGGCGGACGTCACGGTCCATGAACAGGTTCGCCGCTTCATCGCCGAAGCCAACGAGCGCTTCGGGCGCGTGGACATCTGCGTGGCGAACGCGGGCGGGCCGCCCTCGAAATCGTTCGCCGACACCACGGACGAAGACTGGCTCCGGACGAACGAGCTCAACCTCATGAGCACGGTCTACCTGGCGAAAGAGACGCTGCCGCTGATGCAGGCGCGGCGGTGGGGGCGCTTTATCGCCATCACGTCGCTGACGGTGAAGCAGCCGGTGGACGGGCTGATTCTCTCCAATTCCGTGCGCAGCGGCGTGAACGGGCTGGTGAAGTCGCTGGCCAATGAGTACGGGCCGCATAACGTGCTCGTCAACAACGTGTGCCCGGGATATACGGCAACGGCGCGGCTGCTCGATCTGGAGGCTGCGCTGGCGAAGCGCGACGGCGTGGCGGCCGCTGAGATCGAAGCGCGGTGGGCGCGGCAATCGCCGCTGGGGCGCATAGGGCAGCCGGAGGAGTTCGCCAACCTGGTGGTGTTCCTGGCGTCGGAGCGGGCCAGCTATATCAGCGGCGCGTCGATTGCCGTGGATGGCGGGACGGTGAGGGGATATTAGGAGCCAGGAGAGGCGCGGGGGGCAATGGAGCAAGAGAGCAGAGGAGACGCAGCAGTACGTGTGGCTTGAGCGTGAGGGGTGGGATTGGCGGAGGTTTTTGCGGACAAGGTTTTAAAGCGCGAGCTGGGGCTGGCGGATTTGGTGCTGGCGCAGGTTTTGTGTGTGGTGGGGTCGAGCTGGGTGGGAATTGCGGCCAAGCTCGGGAAGGCTCATGCGTTCTTCTGGCTTCTGGCGATCGCGCTGTTCTACCTGCCGCTCGGCGTGGTGGTCATTTATTTAAACCGGTTGATGCCGCTCGAAGGCGGGCTGTACCAGTGGGCCAAAGCGGGCTTCGGCGAGATGGCCGGATTCCTCACAGCATGGAACCTGTGGGTGTATGCCGTGATCGTGATGGGGGCCATCGTGTTCGTGGTGCCGACGGACATCGGCTACATGCTGGGTGCGCGCGGAGCGTGGATCCCGGCGAGTAAGCCGGCGACTCTCGCGTTGACCGGCGGAGTAGTGGCGGCCATCGCGCTGGTGGCGGCGCGCGGGCTCGATCTCGCCAAGTGGCTGCACAATATAGGCAGCGTGCTGATGCTGCTGGGCTACGCGATTCTGCTGACGCTGCCGTTATGGGCGGTGTGGACGGGGCGGCTCGGCAGCTATGAACCGTTGGCTTGGCAGGCGCCGGAAATGAGCTGGTTTACGCTGGCTATTTTCGGGCAGATGTGCGTAGGCGCGCTCAGCGGCTTCGAATATGTGGCGATCCTTGCGGGCGAATGCCGGAGCGCGGTGCGGACGATTGGCGGGTCGGTCGCGATTTCGGCGCCGATCATCGCGGTGATGTTCATTTTCGGCACCAGCAGCGTGCTGGCGTTCGTGGGGAATCAGCCGATCAACGTGATTGGCCCGATTCCGCAGACCATACGGCTGGCGGTGGGCACAACGGGTCGCGCGGCGACAGCGGCGCCATTCGCCATTTTCCTGATCATGGCGCGGAACATCGCGGCGGCGAGCCTGATTTTCACGGGCTTGACACGCTTGCCGATGACGGCGGGATGGGACCGGCGGGTGCCGCGCTGGTTTGCGGAACTCCATCCTCGGCGGCGCACACCGGTGAATTCCATTTTGTTCATGGCCGCGCTGGCGACGGGACTGATTTTGCTCAGCATGCTGGGAGTGCGGGAGCAGGAGGCCAGCCAGACATTGCAGGAAGCATCGGTGGCGCATTACGCGATCGCGTATGTGGGGCTGTTCGCGCTGCCGCTGGTAGGGCGCGCGGCGTTCCGCCGGCAGTTGCCGTTGTGGGTGAGAATCACCTCTGCGGCCGGTCTGCTTTCCAGCCTGGTGTCCCTGTTCATTGCGGTGTACCCGGTGGTGGACGTGGTGAGCCGCAGCGCTTTCGCGGCGAAGATCTGTTCGGTGGTGGCGGTGAGCAACGGAATCGGGATCCTGATCTATCGCGCCGGCAGCCGCCCTACTTCAACCACTTGAGATATTCGGGCAGGCTGTGAAACTCGTCGATGTGGTCGGGTGCTGAATTCCCCGCATAGCCGATGAGCTCAAACCGGCCGGCGCGGACTTCACTCAGTTGCTGCGTTCCCATGGGGCCGAAGCGCACCAGGGGCCGGCGTTTGAGGCCGAGCTGCGCAAGCAGCCAGTCGGCGGTCTCGGTGGTGCTGGCGAATGTGCCGGGGAAGATTTCGGAGTGCGTAATGAGCATGGCTTTTCGGCCGGCCACGGCGTCCCGCGCGAATTGGAGGAAGATGTTGAGGTGGCCGGGATCGATGGCGGATTCTTGCGGGCCGGGTTTGTCGTTGACATAGCCGGTGTGCATGCCATCGATGAGCAGGACTTTGGCGACGCGATCGTAGTATTCGCGAGTGGCGAGGATTTCCCGAATGGCTCCGTGGCCGGCGCTCCAGGCAGTGAGGGTGACCGGGTCGAAACTGACGCCGGTCTTTTCGGAAGCTTCGCGCAGCATGTTGCCGAACAGGCCGCGGCCGGTGAACTGCTGGGCGTAGGTTCCGGACCCGCTTCCGGTTTGTACGGAGATCGCGGCGCAGTCGTTGCGGGCGGCGGCGATTTCGGCTACCCAGCTGGCGCCATGGAAATGGACGAACAATGGGACGCGCTTCCGCTGGGCCAGCTTCGCTGGAATAAAGAGTTTGCCTACGGTGAGGGTCTCGCGCCGGCCGGACAGGGTTTGCTCGGTGAGGCGCGGGTGGGTCCGTGTATGTTCCACCATGGGAGAGGGGTTCTGCTGCTGGGCTAACACGATCAGCGGGACGATGAGGAGGCGACACAGCACACGAATATGGTAGTCCGTTTGATCCAAGGCGGGCCGATTTCCAATCGGCCGCCGCATACCAAGCTGCCCCACACACGTCCGATTTGCGATACGCTCTTGACCATGCGGCGAAGAGATTTTCTGCCAGCTTTGGCGCTTTCGGCTGCGGCTGCCCAGACTGCTGCGCCCCAGAAGCATGCGGGACGATTGAAGCAGTGCGTCACCCGTGGGGTGTTCGGCCGCGACATGAGCTTCGAGGACACGTGCCGCGAGGCGGCAAACGCTGGCTGTTACGGGTACGATCTGGTGGGTCCGGCGCAGTGGCCCATTCTGAAAAAGTACGGGTTGATTCCGACCATGTATCCCCCGGGTCCCGGCGGCACCATTGCCGACGCGCTGAACCGGGTGCAGAACCACGAGGGGCTTGAAAAGCAGATGCACGCCGCCATCGACGAAGCGGCGGCGAATGGCGTGCCGAACATCATCACGTTTTCCGGCAATCGGCGCGGCATGGGCGATGCCGAGGGCGCCGATAATTGCGTGGCGTTCCTCAACCGTGTGAAGGCCCACGCCGAGAACAAGGGCATCAATATCTGCATGGAGTACCTGAACAGCAAGGTCAATCACAAGGACTACATGTTCGACCACATCGCCTGGGGTGTGGATGTGATGAAGCGTGTGAACTCGCCACGAGTGAAGATTCTCTACGACATCTACCACGCGCAAATCATGGACGGCGATATCGTACGCAATATCCGCGACCACCTCGAGTGGATTGGCCATTTCCATACCGGTGGAAATCCCGGACGGCACGAGATTGACGATACGCAGGAGCTGAATTACCGGTTCATTGCCCAGGCCGTCGCCGAGACGGGTTTTAAGGGATATGTTGCGCACGAGTATTCGCCGGCGGCCGGACACGATCCGCTACAGAGCTTGCGCCAGGCGATGAGTATTTTTGCCGTTTGAGGCCGGGCGCTTGCAACATGTCTTGCGGCGCAGTATCTTCGTTTCGTGACTCTTTCCAGACGCAGTCTACTCACTAGTATCTCGGCGGCGGTGTCCGCCACGGGCGTTCGCGCACAGCGGAATCGTCCTCCTAACTGGAAGCCGAAGCTTGGGGTGCTGTGCCAGTATTCGGACTCCAATCTGGAGTTCGTGAAGGCCGAAGGCTTCACCAGCATGCAGCTCCGGCTCAATCCGGACCGGCTGGACGATGCGGCCCTTGCGGATATCAAAGGCAAGATTCAGCGGTCAGGCATCTATGTTTCGTCTCTGGCGGTCGACGGGAACCACGTCGACGCGGACCCGGCGCTGCGGGAGCGCCAGAACACGTACACCCTCAAATGCATCGAGCTGTGCGGCAAACTCGGGATCCCGAATATCGGCGGGCAGTCGGGAACCATCAAGACCATGCCGCTCGAACAGCAGGTGGCTGAGATCGTAAAGGTCTACACGGAGAAATACTTCCCTGCCTGCGAAAAGAACCACGTGCGTATTTTGTGGGAGCCGTATGCGGGCGGGCCGAACATCGCCACCGGTCCAGTAGGTTGGGAAGCGCTTTTCAAGGCATTCAACAACAGCCCGCACGTCGGTCTGCAGTTCGATCCATCGCACCTGGTGTGGCAGTTTATGGACCCGGTGGCGGCGGCGCGCGAGTTCGCGGATAAAATCTACGACGTGCACCTCAAGGATACGGAAATTCTGTGGCACGTCGTGCGGCGGGCGGGCATCCAGCCGGTGAACAACGCGCGGTGGTGGCGTTTCCGCGTCCCGGGCTACGGTTCTGTAGACTGGAAAGGATTCTTCTCGGTGCTCTCCGAGCAGGGCTACACGGGCGCCATGAACATCGAGAACGAAGACCAGTTCTACTACCCGGCGTACGACGGCGCCAATTTCACCGAGCAGTACAAGCGCGGGTTCCGCGTGGCGCACGAATTCCTGAAAACACTGGTGCCGCCGGTGACCGCATAAGGGAGCTGACAGCCGACGGCATACAGCCTACAGCTAGATGCCGCGCGGCTTTCGGCTGTTGGCTGTTGGCACCTGTCGGCTTTTATCTATGTCTTCCGACGCCATCCTCGTGCGGGGCCTGGAGAAGCGTTACGGCCCGAAGGCGGCTGTGGATGGGCTCGACCTGGAGGTGCCGCGCGGCTCGTTTTTCGGTTTTCTGGGGCCGAACGGAGCGGGGAAATCGACCACCATCCGGATTCTCACCGGGCTGATTCCGTTCGACCGCGGAACGGTTGAGGTGCTCGGATTTCCTCTTCCCGGCGGCGACCTCGAGATCAAGCGGCGTATAGGCCTGGTGCCGGACGAATCGCTGCTGTTCGACCGGTTGAGCGGCGCCGAGTACCTGGAGTTCGCCGGACGCATGTACGGGCTCGACCGGCCTGCCGCGATGGAGCGCGCGCGAGCCCTGCTCGACCTGTTCGAACTTCCGGCGGGCCGCAAGATGATTGCCGAGTATTCGAAGGGCATGCGCAAACGCGTCGCCATGGCCGCTTCGCTCGTCCATCACCCGGAGCTGTTCCTGATGGACGAGCCTTTCGAGGGCGTGGACGCGGTGGGCGCACGCCTGATGAAGGACATCCTGCTCCGCCAGGTGGCGCGCGGCGCCACGGTCTTCCTGACGTCGCACGTGCTGGAGGTTGTGGAGCGGCTGTGCGATCGCGTGGCGATCATCAACGAGGGGAAGATCGCGGCCGCGGGTACGAGCGAAGAGCTGCGGTCGGGAGGGGAGTCGCTGGAAGATGTATTCGTGCGCATCGTGGGTGGCGGACACCTGCTTGCGGCGCGCGAAGGGCTGGAGTGGTTGTGATTGGCGCTCTTCTGCGGGCCCAGTTTCTGGTGATGCGGCGGACGCTGGGAGCCGGTGTGGCGTTGAACATCGCGGGCGGCGTCTTCTGGTATGGGCTGTGGACGCTGGGGGCGATCGGGACATTTTCATTGATCGCTTCCGCGACAGAGGCCAAACTGCCGGGCGTCCTCTCGCTGGTGCTAGCGGGGGTTTGTGTGTACTGGCAGGCAATGCCGGTGATTTCCTCCACCATGGGCTCGTCGCTCGATCTGCGGAAACTGCTGGCTTATCCGCTTCCTCACGGGCGGCTCTTCGCGGTGGAGATGTTGCTGCGGTTGGTCAGCGGGCTGGAGATGCTCCTGGTGTTGACCGGCGCCGCGGCGGGGCTGGCGATGAACCCTGCCGGCGGTGGCGTCGTGCCTATGGCGGGTGCGCTCGCCGTGTTTATCCTTTTCAACCTGCTGCTGGCTTCCGGAGTGAAGAGCCTGCTGGAGCGTCTGCTGACGCGGCGCAAGATTCGTGAACTGATCGTGCTGCTCACGGCGCTGCTATGGGTAGCGCCGCGATTTTTCATGCTGACGGGCTATCGCACGCCGATGGGAAAGCGAGCGCTCGATTCGGCGCTGGCGGCGGGACTTCCGTGGAGCGCCGCAGCCCGCGCGGCGATGGGACAGTATCGTATGGCGGCGTGGCTGTCGCTGCTGGCCTGGACCGCGGCGGCCGCCTGGTTCGGGCGCGCCCAGTTCGAACGCAGCCTGCGCTTCGACACCGCGGCGGCGCTGGCGTCGCCGCCCGAATCCCAGCGACGCGCATCGTTTGCCGACCGGTTGTTCCGTATGCCCTCCCGCATTCTGCCCGATCCCATAGGGGCGGTGGTGGAGAAGGAGCTACGTACCCTGGCACGTGCGCCGACATTCCGCAATCTTTTCTTCATGGGATTCACTTTCGGCCTCCTTGTCTGGCTGCCGATGGTAGTGGGACGACAAGGCCCCTCGGCTCACGAGGATTCGTTTCTGTCAAGGCACTTTCTCACAATCGTTTCGCTCTATGCTCTGACGCTTCTGGGGCAGGTGACCTTTTGGAACTGTCTGGCCTTTGACCGGTCGGCGGCTGCCTTCTGGTTCGTGACGCCGCAGCCCATTTCCAAGGTGCTGATGGCGAAGAATATTGCATCGCAGGTGCCGGTCTACATCGAGGTTGCGATTCTCACCGCTATCTCACTGGCGCTGCGATTGGCGCACGGTTGGGGCGAGGTGGCGGAAGCCATAGCAGTGGTCGCCACGTGCTCCATTTACATGCTCGCGATGGGAAACGTGACCTCGGTGGAGTACCCGCGAGGCCTCAATCCGGAACGGGTATCGGGCGGAAGCGGTTCCTCCGGAAGGTTTCAGACCCTGGTGCTGATCTTCTACCCGCTGGCGCTGCTGCCGGTTGGCCTGGCTTTCCTCGCCAGGTATGCTTTCGGCAGCGAGGCGGTATTCCGCGGCGTGCTGGCAGCGATGCTCGTGTGCGGCGCTCTGGTTTATCGAGTGACTTTGAAATCGGCGGCGGATACGGCGGACAAACGGCGCGAAGCGCTGCTGACGGCGTTGAGCACGGGCGAAGGGCCGGTGGTGACGTAAGCGCGTTGTGGCCGGCGCGTCCGCTCCTTTCCGTCGCGGCTCGGTTACGAACGTGCACGCGCAAAACGCGAGCCACAACCGAAGGGAGTGGTCGCGCTTACGGTTTCGACTTCAGGACGTCGATCAGTTCCTGAACGGCGGCTGCGCTCTTGCTCAGGGCGGCTTGTTCGTCGGTGGAGAGCTTGATCTGGTAGATCTGCTCGATGCCGCGTTGGCCGAGCTTCACGGGCACGCCTACGAACAGACCGTGGATGCCGTACTCGCCTTCGAGATAGGCCGCGCACGGCAGCACTTTCTTCTTGTCTCTGAGGATCGACTCGGCCATTTCGACCGCCGCGGCGGAAGGCGCGTAGTAGGCGCTGCCGGTCTTCAGATATTTAACGATCTCGGCGCCGCCGTTGCGCGTGCGTTCTACAATCCGGTCGATGGTGCCCTGGTCCATAAGTTCAGTGAGCGGGATCCCCGAGACGCTGGAGAGCCGCACCAGCGGAACCATGGTGTCGCCGTGTCCACCCATCACCACGCCGGTGACGTTGTCGACGGAGACTTTGAGCTCCTGGGCGATGAAGGTCCGGAAACGCGCGCTGTCCAGCACCCCGGCCATGCCCACGACGCGGTTCTTGCTGAATTTCGAGACCCAGAGCGCCGCCTGTGCCATAGCGTCGAGCGGATTCGTGACCACGATGATGATGGAGTTCGGCGAATACTTCGCAACCTGCTCGGTGGCCGTGCGAATCACATCGTAGTTGGCCAGCAGCAGGTCGTCGCGGCTCATGCCCGGTTTGCGCGGAAACCCCGCGGTGATGATGACGATATCGGAATTGGCTGTCGGCTCGTAGTCGTTCGCGCCGGTGATGGTGACGTCGTAGCCCTGGACCGGGCCGGATTCGAGCAGGTCAAGACCCTTACCCTGTGGAACGCCCTCCACCACGTCTACCAGAACCACATCCGCGAGTTCTTTTTCCGCAATTCGCAGGGCACAGTTCGCACCGACATTGCCCGCGCCTACCACCGTGACTTTTCTTCGCACTCCGAACTCCTTAATGGCAAATTGGAAGTTCGATTATAACCGGCTGCATCCGTTCGAGCAGGCGGCACACCGGAACGAGGGTGGCTCGCCGATGCGCCAGTTCTTCCCCTGATTACGGCAAATAACCGACGGTACTGTTTATTTACTCACCTTTTCGGACTAGGTGTATTAATTAACTTTGAGTAAAGTGTAAAACGGAACGCTGCTCTCCTCTCGTTCAGGTTCGAATTGGATCGGCTCCAGCACACGTCCCGATACAAGCGGCGTTCCGCTAGGCGAAGGCCGTTAGATTTGTCGAGCCATTCTTAATCCAACGAGCTGTTGCTCAGGGTTTGGCTGACGCCCTGGCCAATTCACCCCTGCGGAGGAGTGTGCGTGTTCACGCGGACCGAGACGAACCGTGATTATCGAAATACAGGCCTGTTATTCTGTTTCACTCGAACCAGGAAGATCTTCTTGGCTGCCTTGCCGGTGCTTTTCGGAGCGCTGACGCAGGCTGCCAGTCCCGAGTCTGTTGCCAATACCTGGCGGTCCGTTTCCGGCGGAATGTTGACCGCTCGCAGCAGTGCCTGCGCGGTTCTACTTGAGGATGGACGAGTGCTGATCGCGGGCGGTGAAAGCTCGGGCAGCGCGCTCTCCTCAGCCGAGATTCTCGATGCGAGCGGCCGATTCCGGGCGGCGGTTTCGATGGCGACCCCCCACGGGAATCCGGCTTGCGCGCTTCTTCCCGATGGAACGGTGATGGTGGCGGGCGGACGAGCCGCCGGCGGGTTCAGCAACGTTGCGGAGATCTACGATCCCCAGACAAACTCCTGGAAGGCCGGGCCGGCCATGGCGCAGGCCGGCGCGGGCGCGACCGTGTCGGTATTGACCGACGGACGTGTCCTGCTGGCCGGAGGGGAAACGGCAGGCGGCGTGACCGATACGCTGGAACTGTTCGACCCGCAAAGCGGGAGCTTCCGTCCGGTGCCCGCAAGGCTGTCGTCGCCGCGGGTGAGACATGCGGCGGCCCTTCTGGCGGATGGACGAGTACTCATCGCCGGAGGATGGGATGGCACCAAGGCGCTCGACACGGCCGACCTGTTTGACCCAGTAAGCGGCGCCGTCACCTCTGCGGGCCATCTCGCCTTCGCGCGAGCGGGACTCTCGGCGACCACGCTGCTGGACGGCCGTGTTCTGGCCGCCGGCGGAACGGACGGACAGAACGAGCAACCGGCGGCGGAAATCTTCGATCCGCATGCGGGCCAGTGGATCATGGAAGGCCGCCGCATGATTACGCCCCGGACCGGCCATTCGGCAATTGTGATTCCGCACAATAACGGCGTCCTGTTCGTGGGCGGCACGACACGCGGGCCAGACGGGGACCTGCCGCTGGCTCAGGCGGAAATCTATTTTCCTTGGCTTCGCGAATTTCACGCGGCAGGCAGTCTGGAGGCCGCCAAGACATCCGTAGCTGCTTTGCCATCGGGCCGGGCCGGCGAGATTCTCGTGGCCGGGGGGCGGAGCGCGGCTGGTTCCGCTTTGAAAGCGGAGGGCAATGCGGAGATCTTCCTGGCGCCCACCATCTTCACCGACAAGCCGAGCGATATGCCGGGCGAGATCGCGCACGTTCGCGGGTCGGGTTGGGCGCCGGGCCAGGCGGTGCGAGTGTCTGTGACGGCGGATTCGAGTGGTGAGGAAGCGGCGCTGGTGGCAATGGCTGATGCGTGGGGCAATTGGACCGCCAGCTGGCAAGCGCTCGAAGGCGGCGGGCGCACGTTTCCGATTTATGTCACCGGTACGCAGAATGATACGGCGGCCGGCGGCAGAGCCGTCGCGCTCAGCGCGCGCGCCGGCGTGGGCGGCAGCAACGTCAACCCGCCGGTGCTCTCGCTGGCGTTTGGGGCGTCGAGCATTCCGGTGAACGGATCCACGTCGCTCCAATACACAATCACCAACCCATCCACGAACACCGGGCCCTTGGCCGGCGTAGGATTTACGGATTCGCTACCATCCGGACTGGTTGTGGCCACGCCCAACGGGCTCGCCGGAGCGTGCGGCGTCGGGAACATCCACGCCACGGCGGGCACCGGTGTGGTGAGCCTGGCCGGCGCCACATTGGCGGCGAACACATCGTGCACTTTCTCCGTCCAGCTCACCGGCACGGCCAGCGGCACGAAGACGACAAGCGTGGCCGCCAGTTATGGGACAAGCCGGGTGAGCAAAGCGGTCAGCGCCAGCCTGACGGTTGTGGCCGCGCCGCCGCCGGCCACTCACTTCGCGATTTCAGCCCCTGCTACGGCAACGGCGGGGGCCGCGTTCAGCTACACGGTGACGGCGCTCGATTCCTCCAACCACACGGTGACTACCTATTCCGGTACCGTGCATTTTTCAACCAGCGACGGCCAGGGAACGCTGCCGGCCAATACGAAGCTCACCAACGGGTCGGGGATGTTCAATGCCACGTTGAAGACGGCCGCCAGTGAAAGTATTACCGCTGCCGATACGACGACATCCATCACCGGCGCAGTTGCCATTGCGGTGAAGGCGGGCGCGCCGGCCAGTATCGCGGCCAGTGGCGGAACGCCCCAATCGGTCGTTGTGGGCCAGCCTTTCGCTCAGCCCCTACAGGCGACGGTGAAGGATCTGTACGGGAACCCAGTGAGCGCCAGCACGGTTACGTATCAGGCGCCTTCCGGAGGCGCCAGCGCACTGCTGCCAACGCGTACGGTAACAACCAATCAGTCGGGCGTCGCGGCGCTCTCCGCAACGGCGAATGGCGTGACCGGCAGCTACACTGTTTCCGTGAGTATTTCCCCGGGCGCCACAGCTGTTTTTCTGTTAACCAATTTGGCGGCCGCCGCGCCTGCCCCCCAGCCAGCCGCGCCTGCCCCCCAGCCACAGTCGCTGCAGCTCACCAGCGCCGGCGCGGGTAGTTATTCCGTCCCCAAGAGCGGTCCCTATGCCGGCCTCGGCTCGTTTTACATCGATATGCGGATCTCGAAATGGGGTGGCCCGTCGGGCGCTTGCGCGCCGCTGGTGCAGTTCGTCACCGCACCGAACTGGACGCCCAGTGCGATCAACCTCTGCGATCCGGCTTACGGTTGGGGCGCGATCCGGGTCGGCGAGAACCTTGACGGGACCGCGGACGGCGATCCGGTCTGGATGCAGGCACCGAACATCACCATCACGGCGGCAACCGCAACGAACCCGATGACCGTCACTCTTGCTTCCCCGCCATTTCCAGCGACCATGTCGGTGGGCGCCACGATTACGATCGTGAATGCGGCTGGCGCCGGCTGCTCGGGATTGAACGGCAACCAGTTGATTACTGCCGTTTCGGGCAACACTCTCACGCTTCAGCACGACGGCAGCGGATGTTCCTACACAGCTCGTTCCGCCATCGCCCTAAGCCAGGACTTTGTGTTCCGCTATCACCGCGATCTCAAAGCAAACCGGCTCATCGGAGAAGTATGGAACGTGGACGGCACCGGCTATGCGTCCAAAGCGCTTGCCATCTTGAATAGTTCGTCCGTCGCTCTGCCCGGGACCTTCCAGATTGGCGCCGCGGGTGTCAACGCGAACCTTGCATTTCTGCGATGGTATTCCGGCACCATCCCGACCGGCGCCTCCGCACCGGGCAGTGCCAGCGGAGGAGACCTGGCGGACTGGGAATTCGAAGGGAACGGAAACGACAAGTCGAGCAACAGCTTGAACATCTCGTTTGCGGGCACGCCCGCGTTCACCGGCACTCCGGTCTATCACCCGGCCTGCCTCGCGGGAAGCCCGCAATCCTTCCGCGTGGGCCAGGCGGCGTCGCTCGATGGCAGCGGCTCCTTCGCGCTCGATGGGGGCACCTCGCTGTCTTATTCCTGGAAGCAGATTCCCAGCACGCAAACGGGAGTTGCCGCGCAAAACCTAACCTGGGACTCGTCCACGGCCATGCAGCCGACCGTGAAGGGCCTTGGCTTCGGTCCCCTCAATTTTCAACTGACCGTTACGCAAGGCGACGGGCAAACCTCGACCTGTACAGTGCACCATGGAGCCGTCACGGCGGACAGCAATGGGGTCGTGATCACCAACACCGGGAGTGCGAGCCTCGATTCCGCGATCAACACGCTCATCGGGCCGCAGATGCAGCTGGGCGCCAATCCATGGCTGTATTACGACCAGGCGGCCACTGCCGAAGCCGCCGTGCAGATTGCCGACATGGACCTGGATTACCTGGACTACTGGGACAAGGCAGGGCCTGGAACGGTCACCGTGGCCACCGGGAGCCACGTCGTGACAGGCACCGGCACGTCATTCACGACGACCTTCTGTCAGGGGCCCGGGAATCCCACGGTTCCGCAGAACAGCGCCACGATTATCGTGTGGTATCTGACGGGCCGGACGGTCAGTGGCGCTCCGGAGACCGGCCGCCGCCGCATGTGGGTAAACTCTTGTAGCAGCGATACTGAGTTGAACGCGTCGCTGCCTACCGACGGCACTGGCTGGACAAGCGACGCGCCCGCCGGCGCGGGCCTGAGCTACACAGCCGATTTTTATAACCACCTGTGGGACTTCGGCGCTGCTCCCGCGAACTACTATGACAACGTTCAGGCCTACTATGCGCTCTACTATCGCAGCGGCATCGATACCTATCTGGCGGCCGCCCGCAAACTGGCCGACCGCTTCTGGACCTCTCCGGAAATCGATCGCGGCATGGCGTTCAACGTAGGCGATTGGTTCGGCGCGCAGACCGGACGCTCCAATTCCGTTTCGGGACTCGTTCTGCGGGCGCTCGATACGGCGGACGGCCACCCGGATATGTGGGCCGGACTCCACAACGTATGGACTTACACCGGCTTCCTGCTTACGCAGGGTTATCCCAATTGGTCCAACAATGGAGGTCTCGACGCACGGGAGTATGGGTACACCTTGGCCCAGGCCGCATATGGCGCGCTGTGGGATACCGATCCGACGTGGCAGGCGTTTGGCCGCTCGATCATCAAGAGCAGCTTCCAGAGCGGCGCGGGCGGCGTCTTCCCCAAAAATCTCGATGCCGTCCAACAGGGCTGGCTCGAGTGGTCGTCGAGGAAGTCGACCTTCGACAGCGGGCTCGCGTGGGGCGGCTCCACGGTGACTCTGACGAACGGATCGAATGTGGCGACTTGCACCAGCGGAAACTGCGGTTGGCAGGCAGCGGACTTCGCTGCCTACGATGTGAACACAGGCTCGCCGTGTTCCGGCGGAAGCACCTGCGGCACACTTCCCGTGCTTTTTACCGACTCTGCCAACTTTCCGGCCGACAGTTCGCACACGGACGCGGTTTCCTACTGCTATCCCAATGCGTGCGCGTTCATGGACGCCAACCACTTCACGCTCGACCGGCCGTATGCTGGCGTATCCGGCGTTCACGGTTGGGCCTTCGGGATTTCGGGCGGGTCTATCAGCGGCGTAGTAGGCTGGGGAAACTTGCCCTATATGGAGGGCATTCTCGGCTGGGCGTTCGACCTGGCCGCGAAGGCGATGGCGTGCAGCGCAACCGGCGGACCCACGAATTGCGATAACCCCACATCTACGCTGGCGTATTCGTATAGCGGGCAAGCGGCCAACTGGATTGCCACGTATGGCGCGGTGCCGGCAAATTACGGTCTCTCGTACTGGGCCGGGTACCCGGTGTGCGGCAAGAATCCCGGCGCGGAGAATCTTTGGTGCAACCTGGGGTACAACAACCTTCAGTCGAGGGAACTCACCGGGGACGCGTACCGTGGTTTGGCGGCGGCTTACCGGCATTCCCCGGCGCCGGCCCTGAAGACAATACTTGACAATTGGTTTGCCGGAATGTGGGCCAAGCCCGGAACGAACCCGCTGCTGCCGTCGCCCGATGGGCAGTATGACATCAACTTCGATCCCACTGGCTGCACGGGTTGCGGATTCTATCTGGGGGACGGGGCACCCTACTCACAGAAGTTTTACGGCCAGCACTTCGGCATTTCGAACGAGGGCGGGTGGCCCGCGGTGCGCCTCGGGTATTGAGCGGAGTTCCTCTCGCGTTGTTTTGCAAGTACTAATTAATACCGATTTAAGTAACGATTTGTTTCGCACGTCAGTCTCGGACTATCGGTCACATTTCGCACGGAGCTGCACGGGCTTGTGCGGTTAGAAACTGCTTACTAACTGCTTCCTCAGCAACTATAGAGAGTGCTTCCGAACTTCTGGGAACGAGGTACCCTCTACATCGCGAAGGTTCTTCGCATCGACGTCACGCACTCGCAGAAGCACTATGCGAGAGCGTTAGACAGCATGGTTTCGGTCGGCTGCAGGTGGCTCGAAATCGGGTGCGGTAGACAGCTTCTGCCTGACTGGGCGGTAAGCCCGGCGAGGCAGCGCGCGCTGGCGGCCAGAGCCTCTGTCCTGATCGGCATGGACGTGGATTCCGCGATGCTCGAACACCCCCTGCTACAGCAACGCGTCATCGGTCTGGGCGAGGATATGCCCTTCGCGGCGGACACGTTCGATCTGATATCCGCCAACATGGTTTTCGAACACGTGGCGGATCCCGGCCAAGTCCTTCGCGAGGTTTGGCGCATCCTCAAGCCGGGAGGCCATCTGATCTTCCATACGCCGAACTATCACAACTATCTGGTTGCCGTCGCATCGGCGGTGCCGGACTTTGTGAAGCGCCCCCTGGTGCGATTCCTGGAAGGGCGGCGTGAAGAGGATATCTTTCCGACCCTATACCGCTTGAATACGATCCCGCGCATTCGCGAGGTGGCGGAAGCGTGCGGATTCGAAGCGGAGAGCATTCGCACCAATGTCTCGACCGGAGGGTTATACGCCTTAGGGCCCATCGCGTGGTTGGAATGCGTCTGGTTGAAAGTGATATCGGTGATCGGCCGCGGTGCTTGGGACGCGGGGCTGATCGTCACGCTGCGGCGGCCGGCGGCTCCGCAAACCGCGGGAGTCCCCGCCGCGGGCGTGGAGCGGGTACAGGCGGCGTAAGTCTCCAGGGAGATATCGTGGGCGTCCTCGACACCAGTTACCTGCTTTGGCCCCGTAAGAAACCGTTCACTCGGGCCACACATGATGTATGGCGGCCGTCGGCGGTGGCGGTTGCCGGCCCGGAACTCGCCGACCGTGTCGACCCCATCCGCAGGCTGACGTTCTACGCCGGTCTCCTCCTGCTGCTGGTGAAGTTTGCCATGCTGCCGGAACTGCTGTCCCTGCTATTCGGCTTCAATACGTACGTGCTCTACATCGTTGGCATTCCCGCGGCGGTGGGCATCATTGTGTCGGGCGGCGTGCGGAGGACGGTGGCGGGGCTCCCGGCCTGGGTCTGGATCAGTTTCGCCTGCTGGATGGTTCTGTGCGTACCGTTCAGCTCCTGGAAAGCGGGCTCCCTCGATCTGGTGAAAGTCTTCGTGCGCGACGACATTCTGCTGATGCTTGCCGTGGCCGGTCTGATGGTGAGTTGGCGCGATTGCCAGTTGATGATCCGGGCGATTGCATGTGCTGCGGCAGTGAGTGTTCTGTCGGGCCGGCTCTTCGCCACTGAAGAAGCCGGCAGGCTCAGCCTGAGCTTTAGTGGAGTGCTGGGGAATTCGAACGACTTCGCGGCGCACCTGATCCTCACCCTTCCCTTCGTTCTGGTGTTCGTTTACAACTCGCGGTCGAAGCTGGTGCGGCTGGGCGCGGCCCTGGTAGTGGGCTACGGCCTGCTGATGATTGTGAAGACGGCGTCGAGGGGTGCCTTGATTGCGCTGATCGTCTGTGCGATCTTTGCTTTCCTCGCCGGCAGCGCGCTTCAGCGTATGGCCCTCCTCATGCTTGCCCCGCTGGTTCTGCTGGCCGTCCTGTTATTGGTTCCTTCCACTACCCTGCAGCGCATCCGTTCGTTTTCCTCATCCGAACAGGACGTGTCTCAGGAAGCCCTGGAGTCGACGGATGCGCGCCGGTACGTGCTTCAGAAAGGGATCGAGTACACGCTGGAGTTTCCCATCTTCGGTGTGGGCCCCGGGCAGTTTTCGTCATACGAAGGCAAGCACAACAAAGTGTTTGGCGAACACGGGATGTGGCACCAGACGCACAACGCGTGGGTCCAGGCATCGAGCGAGTGCGGGATTCCCGGCGGTCTTCTCCTGCTGGGCGGCTATATTTCTTCCTTCTGGATCCTGTTCCGCACCTGGCGTGAGGCCAGCCGCCGCAGCGATTGTAGGGACATCCGCAACGCTGTTTTTTGTGTGTTGATGGGGATGAGCGGCTTCATGGTAGCCATCACGTTTTTGAACTTCGCCTACTACTTTCACGGCCCGGCACTGGCCGGCATGGCTATGGTGCTGCGGCGCGCCGCCCGGTATGAGTTTGCACACCGGGGCCGCGGCGAGCGGCAGAAGCTCCAGGGTTTCGGACCGACGCATCAGATGGTGCGGCAGTTCCGGCCACCGGCGATGGCGTAACCCGTCCGCTCGCCCTTCGGAGTGGCGAGCCTGGGGAGCCGTCAGACTGTCAGCGTGCCGAAAACTTCAGAACGAGATGCGAAGGGCAACCTGAACCCGGCGCGGCGGGCGCGCGCCGTTGGGTGTGTCGAAGGCGGTGTTGATCATCGCCCCCGCCGAATTGAACTGCGCATTTGTATTGAGCCCGCTGAACTGGGTATGGTTGAACGTGTTGTAGGTCTCCAGGCGCAGCTGGCTGGAGACGCGCTCGCCCATCTTGATATTGCGGTACATCGACAGATCCCAGTTGTTGGTGCCGGGGAGATACATCGTGTTCCTGCCCAGGTTGCCGAACTCAGGCGTGGTGGTCGAGACGGACCACGGCACACTCGCCTGCCCCTTCGGTTCCGGTGGTGGGCCGAATCGCTCGGGCAGCGGCGCGGTAGGATCGATCACCTGGGGCCGCGCGCCGTCGGACGGCGTGCCCGTGGGGCTGGCGATCCCGTTCACGAGGCTATATGAGGGAGTGGTGATGCCGCCGGTCATCATCCGTACCACACCGGACAGGGCCCAGTTGTCGGCGATCCAGCCGAGCGGCCGGATCCCCGTCGATTTTCCCGGCTTGGGTAGAGTCCAATAGAAGTTCGCACTGAACACATGCGCCCGGTTCCAGCCCGCCGGGCCGTAATCGCGCGAGTGAATGTCGAGGAACGGATCCACCGAACTGCCGTAGCCGTCGGAGCAGTCCAGCACTTTGCTGAACGTGTACGAGGCGCTCATGTTGACATTTCGCGCCATACGATGAGTGAAACTCGCCTGCAGCGCGCTGTAGTTGGAGTTGTTGGCGAACTCGTAAAGATAAATGGTGCTGTAGCCCTGATAGGGTACCAGGAAGTTGGTGGCCAACGCGGAACTGCTCTGCGGGTTGGCATTCTGCGGATTCACGTTGAGGAAGTCCGCCCCGGCCGGCACGGGATTGATGTTGCGCTCCCACAACAAGTGGCGGCTCAACGATCCCACGTATCCCACCTCTACGACATCGCTGTGCCAGATTTGGCGCTGAATGCTGAGGTTGTAGCTGTAGGTCACCTGCTGGTGGCCCGGGCCGGCCATGGAGTAGAGCGTTCCCGTGGGCGAAAGGTAGCCGGTTCCGGCCGATGCCGCGATATCCGAGAACGTGCCGTAAAACTGAGTCGGCTGGAAGAAGGCAGGCTGTTGCAGCAGGTTCATCGGGGGGTTGCCCTCAATGCGGTCGAAGAACACCCCGCCGCCGCCGCGAATTGCGGTCTTCCCCGTGTTAAACGGATCCCACGAGAATCCGAATCGCGGCGCGACATTGATGGGCGACACCGTAAAGAGGCCGTTGGGCACGCCGTTGTTGCCGCCGATTAGCAGTCCGTCCCGCAGACTCCCGACGCCGGGTGCGAAGTCGCCCACCAGGCCGTTCGAGAGCAACTCGCCGGTGATCGGGTTCTGCGCGTAGTTCGTTCCGTTCACCTTCACTGGCCGCAGCAGCACCATTGCACTGGCGGGGTCGAACGCGGCGGCAGAGAATGACGAAAGCTGCCCCCGAGCGTCGAATTGCGGCGGGTCGTGGTAGAACCGCACGCCGTAATCGAGCGACAGATTGTGTTTCACGTGCCAGGTATCGTTGACGAACCATTCGAGGTTGATGTACTTCCAGTTGCCCTGGGGACGGCCGGTGGCTTCGCCGTAGCTGTCGTAGTTGCCCAGCAGCGCGGTGCCATAAGGGTTGTTTGTGTCGAGGGGGTTGTTGCCGTCCTGGTTGAAGCTGATGGTGCCGAAGGTGGCGGCGTTGGCGCTCTGCAGCTTTTGCGTGTGCTCGAAGTAGACTCCGGCTTTCAGGGTATGAGTGCCGGACACCTTGCTGAGGTTATCGGTGAAGCTGTAAATCGTGTTCTGGTTGAAGTACGGAGTCCCCGTGCTCAGCGATGGGTTGGCGTAATTCTGGATCCCGCTGAAGCTCATGTTGGGGATGAGGTTCAGCACGTTGAGCGAAGGGTTGCGCTCCGCCAGGGTGATGCCCAGTTTAGTCCGATCCACCAGGCTCGGATCGGTAGGGCCGTAGGTCAACGTGTTCTGACTCGCGGCCAGGGAGATTTCGTTCGACATGCTGGGCGTAATCACGTTGATGGCGTGGAAGGTGCCCAGCCGGCCGGGTTCCGTGTAGTGGATGGGAACCAGCGGAAAATTCAGCGAGCCTGCGGTCCATCCCGCCGTGCCGCCCGAGTAAGGGACGTTCTGGGCATCGGCGTTGTTGCTGAGACTAACGAACATCTGCCACTTGTCGTTGACCTGATAATCGATGCGCGCGGTCTCTGTCCGCCTGGGATAGGGCTCCGACGCCTGCGCATAGTAGTTCCACTGCGCGCGGGTAGCCGGATTCGGGTCGACGAAGTTCGGCAGGGGGAACATGTTGAGAACCGCCTGCCCGATCGGGTTGATCCGCGAAGCCGGAATGATGTTGCCGGGAAACTGCGCCTTGTTGTTGAGCGGATCGTTGACGTGGAACGATCCCGGAACGCCGCCGGTATTGTACGACTGTGAAAAATTGCCCTGCCGTTCCAGAGCGGTCGGCACGGTCACTTCTTCGACGCCGTAGGTGGGGGTCTGCCGCTGGAACTCCTGGCTGAAGAAGAAAAACAGCTTCTTGTGGAGACTCGGAAGCTTGGGCAGGTACACCGGGCCGCTGACGACGTAGCTGCCGATGTTATAGCGATACCTTGCTCTGGGCCTGCCGGCCAGATTCGAAAAGTAATCGTTGGCGTTGAGGTCTTCATTCCGGAAGTAATACGAAGCCATGCCGTGGAAGGATTTGGTGCCGCCCCGGGTGATGACGTTGATCGACGCAGGATTGCGTCCATTCTCGGCGTTGTACGCGGACATCAGCACCTTGACTTCCGCTACTGAATCCATCGAGGGCATGCTGTGGACGGTGGTGTTGGAGCCCGTATCGAGGTTGGTCACGCCGTCCACGGTCATGTTCTTCTGATCGTTGCGGCCGCCCAGTACGTAGATGTTCGAAATGCTGCTGGGGCCCGGGGCATCGCGCCCGTCGCTGGTATCCACTACGCCCGCCATAAGGCTCACCGCATCGAAGATGTCGCGGCCGCGAAGGGCGATTTCGTCCAGTTGTTGTCCGCTGAGGGTGCCGGAGTGTTCCCCGGTCGACAGTTCTACAGCCACGGCGTCGGCTGTAACCGTGACGGCCTGCGAGAGTTGGCCGATCTCGAGCTTGATGTCTCCCAGGGAGCGTTGCTGGTCGGCTTCCAGTTGAATGCCCGTGAGCCGATGGACCTTGAAGCCGGGAGCTTCGGCGGTCAGGGTGAAGGTGGCCGGTGTCAGGTCCGGGAAGGAGAAGAATCCCTCGCTATTGGTGAGGACGGTGCGGACGAAACCGTTCCCCTCTCCGGTTAACGTGACTTTCACGTTGGGGATTACCGCGCCGGCTGAATCGTGAATCGTGCCGGAAACGGCGGAGGACGTGTTCTGAGCCGCCAGCAAAGCCGGCAGACACAACAGCAGGAGCAGACGCGGCGTGTACCCAAATGACAGCATTGTCAAAGACGCAATCCCCCTTCTGGGGCGGATTATGACAAGGCAAGCGGGTAAATACAAGCGATTTTTTCGGCGCCGGGTGATCGTGACAACTTTTCGCTGGCGTTTGTGTTCAATCGGTTATACAGGTCTTATACTACTGTATGCGGGAGGTAGTGTGCCGAAGTCTCGTCCGACGGCCGCTTTCCTTTTGGTTCCATTAGGTTTAGCCGCCACGGTGGGGTCCGGCGCCGACGCCCTCACCCCGTTTGAAGCGGCCGGCTCGCCGGCTGTGCGCAATCGCGTTGACGATCTGGTGTTTGCCCGCTGGAAGCAGTTGGGGATTCCGCCGGCCCATCTCTCGTCGGATGCCGTGTTCCTGCGCCGCGCATATCTAGATGTCACGGGAACGGTGCCGACCGCCCCGCAAGCCGCCGAGTTTCTCAACAGTCAAGACCCCCAAAAGCGCGCTCTCCTCATCGACCGCCTGCTCGACCGCGAAGAGTTCGCCGACTACTGGGCGAACAAGTGGAGCGATCTGCTGCGGGTTAAGGCGGAGTTTCCCATCAATCTCTGGCCCAATGCCGCTCAGGCTTACTACCATTGGATTCGCGACTCATTGGCCGCCAACAAACCGTACGACCAGTTCGTACGGGAGTTGCTCACCGGGAGCGGCAGCAACTTCCGCGAACCGCCGGTGAATTTCTACCGTGCGATGCAAAGCCGCGAGCCGCAGGGAATCGCCGAAACCGTAGCGCTTACCTTCATGGGCGTGCGGGCGGACAAGTGGCCGGCCGAGAGGCTGGCCGGAATGGCGGCGTTGTTTTCTCAGGTCGGCTACAAGCACACCGGCGAGTGGAAGGAAGAGATCGTCATTTTCGATCCGCACAAGAAGCCGGCAGGCGCTGCCCTATTTCCGGATGGAACGGCCGCCAGGATCGCTGCGGGCCAGGATCCGCGCGAGGCCTTCGCCATCTGGCTGATCGCCCCGAAAAACCCATGGTTCGCGCGGAACATCGTAAACCGCGTCTGGTATTGGCTGCTGGGCCGCGGCATCGTCGAGGAGCCGGATGACATCCGTGATGACAACCCTCCGGAAAACCCGGAGCTTCTGACGTGGCTCGAACAGGAGATGGTGGCCTCTCACTACGATCTGAAGCACCTTTTCCGGCTCATCCTGAACTCCAGCACCTACCAGCTCTCCTCCATCCCGAAAACAGACCGCGACCTGTCGGCGGCGCACTTCGCCCACTATCCGCTGCGGCGCCTCGATGCCGAGGTGCTGATCGACGCGCTCTGCCAGATCAGCGGTACGGGCGAGACCTATACCAGCGCGATCCCGGAGCCTTACACTTTTATGCCGGACTTCCAGCGCGCCCTCACCTTGCCCGACGGCAGCATTTCCAGCTCGTTTCTGGAGCTGTTCGGCAGGCCGGCGCGCGATACCGGAATAGAGTCGGAGCGAAACAACAAACTCTCCGACGCACAGAAGCTGTTCCTGTTGAATTCCAGCCAGATACAGCGAAAGATCCAACAGGGGCCGAAGCTCACGGCCATCCTGCGCGACGTCCGCAATCCGAAGGATCTGGTCTCGCAGCTCTATCTCACGATCGTTTCGCGCTACCCCACCGACGACGAATGGAAGCTGGTGGCGGCGCATTCACAAAGCGGCGCGGCCCGCGGCCAGGCGGCTTTCGCGGACCTGGCTTGGGCGCTGATGAATAGCACGGAGTTTCTGTACAGGCATTAGAAAAAGAAGCTTTTGGCTCTTAGCTATTGGCTTTCTAGTGCTGCGATTGGAGGCGTACGAAAATGCGGATCTTGCCGATTACAAGGCGCGAGGCTTTGCGCGAAGGCTTGTTTGGCGCGGCTGGCATCTGGCTGGGCAGCAGGGCGGGGCATGCCGCACGGGAGGCTACGCCGCCGGCGAAGGCCAAGTCCGTCATCCAGATCTGGATGTGGGGCGGTCCGGCGCATCTCGATACGTTCGATCCGAAGCCTGCCGCCGGCGAGAACTACTGCGGCCCGCTCAACAATCCGATCGAGACCAATGTGAGCGGGATCCGCATTTGCGAATTGCTGCCGCTGCTGGCGAAACAGGCCGACAAATACTCGATCATCCGCAGCATGACGCACAACATCTACGCGCACGAAACGGCGTCGTACACGGTTCAGACCGGGCGCGTGACCGGCGGCCACGATGTCTATCCGAGCGTAGGCGCGGTGGTGTCGCTGTTCAAGGGTTACAGCGCCGGATACCACGGGCTGATTCCTCCCTACATCGTGCTGACGCAGCCGCAGGGGCGTTTCTCCGAAGCCGGCTTCCTCGGCTCCAAGTATAAGCCGTTCGCCACCGGCGGCGACCCGGCGCAGCCGCGATTCGCGGTGGAGGGTGTGGTGGCCCAGGGCATCACCGATCAACGCCAGAAAGAGCGGCGTGAATACCTGCATCAACTCGACACGCTCGGCAACGCAATGAAGGGCGATGCGCAGTTGGCCGCGGCCGGCGACGCCGAAAAGACGGCTTACGAACTGATTCTCGGCGATGCCGGCAAGGTCTTCGACCTCTCCGCGGAAAAGGACGATCTCCGCGACCGCTACGGACGGACCACGTTCGGGCAATCGTGCCTGGCGGCCCGCCGCCTGGTGGAAAAAGGCGTCCCATACGTCACCATCAACTACCAGGGCGGCTGGGACACCCATAAAGACAATTTCACCACCATGCGCCGCAGGCTTCCGGAAATGGATAGAGGTCTCGCGACACTGCTGGCGGATCTTGGCGAGCGAGGGCTGCTGGATTCGACCATCGTGTGGTGGAACGGCGAATTCGGAAGGACGCCGAAAGTCGATTGGGAAGCTCCCTGGAACGGCGGGCGCAACCATTGGGGCGGCGTGTTTTCCGCACTGGTCGCGGGCGGCGGATTCCGGGGCGGCCAAGTCGTGGGATCGTCCGATGCCAAAGGCGAACAGGTGAAGGACAGGCCCGTGTATCCGGCCGATCTGATCGGAAGTATTTATGAACTGCTCGGCATCGATCCTGAAGGCAGGCTGCCGCATCCCATGGGGCTGGCGGCGCGCGTCACGCCCACGGCGGCGGACGGTTTGCCGCTCGGCGGCCGGCTGAAGGAGATCATGTGAAACCCCTGTCCGGTGGGGCAGGCTGGAACCCGGCGGGCCGATGGGCAATCGGCCCGCGCGGCGATTGGAAATCGCCGCGCAGGATACCCTCCCGCCCCCCCCTCGCTGCCGTAGTGATGTTCGCAGCAACACTTGCTGCCCAACCAGCCCCGCACGCCGGCTATGTCTATCCCGCCGGTGGACAACGTGCCAAGACCGTGGAGGTCCGGGTTGGCGGACAGTATCTTGGCACTGTGACCAAAGCTTACGTCTCGGGCAGGGGAGTGGAGGCGCAGGTGCTCGAATACGAGCGGCCGCTGAGTGGTGCGGAGGCGCAGAAGATCCGCGATGAAAACCAGAAACTGAATGAGAAGCGGCGGGCGTCGCAGCAACCGGCCGCGCCGGGGGCGGAGAAGGTCGTGTTCACCGAGGCCGACCAGAAACGCTCGGAGGAGATCCGCGTCAAGCTGGAGGAAGTGCAGCGCCGGCCGTCCATCCCCGCCATTGCGGAAAATGTGCGTCTGCAAATTACGATCGCCGCGGATGCCGCGCCGGGCGCGCGCCAATTGCGACTCGAGACAAACGGTGGGCTCACCAATCCCCTGGTATTTTGTGTGGGCGAGTTGCCCGAAGTCACGCGCAAGGCGACGCTCGTGGGACCGGCTTACAACGTCTTTAACGGTTCGACTCCCGTGATCCGGCAGTTCGCGCGCCAGCCGGAAGCGCCCGCCGAAGTCAAGCTGCCGGTGGTGGGGAACGGCCAGATGATGCCCGGCGTGACGGATCAATACCGGTTCCGCGCGCAAAAAGGGCAGCAGCTGGTGATCGCCGCCGCCGCCCGCGAGTTGATTCCTTACGTCTCGGATGCGGTACCGGGCTGGTTTCAGCCGGTGGTCACGCTGCGCGATGCGCAAGGCAAGATATTGGCGTCGGCGGATCACTATCTGTTTCATCCCGACCCATGGCTGGAATTCACCATCCCGGCCGACGGCAACTACATCGCCGAAATCCACGATTCCATCTTTCGCGGCCGCGAGGACTTCATCTACCGCGTGAGCATAGGCGAACTCCCGGTCATCACCAGCATCTTTCCGCTGGGTGGGAAGGCCGGCGGACGCACCACCATCGCCCTGCTCGGCTGGAATTTGCCCGGCGCGAAGCTGATGGAGAACTTCAAGCTGAAACCCGCCGGCACCTATCCGGTGGCCACCGAGCGGGGCGAGCTCACGTCGAATTCCGTAGCGATGGCGGTCGACTCGCTGCCCGAGACCCTGGCGAAGGCAGGGATCGGACGGCGTGAGAAAGCGCAGCGCATCAAGCTGCCCATCATGGTCAACGGCCGCATTGCCCAGCCGGGCGATGCCGAGTTCTTCCGCATCGATGGGCACGCCGGCGAGCAGGTCGTGGCCGAGGTGATGGCGCGGCGGCTCGGCTCGCCGATGGATTCGGTCCTGCGGCTGACCGATGCCAAAGGCAAGGAGCTCGCTTTCAACGATGATTCCGACGATCCGAGCGCGGGCCTGCTGACCCATCAGGCCGATTCGTTCCTTTGGTTTCAATTTCCCGCGAAAGGCACGTACTACCTGCAACTGGCCGAGGCGCAGCACAAGGGCGGCGCGGAGTATGGCTACCGTTTGCGCGTCAGCCACCCGCGTCCTGATTTCGCGCTGCTGGTAGCACCCGCCAGCTTGAACCTGAGAGCCGGTTCGACCGTTCCGGTCATGGTCGAGGCCGTGCGCAAAGACGGCTTCACCGGCGAGATCGCGTTGCAACTGAAAGATGCGCCCGCCGATTTCAATATCGCCGGCGCGATCATCCCTTCCGGGCAGGACAAAGTCCGGATCACGCTTACGGTGCCGCGCACGCCCATCGGGCTGCCGCTATCCGTGCAGTTGACCGGCCATGCCAGCATCGAGGGGCGCGAAGTGACACACACGGCGATTCCCTGCCAGGACATGGAACAGGCGTTCGCTTATCACCACCTGGTGGCGGAGGACGCCTGGATCGTCCGTGTCATCGGCACGGGCGCCGCCGGTCTGCCCTGGCGTCCCATGGAAAAGCCGGTGAGGCTGCCGGCCGGCGCCGCCACGCCCGTGGATCTCTTCATTCCGCCTCGTCTCCAGGCCGGAGTGAAGCTGTCGCTCAACGAGCCACCCGAAGGTATCTCGATTGAGAGCCTCACCGAAACGCCCAACGGTGTATCTGTCGTGCTGAAGGTGCAGGCCGACAAAGCCAAGCCGGGGCTGCGAGGCAACCTGATTATGGATGCCTACCGCGACGTCCCACCGCCCGCGAACGCCAAAAACCAGCCGCGCCGCAGACAACCCATGGGCACGCTGCCGGCCATCCCGTTCGAGGTTGTAGAAGCACCGAAATAAGGGCTCTCCGAAAGGCGCAACGCAAAATCCAGCTACGGGCTTCAAGCCGCGGGTCACGACCCAAACCTAGTTAGATGGCGAGGACCTGGTCTGCCTCGTCGCGCGAAGCTCGTGGCTATGCCCCGAGCTTGTTCACGTCAATCCCCGCGTCCCACTTTTCGGTGGACCGCAGCATCTCGCCCCAGGTCACTTCGCGGCCCGCGTAGGCGGCCTGTCGGCCCATCATGCAAGTGAGCGCGGACTCTACGCCCTGTGGAAGCTGGTTGTGGAATTGGCCGCTGGTAATGGCGGTGATGAAGCCTTTCTGCTTTTCCGAATCGGACTCCGCCAGATTGTCGGAGAAGGCGCCGCTCGCGGAAAACGTGCCGCCCTGCTGCTTGTCGCTGCCGGCCCAAGTCCAGGCTTCGTCGCCGTCGATCCCCAATGTCCCCGAGTATGGCGACATCGATGATCCCTTGGTGCCAAAGAACCGCTCGCTCACGTCGAACTTGCTTTTGCCGAATTGCACGGAGCTGAAACTTACCTGCACATTGTTCGGGTAATCGAAGATCACGTCGAAATGCGACGAGCAGTCGTTGAACGCGGCCGGGCCGGTGGAGACGCCGGCGCGGCCCTTCTGGTTGG
>Ga0126381_100000787_pt1 | contig 34481 bp, 62 predicted proteins | sample PanSoiMetPlot_28_FD_96465 | JGI IMG/M metagenome (GOLD analysis project Ga0126381, IMG submission 96465) | Tropical forest soil microbial communities from Panama - MetaG Plot_28 | ecosystem: Environmental > Terrestrial > Soil > Tropical forest > Bulk soil | place: Panama | collected 2016-02-17 | reverse complement strand
CTGGAACCACGGTCACACGATCCCCTGGGATCTGGGTACGACTCCCTCCGGTGGTGCATCATCAGGCTCAACAGCGGCCCACAACACGCTGCCGCCGTATGAGGCTGACTCCTATCTCGTGAGGATTGCGTGATGGCCAAGCGCGTCGTTGTTCATCACGCTCACCATCCCAGCGAGAAGCTCTACAAGCTGGTCCATGCCCAGGCGGATGAGGTCACGAAGTACGTCCATGTCGAGAACCCCAAGTACGACCCAGAGAAACTGAAGCTGGCTCAGTACCACATTCGTGGTGTCGCCAGAGGTAACGGCAATCGGCCAATGAATGACTTCGATCCTGAGATCGCTGAGCCAACCAAGATCGAAGAGCAGACAGAGACTGTCTACTCGGATCATCAGGAGATTGTCTGGGCGGATTGGGACGAGCAGTGGGAAGGTCTTAGCGATGACGAGATCGCTGCCAAGCAGCGCCAGATTGTCAAGGACGTGTTCGCCGCTCAGGCGGCAGAGGCAGAGCAGGCAGCGGCAGCAGCAGCGGACGTGCGTCACATCGGTGAAGTCGAAGTGGAGCTCTAGTTGTACGGGGCAACTCTCTACGGTGGGGTCTACGGCTCGAGCGGTACGCTGGTCGGGTTCACGGCGTACCTGCAAGCGGTGCCAGCAGATGATGTAGTCGGCATCCCAACTATCTATGCGCCGAGCAACCTGCGGCTCATCACCGAGTTCGCACCGCTGCGTTTGAGTATGAATATTCTGACGCCTGACGGCTACCAGACCCGATGGTCCTCGTCCGAGACCAATCCGCTCAAGACCCACCAGGGGCTCACCTTCTCCACGACCCTGCCGGGAGGGTTCGAGCACTGTGATGTAACGCTGATCCGCGATCCCCGGCGCTTCTATCACGATCTCCGCGAGCTCCAGCGGATCACGATCTACGGAGTGGGCGGATCAGTTGCATGGCAGGGCCGACTGGAGACCATCCCCAGTGTGTCCGGCGATCAGCTCTCCTTCACGCCAGGAGCATCCGGCTACCAGAGTGCGTTGACCGATGACAACTCAGCGCGGGAGCTCTATATCGAGAATGATCTGACCAAGTGGCAGAGCCCGATGCTCAACCGCATGACTGTTGCGGCGTATAACCACTGGGACCTCGAGGGAAGCCTGGTATCGCCTAACCCCTTCGACCCGGTCAATCCCTTCATTCCCTCGCTCGTCTGCCAGTTCCAGGGACCGTGGACACGATTGCATGTCTCCGAGGCTTGGTATGACACCCAGGGCTTGCCGATCGGCTACATCCTCTGGCAGGCCAACGTGGCTGCAACCAACACACTCGCCTCCGGTGTCACCGATGCCACCATCAATGGATCTGCGTGGGTCGCCAGCTTGGGTGTATGTAGCGATGACGCTATCGCTACCACCAGCGACGGTGGTGCTACTTGGGTCAATGACTCGTCAGGCTCCAGTGGCCAATATGACTCCACTAGCAGTATCTTAGGTTCATTGGTGTCGGCTCAATCTGCCAGCGGCCAGTTGAACCCGACTACCAATAACCGTGTCTACGCTTTCGTACAGCTCTACAACAGCGCAGCTACCGGTACCGATGGAGTGATGTACTCGATCTTCTGGCGGGTGCTCACCATCGTTGGACAGCAGGGCCTGCCGCTCTACACATCCGACCTCAGTGCCTCCGGCCCAGGTGGCACCGGACCGATGCATGCGGTGGTGCAGGGTGTACTGGGTAGTGACGTGCTCAAGCATGCGCTGCCGAAGTATGCGCCTGAGATCGCTATCACCAAGCAGGGCATCAGCACCATCCAGGCTTCGAGCTTCGTGATCCCGGAGGTCGTCTTCCTCAACCCGGGCACTGTGGCCGACATCATCAACGGAGTCAGTGCCTACGAGCTCAACGACTGGGGTGTCTATGAAGGCGATCACGGTAATCCATGCTTCTTCTGGGCTCCACGAAATTCGATCGGTCGACGGTGGCGGAGCCGAATGGGTCCTGCCAAGCTCCAGTCCACCGGACCCCAGATCGATCGCCTCTTCAACGGCGTCATTGTCAGCTTCACCGACTTCGCGGGCATTGCTCGCACGGTTGGCCCAGGAGGCAGCGGCGTTCCGGCATGGGCGCAGTCGACCTGCACCTACACAGACCCCTCGCTGATCGACCTCGATCCTCAGAACCCGCTCAACCAGTGGGGCGACAACATGCGTAAGTGGGCTCCGCTGACGATGAACTCTACGAGCACGCTACCGCAGGCGATCGCCATCGGAGTAGCGTTCCTGCAGGAGCAGAAGCTACGCAACTCGAGCGGCTCCGCACAACTCAGCGGTTACGTGGAGGACGACACCGGAGTCATCTGGCCTGCCTATATGGTCAGAGCCGGAGACCAGATTGCTTTTGTCGACGCGGCTATTCCCGACTACCGGCGGATCGTCTCCACCAGTTACAACGATGATTCGCGCGTTAACAGCATCACGCTCGACAGTCCTCCTGACTCACTCCAGGCTATCCTCAGCCGCCTCCAGGTAGACCTGGTTCCGATCTCGGGCGGCTAGGAGATACCGTGACACAGCTACAGCAGGTACTACCGCCCAACCGTATCGCTGTAATCGCAAGCATTCTGACGAGCTTGGTTGCGTTCATCACTGGGCTCGCCAAGGTCCTACCGGGGACGTGGGAGAGTTATGCGTTGGCAGGCACCGGCTTGGCGGGTCAGATCATTACGACCTTGAAGTTTCTCGAGGGCTCGCAGAAATTCGATGCGCTGCAGTCTCGTGAAAAGCTCGCGGGGGTCGCTCCACTACCGGCTTCAGATCGTGGCCCGTCGATAGCGTATGCAGCACCATCTCAAGACGAGTAAGGAGAGTCATGACAACCGAGACACCTGAGGCTCCGGCTACGGCAGAGCAGTTCTTCGGAGAGGTTGACACCACAGCAGCCGAGCCAGACCCCTACACGTTCACCGCAGAGGCCACCGCCACGCTCCGGCTGGGCCTCGACACGGTCGACATCACCCAGCTACATGGTCTGCAGTTCTATTGGTGTGCTGGCTACGTGGGTGGGTGGTGGCCGACCTACAGCCCGCTGTGCAACGCATACCCGTCGCTACAGAAGGCCGGTAGGATTTTCAGCTACGCCGTCAACGCTGGCCAGGATGCAGACTGGCTTGACTGCGAGCTTGGAGACGCCACGATCGCCGAAGTACCCGGCTGGCTCAGCCGACAGTTCGCCAGAGGTCACAAGCGCCCTGGCGTCTATGCCAACTGGGACTACTGGCACAACCAGGGGCTGCAGGACAACCTCGCCCACTACGGATCGAACATCATCCGGATCGTGGCTCACTACACCTACGTTCCTCAGATCGCTCATCCGGGCTTCGATGTCCAGCAGTACACCGACCGCTATGCCAGTCGAAACCTCGATGGCAATGTTGCGCTCGACAGCCTCTTCACGGAGGCCTCGCCGGAGGTCGTCAATCCGTTGCACTACGACCGCTTCGCCACTGGGCCCTTCCCCACCAAGAAGTGGGGCAAGCTGAACGAGCGCGAGGTCGTAGAGGAGTACGACGGGGCTCGCCAGCACCCGGACAAGTACAAGACCTACCTGCCTCAGCTCGAGGCCAAGATCAAGTGGCTGGCGGATCGCGTCTGGACCGTTGCCCACAATCCGGAGAAGGGTGGTCATCCCACCTGGGGTGAGTACCACCGAGGCTGGCGCTGGCAAGAGTTGATCCACCGTGCCCACGGCATGCAGTTTGTCAAGGCCTCGTCATGACCCTCTACACCGTCACGGCGATGATCCAGGCGGACAGTGACGATGAGGCGCTGACCAGGGCCAAAGGGCTGAACATCGATACCAGCAAGGGCGAGTGGTTGCAGTCGATTCACGCCAATTACGCGGTCGCTATACCCCACGAGATGATGAGCGACGTGGAGGCCAAGGCAGACGACGTGATGCTGCATCCGCCGCTGGAGGAGTAGTGCCAACGTTGGCACAATCCGCGACGTTTGCAATACTGGCGTTGAGCGGTTAGCTCACCCCGGCATAATTAGAAGCGTTCAAAGGGCCCCGCAGCCGTTCCTCACAGTCCGCTCGGGGCCCTTTCTTGTGCCCGGGCGAGGGCGTCCGAGGCGTTCGGCATCCTTGACAGGCTTGCCCTTCTGAGTATAATTTTTTTCTACTTGGGAAAGGAGTAGGCCGACGAAAGGAGGCAGTTAGTGTCAGGTCCAATTCGGGCCGACAAGGTCAAGGTATTGCCAGTCGAGTGGCTCTGGCGGGACAGGGTGCCACGGCGAATGATGACTATCTTCGCTGGGCAGCCCGACCAGGGCAAGGGCCTCATCATGGCTCACATCGCAGCAGAGGTGAGCCGTATGAAGATCAAGCGAGAAGACGGTACCTACCGTTGGGGCCGAGTCCTGTACTCGGCTATCGAGGACTCGCATGAGCTGATGACGGCTCCCCGGCTCGTAGCTTCAAAGGCAAACATGAAGAACGTCCACCTGTGGCGTTTCCGGCTCGGCGGAGCTAGTGATGATTTCGAAGAGCTCGAGTACATCCTCACCAATGAGGAGATCGACCTGCTGGTGATGGACCCGCTGGCCGCTCATCTGACCGGAGGCGTCTCACGGCACTCCGACAACATCAGGGAAGTGCTGAGTCCGCTGGCTCGTCTGCTGGAGCTCAACGGGACAGCCTGTGTGATGGTCGAGCATGTGCTCAAGCATGTCTCGCCCTATGCCCACCCGCTCAAGGCGATTGGTGGCTCAGGCTCAGGTCTGGCGGCAGCAGCGCGCATGGCGTATCTGTTCGGGGTTGATCCCAAGGACGAAGACCGGCGCATCCTGGCCAATATCAAGTCGAACATCAGGGACATACCGGATGCGATCGGCTTTGAGGTGGACCAGTTTGACGTTGAAGATGTGGGTCCGGTCCCTCTTCTGATCTACCAGGACGAGCTTGAGTTCGATCCGCGCAGGCTGTTGCAGGTTGATCGCCACACTGCCAGGGGTGTGGGTCGTCCACCAGACAAGCGGGCAGCCGCAGCCGAGTGGTTGACCAACTACCTGTGGTTGGCGTGGGATTGCCAGCCGGTTCCGGTCGGCAAGATCGAGGAGGATGCCAAGCAGTACGGCATGAGCTCCAAGACGCTGCGCCGTGCGGCCACTGATCTGCAGATCGTCAAGAATCCTCCGGGTGGTGGCCCCAAGGTCACGTGGGCGCTGCCGGATGCATTCGTCAAGCGGCTCAAGGAGTCCAACGGCGAGAGCCCCGGCATCGACCAGAAGATCGACCAGGCCAAGAAGAAGGACAAGGCCGTGCGCAAGCAGGTTCAGGCCCAGGCCAAGAAGCCACCGGCCAAGGTCGGTGACGTTGATACCAGTGACCTGGATGCGGGTCTGGCGGAGCTACTCGGAGGTGACGGGGATGGCGACGCTAAAGGATGACCCGTTTGATGTAGACAAGCTGCCAGACCCGAATTTCAAGGTCCCAGACCTCATAGAGGCAGTCGAGGGATGGCGGGTCTGGCGGGTGTCGGCGGAGGTACCTCCGTTCGGCACAGCGCCGAGGTTGTACTCCGCTACGCACAGCGACTACTACTGGACCCCCAGGAAGGTCAACGTGGCTACATGCCACAAGTGCGGAGACAAGGTGCCGGGAGAACACTGCTCGTGCGGGTTCTACTCGGCCAAGTTCTTCGAGCACCTGATGAGCATGTCCTACCACTGGTATGACATCGAGGCCGGTTCTGTGATGGTGCTCGGACAGATAGCCAACTGGGGCAAGGTGATCGAGGGCACTCAGGGATGGCGGGCAGCCAAGGCCTATCCCGTCAAGCTGTGGGTGCCCTACGAGGCCTGGACCCTGGCGGAACCGATCGAGAAGGGCTATGGAGTTCCGGTCGGTATCAAGAACTACCTCAAGCCGTCAAGAGCGGTAGGGGACGAGTGGTGAAAGGGAAGGTGAAGACGTGGATATAGGAGACCCAGTACGGGTGATCGAGATCACTCCTCTTGAGGAGCCGATCCCACAGAGAGAGCGAGAAACCCCCAACCCTGTGCGCAGGCCAGCGATCCCGCGCAAGGAACCGGCAAAGCCAGGCAAGAGCCCGTCGCGGAAGCCGGTAAAGTCTCCGTCGCATGACTGACGAGACTGAAACTCAGGAAACGTCAGAGCCCATCGGACCCGAGCCACCTGGTGAGGGTCGCTGTCGGCGGACTTTCGTTCTCGAGTCAGCACTGGGACCCGGCACACTCGTCGGGTCCTGGGTGTTGGGTTTCGCCAAGGACGAAGTCGACTTCCAGGGCCTGGTGATTGGCGAGCCTCAGGCCGGGATCTATCTGATCGAGGTCTTTGACCAGATCGACCCGGAGTCTAAGGATCGAGGGGGCAAGTACCAGCGGTTGACCACCCTGGAGTATCTACTCGAAGGAGACTTCCGCTTCTACGACGACGACGTATGGGTACGGCGTGTGCTGGATGCCTACCAAACCCACAACCGAAGTGAGGTGTGACGATGGGTGCAACGCCCATTGCATCGAAGCGCATCCGGCGACGGAAACTGGATTGCTACATGGAGATTCACCCAGATGGCTCGAGGGAGCTGCTGATCGAAGGTCGACCCATCATGGGCCTGGCCGAGGTCGCAGAGGCGCTCGAGGTCAGGGTGCAGAACGTGGATCATGTGCCCGGCGTGCCTGAGACGTGCACGAAGATTCGGGCCTCGCGGATCTGGCTGGGGTCAGAGATCGATGAGTTCGCCCTGCGGCGACGGATGCGGAAAGCAGCCAGTGGGCGCTAGGGAGGACAGGCGGGAGCGGCTCGAGGTCCATCGTGAGCTCCAGCTACTGCGTGCCGCAGGCTGGAGACCGAAGCGGGGACAGGGCAGGCGTAAGACCGCCTGGATGAAGGAACGTGTCCGCAAGCTCAACGAGGTACAACCTCGGAACAAGACATGAGCGACGAGCAGCGAACCACAGCTCCGCACAACCGGCTGACACGGATGTGCGACGAGGCAATCACTACCTTCCAGAACCACCCTGAGCATCGCGAGGGAGACAAATGCATCATCTTCTTGGACGATGGGCAGCGGGGTGGGATCGTGCTCCACGGTTACGAGAACGATCTGGATGCGATGACGGACCTGCTCATGCACCTACGGGCTATCTTCCGAGCCAACGGTAAGGAAATGCTGATTGCTCCGATAGGTGAAGGATGATCATGACGCGCAACGGGTGGGTCAGAGCGCTGCCGAGACCGGAGCTCAATCTGATCCACCATGCGCTGCGACTGATGGCCTCAGACCCTCGCACCAGCGAGGAGACCTGTGATGAGGCCGTGCTACTTGCTGATCTACTGTGGGCTGAGTCCACAAGCAGACGAGAGGAGGTTTCTACTAGCTAACAACGCTGCGCTCCCGAAGTACACGAGTAGGGAGATAGCGCGGCGTCTTTTCTAGGTAAACCCGTAAGGAGCCCCAATTGAGGCGTTTTCTAGCGGCCACGGTTGTGTCAACCGTGGCCTTTGTTTTACCCGCATCCACGTCAGCTACCACAACGATGCCCGTGGACATTGCGAAGTTGATTCCTCCACTGCTGCCGGTCTGCTGCAAGCACGTGCATCACACAGCAGACCGGACTCAGCAGGAGAGGAGGAGGTCTCATCCGAAGCCACCACCACCGGCACCATCACCGCCGCCGATGTCGTATGCGGTCGCCTCGTGGTACTACGATACGACCGGCGAGACCGCCTGTGGTTATCACGCTGTGTACGGCGTTGCCAACAAGTCCCTGCCCTGCGGGACTCGCGTGATGATCTCCTATCACGGCAGAGAGGTCGAGGCCACGGTCGATGATCGCGGCCCCTATATCTACGGCCGAACATGGGACCTGAGCCAGACCACCGCTAGTGCGCTCGGGTTCTCGGGCGTAGACACCGTGGGCTATCACATCGAGTAGATCGCAAAACCCCATATAGCGAAGAACAATCGGGCCCGCCTTCGTGCGGGTCCTTGTTCTGTCCGGACTCGTGGTTATAGTTCCGGCTCGTGAGGAACGGCACGAATGGAAACCCGGAGCATCAGCTTCAGCGAGATCAGCTCCGCTAACTCCTGCGCTGCCCAATGGGACTTCCGTTACGGAGGCCATCTTGCCGGTGATGCGCTGGAGCGTAAGGAGCTTGCCCCAGTTCTATCCGATGGACGGGCCTGGGGTGCTGCCGTCGCAGCCTGGCACGCCAGCCACGGCTCCCTGGGGCCCGTAGGAGCCTCGCTGAGGGCTTTCGCGGCGCTCAACGACTCCTACGCTGCCGATAGGGCCGAAATGGCTGAGAACGGCTCCTACGTCCTCGTAGGAGATGCTGTCGAGCGCCGGTCTCGGATCGAGACCATCCTCCAGCACTACATGACCACCACTCAGCCGTTCGAGAACCTCACCAAACTGGAGGGGGAGATCGAAGTCCCGTTGCGCAGTCGTAGCGGTAAAGGTTTCTCGAACCGCTATCTCTTCCGCTGCTTCCTCGACGGCTACACGATCGGGGAGCACGGCCATCAGTGGATCACGGAGTTCAAGCTCCGTAGCTCCATGCAGGACGCCGAGCAGGTGATGCTGGGCCGTCAGCCACGTTGGTATGCGTGGGCCTTACGTGAGCTACAGCGCCAGCAGGGCATGGACACGGACATCGTCGGGGTGATCGTGGACGAGCGCTGGAACCAGGTGCCGAAGCCTCCGCGCATCCTCATGTCGGGCAAGCCCTCGACTGCCAAGGATCAGCTGACCACCCCTGAGGCATATCTGGAGCTCTGCCAGGAGCTAGAGGTCGAGCCCAACTTCGAGACAGTGCTGGCGCTCAGGGAGCGGCGCTGGAGTCAGCGCATCCCGATCGCTTTCCGTGACGGAGAGCTGGACGAAGCAGGCCAGGAGCTCATCTCTGCGGCAAAGCTGATCCACCAGCTCGACACAGGTCAGCTCTATCCGATCCGCAACGCTCGCCCAGCTCAGTGCAGGTTCTGCGACTTCCGCCGTATCTGCAGTGAGCCCGGTGACCGAATGCTGGTCGACTCGCTGTTCATTCGCAAGGTCCCCAAGCGTCTACGTGAGCCAGAGGAGGTTGCGAATGCCTAAGAGCTACACCTTCTTCCGGCTGCCGAAAGGAGAAGGTATGTCAGCAGGTGCAGGAGCACTCACGTTCATCAAACCGCCGGAGAAACCCCGTGCGAACATCCTTCTGGTTGGACCACCCAAGAGTGGCAAGACGATCGGTGCGGCGTCTGCGCCGCCCGGCGTTCTGTTTCTCAACTTCGACCTTCCCAACGCAAGCCGTCAGGCTCACCTACGACACCCTGACGGTTCGATTATGGAGCCCAAGATTCCGGAGTTCGTGGAAGGCTCCAGGCCGCTGTTCGCGTTCATGATGACGGTGATGAAGGAGGTCCAGAAGCCCGACCAGACGATGATCTCCACGGTGGTCGTGGACAAGGTGGATGAGCTCTACCGCAGACTTCTCGAGGAGTTCTCCAATCGCTCTGTCCGACCTAGCCTGCCCACCTACGGAGAGGTCTCGGTGCAGGTGGAGCGATTCATCCGGGCGCTCTGCACGGTCCCGACTGTCAACACTGTGATCGTCTGCACGGACATGGTGATGCAGAACGGCGATGAGACTATCTTCATCCCGTTTACAGGAACCAAGGCTGGCAGCGCCGACCTCGGTGCCAAGCTCGCCAGCATGGTCGACATCCTCGCCTATACGGTCCTGGTTGAGTCAGACGGTGGCGACAAGCAGAGCCTGGCCCAGCTGATCCCGCTCAAGGGTCGTAACGGCGGGGATCGCTTCGACTGCCTCGGTAACTGGCGGCCCCTTGACATCAGCGAGTGGCTGAGCACCATCGAGGCCCATGAGCGCGGAGAAGAAGTCAAGCGGTTCGACCAGCAACAGGAAAGTGCCAACGTTGGCACAAATGGGCAGGAACCGGAGGCGGACTCCAGACCCGACACAACCTCGGTCACCGCGCAGGAACACAACAAGCGGACTGCGGCTCGTAGTCGGAGAAGGGCGGCGTGATGCTGTACGGAACGTGTGAGAAATGCGGGCAGCCGGTCGAGAGCCCGCAGACCCCGGCATTCCCCGTGACCGGGTGGGAGGTCCTCCGTAGCGCAGGTGGCGCAAATGCCATCCGTGATCGCCAGCGGATTCCCAACCGTGTGCGCCATGAGGTCTGTCTGCCCAACGGCAACGAGGCCCAGGAGCGGATGCTCTGATGGCTCTTTCGCAGTCAGGACTCAGCGCACAGGGAGTCATCGTGGCTCCCATCGGTGGCTCCCCCGGATCAAGAAAGCCGCAACGTGGCAAGAAACGTGGAACCCCCACGGTGCGCAAAGGTGGTAAACAAAACTTATTCGTAGCCCCAAGAGGGCGGAAGTAAGGAAAAGGAGGCAGGATGTCGTTCGATTATTCGGGCACCGAGGCCTGGAAGGTGCAGGACTCATTGCTCCCGATTGGTGATCACGTGGTAACGATCGTCAATCCGATGGCCGGTCAGTCCAGCGGCGGATATCCGCAGGTGGAGCTGCGCGTAGAGAGCGAGATTGGCTCACTGCGGGACTGGATCGTGATTACGCCCTCCACCATCGGCAAGATCGTGCAGGTGTTCGATGCCGCTGGCGTGGATCGCCCCCAGGACGGGGAGTACGACACGGAGACTGGCGCACTGACGGATGCCTGCGTGGATCGCCTGCACAATCGCAAGGTCGGAGTGGTCGTGCGGGATGAGCCGGACAACCGTGATCCCACGAAGATGCGCAGGCGTGTCCAGGGCTATGTTGATGCCCACCAGATCACGTCAGACATCCCGGCGAACACGGCCGGTCTGCCGCAGCCCTCGGCCCCCAGCGCCAGTCGACCTGCGGACGAAGACGACAAGGTTCCGTTCTAGAAAGGAAAGTTAGATGGAAGCCGTAACAGAAGAAGAGGCAATCGTGGTGCTGGACGAGGAGGAGCAGCTCTCCGAAGAAGAGCTCGAGGTTCGCCGCCAGAACTGCTACGACCTCGAGGTCACGATCAAGGATGCGATCGGACGTGGACGCGCTGCCATGTGGGAGCTCGCCAAGTCGCTGTACGAGTTCAACGAGGAACACGGCTGGACGGCTCTGGGCTATGACAGCCAGGGTGAGTGGCTCGCTCAGCCTGAGATCGGTATGTCGAAGCGCCAGTTCCACCGCATGGTGCGAATCTGGAATCAGACGGTCGTGCTGCGGTCCATCCCCGAGGAGGATGTGATCGAGATCGAGCCCTCCAAGATGGAGATCGTGCTACCGGCGATCGAGTCCAACAAGAAGTCAGTGGTGGAGGCATTGGAGGATGCACGCTCGCTCGGAGTACGTGACCTACGTGAGGCCTACATCGGTCCTCAGGGCACGCCCACGAGTGACCACGAGGCAGAGGAAGATGCCACCGGCACTGACGCCAAGGGTAAGAAGAAGGACAGTGGTCCTCCGTTCATTCAGCCCGCTGCTGTGTTTGACAGTTGGGTGTCGATGGGTGGTGACAAGCGCAAGGCTCTGCGCAACTGGACGAAGTTCCTTGACACACACCCGCTGTTCGCGGCCGTTCACCTGATCGATGCGTTCGCCAGTGGTGAGACGACGAATGGTGAACCGCCGTCCCGTGACCAGGTCAAGGATGCCTGGAAAGAGATCGTTTCGGCACTGCGCCTGAAGCTGCCGACAGAGTAAGATCTTATGGGTTCGAGGGCGACCCCGGCCAGGGTCGCCCGAAACCCACCCAAAATAGAAGACATTCTAATTTTGGGCAGGTTCTACCTCCATACCGTGAAAGGGCGCTAACACGTGGATTACAAGGAGACCTCTAGCACGCCGGGCGCGTGCACTGAGTGCGGCTCTCGGGACATTGGTGGCGTATGTCGGGGTTGCGGAGCAGTCATGGAGAACGCCCGTCTCATCACAATCATCGAAGAACAGAAGGAACAGTTCGAAGCTCTCTCCTATCTCCTTGCGAACGCGCGCAGGACGATCAAGCAGCTTCGGGGTGAGCAGGACAAGAGCATGAAGAAACACGAGCTGTGGCCGGTCGTCCTGCGAGTCCTAAAAAAATGGGCAGAGCTCTGCTATCCGGAAGCTCGAGAGCTGGAAGGCGGAGAGCGAGCTCGCAATGTTTTCTCACGGCTCGTGGCAAAGAACGGCTTTTCCGAGGAGCAGCTGATTCGTTGCGCTTACGGCTATTCCCAGTTGCCCTTCGTAGTGAACGGACGGCGCATGGCTATCGGTACGCCCGCCCAGCGCCGCGTAGACGCGGAACTGATCTACGCGGACCCCAAGCGCGTCGCAGACGGCCTGGCTCTGGCCGATGAGGCGGATCGCCGTAAGCAGGTTCTATCCCCATCCGCTAATCCGCCCTCTTCGCCATCGAACAACGGCAGCTCATCGAATGGCCACCTCACCGAGCTGGGCGCTGCAGCGGTGGAGTTCGCGAAGCGCTTCGGATGGCATGTTTTCCCCGTAGAGCCTCGGGGCAAGAAACCAGTGACTGCCCACGGACTTCTTGATGCCACCGTCGACGTAGAGAGGATCACAGCCTTCTGGCAAACCCACCCATCGCACAACGTTGCCATTCGCTGCGGCGTGATATCCGGGATCGTGGTGCTGGACGTGGACGGAGAGGAGGGGACCGCTTCTCTTCGTGCACTGGAGACCAAGTACGGGCAGCTCCCAAAAACACTGTCGGTCGTAACGCCTCGAGGAGGACAGCACTTCTATTTCCTGCATCCGGGCTCCGGCGAGGTCCATAACACCACCGGCTTTCCAGGCCCTGGACTGGACATCCGAGGGGACGGAGGCTATGTCCTGGGCCGACCATCCGTAGGCGCAAACCTGCGGATCTACCAGGTTGACGAGGAGGCCGAGCTGACCAATCTGCCGGTCTGGCTCCTTACGCTCCTTGTTGAGCACGAGCAGGCTCAGCCGCTGTTCGGCCGAGATCATGAAACGCTGGTGCATCAGGGCGTTAGACTGGGCGCGCGAAACACGCAGCTCACCTCATTGGCAGGCTCGCTACTCGCTCATGGCTACAGCGCCGACTACACCCGAGACTTCACCCTGGGCATGAATCAGGCCAGGTGCTCACCACCGTTGCCAAACCGAGAGGTCGTCAATCTGGTGGGCAGCATTGTCAAACGGGAGAAGCGCAAGTCCCAGCAGACGCTGCGTGAGATCGTAGGGACCAACAAGTCGTGAGCCATGCAATGGATGCTCACCCAGTTCGGCAAGCGCTCGACCTTCTTCGGGACCAAGCAGTTCGCCGTACTGATGACGCTAAGCGCACTCATTCGCGTCATTGCCTGGTTCCTATTGATCGTCGGCTACATCTTCCGAGTGGAGTTCGTGGTCGACTGGTTTGGCTCTGTGGCGTTCGTGTCGGTGCTCTCGGCGCTAGCGCTCCTGTTGACAGACTGGGCTCAGTTCGCAGCCTCGGCCGTGGGACTCTCAGTGGTCGAGCGTGCTGAAGCAGCTGCAGCAGTTCGCATTGATGTTGCGGCTGACATTGACCGACTTCTAGCGATGGCTGAAGCCGAGGAGGCTGCATCCGATGCCCGTGAAATAGCTGATCGACTGAGAGCCAACGTGGCCAGAGAAGATGCCTAAGTACATCATCCACATTCCCGAAGTGCAGATTGTCATAGATGTGATACCCGATACCGATGCCGCAGTGGCAGCGGTACTACAGATAGGAGACGTAATGCCAGGTCAGATCACCGTCGATACGGACAACGAGGCAGCGACGATCCAGTTCACCGACGATCACGGTGACGTAGTTCCTGCCCCGGACGGCACAGTCGCCACCTATTCCTCGGACAACACCGACGTTGTCACTGTGGAGGCAGATCCAAACAACCCGCTGTCGGTCAAGGTCACGCCCGTCGCAGAGGGCAGCGCCAACATCTCGGTCGTCATCTCCGGCTCCGCTGACCCTGAGGGCAACGCCTTCGTTGTGGACCCGGTGGCCGTCACCGTCAGCCCTGGTCCGGCAGCTGAGGCAAGCCTGGTCCTTAGCGTGTGAGAAAGCAGCCTGCATGCTTCCTAGCCAGAGAAGGCATATGGGAGCGCGAGGGCCCGATGCCACCGTGCAGCGGGCCCATGCAGCAGGCTCACCTCATACCGCAACAGCTACTGCGCCGAGAGCATCTGCCGCTATGGAAACGAGCCACCTGGGTATGGGCGTGCGCAAGCCATCACCAAGCCTTCGACAAGGCTCGTACCATCCGGGTCCCGCGCGAAGCTGTTCCGCAGTCGACAGAGCAATTTGCCCAGCGCCACATGCTGGTGTGGTACCTCGATAAACGTTTCAAGTGATGCCCGGCACAGCCTTCTACAGCCACGAAGATCACTGCTGGTACGTGCCAGTCTCTCCAGAGATCTGGATGATGGCCGAGAACGATGAGCTCGAGCCGGTTGAGCCAGCCCGGGTAGAGATCAAGGATGGGCAACTCGTAATCACGAGACTCGAAGCACCGTCAGGCAGGTAGCCACGCCGCCCTAGCAAGCGGTAACTCGAGTTCGAATCTCGGGCGGTGCACTACGACTGAGGAGAACCTCATGAACTGGAAAATATGGGAGGCCTTCATGCGTAAGCGACGTAAGCCCACACCCCCACCTGCAACTATCGATGAACTCACTCAGCCACCGGCTGTTGAGGAGCCTGTCCCGGAGCCTGTGCCCGAACCATCCGTAGAGCCGGAGCCCGCGCCCGTGCCGCCCGATGTGTTCATGCTCTGGTGCCCAGACTGCGGCGGAGTCGGCCGACATGTTGTCGATGCTGACGCCAAGCCATGCGAGGGCAAGCTGATGCGGGTCAAGTACGTGCCGGTCAAAGCCAACCCGCTCAGGGGAGAGGAATCAGATGCTGACGATCTACGCGATTAACGAGACCACCACGCTGGAAGAGAAGGACGTCTTCAACATCTGCTGGGCGGTCAACCACCAGCTCGTCTATCACTATGGGCCAAGCTGGCGCTCAGACGTACGCCTGGTCTACGTGCCCAAGGCAATCGGAGCCCCCGATCCACCGCGCCTTCATGGCAAGGCTGTCCTTCACTTCCTCGACACCTCAGACCAGCAGGGAGCGCTGGGCTATCACGACCAGGACGGCAACGAGGTCCCATCAGCGAAAGTTTTCGTAAAGGACGCAGTCGAGGGTGGGGATGTGCCCTCGGAGGTCGCTTCCCATGAGGCGCTCGAGCTCGCCACAGACCCGCACGTCAACCTCTCGGCGCTGACCGGTGACGGCAGCCGCCTGTACGCCCTCGAGGTCGGAGACCCTGTGCAGGGCACGGGCTATGACGTGGGCCAGCCTGCCGTTGGCGTAGGCACTCCCACCGGCATCACTGTGGCCAACTTCGCACTGCCCTCCTACTTCGACCCTACTACCCCTGAGGTCTACCCACCGATGGGTGCTCCGGCCGTAGCCTCACTGAGACCTGACTTCCGTGGTGTCCTCAATGCTCCGTTCACGCTGGCACCGCAGGGCTACATGTCCTACATCGAGACAGCCAACTTCCAGCAGGGATGGCAGCAGGAGTTCGGTCAGGAGCGAAGCGAGCTGCCAGCGTGGGCATCGAGACACGATCAACGTTCCTCGAAGTTCGCCCAGCAGGCCACCTAATAGGGCTCAGAGGCTCTCAGAGGCTCGCTAAGGCCATGCAAGCAATCACCCCTATACCAGAGCCATCCACAAATTTGAGAGCCTTAGAAAGCCTTAGGAGGGCCCAGAGGCTGATAGCCATAGATCCAGGTACGTACGAGAGTGCCTGGATCGTCTACGACCACGCCGAGCGACGACCGATCGAGTGGGCCACCGACGATAACCACCATATCCGTAAGCACCTACCTGCACTGGCCCAAGATCACAACGCTGAGGACCTGGTGATCGAGGGCATGCAGTCGTTCGGGATGCCGGTGGGCCAGGAGACCTTCGACACGCTTGTGGAGATCGGGCGCTTCATCGAGAAGTGGTGGGCCCGCAAGGGCAAGATGCCATTGATCGTGTACCGCAAGGACATCGTGCGCCACCTATGTGGCAATTCGAAGGGCGGAGACACCAATGTCCGCCAGGCTCTGATCAACCAGTGGGGCACGAAGGACCAAGCCATTGGCAACATTCGCGCTCGAGGACCTCTGTACGGAATCACAGGCCACGCATGGAGCTCGCTGGCCGTGGCAGTCTATGCCTCAGAGATGATGAATCTGACCGGTCGACCCTCAGGTAAGAGCGAGGATCACTCCGTTTGAAAGCAGAGTGAGGGTGGACGGACTCGCCACCGGTTGAGGGGGACATGTTCTTATTCGGCGAGGATCTAGTTACGTTCACCACCCCGACGCTGCTAGGGATCGCAGCAATGCTCTCGGCCATCGTGGGTGTGGTGACGATCCTTCTGGCAATTCGCAAAAGTCGTACCGAGGAGTCCGAAGAGCTGATACAAAATCTAGCTGAGTCTCGAGCGACTCAGGAGCAGATGGCTAAGCAGCTCCACGAGATCAAGATGAAGCATCCTGAGCTACTGGACGAGTTTGAGATAATCGAGCCACCCAAGGAACCGGAGCCAGGGCCCGATGAGGACTAGCACAGTCATGGCAGTCGTGGGCAGCGCTTTCAGCCTAGGCGCTGGTGGCCTGGCAGCTGCTGCGATCGCTCAGTCCTCAGCACCACCGCCAACCAAGACCGTGACGGTCGACGTGGGACAGGGACAGCCAGGACCCACTGGGCCAGCAGGACCACAGGGTCCGAAGGGAGAGACCGGTCCGGCTGGCCCTAAAGGCGACCCGGGACCACAGGGACAGCAAGGTCCGGCAGGTCCGGCAGGACCTCAGGGCCCGAAGGGTGACTCTGGTGGCTTCGAGTGCCTGAGCGGCTACAACCCGGGCATTCTCGTGCTCAACTCACCGTCCGGACACACCCGGATCTATACCTGCATCGAGGGCCCGTAGCCTTCCACCGATATCCCGATTTGGGATATTCACCCAAAGTGCCCATTTTCGGAAGTTCGGGTTCGAAATCGCTTCCGATATCGCTTTGGATCGGTTAGGTTTTTCGTATGACCAATGAAGAAGCAGCGCACAAATTCGTCGAGGCCATGATCGGCGCAGGAGCAAGCTTCGAGCGCATCGAGCAGTACATCGAGGAGCGCGCTGACCTATCCAATGACGTACGCAGTGCGCTGTGGCTACTGGCCTGGTGTGAAACAGACCCCGAGCAGCGCCGTAGCGTTATCAGAGAGCTGACTGCCTCCGTGGTAGGGTCGCGCAATGCGCAGACGGCGTAGCCAGCAAGAGGCAGCAGAGCCAGCGCCAGAGCACCACAGTATCAACGGCGTACAGATCGTTACCTGGGGCGAAGACGAGAGACTCGCCGTCTGGCACGCACCGGACGGAGTCATATGGTCTGGGCTGCTACGGCCGCTGGCCGACACTACGACCTTTGGAGAGGGTAATGGCGATACAAGCGGAGATTCCACACGTGTCACGGCCGGAGGTGCGGGCGATCATCGCCCGGAAGAATGAGCTCGAGCGGATCATTCCCATCTACCGTCAGGCGCTGGAGCACATCGCTGATTCGGCGGCTTCGGGTCAGTGGGGGAAGGTTGCCGACAGAGCTCTACGGGAAGCTCTCCGTGGAGACGGCGATGACTGAGACCTGGTCTATCAGGCCCTGTATGGAATGCGGCAAGGGCGTCAAATGCGAGCCTGGCTATCCACGAGATATCCAGGTCGTGTGCTGGGACTGTATCGGTAGGCAGGTGGCGACGTGACTACCGGCTTTAGCTCGTCGGGCACGTGGAAGTGCGCTCTCGAGAATTCGAACCGCCCTCAGCATGGGACACGCTGCTCCAAGCAATGCGCTTCGTGCAAGATCTGGTACCCGCCGCAGCCCAAGCAGCCACGTAAGCGCAAGAAGACATGACTGTCGTGATTACGATGATCAACGGGGACATCCATCGGATCGATCGCAACGAGGGCAAGGACACGGTGGCGCGGCAGATCAACACTGCGCGTGCCTCGAACCAGCTGATCCAATTCCAGAACGATGACACTCCAAGTCGAACTTTCTATCTCGATCCGAATCTCGTCATGTCCGTCACCGACGACGGCTACGCCTTCTGAGCTCTGGTGCGGCTGTGGGCAGAAGCTGGACCCAACCATCCTCGAGCCCCGAGAAGGCAAGCTTGTGTGGTGCCCTTTCTGCGGGCACTACGTGACGGGAATCAGTGGCGCGTTTCTGGGCAGTCCTCGCCCTGGTGGTTGTATGGGCCCTGATCGGATTCTTCGCGGGTAAGGCCGTGGACGGCACCCGGACGATCGTCCGCAACCACACCCACACCAGGACACTCGGCGTAACGGTCGACCAGACGGTCTTGGTCACGAGCACCACGGACATCACAACGGGCGTGACAACACCGCTGACGACCACGCTGATCCGGACTACCACAACTCTTAGTCCGTAGAGCATGTCGCTTCGCTACGTTGTTGAGTGTGGAGGCAGGATGCCGAAGCTGGGACCGGGTCTGTCCTCCGATCCCAGGCGGGTCAGTCCACCCATCCCCCCTGAGACTGGCCCGCCGTAAGCGTCGAAAAGCCACAGATAGCGGAAAGGCCCGACTCGCCGGTCGGGCCTTTCCTGTAGTCTAAGGCTGTGAAATCAAAGACTGAGACGAACCCTAGCACCTCTAGCGGACGTACTCGAGTCTTGGCACCGCAGTCGAGACTCTGACCGACTGGCGCTAGAGCAGAGCGCGCGGTTAGAGCTCCGCGTATTGGCAGCCGTTAGACGGGGTGTTTGCCCCATCCAGCGATACGGCATATAGCTGCCGGACGACGGGGGATACCTATAAGTAGTGCGAGATATCGAACCCGATATCGGATGTCTGCACCCTTGCCAACCTGTCCGAACTAGGATCTAATACAAGTGCAGCGGCGTGGAGCAGCCCGGTAGCTCGCGAGCCTCATAAGCTCGAGGTCGTCAGTTCAAATCTGACCGCCGCTTCTGCAGTAGGAGGGGAGGAGCGCGTCGTAAAGAGTGGCCCCAGGGAGCTTAGGCGCTTGCTCCCCGGGGCCTCTTCCCAGCTAGCTGGGCCAGTGCTCGGTCACGTGGGTCTTGGTGAACGAGCCAGCTAACCGCTTGTAAGATAGTACCCCGATCGGACACACATCAGACAGCATGTCGGTGATGTCCTTTACGATCTCTTCATGCCTGGGACGAGGGTGGCCACCCTCCAGGAGGGCGACTACATCACTGACGAGCGCGGTCTCTACCAAGTAGTCGGAGAGAACAGTGTTTCCTGGTTCGTGGAGGATTGCTCCGCTCCTTCAGACGTGGAAGCTCCTCGAGTCCGAGTGCCCAAGGACACCTGGGAATCCCAGTCCCTATGGCGAGGACCTCTGCGGTACGAGGTCTTTCGATAAGGACGGCGACGCTGGCGTGGAGGCGGCGGTATGTTCATGCCCAGCCATCCTGCTACCACGTTATAGGCTGCCGGTGTTCCTGGTCGGATGTCCATCTGCCTGCGCTCACTGTATCGGACGCTGTCAACGGTCAGCGTAGCTACCCGGTCCGACAGACCGTAAACAAACTGTTGCGTTCTGGTGAAGGATCGTGTTCTTGACAGGCTTTCTTCCGGGGCTAAAATTTCTGGAAAGCCAGGGCCCCTCTGGGGCGGAAAGGAGGACGATGGAAGCGAACAGGTTGAGCCCGGTGCGACGGCAACACCCACGCCGCGATGATCGAATCAATCGTAGGCGATTGGAGACGCTGGAGCGCCGGGCCAACTTCCTTGAAAGCCGGATCGACAGCTCTGACGGAGCTGCGCAGTACGACGAGGCCGAATACCACGCGCTGTGCTGGGCGCTCGAGTCGCTGCGGGACTGGATGACCAACGACCCCTTCTGGGTGTTCGAGCCTCATCCCGATGCAGAGCCAGGAGTACGAGCAGGCGGCTCATGGCGGGAGCTCCGTCACGCCTATTGGAATCAGTACATCGGGGAGTGGCAGTTCAGACCCTCGAAGAACAAGATCAGGTCCGCAAGCCCGAAAGAGATCACAGACGCCAAGGCGGAAGGTGCGACCGAATACACACCCCCGGGGGAGGACGAGTGAAGCCGGACCGGAATGGAGAGCAGTCGCAGCATGACTTCGACCTCCAGCTGACGGAGCACTATGACGTGGAGCGCTTCAACAACCTCACGCGCTGGGCTCCGTGGGAGTGGATGGTCTATGAATTCGAGCACGGCTTGTCTCGCCCCAAGCCGCAGATCTACCCGAAGCCAGATGGGATCTAAGCCTCGAACCGTCTGGATTGCAGAGGGGATGACCGGGATAACCGGTGCTTTCTCATCGAAGGAAGTGGCCCAGGCATACCACCAGGCTCCGGACTGGACCGAGTCCTATGGTGGCTACAAGAGCGACTACCTGCACATCCGTCTGGTGTGTTGGGAGGTCATGGAAGGCGTCCACATAACGCATGCCGATGGCCGCGAGGAGACCGTAACTGGATGAGGAGTCGACTGGTAGTCTTTGCCTCGAGTCGGCATCGCCTCCAGCCTGCCTTCTCCTTTCCTGCTGGGCAGCCACTTTGAACCTCGTCGGAGTGGCTGCCCACATTTACGTCTGGCCATAGGTATAAGCTTTTGATATGACCCAAGCGGACGAGATTCATCCTCAACAGATGACCGTGTGGGAATGCATTCGGGTTGCCGAGCTAGGGCTCGACGGCAAGCCCCCCGTACCAGCGGTACCGCAGGTGGAAAGGAGAGACGTTGACTCAGCAGAACGGCTCGGAGGCAACGCGGCCGAAGTACGCGCCGCTCGTCTGCCCTAATTGCCATTCAGACAACCTCGGCACGATCGAGGACATCTCAGGCGTAGCTCTGTGCAGCGCCTACGTAGACATCAGCAATGGCGATCGCTCGGTCGAGCATGACGGCTGGACAGACGTGTGCTGGGACTCCTCAACATCGGTCGGTATCACCTGCCGAGACTGCATGTGGGAGAGCCACAGCGACAACTACATGGCAGACCTGATCCTCGATCCAGAATCCAACGCTGCGCAGACAGAGCTCGAGGTGAATGATGCGCGATCACCCGAGCTTTGAAGTTGCCCAGACTCCGTGGCAGCGACTGCGATCGCTGGAGGCAATCAAAGCGCTGCGCGAAGGACGGATCACGGTCCCACTCACGTGTGGTTGGTGCCAATCGGAAACGATCGAGAGGACGATGACGGAGCTCAAGCCATTCAAGCCAGCTTTCCGCTGCATCACCTGCGGGCGGTTGACGACGGTCGTCAGGGCTAAGAAGCTGCGCCAGCAGAAGCTGCGCGCGATCATCGCCGAAGGCATCGACCCACCACTTGCCAATGACTAGACGCAGCGAGACCTGGTTCATCGCCCGCGACGGCAGCCATGTCATCCACCAGGCACAGGACCTACCCGATGCATCCATCGAGGAGCGCTTCGCTGGCATCCGTGCCAGAGGCGATGGTGCAGAGCTCGCCTTCATGGCGGTGCGCTGCGATGGATGCGGGCTGATGGTGAATGTCGAGGAGCCCAAGCTCCCGGAGGGATGGATCACCTGCGAGCTGGGAGAGCTCTGCCCAGACTGTTGTGCCAACGTTGGCACAATTGATGCTTAGGGTCGCCGTACCCCCGTGTGAGCCAGGAGTGGTCTGGCTCGTGCGCACCGCCTGGTACGCCGATTATCTGCAGCAGACGGAGCAGATCGAGCTGGTCAAGCTGCCCGAGATCCTCAACGTCACCGAGGCCCAGCAGCAGTCAAATGGAGAACGTCCGGTCGTCACCAACATCGCCAACCTGCCGGACATGGATCTGATCATCTTCACGAGGGTCCTGGCAGAGCGTTTGGTGTCGGTGATCCGATGGATACGCGAGCAGGGCATCAAGGTGATCGTGGATATGGACGACGACTTCCGCAACATGCCCTCGAACGCACCCAGCAGAGACATGCTCAACCCGAACTACAACCCACGTTACAACTGGCGACACTTCCTCCAGGCAGCACGAGAGGCAGACTGGGTCACCTGCTCGACGCCGGACCTCCAGCGCTATGCGCCGAATCATTCGACGGTGCTGCGTAACGCCATCCCGTCTTTCTATCTGCGGATCGATCCGCATAAGCTGACAGAGCCGCGAGTGGTCGGCTGGTCGGGGACCGTGCGCTCTCACCCAGGCGATCTGGACGTGACACGTGGCGGAGTGGCTAGAGCCGTATATGAGGCCGATGCCAAATTCGTAGTCATTGGTGAGCCCGATGGTGTACAGCGAGCCCTCGGTCTCGAGGAGCCGCCATTGTGTACCGGTCGCCTAGGGCATCCCGAATACGCCAAGCAGCTAGCCCACTTCGACGTGGGTATAGTGCCCCTGGAAAATAATCGGTACACGCAGGCCAAGAGTGCGATCACACCGCTCAGCATGTCTGCGTTGGGCGTCTGGTGGGTAGGTAGCAGGTCGCCCGAATACATCAGGTTCTACGCCCAGCTCTATGACGTAATCAAGCGTCTCTCGCCTCACCTCAGCCCTCCTGCGGCGCTCGCAGACCCGAGGGCAAGGGATTGGCGGCGTGAGGTCCTGCGAGGCCTTAGAGTGCCGGAGAATGAGCGAAAGGAAGCGGTTGCTCAAGTCAGGCAATACATCGAAGGTCACCACACAGTCGAAGGAAACGCCTACAAGCGACTCGCCATCTGGGAGCAGGTGGTCGAGGGGAAGACACCGCAGGGAGCTGCGTGATGCCGTACAGAATGTGCTCTATCTGTCACGTGCCCGTCAAGGCCCAGGATTACGAAGCTCACAGGCAGGCCCACAAGAACGCTGAACCGATGCGCCAACGCACGCGCACCACTGAGTGGCGTGCGCTCACCCGCAAGGTCCGCATCCGAGACAAGATGCGCTGCCGCGTCTGTGGTATCCACGCCTCAGACCTTCCCGATGGTCAGTTCCTCGAGGTCCACCACGTCAACGGTGACCCCACCGACAACCGGCTGATCAACCTCGTCACCGTCTGTCCGCAGCACAACCCGCGCGGACCCAGGCCACGTGCTGACGGCCTCTGATGGACGAGTATTACGCGCCGGACGGGACGCCCCTGACAGCGGTCGAGTGGGCGGAGCTGTTCGACCTACGCAAGGAGACCGTCAAGCAGGCTGAGTCCTGGTGGCACAAGCGCACCGTCACCGATAACGGCAGCGTGTCGACTGTGTGGCTGGGACTGAACTACAACTGGACCGACTGGGGTGACCCGGAGTTCTGGGAGACGATGATCTTCGGTGGCGAGTACGACCAGTACACCTGGCGCTACTCATCACGTGCCGATGCGCTTGACGATCATGAGGACATCGTCAGAGCTCTGCGCAGTGGTGACGTGCCTGGTTCTTGACTACCTTTCCTGCAAGGTATACAATTTTTATCTCACGCAGCCCCTCCCGGGGCAGCAAGACGAAAGGAGCGTTATGGCTCAACGAGCGATCTGGACTGGCAGCATTGGGTTCGGCCTGGTGCAAGTCCCCGTCCGGATGTATACGGCAGTCAGCGAGAAGAGCGTCAGGTTCAACCAGCTCAACTCCAAGACAGGCAATCGGATCGCACAGAAGCGAGTCGATTCCGCCACTGGTGATGAGGTGGACTACGCCGACATCATCAAGGGTTACGAACTGGCACCGGACCGGTATATCACGGTCATGCCTGAGGAGCTCGACGCGCTGGCACCGCATATGACCAGGGGCATCGAGATCGAGAAGTTTGTGCCACTAGCACAGATCGATCCGATCCTCTATGACAAGAGCTACTACCTCGGAGCGGCAGAGGGTGTCGACAAGCCCTACCAACTGCTGCTGCAGGCCATGCAGAACGCAGACGTGGTGGCGCTTGGAAAGGTCATCCTCCGTGGCGGCTCCAAGCAGAAGCTGATGGCGATCCGGGCGACGGAAACCGGACTGGTCGGCTCCCTGCTGGTGTTCGCGGACGAGCTCAACACCGCACCGGAGGGCAATGACGTGGAGCTCTCGGAGCGTGAGCTCAGTATGGCCGAGATGCTGATTGGCTCGCTGGTCGCGGACTTCGATCCGACTGAGTTCGGAGACGAGTACCGGGAGCAGGTGCTCAAGCTGATCGAGGCCAAGGCAATGGGTGAGGAGTACGTAGCCCCAGCGCCGGAGAAGGTGGAAGCTCCCGATGACACGATGGCAGCGCTGGAGGCCAGCCTGGCAGCAATGCAGGCCAAGGTCACCGATAGTGCCGTCAAGCCGAAGGCCACACGCAAGCGGACCACCAAGAAGAAGGCCGAGGCCGAGGTAGAGGCATGAGCGACGAGATCGGCAAGGGTCACATCGCGCTCTTGATCCCGGTTGAGGGTCCTGTCGAGGAGCACATCCTCGATGGGACCCTCGAGCAGTTGCAGGACCTGGTCGGAGGCCACATCGAGGCGGTCCCGGTACCCAGGGCCTTCGACCCGACTGGGCACAGCACTGCCTATGTCAACGAGGAGGGCAAATTCAGGGATGACTGCAAACCAAACATGCGGGCGACCGACTTCATGGTGCCGGGCGTGGGTCTGCACATGCGTGACTACATCGCCGGACCTTTCCTCCTGTGCGGGTTTTCGATCCGTACAGGTGCGCATGACGTACCACTTCCACGTAGCGTGGTAGACCGGGTGCGCCTGATCGAAATGGAAGCGGCATGAACCAAGACCTGCTCCCGATGCTCGCTGGTCGGTCCTACCAGGAGGTTCCCACTACCGGGTTCAGCCCGATCGCCGAGCCCAAGCTGGATGGCTGGCGGGCCATCATCCACGTGACCTCAGAGCTGGTTCGTGTTTACGGTGGGCGCAACGGCTCCGAGTACACGGGTCGGATTCCCTACATCGAGCAGGCGCTGGCGCATCTGCCGGAAGACACGGTGCTCGACGGGGAGCTGGTGTCGTCCTCTGACTGGGGCATGGTTCAGTCGATCATGACCACCCAACAGGAGCACGTGCCCACCAGGCTCAGTCCGCCCATCCAGTTCTACGTGTTCGACATGCTCCGGCTGGACGGACACGACATTCGCAACTTCACCTGGGAGCAGCGGCGCAAGCTCGTGGACACCAAGTCGATCTACGGTGACGGCAAGCTGGTGCGTCCGACGCTGCTGCTTCCAGCAACCAATGAGATCCTGCTCTGGGTACTATCGCAGGGCTTCGAAGGTCTGGTGCTCAAAGATCCAGGTTCGAGCTATGTCAACAAGAGGTCCAATTCGTGGGCCAAGGTCAAGCCGCAACTAACGACCGAGGCTCGCATCATCGGCTTCAAGCCGGGCAAGGCGGGCGGTGCGTGGGATGGCATGGTCGGTGCCTTCGAGATAGAGCTCGTGGATAACGGAGCTCACACGACGGTGAAGTGCGGCACGGATGCCAGGCACATCGAGGCAACGCAGTATCCAGAGCGCTGGCTTGGCTCGATTATCGAGATCAAGCATCACGGCTTGGGCAAGGATGGCGTGCCACGTCATCCACAGTTCGGCCGTAGGCGTCTGGACCTACAAACAACCGAAGGGAGAGCCGCATGACGACGGCCACCAAGAACGGTGCAGGTGAGGAAGTGCTGGACGTAGAGGCTGCAGCTAGGCTGCTCGAGGAGCAGGACGGCCCGTACACCAAGGACCCGCTGATCGAGGATCTGAAAAAGCAGGTGCGCTCGATGAGAGCTAGGGAGCGCAAGCTGCTGGATGAGCTCGATGTACTGACTCCGCAGCTGAGGCGCTACGAAAAGGCTCTCAAGGTACTCGAGGGTGAGCCGATCAGAGCGGGCAGGCCTCCGAAGGACGCTACTAAGAAGAGGGCTACACGTCCGAACAAGATTGGTCCGGAGAAGCTCGGCCAGATCAGAGAGGCGGTGCTCGAGTTCGCTGACACCCACGAGGAGTTCCGCCAGGTGGACATACGCGGCGTGATGGATGTGACCTCGGGTGTAACCGCGATCGCCTTCGAGATGCTGCGTCAGGAGAACCTGATCCGGTTCGCTCGACAGGACGGCAACAACAAGTGGTACCGCCTCACGAGGGAGGCTCTGAACGACAATGGCTAGAGACGACAACGGTCGGGTCGATGTATCTCTGTGGGGGATCTCCGACTATGAGTTGCTGTCGATCGTTGATGACTTGGCCGATGAGAACGGTTGGGCGCTCAGCTCTGACATACGTCTTCAGCTGGGCGAGAATCTGGACTCCGAGTACAAGTCGGGCGTGGGGCCGCGCCTGTCGTGGATGCGCCGCTACGGATGGCTCGAGGGTGAGGGTACGGGTTCGAAGAAGAACCCCAAGCGCTGGCGTCTGACTGCTGTGGGTCAGGCGCTGCTTGACAACCCCAAGCTGAGCGCTGCTTTCGAGCGGGCATTCAAGGGCCTGAACCTAGCTCAGCGACTGGCTCTCACCCGGGAGCTAGGTGAAGGTGCCGGAGACTCTTCGGCCGAGATCAGAACAGCGCTGCGTCGCCAGTGGTCGCGCAGCCTAGGGAGGTGACGACAATAAAACTGCACGAGATTGGAAAGACGGGTAGGACGTGGGTGCTCTGCGACTGTAGCCAGCTACTGATCGTGGTCGACCGGTACGTGACGGACTATCCGCCTATTCCGAGAGGCAAGAACCCCGAGAGCTTCGTGGAGTTCTACCTGGATGACGGTGGCGACCCAGATGATCTGGTCAGCCAGTGTCCCAGCTGCGAGATGGACCTCGAACTCGCGGTAGTCAGTCCGGCCACAGGCCTCGGTGGGCCGACTATCCGCACTCCGCGATGTCCCGAATAAGAGTCCCACTCGACAACCCCAAGCACACGCTACTCGTAGGCTGGGACGGACCATTCGGGACCTACTTCGCGATGCTCTATACGCCCGCTCTGAACAGCGAGCGACTGGAGGACGAGCCGGACAAGGCGGTCGGGTATCACCCGATGGAGCGCATCCCTGGTGAGATCACCGAGCATGGGCCCTATCCCTGCGATCTGGACATGCTGTTCACGACGCTGCAGGGCTGGGGCCTGAGTGAGCAGGAGGTCACGGACGCCATCTTCGTAGCGAGGCACGATGGCCCCAGGTAACCCGGCGAAGGCAGCTTGGGACCCGATCAAGGTGGGCCCGGTCAACCCACAAACGCCGATGGCGATCGCCTTTGTTAAAAGCGATGGGGTCAAGCACCACTACAACTACCGCACTTACATGCGGGCGATCGACTGCTATGCGTTCTGGAATCGGTTGTACAACGGTGTGGTGCTGGTGTTCGAGGACAGCTCGATGCACTTCTCGTTCAAGCGGAATGACCGTTCCGCTATCAGGGACTGGAGGCACTTCCAGGCGATCAAGAATGAGGTGGCAGGACCGGATCGGGAAGCGATCGAGATCTTCCCACCTGAGGATGAGCTCGTGGACGCCGCTAACGAGTACCACCTCTGGGTCCTGCCGAAGGGTCAGTGGTCACCGTTAGGGATGAAGGGTGGCACAGCACTGATGGACCAGGTCGACAACATGGACCACGCTGCCTACCGACAGGGTGGACTGCCGGGCAACAGGCAGCGTGGCTGGGAAGAGGGTATACCGACAGGCCTAGGCCGGAAAGGGAAAGAGGACGATGCCGAAGACACTGGGAGAACTGAAGGATGAGCTCAGAGACGAGGACCAGCAGACTCAGGCCGTAACGCAGTATCTCGTGCAGGTCAGCACCCAGCTCTACGACGCGATAGAGGTCGAGGTCGACGGTGATACCGAGCTCGAGTATGTCCCGATCACGGCCTGGATTGAGCTTGGTCGCTACGAAGTACCCAGTGGTGCACGCCGCAAGGCAATCGAGCTCGCCATGCAGGAGCACAAGCTCGATGGAGGCACGTTCCACACCATCCCTGAGAGCTCGGCCGCAACCGAGACCTGCCGGGCGAAGATGACCATTTCGTGGGAGTGAATCCTGGGGTGATCTATGCCGATCACGTATTGAACAAGTTCTGGGCCGGGTCCTTGCTCGATGAGGCGCAGGCGGCGATCGAACAAGCGGTGGAGCTGGGCGAGGATTCGCTGGCTCTGATTGCAGAGGCAGAACAGGCAGTCGACCACTCACGAAAGCTGAAACATGCGGCGAGTCAAAGGTCTAGACGGAGTCTATGAGTTCAAGTGCCCGAACTGTTGGCAGACACATAACACCGAGGACAATGGTTACTGCCTGCTAGCAGTTCTGGTGTCGGTAGTACACGATCGAGGCGACGTGTCGATGGAGGCACTCGCGAAGGTGGCAGAGGAGGCAGACGACAGCTTGTGGGACCGCTTCGGTGGTCCCGCTGCCGACTGGCTGGAAGATCGGGCCCGCGAGGCTCAGGAAAGGATGAGTTAGTGCCAGCACACATTTACCACGAGGCGCTGGAGGGCTATGACGAGCGCCAGATACTCCACGACGGCTGTGAGGAGTGTGAGTATCGGGGCAGGCATCTCGATTCAGCGCTGTACCACATGGATGCGGCGAAGTTCGCTCGTGCCTGGCAGCGCTGCTATGACCTCAACTCCTCAGACGGTGACCGTAAGGCGGTAGGTCCGGTCAGTATCTGCGAGAAGCAGCTACTCGATGTGCTGTGGGGTATCCGAGTCAGGCTCGAGGGGCTCTAGGAAAAATCAGCCGATGGATTACCAGAGCATTGATCTGTTCAATCTCGACCTGTTGCCTCCACGCTGCTCGATCGAGTCTCAGGCATTCATCAATGACACCGTCCTTCAGGTGCGGTTCCGAGCTACAAAACTTAAGCGCTTCCGTCGCGAGATTCACTCAGAGTGGTCTGGTTGGTACACCTACGACGGTGAACCGATCGCACTGCATTGGGAGACGTTCTGGATCAGCTCTGGACAAGCGTCTGCTAAGTAGTAAAATTTGATACTTCGGCACCTGGAATTGGACTGGTTCCCGAGGCCGTTGTCCCTCTAGCCAAGGGGCTCTTTCCGTCCCTATTGGCGGGGATCTTACTTCGGGGAAGTGGCTAGCAACTCGAAGTCCACATCACGACCGACCCCGGTCGGAAAGGAGTAGTACCTTGCAGCTAAGGCTACGCGCCGATGGGCGCACGGAATCGCGGGGAACCGCGATGGTCTGTCACAACGAGCGGCTCGCTGATCCGCTCGACTCGATCACCCAAGCGCTGGCGGAGATTACCGGCAAGCGCAAGAAGACGATCGAGGACCACCAGGAGATCGCACGCCGCGAGTTCTTCGGTGGCCTGTACACCAACCCGGTGTACGACTGGCCACTCGATGATGACCTCGAGGTGACCATCGGTCTGCCTGCCTGGAACGTACTGCGGTGCCTCCAGGAAGGAGCCAAGCGAGCCAAGCGCGGTCCCGACATCCTCCGTGGTGTCAGCCCGCTGGTGGACTTCGCTCCGGTCACCTTCATTCATCCCAATCCCGAGGACTCAGGTATCGAGCTCCCCGAGGATGGGATGATCGAAGGTCTGGTCAGTCCACAGGATCTGTGGCTCGAAGGTGAGTTCCAGCTCCGCAAGTCGGTGGGCGTGCAGCGCTCTCGGACGATGCGGACCCGGCCCATCTTCAACGAGTGGCAGCTCGAGCTCGATGTTGAGGTCGATCCAACTGTGCTCGATGTCCACACGATCCGCTTCATGTGGAAGGACGCTGGCAAGTACGCCGGTCTCGGCGAGATGCGTCCTGTGTACGGTCGCTTCGACGGCACGCTCGAGGTGGTCCATATCGCTCCCGAAGAGGCGCAGGAACTCGAGAAGATCCCGACCTCAAAGGACGCCAATGGCACTAAGCGGGCGCGTGCTAAGAAAGCCGCTCCAAAGGCTGCGTGATCTCTTGCGCCGCCTTACACGACAGAAGCCTCCCAAGGATGAGGAGCAGCGCAGAGCAGCGATCGCCAATCGTGAGCACAGTGCTGCGAGTCAACAGGGAGCTCACGCTGTCAACAGTGTCCGAGTCCGGGAAGAGGACGAACAGCGTAAGGCCAATCATGGCCTGAGCTACGCAGACCGGCGTGAGCGGGCTCTGGCAAAGGCACGTGAAGCTCTCGCGGAGATCGAAGAGCTTCTGTAAAAACCTGTGGGCAGTCGGGAGCTATCCCGGCTGCCCACTCCTACGTCTGGAGGTAGTGATGGCAATTGTGACGACGATCTTTGTGCTGCCAACCGAAGATGGCATGCCACCCAGGGCCGTGCTGGGCCAGGTCGAAGTCGAAGATGACACTGAATACGAACCCGAGGAGGTCAGTACGATCGAGGCGTTGGAGCGGGGTGAGACGATGGCAACCTTCTCCAACGATGCGGGCTGCTGGGTACTCGGTGGTGCGCCATTGCCAGAGGATCTAAGCAAGGCCATCTCCGATCACGCGGCTAGCTTGGGCGTGCCAGGATTTGACTGAGAATGATCAAACTTGACGACGTCAAATCCGGGGATAAGGTCCGGTTTGAAGGCAACGTCGGGATCGTGATGGAGGTCGACCCGGATGAATCGGTGCTCTGGGTCGACTTCAATCCGCACGATCCTGATATCGATGGCCTAATCGACCTTGACCCTGACGAGCCAGACCTGGAGCTCGTCAATGAAGGTTCGGATAGTTAGCCCGAACTTCGTCGCCGGACTGGAGCTCGAGGATGGGCGCGTCACCAAGACTGCGCCCCTCCTCAACTACATGGTCGGCTGGCGAATCGAAGAGATTGCTCGCGTCTGCAGGCGCGGAGGCTGGACCTACGAAGTGGACTACGAGACCGATGAGCCCCCGATGGCGTAGACATCCGCAGGATTGGTCACCATTCACCAAGCAAGAGCTCGAGGAGCTGGCGATGCCGACAGGATATGAAGTTCAGATGTATCGTGATATATCGACAATCGCACGCTCGCTGGAGCGGATCGCGAAGGTGCTCGAGGAGACCCAGAAGCCTCCACCGATCACCCCGTCAGAGAAAAAAATCGGCCAGGATATGACCAGGGGGGCAATGTGAGCAGAGCGACGGAGCTTGGGTGGCAGTACCTAGGATCGATGTGGCTGGCAGATCAGTCTCCAAAGGTGCTGCGCCAGCACCTGAGCGATTGCGCTCGCAGTCCGACGCTTCAGGGCGAGGGAGCTGCACGGCTGATTGCCGATGAGCTCCGCCGCCGTGGAGCTTCACTGCACCCAAAGAATGCGGCCAGGCAGGCAGAGGTGGGCTAAGACTCGTTCTGGTTTGTCTGGGCTCCCCTGGGTTCGTCATGTCCAGGTGACGCTGGTCAGGACTCGGCGTTGCAGGATCGGTTCGTCTGGGAAGGGTCAGATTCGTAGGGCTTGGTTCCCCATGATCCGGATGGGCTGGGCGTGTAGGCGAGGTATGACAAGGCTCACCGTTGGCCTGGCGGGTTATGGCACGTACGGGTAGGGGCGGGGCAAGGTTCGGCAAGACAAGGCCCCCCGAGGCTAGCCAGGTCACGACATGTTGCGGATTGGCAAGCAGCGATAAGGCGGGGCCAGTTCCGACTGGCTACGGCTAGGCGAGAGCGGTACGGCTGGAGGCGGCATGGTTCTCCTTGGTCAGGCATGTCGAGTTGTGCTCTGGTCCGGCGCTACATGGTCCGGCAAGGCTCAATACGAGGAGGAGAAATGACAGCGCTGTCTAGCAGCTCGTAGGAGCGATTCTGAGGCCCTCTGAGGCTTCTCCGAGGGCACACGGAAGGGCAGCGTCTCGGAGGGCCTCAGAATGGCTCCTACGAGCTCACAGCGCATGGTACGGCCAGTGCGCCAGGTGAGTCGAGTTCAGGCATGGTTCCCCGGGACCGTTGCGTGGCATGGCTGGGCTCCCCCGGGTAAGTCAAGGTCGGTATGTCAGCTTATGGTCCGGCGTGGCTTGGCTACCCAATGGCGGGGCTTGCGTGCCAGATACGGTAGGTCGTGGTACGGAAAGGCATGGTGTCCGTGGCTTGTTCTTGCACGGTGGCACTTGGCGCGTCTTGGTATGGGCTTGGCAGCGTTGGAGCGGTAAGTCAGGGAAAGGCTCGATCAGGTTCCCCAGGATTGGCAGGATTCGGCTCGACCGGCTTGGTACCGCTTGGCAAGGTATGTCACGGCTACCCTCATGTCATGGTTTGACTCGATCCGACTGGACAGGTTGGGTTTGACAGCTTTCGTTACGGCGAGGCAGGCGGGACAAGTTGGGGTGGTGCAAGTCTGCGTTAGGCATGGTTCCCAGCGGTTCGTCTGGGCAAGGCAAGGAGGCAAGGTCAGGAAAGGTTCCCTCAGGCTAGGTGGGCTGGGACAGCGTGCGATGGGGTTAGGCATCGTTGGGCTCCCCGGGGTTGGACAGGCAAGGTCGTATTCGGCGTGGTTTGATCCGGTTGACCCGGTGTGGCGCGATGAAGGTCAGGCAGGTTACGGTTCGGCAGATTGCGATCAGGCAGCGTAGGTAGGTGTGGTTGGGTTCCCCGCCGTAGGGCTTGGTCGGTAGGGTTGGCTGCTATTTGGCACGTTCAGGCTTGGTCTGACTTGTCAGCGTTGGGCTCCCCTAGGTCGGATAGGTCAAGGCGCGATCGGGTGGTGTTTGGTCCGGCTCCCTCCGGTGCGGTTGGTTAGCGCAGGCGAGGGTTAGGTAAGTGTTCGGTAGGTTGCGGTTCCCAGTGGTCTGTCGGGTCAAGACGGGCACGGCTGGGTGGGTTGCGGTCGATCTGGCGAGGTAAGGCAAGGTTCCCTGCGGCTCGTCCGGGCTTGGCTCCGGGCATGTTGCGGTTGTCTCCGTAGGGTTCGACTCCGTAAGGCTCCCCAGGGCTCGATGCAGTCTGGTCAGGTCAGGTAGGGCCGGGTGTACATGGCACGTTTCGTCAGCACAGTGCAAGACGAGGCGGTGTTCCCCACGGCCGGTCAGGGACTGGTTTGGTAGACGTGGCTCGTTACGGTAAGAAGCGTGGGGCAGGACCGGTGCGGCGTGGCTCTCCGTGGTCTGGCTGGTTCGGTTGGTCAAGGCATGGGAGATGCGGTCTGGTGCGTTCTGGTTACCCTGGGCAAGTCTGGTAAGACTGGATTGCGTTCAGGCTGGCCTTGGCGTGGTTATGTTCCCCGTGACAGGTTGTGGCTTAATACGACGGGGTAGCGTTTGGTGCAGTTCCCTTAGGTCAGGCTTGGTCGGCTTCGGTGCCGTGTGGTACGGCGGGATCAGGCTAGGCGTGGCTCCCCCAGGTACGGTGTGACTGGGTCGAGCCGGTAGGTTTAGGTTCCCCTCGGCAGCGAGGGTCGGGTAAGTTAGGGCGCTGCTTGGTACGCCGGGTTTCGGTGACGTTGGGTTCCCCGAGTTCTGGCTTGGTTCCGTATGACATTGGTACGGTTCGACAAGTTCAGGTCAGGTTGGATCGGCAAGGCTCGATGTGCGATGGCTAGGCTCCCCTGTGTGCGGCTTGGCGCGGTCGGTTAGTTCGCGTTTGTAATGGTTTGGTTCGGTCAGGCTCGATTCCCCGGGGTATGGAAGGCTAAGGTTCAGCGCGTTGCGGTAAGCGTGCTTGGTGCGTTTGCAGCGGTTCGGTCGGGCTCCCCTTGGTGGGTCAAGGCACGGCGTAGGTGCGCTAGGTAGGTTTCGGTCCGATTGGTGTGGTTACCCCAAAGGCAAGGTTCGACTGGAGGGGCCACAGAGGTTGGATGGGGCGAGTTCGTATGCGGATAGGCATGGCGTGGTTACCCAAGGCAAGGTTTACTACCGGGTTCAAGTCGTGCAACTCGAAACCCTCCCAGAATGATTACTTTTCGAATTCTGGGAGGGTTTAGTTCTGGTACGTCTCCGGCTCTGGACATGCTTGCTCGGAGGTATTACAATTTACTAGTACCGGGAGGGGCTCGTGCAGGGAATCTGGATTGAAGGCGAACGACCGAACACAAAGGCAGAACTACGTGAGGCCATCAGGGACGGCAGACGCATCGAAATCGAAAATCTGCAGTTCTTCGGCTCCGAGTATTGGGGCCCGCTGAGCCAGATGCCCGATGGGGCTATGTGCGGGATCGTGGGACCCGACCCGTACATAGCTCGCGAGTGGTACGCAACTATTCGGAAAACGAATGGAAAGGTGACGATGACATGAAGGATCTAAAGACAGAGGCGGAACAGATCCGCGATATCAGAAAGTGGCCGCGCTGGCCGTGGCTGCCGATGAAGCGCTATCACGGTGAAGGCCTCGAGCTCGGTGTGGTGTACGCAGATGACGTTGGTGGTGAAAACGATGGCATCCGTGTCTTCAACATCAACATCGTGCAGACCTCGGTGGGAGCAGCTATAGCGCTCACGAACGGTGCTGAGTGCCCGTGGCCGATCCACAAGACCTACCAGGACGTGGAAGCCATGGTCGATGATGGCTGGGTGGGTGACTGATGACGAACGATCCTCCCGGCACGGAGAACAAGTACGACAGGGTCTATGAGGGCGCTGACGCCGATGAACCGGTTGTGAT
>Ga0126381_100000786_pt1 | contig 34556 bp, 43 predicted proteins | sample PanSoiMetPlot_28_FD_96465 | JGI IMG/M metagenome (GOLD analysis project Ga0126381, IMG submission 96465) | Tropical forest soil microbial communities from Panama - MetaG Plot_28 | ecosystem: Environmental > Terrestrial > Soil > Tropical forest > Bulk soil | place: Panama | collected 2016-02-17 | reverse complement strand
CGGAAGCCGTCGAGGATCAGGAGGTGCCGGCCCGACCGGCACCAGGGATAGCAGCTATCCGGCGTGCGCCCCGTGGAGCACCACGGAGAGCGCAATGAAGAACGCCCCGAGCCAGCCGAGATTCACCCGGGGCGAGGCGACGTTCCCCGCTGCGCAGGCGAAGCAGATCAAGGCCACAAGCCAGAGCAGAAAATCTGCGCTCATCTCAGCCCCCCTAGGCATCGGGACGCGCGGGCTTGTAGTCCGCCAGCAGCCCGTCCCCTTCGTCCTCTGCCGCATCCGCCGGCACGCCCTTGTGCAGCATCACCTGCATCCGGGGTCCGAGCGCGAGCGCAATCCGATCCCGTACGCCATCGGGCGTCCGCTCATCCGTCAGCCGGCGCGCGAGATAGCCAAGCGCCAGGACGCCAACGTCGGACAAGGCTTTCGCCAGCGTGGCCTTGTCCGCGATCTCGTCCAGCGGCTGATTCTTGTATTCCCGCCACCAACGGCCCAACTGCCGCACCTCGGCGTTAGTCGGGACCGGCGTGCTTTCCCGCACCACACGTAGTGATCGCGTGGACGAGCCAGCAGAACCGCGCGAACCCTTCTTGTGTCCAGCCATCTCGTTCCCATGTAGCACGACAGGCGTGAGCTACAAGGTGCGTGGCAAAATCGAGCCAGTAGCCTTGGACCGCATCGTGGCAGGCAATGCAGAGCGTGACCAAGTTCTCCGGCCAGTCCGGGCCGCGCCGGGAACGCGGCACGATGTGATGCACCGACAGCTGCTTCAAGGCCCCGCACGCCCGGCAACGCCAGGCGTCGCGCTCGCAGATGTCAGTGCGGGTCAATCCCCACGGGGTTCCTCGTCCTCGGATTCGACGGGCTCGGGCCGCCCCGAACCGAAGCGCCGTGAGCGCTGCATCCGACGTTCCCATCGCTTCTTCTCCGCGACCAGATCTCGCACCTCGACCACGTAGGCACCGGGAAAGATCGCCTTCACGTCTCCGACCGCCAGCCATTCTTCCAGCGGACGGCGCGCAAGCAACTGAATCTCCGTAACGTGAAACCATGTCAGCCAGGGAGCAAGCCCCGGCGGGAATGGGGTATCGTAGACCCCCACCATCCCGAGTCCGGGGCTCACCACCCAGCGCAGCATTTAGGCCGCTGCCTTGTCAGCTTTCCGTGCCTTGCGAGCCCGGCTCCCCCGGCGGGTCCGCCGCTTCGGACTCGCGACTGCTGCGGTGCCGTGCTTGGGCGGACGCCCGCGCCGCACAACGTGGATTTCCTCGTAGTAGTCCGTGAAATCCGCATCGCTGATGCACTCCTGCGACCCATCCGGATGCGTGAGCAGCCAGTCCCCGACGTTCACCTGCTTGGCTTCCGGCTGGTTCCCGAGCGGATCCCCTTCGCCCTCAGACGATCCCGAGATCGTCAGCGGCGTCTTGAACTGCACCGCGTCCACCTCGTGGATCTTGGTCCGATACCTCGGCATTCTGCGTTTCTCCTTTCTGCGCCGGAGCCGTCCAGACAAACCCCAGCTGTGTTGATTCGATGGTTATCGTGACAATGCTCTCTTTTTGCAAGAGGGCTAATTCGCGGACGTGCTCCGCCGGGAGCATATCCCCCTCGCAGAGCAGCTGCAGCGTGGAGGTGACGTCGCCCTTGTCGTCGAATTTCTGGGACATGGTGGCCTTCTTGATCTTCGCTCGCCACACCAGCTTGGTCCTATCGGACATCGTCCCGTTCCTCCCCCGGGTTAATCGTCGGTAGGCTCCACGTCCCCACGAATTCCTGCGCCAGCGCCGTCATCCGCGCCCCCAGCTTCGCATTCCCCGTCGTCCGCGCCGCCAACTCCAGCGCTTCCGTCAGCAGATCTAGTACGCCCAGCGGGAGCGCCATCTGCACGATCGCCACCGGTCCCTCCGCTGTCTGATGCTTCGAGACCATACGCATCCCCCTCGGGAGCGGGTAAGAGAGGGACGTCCGCGACGTATTCGGCATCAACTGCATCATCCCCAGCCTCGATTTCTGGCAGCACCCCCGTGATACCGAGCACGGCGAGACTCTCCTGCACGTAGCGCGACGGCTTCCCCTCGACGTCCGCCTCCGGATCGCCGGAAACCGCCAGCACGAGCGCGTCCCGCGCGCGACTCACCCCCACGTAGTACAGCCGTCGTTCTTCTCCTTCGGCATCCCCGCGCTTGTGCGGCAAGATGCCTTCTTCCAATCCGGCCAGCACCACCACCGGCCACTCCAGACCTTTCGCGCGATGGATCGTGGACAGCGTGACAGCCCCGGTGGCGGTCTGAATCCGCCTTGGCTGCCGCCGGCACTGATCGACAAACGCCACGAAATCCTGCACCGTCCGGTCGCCCGCGCCAGCCAGCAGCGCGTCTAGATTTTCCTCCGCATCGTTGTCCTCGCTTGCCTCCGCTTCTGTCAGCCCGTCATCTCGCATCCATGCCCGGTAGCCGACCACATCGAGCACGTAGTTGAGCACGTCCAGCGCCCGCGCCTGTGCCCCGTATTTCCGCAGCTGCGTACAGATCTCCCAGAGTTCTGCTGCCCGTGGTCCCATGTAGCGCTGCGACCAGTGAAAGCCTTTCGCGCCCACCTGCTCCCAGCGCACCCAGCCGCCCTGCGCCTGCAAGGCTTCGATCCAGACCTTGCCGAGATACCGAGACGGGCGATTGAAGAACCGTTCGAGCGCGGCTTCGCGCTCCACGTCCGCCGCGTACTCCAAGTACGCCATGACGTCCTTGATCTCGGTGCGATCGTAGAAGCTGAACCCGCCGGCCACGATGTACGGCACGCCGAGTTGCACGCATGCTGCCTCACACTCCCCGAGCAACGCATGCGTGCGCCCGAGCACCACGATGTCCGGCAAGCTAATCCCGGTCTCGACGATCACGCGCAGCGCCCGCCGGAACGTCTCCCGGGCGCTGAAATGATACGTGCCGCCGACCACGATCGGCAGCACCGGCACCGCATTCCCGCGTGCCTCTTGGACTGCAACGTGTTCCTTCTTGCCGACCAGCACGCGGTTCGCCGCATCGAGGATCATCCCGGCGCTACGGTAGTTCTGGCTGAGCGTGTAGGTCGCGAACGATTGCCCGAAGCGGTGCTCGATCGCCTCCAGCATCCCGTCACGCGCGGCTCCGCGCCAGCCGTAGATCGACTGTCCCGGGTCTCCGATGATGTACAGGTTGGTGCTCACGCCGATCAGGTGCTCGATCAGATCCCACTGCACGTCGCTGGTATCCTGCGCCTCGTCCACCAGCACATGCAGGAACCGCCGCCGCCACTTGTCGTGGGCCTCCTGATCCTGGCTGAGCAGCATCGTCGGCTGCAGCAGGAGATCGTCGAAATCCCACAGCTTGTCCGCGTGCAGCAGGTTCTCGTACGCCTGTCCCACCTCCGCCACCTCCGGCGGATACGGCACGCCAAACGCGCGCGCCCGCGCGATCTGCGCCTTCGTCCACTGGAGCGAGTCCCGGCTGCCGCATGCCTTGATCGCCTTCAGGACGTACTGGCTGCGCTTGCGATCGTCCGCCACCGGGCGACCCATGCGCTCGAATTGCAGGATCCGGTACCCGAGCGAGTGAATCGTCCCGATCGTGGCGTCGATCCCATTCGAGCCGACGCGATGCTTGATTTCTTCTGAGGCCCGCTTGCTGAACGTGATGAAGCAGATGTCCCGAGGCCGGACGTCAGCCACCTGCACCAGATACCGCACCCGCGCCACGCCACAGGTGGTCTTCCCGGTGCCGGCTCCGGCCCGCACGCGCACGAAGCGCTCCGTCGCCGTCGCTGCTGCCCGCTGTTCATCATCGAGTCTGAGGCTGCTACTGGATTGTGTCTCCGCCATTGTGTGCTCCTTCCGGGCCGATCCCCGGGGTTCCTGCCGTGAGCCGGATCGCGTGGTCGAGCCGCGCGATGGATAGCTCAAAGTTCCGATCCGCCTCGGCGCACTTGCGCCGGGCATCCTGCAACTGCTGCCGAGTCCCCCACACGAACACACTCCCGACCAGAATGCAGAGCAGTAGGTAGACCACGACCACGAATTGCAGCTGCTCAATCATGGAACACGCCATACGTTTCCTCCTTGCTGCCACCACTCAGGTGGCCTGCGTCAGCACCTGCTCCAACGTGAGCGCAAACACCTGCGGGTCCGTGATCATCGAGCGGATCTGCGCCAGCAAAGATTTCAGATCCCCCACCGGCACCTGCTCCAACTCGTCCACGCCGACAGACTTGGTGATCAGCAGCACCACCTTGTCGCGGAGGTGCTGCGTCGCCGTCTCCGCCAGGATGTGATCGAGCATCCGGCTCCGCTCCGTCACCGGGGCCAGGTTGGGATTCAGACACGGCTGCGTGCCGAGGAACCGGATGAGTTCCGCCCCTTCCGCCGCTGTCAGGTACTTGAGTTCGAGCACCTTGCGTTCCGTCAGGTGCATGAACGGCTGCTGCCGGGGCACGAGCCAGCCTCGCGCCGCCGCCTGGAGTTCCTTCCAGTGCGTCTGCCCGGCGCGGTTCGTGGTCAAATCCCCGATCTGCTGCAGCTGCTCCTTCGTGATCCCGGCGGTCGAGACCATCTCGAACCCGCCCTCCGGCTTGTCCTTCCGGAAGATGTGCACCATCGCCGGCACCACGACCTGATCCTCCCCATTCGCCTGCGGCTTCGGGTCGGCCGCCGCCTCCTGGGGCGGGGGCGTGAGCGCCTGAGAGGCCACAGGAGCCTCGGAAGCGGCCGGGGTAGGCTCCGGGCTTGCCGGGGGCGTCTCCGGGGCTGTAGGAGGCCCGGAAGGGGCTTCCGGGGGCGATTCGAGGGGGGTCACGGGCGGCTGCTCCGGGAGCATCGGCTGCCCCTGCGGGATCGGCACGTCGGCCGGCGCGGTCTCCACCGGTCCCTTGCCGCCCACCTCGCCCGGGGCATAGCTCGCCCCGAGCATCACGTCCGGGAACATGGTCCGTGCCATCTCGCTGGTGCACCGGGCGAGGCACATGGCCCGGGGCCAGCGCTCCCACTTGTCGTCGTAGAGCCGCGCCCGCTTGGCGTCGTCCACGCTGTAGTGAAACTCCGCCATGGTATCCGGCCGCCCGCCGACCCCGTAACGGTAGGCCCGCACGCCGACGATCGTGTCGGAGTACGTCGTGACGTCGATCACGCCGACCCCGCTGCGATTGATCAGCGCCCGCATGAGTTCCGCCTGCGCCTCGATGCGCCCATCGTCCGTCACGTAGAGCGACTGCACCGCTTCCACCGGCCCGATCCCGAGTTCGAGCCCCTTGATCAGCAGACCGAGCACCTGCGGCTCACGCAGGTGTGCCGCGATCCCGGCGCTGTGCAGCACGGTTGCCATCTCCCGCAGCTGCTTGAGCGACTCGATCGCCGTCACCATCGGGTTCACGGCCGGCGTCCCGCTCTGCAACGCGACCGCCGCCTCCGCCACATGGCCGCCGCGTGCCGCACGCACCCGTGCCATCTTGTCTTTCGCTTCCGGTGTCCCCGCGAAGTTACTCGGGTCTTTTCCGGGCGGCACCACCAATTGCTGCTGCTGCTGTTTCGGTTTCCTCGGCATGGTCTTAATCCTCCCACCCCGTGAACACGTCCGGCGTTGCCGTCTCGTCGCGGGTCAGCTTGTCCTTGATCTGATTGGCTTGTGAACGGTAGCAGAGCGGGACATACTCGCAGACGCCCATCTCAAAACAGGCACGGTCGTTCTGCCAGAATTGTCCCGCCGTGATCGCGGCGTCGATGTCCACCGCCGACGACACGAAGCGATCGATCACGTCATCATCCCGGCGCGGCGTCAGCAACCACTGCACCCGAGGCTCCTTCCCTCGGATCATCACGCAGAGTCCCAGCTGCGCCGCGATCCGGCCCTGCGCTTCCTCCGCCAGCTGGTAGTCCGTCAGCTGCTCGTCCATCTCGATCGACAACTCGATGAACGAGCGATCGCTGGTTTTGAAATCGAGGATAGTCGGATGATAGTCGGAGAACAGATCGGCCCGCAGCCAGCACCACAAATCCGGCACCGACAATTCCGGCACCTCCGGCGAGAGCGTAAAGTCGATCTTCTCCTGCGCGATCATCTGCTCGACGTCCGTCGGCAGCAGGATGCGCTCCTGAATCTCCGGCACGATCACCCGGGAGAGTGCCAGCCCTTCCTCCGCCAGCTGATCGTACTTGACCCGAGGCGACCACTCGACTGTCGCGGGATCGAGTGCCTGCCACTGCACGGCAAAGTACCATGCCGCTTCATTCGGCGTGGTGAGCCAGCCCGCCGCGATCCCCGTCGCCACGTCCTCCATGACGTGACCGAACACCCACTGGCCGCGATCTTTGATCAGCCGCCAGTGCTGCACATAATGCAGCAGCCACTTGTATCCGCACTTGCGGTACGTGCGCCGCTGCGAGACCGAGCGCCGGAATTTATACTCCGACGTCCCATTCCCCGTTATCGTTGCCATTCTCATTGTCCTCCTTGCTCTCCTTGCACCGGAGATATTCGGCCATGAGCAACCCTTCTGCTGCGCCTTCCAGCGCCGGGCCGACCGGCGCGAGTAACGGCCAGAGTTCCTGCACCTTCAACCGCGAGGCGCGCTTGTCGCACTTGAGCAAGCCGTGGTAGCGCTTCCATGCCACCGGCTGGACCCAGCAATGCGGCATCGCGAGCCCGGCGAGCAAGCCGTGCCACAAGCCGCAGCCGTACCCGGTATTGTAGACCGCCATCGCATGCTGACCGGGCCGTGTGCCGCCGCGCTCGATCACCACCATCTTCACCCCCTTCAACATCAACGACCGCAACCGCAGCTGCATCAACGCGACGTTGTACTCGTGCTTTGTCTTCTTGCCCCGCTTCACGAGCGTGGTCGGTGTCGGAAATAGCTGCGGGGCTTCGGAGCCTACTGATACCACACCCAGACCGCCTGAAATTCCCGGATCAATTCCCACGATCAAATGTTGTGGCATCGGAGACAGGGCAATTTTATCACACTTGCATTTCCATTTACTAGTGCCAGCAAAAAAAAAGAGCCGGGGGGCGACCACCCCCCGACTCCATGCAAGGAGACCCGGCGACTATGGCGAGTCATATCCGGGAGGCTCACCGTAGCATGAATCGATCGCGAGGACTAGAGGGCAATGCGGGTTCGTCCCACGCTGCCATTTGTTTTCTGGCAGCACTTTTATTTTCCTGCCGCGCTTTGAGTGCGGCCTTCTTCTTCTGCTTCTGCTTGGTATTGTCCGCAGCAGATACCGGCGGTTGTCCTGCGCGTGTGACTTTGGGGCACGTCGCGAAGTGCGAGACCATCACCGGGCGGTAGTATTCCTGCTGCTGCCCTACCAATAGGCAGTCTCGGGTCGTCGGGTTGTACTCGAACGTGGGAGCCGTCGGGTCCAACGGCACCCGCACCCCGTTGGGCTGCCGCGCCCACAGAATCTTCGCGCCGCAGTACGAGCAGTCTGCCATAGAGCCTCCTTGCTCGCACTGCATACGCCTTTTCAGTGCAGAGAGATACCGTCCTTGCGGGACCACGCCTCCTGCTGCAAGGCTGCGACCGCCTCCCGCAGGGTCCGCCCGGTTGCCCGGCACATCGCTGGACACCGGCCCCCATCCCCGATCAGCACGTACTGGTAGCTCTCGCTCCACTCGACTCCCGAGGGACACTCCGTGGTGATCGTGACCGAGTGGAGTTCCGTCTGCAGCAACGACTCCAGCCGTCCCAGCGCACCGCCATTGCTCTTTGCCATCTACGCCCTCCGTGCTCTGTATCGTTCGCCCTGTGCCCGCGACAGCCACATGAATCCGTCCGGGGCCAAGAACGCCATGCCCTTCGGCAGCCGCTGGGGATCGATCCGGTACCGGGCATACCCCGCCTTGATCAGCCCCCCGATCCCCCTCGGTCGTACCACCGCCGTACGGTTCCACGGTGGAGACGGCAAGGCGCTGGGGTCACCCGCGACCTTCGGTCTTTGATTGGCAAGAACCCCCCCCCTATTCTTGCCAATCACGCAAGGACCGTGCCCAACTCCAAAAACCCCGTCCTGGTTGTAGTATTCCCGTAGCTCGTACCCAGCCCTGGCGTTCATCTGCAGTACCCGGTACCGGACCCACGGGAAGAACCCGGGATAGAGCACGGTTCCAATCGAGGACCGGATCACGTAGATCGGATTCTGGTCGGGGCACCATCGGAGGCGAGCCAGCTGTACCTCACCGGCAGCCGCCAGCTTCCGCACCCCCCATCGCACCGTCCGCGCCGGCAGCCCGGTGGCCCGTGCGATCTGCCCGCTCGACTGCTCCAAGACGTAACCGCCCTGCAGCTGTTTGTTCAGGAAAGCGCGCAGTACCTGCGTGCTTTTACCTGGCCTCGCCATAACATCCCCTCCGATTCCACTTGCGGAGAGGCGTCAGGGCTGCTACAGCGGTTGCACCACCTGCATTGCTGTAGCAGCACTGCACCACTCCGCCAGCTACACCGCACCACCCCGCTTCGCCGCCCGGCCAACCACCGGGCGGTTCCTTTTCTGGGGCAAGAGTTCTAGCGGATCTCGGGCGGCGAGGCCAGAAATTTCTCGACCATGCCTCGGAAAGCCTCGTCCTGCTTGGCGACCCACGCCATCACCGACGTGACCACGGTATCGTCGATCGGGTTCTCCCCGCGCCGGTAGCAGTCCCCCGGGCAGGGCTCGAACACCAGCTGCGGGTCCAGCCGTGCGGCCCATGCGAGCACGACCATCTCCGCGTGCGTGCAGCGCAGCTGGTGCATCGCCTCGGTCCACGTATACCCCAGATCGTTCCAGTGATCCTCGATCTCCGTCGTCCAGGGCTGCGCCGGGGGACACGCCTCCGCGACCGCCTTCAGCCGCTCGTCCACCTCGTGCAGCAGCGCGAGCGCGATCCGGTGCCGCTCCTCGACCATTTGCCGGTGGATCCGGACCCGCCATTTCCACTCGTCGGCCAGCCGCTCGCTCACGCGGGGAGGCTGCCGCTGCTCCACGGAGAAGTGCATGCCGAGCACACCCCCGGGCACGGGGGCCTTTAGCCCGGGAGGGGGAGGCGGCGGGCTAGCCGCGAGCCCAAGCCGCTCCGCGAGCGACTTGATCCCGCCGCCCCCGCACCCAGCGTGGCAGAACCACCGGTCCCGCTGGTAGCTGAATGCGGTCGGATTGTCCCCCCGGTGAATCGGGCAGCGGGTCCGACCCCCGCGTCCCACGTCCCAGCCGGCGGCCACCAGCACGTCGGCTACGGTCTCGTATGTCATGTCTCGAAACCCTTCTTCTGCAGCACCAGCTTGATGAATTGGTCCTCGACGCCATCGGCCCGGATCAGGATCGAGTCATGCATCGCGAGGATCTGATCCGGGCCGATCCGCGCCTCACCGCCTAGCTGCTCGACCAGGCACGCCATCAGGACCATCGCGGAGTGCAGCTGTTCCTGCAGCACCGCGATGGTATCTGCTCCGTCCCCGTTAGTCGTCATCCCTCCGTAGCGCGGCAGCTTGATCCGGTGCACCGGGGTGTAGCCAGAGTCCAACGATCTCCGGATTTCCGACAGCGACGTCGGCCAGCCGAGCGCCCAGACGGCAAATTTCCTTGTGGTACTCATCGCTCAGATGGTTCGACTCCCGGATGTGGGCGAGTTCGTGCAGCACGACCCAATGGATCTCGTGGGATTTCTGCCAGTTGAAGCGCGCCAGGTTCACCACCAGCACGCGATCGCTGCCACACCCCGCCGTGGTGTCCCAGCCGCGATCCCGAAAGTAGCGGATCGTGATCGGTCCCACCAGCTGCCCCGTCAGCCACGTCAGGTACGAGGCTAGCGCGCGCTCGTCCGGCGACAGCTGGTCGAGCGTGAGTTCGTCGAGCACCTTGCCGCCTTCGCCGGGAGCCGCTGTGGCAAAATGCGTCGGGGTTACCTGGCCCGCTGGCTTGATCGCCTCCGCCGTCCGGACGTTCGTCCACTCGCCCTTCGACATGGAGCCACCGTGGACGACGGTGTAACCCTCGCTCACGGCCCGCATGTTCGCCTCCGGATCGCTCGGGTCGAATGCCACCGCCTTGTCCCCGAAGCGGACCCGCATCAGGTGCCTGGTCGCCATCCCCGTGCAGTCCTTGTCGCTCGCCGCCTCCCGCACCCATGGCTCCGTGGCTGCCGCCTCGGTCGTCAGCAGCTGGTACAGGTTGTTCAGCAGCACGACCCCGAGCCGGCGCAGAAAGGGCCGTGTCACGCTGGTGCGATCCAGCGTCAAGGGAATCTTCTGGAACACATCGACGTGCCAGGGCAGATTGGTCTCACACACCGGCACGCCCATCTCGTAGAGCAGCGGGAGTTCATTCCCGTGCTCGTACACCAGCACCTCCGTCTTGCGGATCGTCGGATGCAGCCGGCCATCCTCGCTGGCGTACTCCGTCGGCAGCTGCACGCCCGTCACCGTCGTCTTGTACGTCGGCGTGCTCAGGAGTTCGTCGCGCCCGTCGAGGATCAACGTCGTCGGTACGGGCGGAATCATCTGTCGCGCCGCCGTTACCAACTCGTCGCGCAGCTTCTCGACCCCGATGAAGCGCAAGGTCACCTGCGTCCCGATGTCCAGCTTGCGCTCGCCATTGTATTCCCGCCGCCCGTTGGGACGGAAATAGATCGTGCCTTTCGTGCTGGAGATCGTGGCGCTATTCGCGCAGCTGATTGCCAGCTTCTCGCCCATGTTGAAGCGCCCGCGCTTCTTCACGTTGTGCTTCTTCTTCGACGGCGCAAACAGCGTGTAGAGATCCGAGAGATCCTCCACGCCAGCCAGCGCGTCGTCCGCGATCGTGAGTTCGAGCATGCCCTTGTCGTCGCGGATTGTGACGCCGACCGTCTTGACGCCATCGGCATCCCATGCGTTCTGCACGAGTTCGTGGACGATGAACCCGTGCCCCTTACGCGCCAGGATATCGCGGAGCCCGTTGGGATCCACGTCAAACCAGCGCGCACTTGAGTGTGTCTTCGCCATAATGTGTCCTCCTTGCTGCTGAGTTTACCGCAGTCGCCTGCGGAGTCGTCGGTGTTCGTAGCGTTCTACCGCGTCCCAGCACAGACAGACAACTTTGCGCCAGCGCATGTTCCAAATGAACGTGAAGCCCTCCGGCGGGACCGGCTCCTGATCGAGCGCGAATTTCACCTGTTGCCAGTCGAGTGCGAACAGCGCATCCTCCCGGATGGGATCGATGATCTCGCAGAGCACCTGCCAGTACGGGACGAGCGCCTGCAGGGGGTCGGCCCCTGCAGGCACTGCCTCAGACCAGTCCAGGCACTCGGCCCGGACGTCGAGCATCAGACCGGTACCTCCCACGGATCCGACTCCGGCACCGGGGCAGCAGCCGGCGCATCCACGGCCACGTTGGTCACGAACGGAATGTAGCTGATCCCGTGCTGCTCCACGTACTGCACGACGACGCGGTATTCCTCCGTCCGCTCCCCGATCGTGAATGTGGGCTCGTACCAGCCGACCCCGGCTGGTTTCTTGTACTCCGCCCCCATGGTGATCTGGTAGTCCGCGAACGTCTGTGCACCCCGGTCCACCAGCTGCCGCCCGAGTGCCGTGGCTTTCTGCGTCGCTGCCTTGCGGCACAGCACCCACGCCGGCTGCACGGGGATGCTGGATCCCGGTGCCGGCTTGAGCACCAGAGTGAGCAACGCGATCCCGTCCCCACATGGCGGAGCCACGCGCTTCCCGCCCACGCCATCGCTCCACTGCGAGTACGCACACAGCTTGCAGTTGGTGTCACGGGGATTTGCGATCGTATCCAGCGGGCGCTCGCCACCACTCGACGCGCACACGGTCCGCGCACCTTTCCCTTCGCCCTCGATCAGCGTGCGGAAGTGCTCGCCCTTGAGCACGACCAGCGGCACCGTGTCGAACAGCTGCCCGCTCAGCTTCCACTGGCCGGGCCGCCCGATGTCGTTCGGCCCCGAGACGTTGTGTATCAGCTGCAGTCGGGGCACATCGATCCCCAACTCCCGATCCGACAGTCCTCCCATGCCCATCGGTTTCGTCGTTTGAAAAAGTCTCCCGGGTTCATAAAGTGCCAGTTCTGCCATTTGTTTCCCTCCTTCGGTTCGATATGATAGCATAAATGAAATGGGAAATCCACCGGCTTTTTTGACCGTGATTTTCCTCGACTTAATTCCGACAGACAGACAGGAGGACACCGATGCGACCCAATCGCCGCCGCCCCCGCCAGCCGCTCCGGTTTCCGCACCGACCCAAGAGCGGCAGCCTCGAAGAACACGGCGTGCCGATCATGCCGGCCGAAGCGCTAGAGATGGACGGGCTGCTCGACAAGATGGTCCGCGAGATTATGACCCGGCTGCAGGTGCGCCTCGGGGTGAACACGAAGCACACGCACTGCGCCTTCCTCGCGGAGCAGGATGTGATGGAGCAATTCGTGGACGCCGTGATGGCGATGCTCGCCGGCTACTACGGGCGAGTCGCGATCACGGACGCAGTCGATCCCGGTGATGATTCAGACGCGGCCGTGCAGCGGCCTTCGGAGCCGCGAGAGCCCCGCAGCTAGCGGAGCCCTCGCCGGACCCCTCGCAGGTTCTGGCGCGCGGCCTGGACGCCTGCACGGCCCGCCTGGCGCGCGCCCGTGATGTCCTGCTGCATGGTCCCTTGGGCCTGGCGGAGGTTCTGCCGGGCGGCCATCAGGTCCGGGTTCGGGACGTTCCGAGGCGTCACCCCGGTCGGAGCCACCCCGGTCGCCATGAAGTTCTGCAGCCCGGTCTCCTGCGGCGACCCCGCCGTGATGCGGTTGTTGATCCGCTGCTGCAGCCAGGGGCGCGTCGCCAGGAATTGCTGGGCGTTCCCCTGCTGCGCGGCCTCCATGAACCGGCCCCGGTTGAGCGGGTTCAAGCCCAGCCCGAGCCCCAAGCCGCCGGCTGTCGGACGCCCGAGCGCCCGGGGTGTGATGCCGGTGCCAGGAGCCGTGTCGGGCATCCCGGTCGGAAGCGAGTAGTTGCCTGGTGCTCCGTACATGTTACCTCCCTGCGCGGGCGCTGCTGCGTCCGCCGCGTCCCCCGTCCGACCGGCCTACCCCGGGGGGACGGATTTTTGTTCGGGTCTGCGCACGAACCGCTCCGATCTTGGCGATAGGTCTCGTGGGAGGGGGCGTCAGACCCGGCGGCTTCGGCGGGCTCATGTGATCTGCCTCCCGATCGGCACGCTCCCAAAGTACAGGACCGCTGTGAAGTTGCGAGCGATGTAGCCGAAGGACGTGACCACCATCCGGCAGAACAGGGCGAGGCATTGGATCTGCCCGTTCCGGAGGTAGCCGCTGATCTCGGTCAACTCGCTGGCCCGCCGGATGATCGACGGCTCCGGCACGAAGATCTGTGCCAGCAGATCGCTCTGCGGATTGCCGCCCCCATCGATAAAGGCGAGGGCCGCTTGTGCATTCAGCATTTCCCCGACCAGCTGCACACTTACACGCTGGTCGTAAAAGTTCAGCAACACTTTCGGGATAGTCAGCACGGTGCTGCTCGCCTGGAGCCAGCTGGTGCTGTTCGCATCGAGATCCCGGGTGAAAGGGATCAGCGACAGGTTGTACTGCGCCCCGGTCTTAGGAACGCTCGCTGGCATCGATCTTCCGTCGATAGTCCTTGCGGGCCGGATGGGCCGGAAGGTCTGGCGTGATGTCCTCGAAGATCACCGGGTTACCCGTCGTGATCACCGTGGGCGGACGGTTCTGGATCGGCGCGAGCATCTGGTCGATCACGTTCACGGCCACGTTGGGATCGCCGTCCATGGGGAAGTCGGGCGGTTGTTTCCCGGGAAACACTTTCTCATAGCACGCCCGGACCATCTGGTAGCGCTCAAGCAAATAGGATGGGATCAATCGTGTACCTCCCCAAAGAGCCCGGGGCCGCGCTCGCGCGCGGGCTTCCCTTCCCGCAGGTTCCTCGTGTTCTGCAACACCTTCGCCTGGCCGACCTTCGGCAACGCCTTAAATTGCCGGACGGCAGCCAGCTTGTCGATCTTGTCCAGCCGATCCTGCAGCCGCTTCCGCTCCGCGTCGTTCGGCGCGTGCTCCAAGGCATACTGCGTGTAGGCTCGGATCGCGGCCAGCGTATCCACCTTGCCCGGCACCTGCTCCGGATTCGCCTGCCGCCATGCCTGGATTGCGTTCTTGTCCTCGCCCGTCAGCGTCTTCGAGATCGCTTCTTCGAGATCGTAGTGCGCGACACCTTCCTGCTCCTTCTCCGCTGCGCTGTCGTGCCGCAGCCGCTTGAGCGGATCGGTGTCCAGATCGTACTGTAGCGCGCGCATCGGGTTCAGCCAATTCGCCACGATGTCCTGCACGGCTTTCCGGGTTGCACCACCCTGGCTACCGACCAAGCGATCGAGCCAGGTCGGATCCTTCCGTAGCTCGCGCATGGCGTAGCCCTTGAAGCGGTCGAACACCGGGATGATCTTCTGCACCAGATACCAGCCCATCGCCCGCTCGCGCCGTGCCTTGTCCTTCCAGAGATCATCGTCCATGACCTTGCGCCCGGTGCGCGGATCCTGATTGGACGCTGCCGCCTGGAACGCCTGAATCACCGGGCTGAGATCGATCACCCGGCTGCCGGCATTCACCATGGCGTTCCCGAGCGTGGTAGCGACGTCACTCCAGCCGGCTTGGAACGGATTCTTTACCTCGCCATTCGCCACCTGTGCCACGCGCTCCGACAGCTGCGGCAGGTAGAGCATCTGCCACAAGAGATCGCCGCCCATGGGGAACACGAACACAGTGTTGTGGTTCGGATCGTCCGGCTTAGGATCCGGGATCGTGACGTGCAGCATGTTGTCGCGGACGAAATCGCTCACGTACCGCTCGCGGTCCCGGTGCAGCCAGTTGTTCCAGTACCACGTCGCAAAGAGCGGCACGCCGATTTTCATTGCGGCGTTCATCTTGTTATTCCACATGTATCGTGCGTGATAATCCATCGTGCGGTGGTACCATGTTACGAACGGCAGCCAGCGACGGCGGAGCATTTTCTGGTACGGCTCCGAGACCGCTTGCGGATCGACGAAGGTGTTGCGGGTGATCACGCCGATCTGTTCCTCCGGCGTCAGCCCTTCCGTCGGGAAGACCTTCGACTTGTACTCGCGTCCCGCCTTGATCTCGTCGTAGATGCGCATCGCCAGCGAGACGCGCGGCCACTGCTCCATGATGTTCGAGAGCCGGTCGAGTGCTTTGAATGGATGGCGCAGCCAGAATAGCCGGCGCTCTGCCGGGCTCATGTTCCGCATCTCGCGGTTGAGTTGCCGTTCCTCTTGCCCGAAGAACGTAGACCCGGAGAGCGCCCGCTGCTTGTTCAGCCAGTCCTTTAGCTCGGCATCGTTCGCGTACTCCGGCGTGAGTTCGTCCACCGACTTGCTCATAATCCGCCAGACGCGTGGGATCTTCAGGTTGTTCGGGAGTGCCATCGCGTCCTGCAGATACTCCTGCCAGGTGTCGCCCATGCTGTTGTTGAAGCGTGTGCTCACGCCGCCCGCCATGATGGTCGTTCGCTTCCACCACGTCGAGTACGTATTCACGAAGCGGGCGGCATTCTGCAGATCCTGCCGCCAGGTGTCGTACTCGTAGGCCGGCAGCGTCTCCGCTGGGATCAGGTGTGGGTTCGCCAGCGAGCGCGCGGTGTCGAGCGCCAGGGCTTCGGCTGCCGTAGATGGTGCACCCCCGGTCACGCCGAAGCCCCGGGCAAAGCGATATATCACATATGGTTTTCCCTCCACTTTGAATTGATCTCCGTGCTTTAGCTCGGAGAGTTTCGCAACGCGGCCCATCCCTCCGCTAATGGAAAAGACTTTGTTGTACTTGTCCGGGTCTTTCACCAGATCGGGTAGGATGTCGTACACCGGCAGCATCTCGTCGGCAAAGTCTACGATGTGATGCGCGAGATATTGCCGGAATAAATGGCGCTCCATCGCTTCCCGGTAATCGAAATCAATCACCTTGTTGGAACCGTACGCCCGCTTCGTCCATGCCATGAACGGCTTCCGCATGTCACGCGGCAGCCGCGCCAGCACCTTCGCGATTTCCTCGTCAAAGTCCTGTACCTCATGCGGGTAGTACCGCCCGGTGCGGGTGAGTAGCTCCGCCTTCAACTCGCCGCGTGCGATCCCCTCCCGCAGCATCCGGCGGTTCACCTCGACGTCGCGCTTGAGTGCCTCTGCGATCGCGGGATAGGGCTTCGCCGCCTCGTAGTACGCCTTCAGCTGATCCTTCAGCTGCTCCGTCGTCCAGCCGCCTGGCACCTCCTGCTTCATGTTCAGCCGATCGAGTTTCTCGCGCGCGGTGGCAAAGTCCCCCATCGCAGCCTTGAGCGCCTTGCCCTTCAAGCCGGTCGCCGCATCAGCTGCCCGCTGCAACGCGCGCTCGGCTCCTGCGATCTCGTCCTTGGTCCCGATGGATCGCTCGCTCCGGGCGACCAGATCCTCAGTCTGCGCGATCTTCTGGAAGATCTGCTCGGCCACACCTGGCGGCGTGTACGGGCTCTTGTACCCGAAGGGCTGCAGGATGTAGTCGATGTCCCGCTGCGCCCAATCCCGGGACTCCTGCGCGTCCTGCACGCGCATGCGCATCCGATTCCAGAGTTTCGTGTAGTGATCGCGAAGGTAGGGGCGGTACTGCAGAAACTCGTTGGTCTCGTGGGCGGCAGTCTTGAGCGTGTCGCCCAGCTGCTGCCAGCCAGTCTTCTTCTCCGTCCGCACGTTCAGCATCTCGTCGAGCACGGGATTGCCGTGAATCGAGAAGTCGATCTCGGGCTTGTCGCCGGCAGGACCAAACCCCATGCGGAGCGTGTTCTGTGCTCGCCGCCGCTGCTTCTCCTCCCATGGCCGGCGCGCTTCGATCTCCTTCGCCCGCACGATCAGGTTGTCGTCCCCGAAGATCGCCTTCCGGCCGCGTGCGTCCCACGTCGAGCGGGTCGTGCCGAAGACCCATTTGTTCGAGCCCCGGTGCATTACGAAGATGTCCCCGCTCGGGATGTGCACGGCCCAGCGGTTGCCGTCCTTGTCCAAGCCGATGTCGGCCAGATCGCCAGGGCCGCCCTGCTGCGCCACGGTCTGATCATGCGCCGCGCGCTCGGCCACCTCGGGGCCTTTGAGTTCGGATGCCGGTTTGGTGAGGGCCGACGGCTTGGCTGTTACCGCCGGCCCTTTGGAGGGCGGACCTCACCCGGCGGCCCGGTGCTCTCGCTCAGGTTCTCCTCGCCCTGCATCTTGCGGAGCGCCGCGATCTGATCGGCCATGCCCTCGCCTTCCTTCGTGCGGAGCGAGACCTTGGCTTTCCCGAGGATGGCTTTCGCGCCCGCCGGCTGTGCCGATTCCGGTGCGGCCTTCGGGCCGGGCTTCGCCTCGATCGTGACCGCGCCGGGTGCGCGCGGCTTGTCTTCCGTCAGCACATGGGTGACGTCCTGCGGACGGACCCACGTCGGCTTCGGTCCCTCGCCCTGCACACCGACGAGGTTCCGATTCCACTTGACGATCTCCCCGATCCCGGTGCGGCCGTTCGGCATCCGGTAGCGGACGAAGCGTCCCCGCATGTCGTCGTGCAGCTTGTGCGAGTTCGTGTACGAGATCGGTTCCTCGGCGGCTTCGGCTGCGCCGAGTGGCCGCGCGGCTGCGCCGCGTGTTGGCGGTGCTTCCTTCACGCCGCCCACGCGCTCGGCCCGTGTGCGTCCGCGTAGCTCGTTCACCATCTGGCGGAGCACCTGCTTCGCGTCTGCGACGGACTCCGCCTTCCACTCGCCGGAGTTGACGCGCGCGTCCAGCTTCTGGTCGAGATCGTGCAGCCGGTTCAGCTGCTGCTCTACGCTCTCGTCTGGCGCGGGCGGAGCCATCTCGTCGATCCACGCACGGATCCGCTGCTCCAGTCCCTTCTTGACCGGCGCACGTTCGGGAGCCGCTGCCCGTTCCTCCGCCGTCCGCACGTTGCGGGGCAGAATCTTCTTGCCTTCCTCCAGCGGTGCCGTTTCCGGCGCAGCCGAGACGCCGGTCGCTTCCATCTCGGAGCGGATCGTCTGCAGCTCCTTCGTCGCCCACGCCTTCGAGACGCGGTTCTCGCGCTGCCACTGCACCACCTGATCGCGGTACTCCTGATACGCGGCGCGCTTGTCCTCCGGGGTAGTCGCTGCCTGTGCCCGCTTGCGTACACGATCGAGTCGTGCTTGATCTTCCGCAGACGGCTCGCCCTCGGCTGGAGCCGGCGGGGCTTCTGGCTTCGGTTCTGCTGCTTTCGCGGCAATCTCCGGAGCCTTTTTCCCCTCGCGTGCTGCTGCACGCTTCTCCTTCCACGCGGCCAGGCGTTCAGGGATCGGCTTTCGCTCAGGCGGTCCTGCAGCCGCTTCACGCGTCGTTACCAATCGGGGCGCTTCTCCCACGGGAGGACGTCCGGTGAGTTCCCGGGCGCGTCGCTCACGTTCCTCGGGCGTGAGATGTATCGGCTCGGGCGGAGGACCGCCCTTGTAGATCGGCTCAGGGGGCGCGGCGGCTTTCTTCGGCCGCCCCGGCTTCTTCTTCACCGCGAGTTCCGCTAGCGGCGTTTCCGGCTTTGCCGCCGGGCGCTCCGCTGCGGCGGGCTGCCCCGCTTCCTCCCGCATCATGCTCTCGATCTCGGTCGCCACCTCGCCTAGGCCAGCGGCTAGCTCAGGATCAGTCGCTCCGCGCTGCGCCTTGCGGAGATCCTCGTACAGGTTCCCCAGCTTCTCCTCACGCGTGGTCCCGTCCTGCTCCTTCAGCGCGGCCTCGATCTCTTGCCGCATGCCGGCGCGCGCCCCTGCATGCCGCTCTGCCGCTTGTCCGAGTGCACTCGGCTGTTCCCCGGTCGGCGGCGGGGTGGGTTCCGCCGCCGCCGGGGCCGCTGCAGCCGGCGCTGCTGCCGGCCCAGCCTGCTGCTGGCGGAGAGCCTCCGCCTGGTTGAGCAACGCATCGGCCTGATCATGCTGCCCGGCTTCCATCGCCGCCCGTGCCGCCGTCAGCAGGTCCACAATCGTCGGTGGCGGACCCGGGGCGGCTGCAGGAGGGGCCGCTGCAGGGGCCTGCGGAGCCGCAGGAGCCTCCGGGGCTGGGGGAGCAGCCTCCGGGGCTGCCTCGGCTCCTGGCGGGGCTGCAGCGGCCTCTGGTGGCGTCGGGGCCTCCGGTGGCGGTGGCTGTCCTGTGGGGGTTTGCGCCGCCACCGGAGGTTGCCCGGCTACCGCCCCGGCCGGACCAGCAGCCGGGGTCGCCTCGGGACCTAGCTCCCGAGGTTGCAAAAGATCGTCGATCGTCCCCCGGGCTTCGGCATCGGTGATCTGCTCGGGCGACACCATGTCCTGATCGTAGAGGTAGAGCCCGCCGTCGCCCTGGTAGAGCGCCAGGTGGCTCTCGCCTTCCCCGTTCGCCATCCCCGGGATCAGCTTCGCGTTCCCGTGGTAGCGATCGATCAGCCGCTGCGCTGCCGCGCGTCCTTGCGGATCGTCTGGCAGCACCGCTGCGTCCTGCTCCTGCAAGAGCACGCGCGCGACATCCGGCGGGACGTTCGGCAGATCTTCGAGCAGCTTGACGGCTTTGTCGAGTTGCCAGCCGGTGGTGGCCGGATCGCCCGGGTTCGCGAGTAGATCGTGGATCGTCGCGGCGGTGCCTTCGATCTCGTCCTGAATCTGCGGATCGAGCGTGCCGCGCTTCTTGAGCGCATTGTCCCACGCGAGCCCGATCTGGTTGCGGAGAGGATCGGGCAGGTTGTCGAGCGTCGGGGGCGTATCGAGCCCAGGTTGTTCTGCTCCTGCTGGGGCTTCTGGTGCTGCTGCTTCCGTCGGTGGCGCGGTGATGCCGCCGCCGCCGATCGGTCCCGGGACCGCAACGGGCGGCTGCTGCGCCGCGCCAGTCTCCGGTGGCACGCCTTCAATCCCGCCGCCAGCCAGCTGTCCAGAGACCTTGCCGCCGCCTGGCAGCGGCTGTACGCCCGGCGTCACATCCGTCGGCGCTGCTTCTGCCGGCGGCGCAGCTTCTGTCGGCGGAGGTTGCGCTTGCCGCGCGTAGTAGTCGCGCAGCGTCGCCTGCACCTCCGCGATCGGGATCCCGGTGGTGGTCGCGATCTTGTCGGGCTTCATGCCCTGCTGCTCGGCCGCGATCACCGCAGCGCGCCGCTGCGCGGCATCGGCAGCAGCAGAGAGCCGATCGAGACGCGAAGCTGCTGCTGGCGGTACACCACCAGCAGCAGCCCCGGAGGGCGGAACAGCCCCACCAGCCGGGGGCGGCTGGGCTGTCGGCGTGACCGGGGCCTGCTCCGGCGCTTGCACGATGGCACGCACCTCGGCGGGATGCAAACCTAGCTCCTTTGCTACGTCCTCGATCGAGCGCCCGGGCCGCGCCGCTTCCCCCAGCGGCCCGGCTGGCTGTCCCGCCACTTGATCGCGGATGTACGTAAACCAGCCGCTCTTGCGCGAGAAGTCCACGGCGGCGTCGAGACTCGGCAGCTTCGCCCACGCTGTGGACGGCGGCGGCGACGGCGCAGCGGGCGTTGCCTTCGGTGCGCCCTCGCCCTGGCCCATCTGCTGCTCTGCCGTCACGTTCTGCGGCGTCGCATTCGTCTGCGTCGGCGGCGGCGCGGCTTCGATGGAAAAGCCCTTGTTCATCTTCACCATCGCCTCGGCGTCGGCACGCGGCACGCTCAGCTTCTGCTTGTCCGGCCCGACGAGCGTCACCATGTCGGTCGGCTGCTCTTGCGTGATCCCGGTGGATGCTGCGCCTTCGTCCGGATCGGTGCCGCCTTCGCCTGCGCCTGCGCGCTGCGTGCCCGTCTCGTTGTTCGCGGTGCTCTTTTTCGCCGCCTCGACGATGCGATCGGCCGCGATCTTCGTCCGCAGTTTCCCGATCTCGCGCGACTCCGCCGGCAAGTGCATGAGTTCGAGCGGAGCGCCAAGGGTGAGTCCTTGCGCGGCTCCTTCCTTCGCGGCTTCGAGGATTCGGCCGACTCGCTGGCCGGTCGTGCTGCCGGGATGCTGCCCGGTCGCTTCTTCCGTGACAGCATGCGACACTGCGCCGCCAGCGCCGTAGCCAGTCAGCCGGCCCGCGATCCCGCCGACGCGTTCGAGAATCGCCTGCGCACCGGGCTTCGCCCAACGGCCGGCTGCACCAAGGATCTTCCCCCCGAGTTTCCCGGCGTAGTGGCCGGTGAGCAGCGTCGCTGCGTTCTCCAGCCCTGCTTCGCCGCCGGCTTCGATGATCTTGATGAGATCACGGTTGGTCTGCGGCGGTGGCTGGATCGGCGTGCCGCGCTCGTCGGTCGCGGGCTGCCCCTTCTCGTCCACCTGGGGCTCGGTCGGATAGCCCTCGGCACGTAGCTTCGCTTTCCACGCCTCGTCCTGCCGCTGCTTCTCGCGCAGCGCCGCATCGAACGCACCGACTCCGACCCAGCCGAGTCCGCCAGCCACGAGCCCTGGCGCTCCGCCAAGGGTAAGCGCACCCGCTGCGCCTAGCTCGGGGAGCGTCTCCCCGACCATGTGACCGAAGCGGCTCATGTAGCCCTTCGGCTGCCACTGCTCGATCTCCGGCGGCTCGTCCTGCCCGGTGCCCCAGCGGTAGAGCGTGTGGCCGATCCCGGTCTGCTCGGCTCCGCGTACAAGCCCGGCGACTAACCCTTGCTCGTCCCCGCCGCCGGCATCTTGCGTCGAGACTGCACCACCAGCGTCGCCAGGCGGCTGCTGGGGCTTCGGGCCAGCCGCGCGAATGCCTGCCTTCTTTGCGCCCTCGGGATTCGATTGTGCCCAGCGCCCGAGTTGCTGATTCCACCACGCTCCGCCGGGCTTCTCCCCGATCTCGTCGCCCTTCTGCTGAATGGCCTGCAGGGCTTCCTCGTAATCCATCACCGCCATGACTCACCCCTGCAGCGACGAGATCATTCCACTGCGGATATTCGGTCCAAGGCTGCTCGTTTTCTCTGGCGGCTTCCCGGCTGGCGGCTTGTTAAACTCGACGTTGGGTTTTGCCCCACCAGCCCCAGCGGTGCGTCGTGGTGGCTTGTTGAAATCGACGTTCGGCTTTGGCTTCTGTCCTCTGGTTGCCAACTTATGCAAGGGGGCGGTTGTACCCTCGCTGGTCACATGCGCATATTTTTGCGTACGGGTAAGCACATCGTCTACGTATTGGGAACCTGGGCCGCCTCCGTAGTATTCCCCTAGCGCCGCCCGCACATTTCCTTTGTGTTTGAGTAGCAGATCGCTCATGTAATGCGCTTGCGCATCGATTGCGGCATCGGCGTCGTTTGGATCTTTTCCTTTTGCGTATCTCTCCCACGTTCCAGGCATGAATTGCGATGGCCCCATTGCTCCCTTTGAACTCACCCGTCCGCGATGGAACCGGGATTCTTGTTCCATCTGTCCCTGCAACAATCCCGGGAACCGCTTGAGGATCGGGTATCGTTCTTCTGCCGCTTTGAATCGGCTATCGAGTGGATCAACTCCATTCTCCGGCGTGTTCGGAATTGGGTCGTCTGCTGAAGGACGATCCCGTCCACCACCTCCATCACCACCACCTGACGGCTTGGGAGTCCCTCCCTGCCCAAAGCCAAACGTCTCGGACAATTCCGGTGGCGGGCCGCCCGCTCCTGCCGGATTGTCGAGCGAGCGCATTGCTTCTTCGGTCGTCTCCGGGCCGCCCCAACCGGCTGCGTGCATCGCGCTGTAGATCTTCCACGCGTTCTGCCGCTGCTCCGGCGGCATGTTCGACAACCATTCGCCCAGCTTCGCGATCGGCGGCAGCGACTTGTACATCTGCACGTAGTCGTACATCTTGACGGCGGCAGCGGCCGGCCCGTTCGGATCCTTCATCGCTTCGAGCCGGATCGCCCACTGCGTCGCGCCGGCACTTTGGCCGAAATGCGGCGGGTAGAGTTTCCAGTCGTCCGGGCTAATGCCTGCTGCCAGGTTCGGGGCTGCCGTGCGAATGCCACCAACGCCTTCAACCCGCCCCATCAGCGGGTTCATCAGCCCGAGCAGCTTCGCCTCCCGCTGCTCTGCGAGTGCGCGGCCCTGCATCAGCGCGATCTTGTGATCGATATTCTCGCGCCAAGGATCAGAGACGCCGAAGATGTCTCCAATCCGATGCGCGAAGCGGCTACCTGCCAAGTTGCTGAGCGCCGAGTACGCCTTCCCTGGAATCCCCTTCGCAAAGGTGCCCATCCTGTCGAGTGCAGTTGCACTCGGAGCCTCTGGCGGCGTCGCGGTGGCCTGATCCTTCGTGGCCGGCGCTCCGGTGTTCGCGGTGTTGTCCTGCGTCGGTGCTTCGGGCTTCGCGCCAGATGGCTGCTTCGACGTCTGCACGTCGGTCGCCGTCTTGGTCCCGGGACTCGCCGTCTCTTGCGGCTCGTTCCAAGTGACCGGTGTCCACGCAGGTGCATTCGGATTCGGAGCCCACGGGACGCCTTGACCGACTCCTTCGTGTGAGCCAACGGATTGCTGCTCTACCGGCTTCGCCGGCTGCGTCTTGTCCACCGTCGGTGTGTCGTTCTGTTGCTGATCGCCCGCTGCCGCCGCCTGTGCGGCAGCTTCCTCGGGGGTTTGATACGAACGCGCGAGGGCGTCTAACTCGTTCTGCTTCTGCTGGTCGAGATCCTTTTGCGTGCGATACGCCGAGATCATGCTTCCGACGGACCCGGTGATGCCGGAGATCGCCTGGAGTTTCTGCTGCCCCCGGCGCTCGCGCATGTTCGCCAGCGCGAGGATCGCACCGCCTTCATTCCACGGGATGTCTGGCATCACTCACGCCCACGGGATGTCGCTCTGCACGAGCGCGTCGGTTTGATCCGCGAGAATCTGATTCGCCCACGCCTTTTCGGGCGTCATTAGATGCATTTCCAACAGTTGCTGCGCCGTCCTCGCTTCCGGCTCGGTAGAACTGCCATACGTGTACTTGTTCTCCCATGCCTGCACACCAGCTGCGCCACCGGGCGTGCCGCCTCCACCACCGCCACCACCTCCACCGCCGCTCATGGAAGACTGCAACATGGACTGGCCTTCCTTCCGTGCCAGCTGCCCGAGATAGTTGCCCCAGCCACTGCCCTGCTGCCCCTGCACCCCCTGCCAGAAGCCGCTACCGAAAGAGCCTCCAGCGGCATCAGCACCAGTCGTCGCGCCACTCACGGCCCCGGAGCTAGCACCCGCTGTGGTTCCCGCAGCGGGTGCTGCTCCTGCAGCGGCTTCACCTGCCGCGCTGGCACTTCCTCCCGCCCCCGCCGCCGCCCCAGCACCAGCCCCCGCTCCTGCCCCCGCCGCCGCCGCACCTGCGCCCATGGAAGCAAGGATCTTGATGATCGTGCCGATCGAATGTCCCAGCGAACCGTACGCGCCTTCTTGCCGATACTCCCGCGCCATCTTGGCGATCGCCGTGCGATCGGTGGTATTCCACACACGCGAGGCATCAGAGCCTCGCCCGCTCGGCGCGCTGACCTGACTGCCGCCTCCACTCGGAGCCATCTGCGGTGGCTGCTGCGGTGGCGGCTGCTGCGAGGACGCGCGCGCGAGTTCCGCAAGTGCGCCGCTGTGTGCTTCGCTTGGCAGCCCTCTCGGGAATAAGAGTTTCTGCTCCTGCGGATCGATGCGCGTGGACGGACCTTCGTAGGTAATCGGGTTGCCGTACGGATCCGTCGTCGGCGCAGGCGTGCCCTGCGAGCTAATGTACGCCGCTTCCGCTGCACTGCTGCGAGGCGTGCTCGCCGTCGGAATGGTGTCTGGGTAGAGATTTGCCGCAGACGCCGTGGTGTCCGTGCCGCCGGTAAACCAATCCCAGATGCTCATTTGCCACCCATCATCGACATCATCCCACCGCCACCACCGCCACCGCCGCCCATGCCGAGGCCGCCCAAGAGTCCCGAGAGGCCCGCTGCTGCCTTCTCCATTCCGCTCGGCGTCGCTTCCTCCGCTGCCTTCTTCGCGTCTGCCCGGCGCTGTGCTGCCTGCCGCTGGCCCTCGGTGTAGGTGACGTCGAATTGCCGCTGGTTCTCACCCAGCTGCGCCAAGTTCGTCAGCCCGGTTTGCACCACGCCGTACTTGTTGATGTCGCCCGCCATCTCCGACGCGCGCTGGCTTTCCTCCAGCTGCGCGATATTGCTGGCGTGCGTCTCCCAATCCCTCTGCCGCTGAATGTCCTCCAGAGCCGTCTGCTGCCCCGCGCCGGCCAGCTGAGAGGCTTCGGTCGTCCCGATCATTCTGGCGCGCTCTCCGGCGATGCCAGAGCGTGGATCGATGCCTGCCGCAGCCTCCCGCTGCCCCTCGGATTCGTACGCCCCGGCCGCCTGCGTCTTGATCGGCTGTGCCAGGGTGTTGAAAAACGTGTTGCGTTCATCGGGCGTGAGCCCGATCACGCGGCCGGTGGCGGGATCGATGTGCGCACCGACGGTCTTCGCCCACTCCTGCATCTCGGGCGTGACCTCGGTATGGTAGTCCACGATCGCCTGGCCGGTCGTGGGATCGATGTTTTGACCGACCACCCCGGTCATCTTGTCCTGCGCCTGCGTGTAGCCGAGATCCTTCGACGCCTGCCGCAGCAGCGCCATTTTCTTGAACGCCGGCCCTTTCCCGGCCAGCAGATTCTTGATGAACTTCTTCGGGCGCTTCACGTATTTCGTCGTGTCCGGCGGCAGGTTAAGTGCCTTCGTCGCCCAATCGATCTGCGCTTGGTTTGCACTCTGCCGCGCCTTCTTCACGACGTCTTTCAGCTGCTTGCCCCGGAGTCCCTGCTGCCGCCCGCTCTTGCGCGCTTCTTTCGCGGCTTCCTGGGGGCTCTGGCCCCCGATCGCCATTGCCGGGGGGCCAGTGTCGGGCTGATCTTCAAACGCGAGTGGCGCACCGCCCAATGCCATACTTACCTCACGGGGTCGGAGTCGTAATGATCGAAGCCGGCGTGGTTTGCTTCGCCTTCCGCCAGACTGCCTTCTTCGAGAGCGGCTGGAACCAGTACACCCAGCCCTGAATCCGGTAGTACGATCTGAGATCGGATTCCCGCCAGAAAAACTCGTGGTGATGTCCCGGCGCGATGATCAGCGTGGCGAGCGTGTCGAACGCCGGTACCGGCATGCCGACGAGATCGATCTGCGCTGGTGCAAACGTCTGCGACCCATCGACCAAGATCAGCGGCGTGCTGACCTTGATTGTCATCCAGTCCGTCAGCACCTCGATCCCTGCCGTCGTCCCATTCACTTGCTGCACCTGCCAGTCGATGGCTCGGCCCCGTGCCGGTACGCCGCGTGTCGCTGGGCTGAATCGGATCGGCGCAATCTGTACCTCGTAGAGCCCGCAGCCGTAGTCTGCCGTCCCGATGTCCAGCTGCACGATGAGTCCGCCGTCGATCGCAACGAAATTCACAGCATCAACGGTCGAGCCCGGCAGCGCCGGTGAGATCGTTCCTCGCACGACCGTGGAATCGTAGCGGGAAATACAAGAACACCGGGGGCCAGCGGGGTTCGTGGGCATGCCGGCCACCGCTGGCACGTTGGCAATCCATTTCATCCAGCCAAAAGGTTCGCCTTCCACGGTGGACTCGAATTGCAGCACCAGCGCTCGCTGCGTGGTTTCCCAGAAGCGTGCCTGCCGCTTGTAGCGGTAGTACACAGCGTGCGCCACGGGCGCTTCGATGTCACTGCTAAATCCCGCCTGCACCAACTCATCGATCGGCAAGGACAGCCGCTGCGACTTGAATCCCTCCGCTTGTCCCTCGAAGCGATTCAACTCGTAGATGGCGTCCGAGCCGCGATAGATCACCTCATCGTGATCCACCAGAATCAGCCGCTGCGACATACACCCGGTGGCCGTTTGGTCCTGCCGGAAATGCAGGGGCTCGATCTTGATGTCCGGAGGAATCCCGACGATACGCCAGACTGAGTGCTCTTTGAAGATCAGCACGGAATCGAAGAACGACGCGATCCCGGTGAGCGGATCACCATCGTCGTAGCTGATGAAGATCTGGTTGTTCACCGGCCAGCTCTCCCCTTTGAGCCGTCCGGTCGCGAGATCGGGCTGGTCGGAGTACCAGACCGAGTTCTGTACGCGGTCCAAGCCGATCAGGCGATTGGCCTGTCCCCAGATCGCCAGCAGCGAAATCGAAGTCTGCATCTGGTTGTCTTGGAAATCGCGCATGACGTCGCCCAGCTGCGGATCGGGCGTCACGTCCCACACCTGCAGCGCGCTTCCAGTCAACGGATTAGCAATCACGTTGGTCAATGGACTGGTCGAGGGCGGGGATAAATGCACATTCTGGATGCGGTACCATTGCCCATCCCCTCCAGCCACCGTGCGATAGATGTGAATCTGATCGACTTGAGGATCAGGTGAGCCATTGATGAACAGGCTCACGGAATTGAAACTGCCAGTCACGGTCGCCGCTGTATTCGGACCCCCTTCCGATTCCTGCCCGGTCTTGGAATTGAAGAATCGGATGCGATACTTGTACGTTGCATTCAGCAACCCGCCATCTGGCAGCACGTAGTAGTCGATCAGCGGGGGAGTGGTCGGCGGGTGAATGCCGGCAGTGTTCATGTAAAGCGTCGCGCCTGGCGCGGGAGTCGGCGTGCCAGTCTGCCGGAACACGATGGGCGTCGTCGGCCAGCCATGTCCGAGCGTATCGCTCATCAAGCCGCCGACCATGAACGTGTAGTTCCCGTACTGCACAAATTCCGGCGGTGGCTGCGCGCTATTGTTCACCGTCGGCGTGTAGTAGTACAGATAGTCGCCAGATGCCGGAGCCGCTTGCATTGCCGGCGACCACGTAATGTCCGCATCGAGACCGGTCGTGACCGCGACCGATTGCACCTGTACCCCGCGCGCGTACTGTCCATCGCGCCCTGCTGTTCCAATACAGATCCAGTCGCCAACCTTGATGCCTTCACCCCACGAAATCCGTGCGCTGGTCGTGGTCGGCGCGGGCGTCGCGCGCACGATCACCGGGGGCAACGTCGGCAGATAGGTGCGATCCAAGGGATATGGAGCCTGTCCTGCCTTCACCACGAAGGGAGCGGAGTTAATCGAAGCCAACTGCCACTTGTCACCGTTGCGATACACTGCTTGGAACAGCGTCTGAATGTTCGGGGTCGATGGTGGTGTCGTAGCCGTATTGACCCACGGGAGCGTTTGCACGATCGGCGTGTTGATTGCCATCGGGGCCGTCAGTCCGGGGCTGATACTGATCGTGGTGGCGGTCTTCGCGATGATCGTATACGTGCTCGATCCGATGTGCACCGACTGGCTGGTGGTAAAGCCTTGTCCATCGCGCACGTTGAGCACCGTATCGCTGGTATTGCCCGCATAGAGCGCGACGGTCGCGTAGCCGTTCACCAGCTGCGAGCCCGCGCGTTTCGCGATCGCCCCGCCGTACGTGTCCACGTTCTGCAGCGCCTCGAAATACTGCAGATCGTCCAGCTGCATCTGCCGACGACGGAGCAGCCCTCGAAACGCGGGGCCGCCCTGTACCTTCTGCCACTCCGTCGGCATCAGCCGAGTCCCCAGAGATCGGAATCGAGCGCTTCGCTGTTCTGGCCCGAGAGCGGTTCGAGATCCTGCATCACCTCCGACTTGAGCAGCTGCGCCTTCTGCAACCATGCCCCGGCTTCGCTATCATCCACGCCGCCGAGGTACTGCGAGAGCGCGTAGTAGAGAATCAGGTCTTGGTACTCGGCCACGATCGGATCGATAAATTCGTCAAGGTTGATTAGCCGGCGTGGACGGTACTGGTACCAGAGTTGCCCGGTCTGCTGCTGCGTCGGTGGATTCGCCACGCGGAGAATCATGCGCTGCAGCTGCGTCAACACCGTGCCGGTCGGGGCGGTATAGACACCCGTGATCGCCGGGGCAACGGTCAGCTGATTCGTCAGCCGTGCCTGCACCAAGCCGTAATACGCTTCCGTCCCCTGCGGCTGTGGCGTGAAACTGGTGTTCGGCATCGACACGCGCGGAGGGACCGGCATGCTGAAGAACGTCCCGGGCGGGAAATTCGTCGCATCGGTCACGTTCAGCGTGGTTCCCGTGCCGGTCGCCGTCAGCGTCGTCGTCGCGCCGGGGAATTTCCCCTGCAGGATGTCGTACAGAATGGTATTAAAGGTGCCGCTGCGCTGGCTGATTTCAGCGGCTTCGTAGTCTTGACTGTGTAACGCTCGATAGCGAAAGACGATGGCGCGGTTGGATCCACTTTGACCGCTGACCATAAGTCGGACGGGGCGCAGCATAGGGGGATCGAGCGTAGAGACGTCGATTTCGTACACGCTCGCTGGAAGGGTGAAGCTGTTTGTGAAGGACGCGAACAATTCGGTGCGCACGGAGGCGATCGTGCGAATTGCCTCCTTGTACCCGAAGTTCAAGGCACCAAGAATCTCCTGGTCGTACGCTGGACGGGAGTGATCGCTGATCGAGCGTAGACCGGTGTAGAGATCTTGGACGGTGGTGAATGGGAGACCCACTTAGGAGCGTCCGACGTCTCGTCCGAGCCCACGCCGCGAGCTACGCTGGAACGTGTCGAGACTGTCGCGTCGCACGTCCTGCCGCTTGATGTTGGGCATCTGGTCCGGCGTCGGCTGCAAACTGCCCTCGCCCCGAGGAATCGACGGTCCCTTGCCGAAGCGGCTGATCAGGTTCCGACTCCCGAAGCTGTCGTCTCCCATGATCGTCTGCTTCGCCATCACCGCGTTCCTCGCGAGAAGATGCGCTTGCCGCCTCCATGCTCGAAGTTCGAGCGTCCGCCCCCGCTCGACTTGAAGGCGCTGCTGGAGCGCGGGTTGATGTCACGGGGCATCTTCATGCGCCCACCGCCTCCACCCGTGCTGTTCGTGCCCCCCTTGGGAGCCATCGGTGCTGCATAGCCTGCGCTCATCGTGATCCTCCGCGCTTCAGGTTTCGGAACCCGGAGAACATACTACCCCCTCCGGGACGATTGAGTACCCGCTTCTCCGCCCGCTCGGCTTCCGCGTGCGACGCCCCCTTGCGCATCATGTCCATTTCGGTTTCTTCCGCGCGCTTGATCTTCTCGGGGATTTCCGCCATTAGCCACCGCCGATCCCGCGTCGGGTCTTCCGCAACTCATCCTCGATACTGCTGCGCCATTCATGCGTGCCGATGGACGGATCCTCTTGCGGATCCCACAAGCGATCGCCACCGCCTGGACTCGGAGCGCCGCCGCCATCACCCGTAATCACATCCTGCCACTCCGCGATACTATGCATCCGGTCGTTCAAATTGCGGAGTTTCCGTGCATCATCGGGAGACATATCGGTCGCGTTTAACGAGCCGTCTGGTCCGATGCTAATGCGTCCCGCATCTTCAAGGTGTCGCATCGCTTCCTGTCCAGCGTTGAGATAATCAGTCGAGGACATTTTGTCCTCTCTGTCCGCAAGTGCACGTAGCCGCCCGATGCCCGGCTCTTGTCCCATCGCTATATCGTCCGCTTGCGCCTGCGCCTGTCGCCTCCCTAATTCGACCTGATGCTCCACGTCCATCTGGGACGATGCCAGCTGGTGCAGCGTGGCCTTGTCCTTTCCCAGCCGGATCACCGCAACGTCCGGGCCGGCGAGATCAACGCCACCCGTGTAGCCTTCCGCCGGGATCGGTGCCTGCCCCTGGCCTAAGTAGTCCTCGGGCGGCTCATCGGTGCCGGCGGCCGGCGAGCGCGGATCACCCGCCATAGACCCCCTGCGTCCCCGTCGTCCACTCGTCGCCGTACTTGGCGGCCAGCGCCTGCAAGTAGGGACTGTTCGTGTTCGAGTTCGGCGGGATCTGCGTCGCGCCTGGTGTCTGCCCCGGTGCAGCCATGTCCGGCGTCTGCTGCGCCTGCGGGGATGCGGCCAGCTGCCCGAGCGACGAGTAGTTCTGCTGGGGCTGTCCCATGCGCTGCGCTTGCAGCGCGGCGGAAACCGGATCGATCATCGCTTCACGGCCCTCGCCGGTAATCCCTTACGCGGCGTGCGAGCGAAATCCCGCAGCTGCTTGATCGACATATCCGGATCACCCTTGCGGGGATGTCCGGCTTTCGCGCGTGCGTAGGCCGCACCCATGAAGCCCTGCTGCGCCTGCGAGACCGATGGCATCGCATCACCTCATGTAGCGATTGTATTGCCGGTCGGTGAGATTTTTATCGAGCAGTTTTACGTTCGCGCGTCCGGGCCGATTGTAGAGGCGATTCGCGTGGCGCGCTTCGATGTCCAGATCCTGTCGCGCCTGCTCACCACGTCCGCTGAGTTCCCGGACGATCGCATTGCCAAGCGAGGCTGCATCTCCAAACACGCCGCGAGGGACACCTTCGTTGAGCACCTCGTTGCGGTAATCCCGCACCCGCTGCTGCCGCTCCAGATGCGCCTGATTCACTGCGTCCGCTGCGGCACCGGAGGTGGTCGGCGTCGTGGTCGTGCTGGTGCTCCCGTTGTCCACTGGCCGGGACGACGGCGGCGGCGTCAGCCGATCCACGGTTGCCATGCGATCAGCTGGTCGATCCGCGATGTCCTGCACCATGCCGGGCCGCTGCGGGGAGCGATTCACATCACCCGGATCAGCAAAGTCGCTTTCGCGATAGTCCTGCTCTCCTCGGCTTGGCCCCTCGCGAGGTGCAATCCGGGATTCTTCTTCTTCTTCCTGCGTATAGGGGCCAGGCCCAAAAGTCCCGCTCTGATAGTCCTGTTCCCCACCACTCGGCTTGCCCCCCGCGATGATAATTACCGCCGCCATGGTTTCTTCCTCTTGTCGCGGGGGCGGCCCCGCTTGTCGTGCGTGGGCTTAGCCCCGGTGAAAGCTACGCAGGGTGCGGGCGAGGTTCGCTTGTCGCTTGGTCTGCGTGGACGCGCCAGAACCCTTGGCAAGTACGGATTTTGCGTAGGCACCCGTACTCATTCCTGCCGCCTTCGCCTTCCGGGTGAAGGCTCCCGGGCGCTTGATCGCGCCGGAGATCCATTTCCCGCCGGCCATGTCAGTCGCTCTCGGCCTTCGTCCCTGCCGGTGCCGGCTTCTTCGGCGTCCCGAGGACCGAAAGCCCTTCCTTGTGTACGGGATTCGCCAATGGATCTTCATCCGTGGGCGGCGGCACTTCCTCGTGCACGTCTTCCTTCGCGGGCTCCGGCTGCTCGGCCGGCTGCTCGCCTTCCCCCGGCTCGTCTTCGGGCTGCTCGTGCTCGGGATCCTGCTGTGCCCGTGTCTTGTGTCGTTGCATGTCACACTCCCGTGTCGGTGAGAGGCAACCCGTCCGGCATGAGTGGAGCGACCGCCGGACTGATGCCAAAGCCCAATAGCTCCTTCGCGGCCACGTCCTCGATCACCTGCTTCTGCAATACCTGCTTCGCCGGCTCCCCAAGGAGTTCCGCGTCAATCTCGGCTAGCTCGCCTTGCAGCGCCTTCAATTCCTTCAGCGCATCGCGATGCACCTTGCGCGGCATGAGAATGCCTTCGTTGCCTGCCCGCCGCCGCGCATTTTCCTCGCGGAACAGGTTGACGAAGGAATCGAGGAACGCCATGCGCTGACTCTTGGCTTCGAGCAGCGCTTCCTCGTACGACACGCCGGGCTTCTGCTCGACGAAGCCCTGAATCGCCCAGCCCTCTAGGATCGTGTCGGCGTCGTCATCGTTGAACGGAATCGCCTGGTACGGCAGCATCTCCACCGTCCGGGGCGGCCAGACCGCTTCCGTGTTCGCGATCTGCGTCGGCTTCTTCCCCCGCAGCTTGAGAATCACCGGCTTGTTCAACCCGCTCACGACTGTGCGCATCGACGTCCTCCGGGACGATCACGGAGCGTGTGGGCCGCACGCCCCAGAGAATGTCGGACACCTGGCTGGCAAACACCCGGTCCCGCTGGATGCACTGCCAGACATCCCCCTGCGCCGTCTCACGCGATCGTCGGAGCGCGTCGGCGCGGGCATCGAGCATCTGCCGCCAGTCGCGGAGTCCGCAATTCCGGCGCAGATAATCCATGCGTTCGAGTTTCTGCACGATGCGGTTGTCGAGCGCGCGATAGCCGCCCTCGTCATCGGCCACGTAGCAGACCAGCTTCCGCGCCACGAGCGCGTTCTTCGCGGTCTGCGCGCAGTCCCCCTTCGCCAGCATGTAGCCCATGCGCATGCCGTCGAGTTGGAGTTCCTGCGCCAGGCGATCGATCTCCGCCTCGGGATTCCCGTCCAGCTGGAGATCGTGATAGACGCCCCACCGCCCCGGCGGATCGACAAAGGCAACTGAGAGCCCATTGTCGATCCGCTTGAGGGCGGCGACGATGCTGCGATCCGGAACCGGCACGCTATGTCGAGACCCGGAACCCGGATGTAGGCACCCGCTGCGACTGGCGTGGGGGCGCGAGCCCCACGCCAGCAGTTGTCGATCCGGCGATGTCGGCCGGCGGCACGGTGAAACCCGTGCCACCAGCTTGTGCGCCGGTCGCGAACGTCCCGGAGAACGTCTTGTTGACGTTCTTGTTGAGGCCCGTGGCAGCGGTAATGTCGGCGCTTTCCAGTATGGTCGTGCTCGCCGTGAAGCCCGAGCCGCACAGCGAGTTGATGATCTGGTTCAGGTAGTTCCACTCGACCTGCAGCCCCTTCTCGAACATGATCCACCGCAGGCGGTCGTCCATGTACTGCCGAAGCGTCATGCCCATGGCATCACTCCTATCCGGGCAACGGGTTCGAGCCCGGAGCCCCGAGCCGCGAATTGGTCGGCGGCGCTTTCACCACCGTGCCCGCTGCCGTCTTGTAGCTGTAGCGGCCCTCGACCGGCCCGAGCATGGAGAGCGTCGGATCGTAGCTGTTCTGCGTGAGCAGATATAGCTCGTTCCACTGCGTCATCATGCCGCGCTCGAAATACAGCCATTTCCGGTCATCGAGGTACCGCTGAATCGTGTTGATCAGAAGGCCAATTGGCCCCGGGTGCGCTGCAGCCATGGTTCCTCCTACTGCGCTACCACGTAGTTCGGATCGATGATGCCGTTGGTCACTTTCGCGTTGGCGTTTGCCTGCGTGGTGCCGAGATTGCAGATCACCCGCATGTAGCCGTAGAACACGTCACCCGCCGACAGCGAGTCGTGCTTCAGGATGCCGCCGGTCTGCTCCACGAACGCGAGATCGAACAGCCCAAATTTCTGGATCGAGTCGTCGTTCAGGAACAGGATCTGCCCATCCGGGCAATCGACGTCCACGAGGAAATCGCGCCCGTTGTACTCCAGGGTCTGGAAGCCACCGTCCAGCTTCAGATCGGTGAAGCGCTTCTGCGGTACCAACACCTGCAGGTAGCGCTCGCGCATGTTGTAGCTGCCGATCACGGTGGTGATCCGGCGGCCCGACGATACCTCGGGGAGATCCATCCCCAGCTGCATCATGGGAAGCGTGATGTCGCCGCCCCCGGCGTTCAGGATCTTCGCGCGCCAGAGCGGGTTCGCCACGCGGTCGATGTCCTGCAGGACGTTCGCCCCGGGATCGTTGACGCCATCGTCGATGATCGATCCGAGCCCGGTCAACTCCGCGCCCGCTGCCTTGTGCCGGACGATCATGTCGCCCGCCGCGATGCCCGTGATGCCCGATGCCGGGCTCATGGTTCCCGCTGCGTTCGACAGCTGAATGGTCGGCG